>Ga0115005_10000202_pt1 | contig 45316 bp, 53 predicted proteins | sample ArcOceMetagenome_FD_87163 | JGI IMG/M metagenome (GOLD analysis project Ga0115005, IMG submission 87163) | Marine eukaryotic phytoplankton communities from Arctic Ocean - Arctic Ocean - Greenland ARC118M Metagenome | ecosystem: Environmental > Aquatic > Marine > Oceanic | place: Arctic Ocean... | reverse complement strand
TCCAAGTCTGTGAAGTAAATCATAAACAGAATTATTTTTAAATGTTTTATTATATTTTTTTTCAATATATTCCTTAATCTCATTTCCGGTAATTCGTCCTCCATCTCGTGTTTCCTGCATCGAGATTATTGCATTTACTAATTCAGTTTCTTGCTCTGATGTGAGGTGCTTTGGCTGTCCAGATTTTGCTCTATCGATCAAATTCTCATAGCCTCCTTCATCGTAACGAAGCACCCACATTCTTAACCACTCAGGGTTTCGACCAACGGCTTTTGCTGCTTCAATTCGATTTTTCCCTATCATTAAATTATAGATTCCCAACATTCTTTCTCGAACACGCGGACAGGACTCACTTCTGGCCATTTTTTGGAAATCTATATGTTTATATTTTGAAATGAAATTTTCTGTTGATATTGCTGACATTTTAAAACCCCTTTGATAAAAGGATATTAAACTATATTTTTTATAAGAGGCCTAGACGCGGCCCGTATATTTAAACATAATTGGTATAATACTATTATCAACAAGGTTCTGCAGCATTTGACTGAAAAGGTCATGATCAATGCTGTATTCAATTTTTGATGGAGCGATAATAAAATTTAAGGGTTGTTGTTCATAATTTTCTTTAAAGTGAGTCGTTATGAATTGGTTTAAATTTGTATTTATAAACTTAGGATTAACGCTATCAAGAGAGGCAATTTTTAGCATTCCACTAATCATAGTTTGAGTTTTAACAGCATTATTATAAATAATATCAAGGTATTTTTTATTTCGATCATCAAGATCATACTTATTTAGTAACTCTGTTTTGAGTTGTTCTGAGAAATTATAAACATACCTTACTGGCGCTCTAAGATCATGTAAAACAAGAAATGCATAGTCTTCTCGTTGCTTGTTTTTTCTTTCAACTTCTTTTTTATTTAATATATTTGTCGTTATATTATGAGCTAGAAAAACAATTCCTAAAACATTCTTTTTATCACTATCAAAATGAGGAATATAAAAAATATCAAAATACTTTGACTCATGATCTTTTATTTCAATATTAATACTTTGACTAATTCGCTCACCGTTAAGAACTTTCGAAATATTAGAGCCAAGTATCTTTTGAAATTTTTTAGTCAAGTGTTCTTGGACATGCGTTCCAATGAGGTCTTCTAGTTCAATTTCCCAATTTTTTAAAAAGGATTTATTTGCAAATTTAAAAAATCCCTTTTGATCAATATAAGCAAGAGATGAAGGAATTTCAGAAGTAGCAATTTTAAGAATTTCATTACTTTGATCGAGAATTTTATTTTTTAAGACCTCTTTTGTTACATCCTTAATTGAAACAAGTATATGTGTCTCTCCTGAAATTTCGTTTAAAGGTTTTAATCCAATTTCAAGGGAAATTTCTTCTCCATCTTTCGTCAGCCCTGTTAGAATTCGTCCTGCACCCATTTGTTTATCATAAGGCGCATTTAAATACTCTTCTTTATAGACGAGATGTCTCTCTACTAAAGCTTCTGGAAGTAAGACTTCAACTGATTTTCCAATTAATTCCTCTTCTGAGTAGCCAAAAATGAAGTTAATATTTTTATTTGTATAAAAAATTTCACCTTTAATATTTGTTGTTATAATTCCAATGGGTAGTTGATCCATATAAATGAACATGTCATTTTTGAGTCTATCTTCGATTTTTGTTAATTGAGGGAAACTTAAGATTTTTGGGATCGCTCGATAAATTGCAATAACGGTTGCGACTGAAACAATCGCGGTAAGTAACTTAATTATTCCTGAAGTATAGTAAATAGGTATCCAAATACTAATGAGTTCAAGTATATGTGTCATCCCGCAAAAAACAATAAACAAAATAAATAAGATAATTAATTTTTTTATTGGGATATCTGTTCTTTTTTTAATGATGAAAATAAGACAAATGGGTATAATAAAGTAGGAAATTGCAATTAATGAATCAGAAAATGCATGAAGAAAAAGTATATCTGGTCTCCAAAGGTAACAGTGTCCATGTGGCATGAAGTGGGACATATTCATTTTATTTCCTCTTTTTTTGTTTAAAGTAATGATTATAATTTTATTATTATGAGGATGTATAGTATGAAATTTCTATTATTTGAAGATGATAAAGCTGACTCAATTTTTATGAAAAATGTTCTTAAGGGTCATCAAGTAGATGTTTATGAAGATTTTTTATCTTCTGATATCCATTTTGAAAATTATGACTTTATTGTTTCAGATTATTTTTTGAAATCGGGAACAGCATTAGATATTATGAATTATTTGAATTCAAAAAATTCAAATATTCCTTTTATTGTCGTGACTGGAAAGGCCAATGATGTACCTAAATTATTCTTAAATACTTTTGCGAATACAATTATTTTATCTAAAAATGATGATTTAAGGTACTTACTTCAATACTATATCAATTTTGTTAAAGTAAATAATAAGCATCAAAATACTGAAGTCGATTTAGAGAGGAATTTAGATTATGAACTTTTGTTTAAACAACTCGTTCATGACCTGAAAAACGATCTCTCTGTTTGTAAAACTCTCAATGAACTCCAACAAGATGAGGAGGGAGAGGAGAAAATAGAAATATTAAATATGATTGCGAATCAAAGTGTTTATGCAGCAGGAAAATTAACCGATATAATGCATTTTGTTTCAAAAAAATTGGAATATTCCAGTTTAGCAAATGTTTTTGATAATATACTAACTAACGAATTTATAAAAAAACATAAAGAAAATATTAATATCACTGGTGATGTTGATGTCGAGATTAATGTTATTTCGAAATACTATGTAAATGTAATTTTAAAAAATTTAATCGAAAACTCAATAAAACACTCATCAAATAACTCTAAGTTAAAAATAGAGATAGGGGTTGAGAATGCGAAAGGTTATATACTATTGAGTGTATGCGATAATGGTGCAGGAATGAATCATGAGACAGCAAGTTCGCTTTTTCATGAAGAGCAGAGTAGTATGAATGGTTCTGGCATTGGTTTAACGATTTTAAATCAAATTATCTCTGAACATAAAGGAATTGTTTCAGTTAAATCTCTAGAGGGAATTGGAACTGATATTTATATTAAGTTTCCAAAATAGAATATTAAAAGGAAAATATGTTTAATTTATTCAAAAATAACAAAGAGAAGAAACTTCAGAATGAGTATGCAAATTTAATGAGTAAGGCCGTGGATGCTCAACGTAATGGAAATATAAAATTATATGCGGAATTATCATTTAAAGCCGATGAAGTTTTAAAAAAAATAGATGAAATAGTGAAAGCAAATGAAAAAAATTAATGTAGGACTAATAGGTTTTGGACTTGCTGGTCGAGTTTTTCACGAACCATTAATTTCTTCGATCGAAGGAATGATCATAACAAAGGTTTTAAGTTCAAGAAAGGAAGAATTACTCTCTATTTTGCCTGATGCTGAAATCGTAGATCATATTGATCATATTTTAGATGATCCAGCGATTGATCTTGTTATAAATTGTGGACCCAACACTGTTCATTATTCATATACAAAAAAAGCACTTGAGGCAAAGAAGAATATTATTGTCGAAAAACCTTTTGTTATTTCAATTTCTGAAGGAAGAGAGCTCATCGAGCTTGCCAAAAAAAATAATGTCATTCTATCTGTTTTTCAAAATAGAAGATTCGACTCTGACTTTCTGACTATAAAAAAATTATTCGAAGCTAATAAATTCGGGCAAATAAAAGAATTTGAATCTCATTTTGACCGCTATCAACCTCTGGTAAGAGAAAATAAATGGAGAGAAAAAAAAGGTCTTGGAAATGGAATCTTATTTGATCTGGGCTCACATCTCATTGATCAAATGTTATGTCTTTTTGGTGAGCCTGTCTCTCTTATTGCTGATGTTTGTGCACAAAAAGATGAAGGGGAAGTTACAGATTATTTTCATCTCATCTTTAAATATTCAAATGGACTAAGGGTTATACTGCACTCAAGCTCTTTTGGAGATACATCTCCAAGGTTTCGTGTTGTTGGCGAGAGAGGAAGCTATATTAAATATGGAATGGACCCACAAGAGGGGCAATCTAGAGAGGGGATACGGCCAAATTATGAGAGCTTTGGTGTTGAGAATAAGTCTCATTCTGGAATTTTTTATACTTGGAGAGACGAGCAGAGGTTAGAAGAAGTCATCGTTTCTGAAAGAGGGTGCTATCGAGATTATTATCAAAATATTTCAAATATTATTAAGGGCGAAACACAGGAATATTCTGTTAGGGCAAATGAAGCTTTAAGGGTCGTTGAATTGATTGAAGCTGCCTATACAAGCTCTAGAGAAGCAAGAGAAATTATTTTTTTAAAAGAGAACTAATAAGACTATGTTCTCTGAAATCTTTTCGAGTTATGGCCCAGAGAGAAAATTTAATATTTGGTAGTTCTCCAAGTTTTATTAACGATTTACTCTTTAAGCTTTGTCTAACGACACTCTTTGGAAGAAAGGCAATAACTCCTCCACGCTCAACAGTTACTCTGATAAGTGATGAATCCGTAAATGCTCCAACTATTCTAACATTGATATCATGACTATTTAAAAATTGTTCAATCTTATCTGCCATCATACATGCCTCAGAATATGTTATAATTTTTTTATCATTTATAGACTTTGGAAATTTTCCTACAATACCTTGCTTGGTAGAAGATACACAATAGATAGGATCGCTTTCAAGTCGGTGACCTTGAAGTTTCTTCGATCTTCCAGAGTAGGGAGAGTCACATAGAATAAGATCAAGTCGATTATTTTGTACATCTTTTAAAAGGGATTCTAAATCTTTTTGATAAACTTCAATCTTTATATAGTTACTCAAAATTAGTGGTTTTAAAAAATCATAGATTTGATCTTTAGATAACCATGGAACAGTCCCAACTTTTATAATTTTAATATGATCATATGACTCTGATTTTAAAGATTGAATCATCTCTTCTGAATGACGAAAAATTTTACTTGCATATTCTTTAACAGATTCACCATCCGAATTTATCACTAATTTCTTACCGACACGGTCAAATAATTTTTTTCCCAAATCTTCTTCTAGAATACGTAACTGATGACTAAGTGCGGGTTGGGTTATATGGAGCTTCTTTGAAGCCTTTACAATCGAGCCCTCTCTTGAAATTGTCAAGAAATAATATAAGTGGTTGAAATTAATCTTGTACATTCGATTTCCTATATAGATTTAGCATTATGTATTCATAATACTATATATCATTTTATTTATATGTCTATGTGCAATAATACTCAAGTAGAAACTTAAACATAGGAGATTAAAATGAATGTAAATAAGGAACAAATTGAACCAATTGAAAAAAAAATTAAAGTTATGAATGAAAAAATTGATAATTTTCAAGAGAAAATTGAAAAGTATCCCAAAAAAATTAATTATGAATTTATAGAAAGCATTAATGAGTTAAAAAAGAAAAGAGACAGGCTTGATCATAAATTTGAAACTTTAAAAAATGTTTCAGGCAGTGCTTTTGATGACCTTCAAATTGGAGTGAAAATGGCATGGGATGATCTAAATATGGCCTATGATAGTGCAAAAGAGCGGTTTGATAAGGCCAGCTAACTGAGTTAAGAAAAGTAAAAAAATTAATATAACAAAAGGATAATTATGAATAAGATTAAAATACAGAATAGACATTTAGAAAATAAAAATCATGAACTAAGAGACGTGGGTATAGTTCCTGGTATTCTCTATGGTCCTACAATTAAAAATACTGCGATTCAGCTAAGTTCGAAAGAGCTAAGAAAGATCACAGGTAAGCCTGGTGAGGTCTATGAAGTGTCTCAAAAGAATAGAACTGTATTTGTTAAATTTGGAGAAATTCAAACTGACCCTGTTTCTAATGATTTTATTCACTTCTCCCTCGTTCAGATGCCTAAAGGAATTGAAAATGAAGTTGATGTACCAGTACGTTTTAAAGGAACTCCGGTTGGGGTAAAGAAGGGTGGAACTTTACTTGTAATGAAAGATGAAATTAAAGTCAATGGTAAGCCTCGTGCAATACCTGAAAATGTTGAAGTGAATATCACAAATTTAGACATTGGCGACAAAATCACAATTGATGATCTAAAAATCCCTAAGAAAGTAAATGCAATAGATGATGACTCAGAAATTGTCGCAATCTGCCAACCGCCAATGCTTAAAGAAGCTGTTGTTGATGCAGAAGAATTGGATCGAGGTAGCTCTGAATTTCAACAAGTCATTTAGTTAAAATAAGAATTATAGAAAAGGAGTATATATGAATATTGATATAAATAGGGATAAGGCCATTATTGGAAATGCGGTATCATCAGTTTTAGCTGATACCTATACGCTTTATTTAAAAACACAAAACTATCATTGGAATGTGACAGGTGCAAGATTTCATCAACTCCACAAGCTATTTGAAGAACAATACACTGAGATGGCTGAAGCAATTGATGAAATAGCAGAAAGAGTAAGGTCCCTCGGTTTTAGACCACCTGGTACTTTTAAAGAGTTTTTAGCTTTAACATCAATACCTGAAGAAACCGTTAAGCTTAATGCCGACGAAATGATTAAAAATCTAGCTGATGGTCATGAAATGATTTCAAGTAAAACAAGAGAAATTGTTGTAATGGCCCATGACTTTAAAGATGATGTTACAGCAGATCTTTTAACATCAAGAATAAAAACTCATGAAAAGACAACTTGGATGCTTAAGAGTTTTTTAGAGTAAAAATATTAAGTAAATAGGAGCAAAAATGAACAATAATAACAATGATCCTAAAATAAATCCAAATAAGCCTGAGCATCCGAAACCTAAGCCAGGGCCTGAAACTCCGAGTATTCCTCGTAAGTTTCCTGTGCCTCCGGATGCTCCTGATAGAACTCCTGTAGAAGTTCCTCCAAGTGAGCCAATAGAGCCCCCAATCAAAGAACCAAATAAGCCTGGAAAAAATAATCCTCAGGCTTAAGTTTTCAACTGCTAAATATTTTTATATAATATTGCTTTTAAGAGATTAGGGGCAATATTAAATTAAGAGAACATTTTAAAATATTCAATGGATCTGTCCTTATAAGCCTTTTTATTTGGTTTTTTTTGATTTTTCTTTTGGGTCATTATCCTAATTTCAAAGATTACTGGTTCATGTCTCTTACAATGTTGTTTGGTTCTTTCATTGCTGGAGCATCAAGTGAAGGGGGAGGAGCAGTTGCTTTTCCTGTAATGACTCTCATCTTTAAAATTTCCCCCATGATTGCCAGAGACTTCTCTTTACTCATTCAAAGTTTTGGAATGAGTTGTGCTAGTTACAGTATTTGGAAGCAGAAAATTGTTGTAGAATTTAATGTTATTAAATATTCCCTGCTTGGTGGATTTATTGGGCAGGCCATTGGTTTTATCTTTTTGGATGGAAAGCTAAACCCTGTATGGGTAAAGGTGAGTTTTACTTCAATATGGTTAAGCTTTGCTCTAGTCCTTTTTTTAGTGAACAAAAGAAAAATTCAAAAAGAGGCGATTGATTTAACAGTAAATAATAAAATACATCTCTTTCTCATTACAATTGTAGGAGGTCTTATATCCGCTATAACAGGTAGTGGAATTGATATTTTAACATTTTCATATCTTGTTTTATTTTTAAGTTTAAATGAAAAAATTGCCACTCCTACTTCAGTCATTCTAATGGCCATTAACTCTGTTTTTGGAGTCTTACTTAAGTTCTTAATAAAAGATGGAATAAGTATGGAGGCTTATCAATACTGGCTTGTTTGTCTTCCTATTGTTATTTTTGGAGCTCCCTTAGGCAGTTTATATATTGTTAAAAAAAGTAGAGGATTTTTAATCAAGTTTTTGCAAATATCTATTTTTATTCAGTTCATTTTTTCTTGGATAATATTAGATTTAACTATTTATTTAAAAGTATGGAGTCTTTTTTTAATAATTTTTGGCTTCATGTTTTGGTATATTGTTCATAGGCAGGGATTAAAAGTGGATAAATAAGGCCCTTTATCCATATAATGAGAAGCATTTTAATCAGATTTTATTAAAAAATTCAATCACCTCAGAGTCACTTTCAATTCGATTTGTATCTAGAAGTAATTTAATAAATTTTTTGCCACTTAATAAATAATCTTGTTGCTGAAAAAGATATATCGATTGCATTGCTTTACGTAGCCTTACATCATAGTATCTCCATCTTTGATTCATATTTTTCTCTTTTATTTCAATTCCATTTTCTAGGTCCCATCCCCAAGATAAAAACATAAGGACTAGGCCTTCTCGGTAATTACTTAAATATTCAGTATCCTCTTTTAGTTCATTTATATTGCTCCCAAGTACAGTATATCTATATCCTTGTGAACTTTCATCTCCAATTGGAAACATCCACCAATCAAAGTGATTGATAGGACTAAATTGATCCCACTGATTTAAGGAGGCCCATTTGCGAAACTTAGTTAAGCTTCCAAGTCCATCTTCAGCTTGAAAGAGAAGGGCATTTTTCATTTCTAATGCGCCTATATATTGATTCGTATTATTGCTATATTTATTGATGGGTGCATTCGCAGAATTGAGTACTTTATAATCACATCTTTTAGAATACTTTTTCCATCGATTTTTAAACAAAGTATCGTGTTGAATATGATCCCCAGATGAAATGGCTTTATATTCTTTTAAGCAGGCATCCCTTAAGTCATCGGCCAAAGCTAGATTCGAGATAAGTGTTAAACATAGGATCATTAATTTCATAATGAAATCATAAAGGATTTTTGGAGATGATTGTAATATTTTGTAGTTATTACAGACTAAGGTTTAGATACGTTACTCATCTTTAAAGACTTTTATGAGATTCTTTGTAAAGTTCTCCACAATAGAATAATCACGTAGATACCAAACTGAAAACTGCTCTTTTATGGAGTTTATTTTAAAATTGGGAATATCAAAAAGTTCACCATTGTCGATGTCATTTTGAACAGAGTATGATGGTAAGACACTCCATCCTATACCTGCTTTGCATGCACCTCTAACTCCAGCAATATGATCAAACTGAAGGGCAATCTCAGGAGTGATTGCTTGAGCATCAAGGAGAGATTTTATTGTAAGTCCTGTATGTTCCACGGCACTTTTCTTTAGTAAATTTTCAAAATTATTTTTAGCATCAACTGGATCTGATGAAATACAAATTAATGGAAAACTACTGACTTTTTTGTATTTAATGAGAGGATCAATGGGCTTTCCACATGTAATTGCGATATCAATTCTTCCATCAAGTAAACTTCTCTCTATTGGCCCTGTTTCTGTGTGTATACTAAGTCTTGTTGAATCAAATGAGTCAGAGAAAATTTTACTTAATAATGGCGTTAATACCCACTCAGAGAACTCTTTCGTGGTAGCTATGCGAATAACACAAGGCTTGTCGATCATCTGCTTTTGCTCATTCATTAACTTATGAGAAAACTTTGCAATTTCTTGTCCTAGTGGAGTTAGTGTCCATAGACCGTTATTCTTTTGTAAGACGGGGTGTTTTTTTGAGAGGTTACTCAGTTGTCTTGTAATCGTTGTTTGGTCTCTTCCAAGTTTTTCTGAAACTGTTTTTACAGACTTTTCTTTTGATAAAAAATAAAGAAGTCTCATCTCATTAGTTTCAAAGGGGAAGTTAAATATTTCATGATTCATAAGGTAACCTGTTGACGTAAGTTGCATGTCATAAATGCAATTTATGCATTTGCTTGTTAAGTTTATTTAAAGGAGTTATTTATGAATAAAATGATATTTTTAGTAATCTTATTAATCAGCTTTTCTGCTTTCAGTTTTGAGACAACTCCAACAGGAATTTCTCTCGATAAAGAATGGAAAGTTCTATTAAATCAATATGCAAAAAAAAATGTCGTTCATCAGTCCTGGGGGTATTAACACTCCGAGCGAAATTATCAAAATACCGTTTTACTTGCAAATAGTGAACATATTGTTATCGATTTAGATGTTCTTTTTGCAGCAGCTTTTCTTCATGATATTGGGGGATTACCTGGATTTGAAGTTGAGGGTGTTGATCATGGTGTTCGATCTGTTGAGATCGCGATTCCACTCCTTATCTCGTGGGGATTTCCAATGGAGAAGCTTGATGATGTAAAAGAAGTGATTGAGGGTCATATCTATTATGGACCAATGCCAAAAAGTATCCTTGCGAAACTATTTAGAGATGCTGATATTTTAGATTTTTTAGGTGTTATGGGGATAAGTAGATTATTAGCGGCTAATCTTGAACTTGGAAAAAAACCAGAAATTATCAATTCGGTAAAGACAATAAATGCCTTGATGACAAAGATTCCACTTGAGCTTTATTCAACTTCTGCAATTGTAGATAGTAAGAATCGTCTAAATGAAATGGATCACTTTTTAAAACTACTTGATGGTTATTCTTTTGGTGGTAAAGCATACTAGTCGTAAATGGTATCTCTATGAGCTTAAGTTAGAGTTGTATTCGACAAAATTGTTGGTTATAATTTTTCTGAAGTTCGTAATGGGGTAATTTTCATTTCAAAATATGTACCATTTTCATCTTTAGTTGATATTATTGCTTCATTTCCGATCATTGTAATTACTTGTGGTGTTGCAATTAATTTCATTTTTCCATTTTCAAGAATAGAGATATTACCTTTTACCATTAATGATTTTTTCGGGTCAATTTTAGGATCAATTCTCTCTTTGAACTCAGAAACATTAAGTTTAACATTAAAAGGATTCCCATTTGAATTTGTAATAATAAATTCTTTATTCATATTGGCGATCACTTTAACTTCATTCATTTTAGTCGTAATATAACCTTTTTGATAAGTACTTGATATTTTCAACTCAACTTGCTTGGCAAAGATTGTCGTTGAAAAAGTTACTGCGATAAAAATAATGATTTGTTTCATACTTTCTCCATAATGATATTTGTAAATTCAACCACCTTGAATATAAAGTTGTAAAGTCGTTTAAGGAATCTTTAGGGAAGGGAGGGGAGGATTGTTTATGGTGGCCTTTGTACGCCCCTCGTAAAATCAGATATTTAAAGTCATTTTTGGCTCATGCCAGCCGTAGTTGTTTATACTTTTTAAGTGAGTTATTATTTACTAATGGATTTAAGAAAGACACTGAAATTTGTGCATGATCTATTCTCAGCTAATTCTATTGATCATGCTCTTATAGGTGGGCTTGGGTTAGCTTGTTACGGCTCTACACGTGCCACAGTAGATATGGATTTATTGATCTATGAAGAAGATAAACTAAATGCACAAGAGCTTCTCAATAAAAATGGATTTATTCTTCAAAATGAATCAGAAGAAGTCCTACAGTTTTCAGGAATGGGCTATGTTGATTTGTTAATCGCTCGCAGACCTATTTCACGAAATATATTAAAATTTTCAAATAAAAATGGGCCAGAAGGAATCAACTTTGTTCGCGCAGAGGACCTAATTGGTCTTAAAATCCAGGCTTATAAAAATGATTTAACTCGAGAGTTTCAAGATAAAGCAGACATCCAATATTTAATTGACTCACAAGAGAATCTAGATTGGGAATTAATTAAAAAATATGCGGATTTATTTAATGAGTGGGAGGTTATTGATGAAATTAGAAAAAAAGTTAAACCTTGATTCCTATTTTGAATTCTTAAAGAGTTATTTCTCTACATTCGATTTCACAAAAATTAAAAGAAAAAAAATCTCTGGAAAAAATTTTAAACTCTAATTTTTTCTAAATGGTGGCATCGCTTTCAAATTGACCACTAGATTTTTTATGTCGCTATAATTATCTTTACTTATAGTGCTTGTTATTTTTGATATGTGATTTCAGGTAGTTATGTTTGAGTTAACTTTTTTTACTATCTTAAAAAAAAGTTAAGGTGATAAATAAAAAGGAAAATCGATTAAATTAGTGAAAAATGTAGGTCAGGAAAGAGCCATCATGACGATGAGTTTAATCAGCTATTAACTTGGAGAAACTCTTTTTCAAGTATTCTTGATTATTATTTCTTAAAACTAAAAACTAATATTTCAGGATTAAGGGTTGTTCTTTCAGATGGCCTTGCTCTCGATAAAGCTTTTACAATGCTAAGAAGTTTATCATCAAGAAATACACTTAAGAGAGTCGATAACTACCATCAATATCCAAAAGTTGATGGTTATAGAGGTGTGCACCTCATATATCAAAATGAATCTTCAAAATTAATTGAAATACAACTTAGAACGAAGTTGGAACATATATGGGCCACTGCAGTTGAGACTTACGGGGAACTGCAAAGTACATCTTTTAAAACAGGAGAGGGCGAGGCTGAATGGAAGGTATTTTTCAAACTACTAAGCTCATATTTTTCAATTCATGAGAACTGTTCACCACTTGAAGAGCATATAAAGTTAAGTAAAAAACAAATCAATCGTAGGCTAATAAAAGTGATAAAAGAGCTTAATGTCATCGAGAGATTAAATGCAACTACAAATAATATTGAAACGATTGTAAGTAAGTACAATGAATCAGGAAGAACTGGAAAATACGCTTTACTTGAATTAGATTTAAAGCAAAATAAAACTTTTATTGAAATCTTTAACAAGAAAGATGTTAATAAGGCGATAGAAATTTATACAATGAAAGAGTTGGAGTATAAAAATAATTTACAGAAAAATATTGTATTTGTTAATATTGAAAGCTTAGATGGCATCAAGAAATCATATCCTAATTATTTCTTAGATACTCAGAAGCTACTTGAGATTTTATCTAAAATTGTGTTGGGAGAGTTTTGATATTAATGGTGGAGGTTGTGACAATCTAGTTGAACGAGGTCTTACTGTAGAGCAAATGCTTGATGTTGTTTGGGCCATACCTAGAGTTGATAGAGAAAAAGTATTCTTGCTCAGTTCTCAGGGCATGTCCCGAAATGCAATCGCCAAAGAATTTGGCTGTGCAAGAGCAACTATAACACGAGTTTTAAAATCAGTAGAGACCTAAATATGAAAAAATTTGGAGGTTTAACTATGAAAATTCAACTTGAGTACTCACTTAAGAAGCATTTAAATGAAAATACTATTACACAAAATCAGCTGGCCAATAATATTGGAATTAGGCCGAGTTCTTTTCATGCTTATTTAAATGGGGCAATCCCTAGAGGACTTGAGACTATTATAAAAATAGCTGCTGAACTAAATCTAAGTCTGGATGAGCTGGTTTTTAATCAAAGAGCAGCTTCAAGAAGCCAGCATATTGCTCTTTCTGAGAATGTGCTGCTTGGGCTTTTAGGAAAATATGAACTTGTGATTTCTAAAAAGAGCGGGGTTTAAGATGATCACGGCCATTAAGGAAGTTTTTAGTATTATTTTATTTTTGATATTTCTAGCCTAACCAATAGATTAACAGAAAAAGATGGAAACCTTCGTAATATCAACGTATTGCATATCTTAAATTAATGATATAGTGGAACTCAGATATTAACAACAGGAGCTAAACACCATGAAAAAAAGAAGATCAGTTTCAGAACTTAATAAGGCCATGGATGAAATTAATAATAGAAAGCCAACGGCCAAGCAAATTGAAGAACTAGCAGAAGCTTTAAACGATAAAAATGAAAATATAGAAAGTGACAAACCAGTAGAAAAGGTTGCTTCTTCAAGTTACATTAAAAAGGATTCCGATGGCGTCGAATCGAATTGGCTTTAAACCATTTTTAAACCATTTTTAAATCAATTAAAAGAAAATCAGGAATTAAATATAATTGTTGATTCCAATATTCTCATAGCAAATTGGGATGATTTACACTCAAATCACAATGAGATTAGAGATTTTATTGAGTCTTTGGATATAAAATCCTCAAATCTGAATCTTTTTATAACTGTTACTACTAAAGCAGAGGTTTTAGATTATCAAAGAAGGCGTTTATTAACTGAGGGACTTTTGTCTTTACCAGAGCTTTCATCAATCCACTTATCTGATAGAGCTAAAGCTAAGATAAGTACAGTTAAAGGTCGTAAGAATACTCGTGAGAAGCATGAACTTAAGAGAAGTCTAAAGGAAGACGATGACCTTGACTCCCAATTTTTATATTTTAGGGACAGTGAATTAAAAGAAATAAAAAAAGCATTTCGCGCCTCAGATAGCGAAGCTGCAACAGGATGGCTTACCCTATGTGATGTCTTTCTTGGAAAAAGGCTGCTTGAGGAAGAAGAGATCATTGATGAGCTGTGTACCTACCTTTCTCCTTATAAAGAGAAACAATCTCATATATTTAAAAATAAAGTCGACTGGAAAAATGCTACAGAAATTTCTGCAAAGTCAGGTATGGGGTTCTCAGACTCAATGATTTTAAACATGGTACTAGCAACTAATATTGATTATATCCTTACTCTTGATTACGACTTGGTTTATGCATCTGCTGTTTCCGCACAAAATAAGACAGTAATTATTCCCGACAGGAGAATTAAGCAGTTCAAACAAACTTTAAAACGTATCTAATATCTAGTAGTTACAACTTTTACCCTCCCTAAAGTCTCGAAATCATAGTTGCCTGTTAGATTCCTAACACCCTATGAAACATTTTCTAGAGCTATCTGGGAATCCTCAATCTCCTTGTATGATAAGACAAAGAAATTATAAACCATTATTTAACTGACCAAAAGCTTGAAGGTAAATTTGAACCCTAGCGACTCAAAGAAGGATAGTATTTATGAAAAAATTATTAACTGTATTGGCTCTTTTGACATCAATTTCAACTTTTGCGGTAGAATCTTTTGAAAGTGTATTTACGCCAGCTAACTTACCAAGTATTACGCGAGATAAAGAGCTTACTTATTTAAGAGAGTTTATATGGGAAAGTCGCCCACACCTCAGACAACGTTCTAGCGCTCTATCTGAAACAAATTTTTTCCACTCTAACAACTATAGCTTTAACGAAGATGCGTTAAGTTCATTATTGGAAGATTATAGGGAATTTTTTATTAAACATAAAGTTGACGTGGATATAGATGATCGATACTTATCGCAGGAATTATTACTTCAAGTGGAAGCATTGGCAACGTATATTGAAGATTTACTTATTATGCCTCGCAAGAAGGATTACCTTGATCGCCTCCTCTACCTCAATTCTTCAGCAAACCTATTTGGCGGTCTTATAATTAACCATAGGTTTAAAATTAAGAGAGGTCGTAAGAGTGAGATAAAATTTTCCCAGGAAGATAATAAGCCAACAGTAACAATTTTCTATAACGAATTTATAAAAAGTGCATTACTAAAAGAAGCTAAAAAAGAACCAACTCTAGCATCTGAGACTAGAGCTTTCGGACATTACGGAGATATGGGTGATAATATTGCACGATACTTACTGAAATACACCTTCGCAGGAAACAAGGGACTTATTATTGACTCAACAACTGAGATGGGTTTTTACAAAAATAACAAAAGAGATATTCAACATATATTTAGCTTTAATAATTTTCGTCTGAGAGAAGAAACATTTATTACGCCACGTAAAATCGACGTGGCGATTACGGCGAAGTACTTCAAAAGGATTTGCAACGGACTTGGAATTGCTTACACACCTTCTGAACTTTTCTTACTTTTCCCTCAGGCAGGTATGCTTAAGTTTAAGGATAAGAACGGTAACCTAAAATATTACAGTCCAGCAAATGAGTCAGTTGTTTTTCGTCCTGACGAGCTTAATGATAGAATGAAGCGCGATTACCCTTTTCTAATCAAAGAAAACTGTACCCAAGAAGAAACGTCTCTTTATGAGCTAGGGGAATCGACAGTAGACCCTGGGACAGGATTAAATCCTAAGTTTATCAAGTATGTTTCACAAATAAGTATGGCACATAGATTTCAAACTTTCTCTTCTAATCCCCTAAGCATAAAGGAAGTTTTAGAACTTTTAATTTGTCCAGCAGGAAAAGTATGTAGTAGAAGGCAAAAGATAAGAGATCAGGGAAGTCCGAGTCTCTAGATTTATAAAAACAGGTTGAGTGACAAAGCTCAGACTAAAAAAACAAAATTAAAACTTGCTCATCAAACCTAGTTTTTTGAGCAAGAAATATAAAGACCAAGAAATATAAAGACAAAGAAATAATGGGCAAGTCCCAAAATAAAACCATTAGATTATTGAGTACACCTCAACTCAAAGGATTAAAAAATGAAAAAGTTGTTAATTTCAATATTTATTACTACATGTTTTGTTCAAGTTGGATCTGCCAATTCTCATGCATTATTCATAGATGAACTAGTGGAAACAAAAGAGCTAAGATTGATAAAGTATATTGAGGGACCGGTACGCAGGGCTTCTGAGCGAACTAACTATCATTGCTCTGAAACACTAAGTTTTCGTGGAGAGACAATTACAGGTTTCGACGACTACACACGTGAGGAAGTTCTAAAAAAAGTAATATTTATTCAAGACAATCCAATGATAGTTCATTTTGGTGAATTCCTTTACTACGATTCTATAAACAATGGTTCAACCTACCCAACAGGAAATCAAGGTGAATTTCTGCGTTCTTCATGGGGAACGGGTTTTTTCGGAATCATTCCCCAATATTTTAGGCGAACAGTGACCCTAACAGGTGATGAAGATCAATTTAAGGCCGTTTATACGCATGAAGCAAATAGAGGACTAGGAAAGATTAAGATAACCGAAAAAAGTTTATATCATTTTAAGCGTTTAAATGAAAGTGAAGTTGAATTAACGAACATTGATTTTTACAGAGATGCTTCAACAAGGAAACCTTACATTAGAGACAACTATTATAAATGTCTCTACGAGATAATTAGAGACTAGGGTTTGATTGAGAACTTGAGCAACAAGACTCAGGAATGAATAACAAAAAATAAGATTGAGCGAGAAAGATAGCTTTTTCGCTTAAAGTATAAAAAGACTATTAATTGGATTAGCACTTTTAACATCAATGTCAGCTTTTGCAAGAACTGCTGTTGATATTAAAAATGCTGTATACCTACTTGAAAATACCCAAAGTGAAATTGCTAAAATCAGAAATATGCTTTCAAAAACTAAGCATTTTTTAAAAAGCCAAAGACTGTATGATCAAGATTTGAGAAAGATTATAACTTCTAAAGGAAGGGTCATTAGAAATGCTGATCTACTCTTGGAGGATTTAGAAATATCAATTTATGATGATCTTGAATATATTGAAACAATAGCACCCCAGGTTCAGACTAGTTTTAACCTTAGTCAGTTTAGGGTAGAAAAATCCGATAGTAGTATAACATTCATATTTAGACTCAATCGTGGCGGAACGACTGATTTACTAAGTAGAGACTTCTCAATAACTTACAAAGGGGAAACTGTATATTCTGGGAAAATGAAAATATATGATAATGGGAAGCGATTAGGAATGGGTTACTTCTCTGCCAAGAGTATTTCTAATGAGCTTAGCCTTGATAAAGATTTTGAAGTAGTGTTTTTTGACAAAAGAGGGCGGGAAATTGCTAAAAAAGGACTGTATTGTGAAAATGCTGACTACAATGGGTATGGTTGTTCTGTGTCTCGATAGTCATTACTTTCAGGCTCCAGCTAAGTGAGCTCGATACCTCTAGGATTATAATCACTATCCACGCATAAAACATAAGAAAAGAAATTCAGGCGCTCTATTGAGCGTCTTTTTCTTTTGGAACTGGAAAAGGTATTTGAACGCGATCACCATTCTCTAATATTTGATATAGTGGCTCTGGTTCTCTATCTATTTTGACTTTTTTATTACGCCTAGGTTCAGGATCATACTCAGGGAAACATTTAATAATTTTTTTATTTGCCCATTTAAGCCGGTCTTTGTATGAAGAAAGCTTTATACCAACTCTGGCGGCAAGCTCTTTTTGAGTTGGCTTTTCATTTTCTGTATAAAAATATTCTGATTTAATCGCCTCTGTTTGCTCTGGTGTTAATTTTTTCCAGAGTAAATCAAACCTGCTGGCCCAAAATGGAATTTTCTTTTCAATGATTTTATTTATTAAATCGAGATTTTTTAGATATCTCTTTTCTGTGTAGCGTGGCCATATTTCCTTAATATCTTTTACTAGGTCTCTTCTTTGTTTCATGCATCTAGCAACAGCAAACAAGTCATCATGACCAATGTTAAATTCTCCTCGCTTGTAGAGATAATTGAAGACAACCTCTTCTAAATTATCAGGTGCTGATACAAATATATCATGGGCCATAGAGTAGCCATAACCCAAGCTGGCAGGAATATAATTAAGCGTGCTTTCTTCAATATATAGGTTAGAATCTAATTCTTCATTTTCCTCTTCTTCATCAAAGAATTGTTGATTATCAATTTCATAAGAGTATGAGCTTATTGCCTCTCCAACTGTTAAATCATCATTGGAAGAATTTAGATCACCTAAATTATCAATATCTAGGTAGTCAGCACTAAGAGAATGAAGTTTTTCAATTCCGTTAAATAATACATCAAGTCCTGACTTTTCTTTGCTGTCATAGCGAAGGAGTTGGTTATTGATAAGATATTCCTCTATCCCAAAGCAGCCCTTAAATTGGCTTTTTGATTCATTTCGAATGTATTCTATAGTTCCAGTACAGTTTTGTGACTTAAACCATGAGAGCGCCTTACAAAGCTTCTCACACTCGCAACGACTGCTAGTTTTATGATTGTCTTTTCCCTTTCTGGAACAAGGACTTGCATCCGCTTTTCTTACCTTCACTGTCATTACCTAGTTTTATTAAACCAACTATTAATAGTTTAATAGGTGTAAGAATTTTTTTAATTATTTTTTATTTTTTTTTGAAAAGCAATTTCAAATAGATAGAAATAAAATGACCCTATAAGGGTTTCTATATATGAGGAGTCGTATTTTGATTTTTGTTTGTGGAATTTAATTATTTATCGGACTAGACAACCAATACTTTAATACAAATCAAAACTTTTTTCAAGTTCTTTTTTTATTATGGTTAAATTTTTCAAATTCAAAACACATTTTCTATTTCAATGACGAACAACTTTAACAAAGGAGCAATTTAAAAGTAATTTTTAGAAAATGCCTGCCAAAAAATCAAACTATCAAACAACATTCAAATGCGCCTCTTCTTAACTATGGTGAAGTTCATGTCGAGCTTTGCCCTAATTCTTAAGGAGAATTAACTATGCCTAAAAGTTCAATTAAAAAAATCTGTATGTTTCTTTCTAAATTTTTTAAAGAGCATCAACTCGATGAAGAAAATTTTGAAGAGCTACAAAAAATCTATAAAAAAAGTCATCCAAAATTGAAAAAGCAAAAGCTTGGTGATCTATTAAAAGCAGTTATTTGTGATGGAAGCGTTAGTGATTCGTACTTTAGTACAAATATCTATCCCTATATTGGAATTTCTAAAGAGATGAATTGGGGGTACTCAGGTTGCGGCCCTCAAGTGTTGGCCTTAAATATTTTATTTCTATTTACAGAAGGTGATGGAACTTTTGCGAGAAAGCATTATCAAAGTTTTGTAAAAGACTTCTTAAATGTAGGAAAACAAACTGATGATCTAGAGATATCAGTTCCTCAAATTAATACGTGGATTTATTTAAAGAAAAGAAAACCTGCAAAGGTTTTAAGACTTATTAGAAAAGGAGAGCAATTTGTTTAATGATAGTGCAAAGAATGTAGAAAATAAAAAAGAGATGAGTAACACAGAGGCATCTGCTGCGGCAATAATGATTAGTGGTGTTGGTAGTATCTTTTTAATAAAAAAGAATATGTATAAAATTGAGAACTGGTATTTCAATCATTTTGAAGAAGTTTACCTTACTTGTTTTGCTCTCTTGGTGATGTTGGCCATATTTTGTATTTTTCTGATTAAGAAGAAAACTAATGATATGGATGAGAGAAAAAAGCTATTATCTCCTATTTGGGAAAAGTTCAAATCTAATATTGAGATCGGAAAAACTAAAGACGGAATTGATATTCATCTTAGTGATGATGTTCGTTCTGCTCATGTTCAGGTCATTGGAACTACAGGAAGTGGAAAAACTAAAAGTGTGGTTATTCCTTGGAGTATTAGAGATTTAAAACGAGGCAAGTCAGTGGTCATAATTGATGGTAAAGGCGCAAGTGACCTGCCAGAGGAGATTTTTAATATCATAGAGACTTCTGAGATCGCTTGTAAGACGTTTCACTTTGATCTTGATAATCCAAGTCAGTCCGTGAGCATAAACCCTCTGAGACATGGTACAGCTCAACAGATTACCGATAGAATTTTTAGCTCCTTTGAGTTTCAAGATCCTTTTTATTCGGCAGTTCAGTACGATGTTTGTGGATATTTGATTAAGCTGATAGTTGATACTGAACGAGTCGTCACTTTTAAACAGCTCTACGCTCTCTTAACTGATGATAAGGAATTATCAAAACTTATAAGTGAGCTAGGCGTTAGTCATAGCCTTAGAGATAAATTAAAGAATTATCTTAGGGAATCAGTAAAAGATAGAAAAAATAAGATGGCCGGGCTGATAAGCCAGATTTCTCCTTTTGCTAATAGCGAAGTTGCTGAGATTGTGAACTCTGTCGATGACAATTCATCTTTGAGTAACTTACTGCTTAATTCTTATGATACTCAAATCTTTATTTTCTCAATACCTACTCTTAAATATCAAAAGCTAGGGCATCAATTAGGTAAGCTGATCTTACAAGAGCTTGCTTGGTGTGTAGGAGAAAGAGAAAGGAATAGAGATAATCATTTTACTTCGGTGATCTTGGATGAGTTTTCAGAATTTGTTTATGAAGGATTCATAAGTATATTAAATAAAGCGAGATCAGCAAAAGTGGCGATGCATCTTTGTCATCAGGCGTTAAGTGACTTAACAGCAGTTACTGATAGCTTTGCTCGAAGTATTAATACAAATACTAATGTTAAGTGCATCTTAGGACTTAATGACCCAGAGACAGCAGACTTTTATGCTCGCCATCTTGGAACAATGACGACTGAGAAGTACACCGAGCAAACTGTTGAAGGTGGATTTTTTAGAAATAAAGAAGAAACTGGCCGAGCATCAATGCGAGAAGTCGAATCCTACAAGATTCATCCAAACATTCTTAAAAGTTTGTATCAGGGCAAGGGAGTTGTTCATCTTCCAACCAAGTATGGATTAGTCACAGAAGAGATTATGTTTAAAGCATTTAACCATTTGGAGGTTTAGTTAATGAGTAATATTAAAATAACTGATAGAGATTTGAGATTGTTACTTGATCTTTATCAAAATACTTTCTTAGCTTTGTATCAAATTAGAGACAGGCATTTTAATAAATGCGCTAGATCAACAATTTATAATCGTTTATCAAAATTAATAAAAGGTGAACTGATTGAGTCAATAAGAGTGAACCTTAATGCCATTCACAGGCAGAGCGAAGATATCGGAGCTATCTACTATGTGACAAAGAAAGGGTTCAGCTTAATGATTAAATATCATAACAGGAGTATAAAAAGAGTTGCTCCTGTGCCAATTAATTTGAACCAGCTTCATCACGATTTAATATTAACGGATGCCATTAAAACGTTAGAACATCAATTTAGTTATGCGCAAGTAGTTAATTCAAAACTCTTCGTTAATTCATTTAAAGAAGAGAGACAAGTTTCCGATGGAGTGATCCTTTTTGAAAATAAGAAATATGCTCTTGAAGTGGAATTAACAGCTAAATCAAATATGAGATACAGAGACATTATTTCAAATTATAGAACGAACTCGGAATTTGAAAGTGTTCTCTACCTTGTAAAAGATGAGGCTATCCAAACTAAAATGGGAGCAATCATTACTGGTTTTAATAGTGATTATAAGAAATCAGATGATACCGATAAATTTTATTTTTGTACTCTTTCAGAATTCTTTGATGAACAAAATCGAGATTTTTTTAGTAACGGAGTTAATTCACTAGGTAGCACAATTAATAATTATAATGAGACTTTTAGGAGAGAAGTATATGAACTTTAAAAATAAATATATGATACGAAATAAAACCATTGATGTACTCTCTTGGTTTTGTGGGTTAACAAGCTTAACTCTTGTTTATACATTTATTAGGTGGCAGAAGGTTAAATACTACGGTGACTTGATGTATGACCATCTTGATCTAAGCAATTCAAATCATATTGAGCAATTGTATAATTCATATTTTCAGATTGGTGGTTATTCAGTTCTTTGGTGTCTATTACTTGCTTTCATAATAGATTTAATTATTAGAAAAACAATTATTCGTCTTTAGTTTCAGACTCAATTATCATCAAACACAGACTCAAACTGCGTGTTTGACCCTATGTTTGGGGTAGATCAATCGAAGTTCAGTTTAACACCTTAAATTTACTTATTATTTTATAAAAATCCCCAATCCTTCCCCCTCGCATTTTTGCTGACCACCCACCCCCTACGAGAGTAAGTGGTCAGCAAGCGGGGGGAAGGATTGGGGATAAAATAATAAGTAAAGGTGTGTGTAGTGTGGTGGTAGGTGGTGGTTAGGGGAAGGAAAGGAAGAAGAGAAAAAAAGGATAGATATGGATGGGAAAAAATAAAGAAAACAAAAATGAAAACAAAAAAAATGGAGAAATATGACGAGAAAAAAAAGTAAAAAGAAGAATAAGAAAAATGAGAAAACGACAGATAGAATCAAAGAAAATTCGGTGAAGCGAATAAAATGGCAACCGAGCCGAATTTATCTTGTGCCAAAGAGGTTAATAGAGGATGAAAAAGAGAAGCTTTTTAATGAGCTATCAGAAATTGTCTTTGAGATGAATCAAATCTTTAATTTAAAACCTCTGGAGGTCTATGAAAAATAAAGTCAGTTATAAAATAGCAATATACATCAGAGTATCAACTCAGGAGCAAGCGGAAAATCCAGAAGGTTCAATTAGAAACCAGAGAGATCGGCTCGAAGAGATGGTTAAGTTTAAAAACTATGATGAGCATTTTGGTGAGATCGTTGACATCTATGTAGATGAAGCAAAGTCTGGAAAAGATACCAATAGGCCTGAGCTTCAGCGGATGCTTAGAGAGATTGAGAAAGGCAATGTCACTTTAGTTATGGCCTCAGAGCTTTCTAGAATTTCCAGAAATATCCAAGATTTTGCAAAAATTTGGAATATGATGAAAGATAAAGGATGCTCGTTTTTCTCACTGCGTGAAAACTTTGATACCACAACGGCTGCCGGTGAAATGGTGCTTTATACGCTGGCCAATTTATCACAATTTGAACGACGACAAGTCAGTGAAAGAGTTTCAGCAAATTTTATTGCTCGTGCGAAGCGTGGCCTGTCAAATGGTGGTGTTACTCCCCCTGGTTACAAAAGAATTGAAGGAAAACCCGGCTATCTTGAAATTGATGAAGAGCATAAGGAAGTTGTAGAAAAGTGTTTTGAATATTTTTTGCAAGAAGAAACTCTAGCACTGACAGCAAAAAGACTCAATAAAGAGAACTACCAACTAAAGGCTAGAATGTCAGGAGGTAGGGCGACCAGTAAACACTTTAATGTTGAAAATCTTTATCGGATATTAACAAACAAGGTGATGGCCGGAATTAAGACCTATGAAGAATTTGGCGAAGTCCATGAAGTAAAAGCTGTTTGGAAAGCAATCATACCTAGGACGAAATTTAATAAAGTCCAAAAGATACTTGCCCAAAATAAGTCAATTAAAAAGAGCGCAAGTGCTAGACGTTATCCTTATATTTTAACGGGGCTTGTTTATTGTGCTGATTGCGGAGATAGGCTTTGTGGTAAATCAGCTCATGGAGCAAGTGGGAAAGTTGGCTATTATGAACACGGTTGGAGATATAGAAAAAATTATTGCAAGACAGATAAGATGCATAATTGTGGGTCTCCTACCAGATTTTCAGCCGAAAGGGTTCATGAGCTTGTACTTGAGAAAGTCACCAAGTTGATTCAGTCTGAGCAAGTCGCTAAAAAATTGCTCACACAGGCAAAAGGTATTGATAAAAAAGATCCTATTAAGGCTGAAATTAGGCGGTATCAAAATCGTAAGATCAATATTGATAGAAAGCTTGAGATGCTAGCGGAGAGACTGACAGAGCTTCCAAAGGAAATCTCAGCAAAGCCGCTATACGGTAAGATGGAAACATTGCAAAAGCAAAGAGATGAGATTGATCGCAATTTGGAGGAAAAGAGACGAGATTTAAAGGGGCTGATGGAAGTTCCAGTGGATACTGAAAATTGGAAAGAATTTTTGAAAGTATTCGGAGAAATATTTAAAAGACATTTAAGTGTTGAGCAGCAGACAAAGCTCATTAAAAAACTCATTTTCAAGATAGAGCTTGGAGCGAAAGATTTGAAGATTCATTACTTTGTGGGAGAAGACCACATAAAAAGAGAGCTGGCCGATTTGGCCAGCTCTTCTTTTTTTTGGTCTAAAATTAAACCGGCTACTTGTTCGAGTAGCTTGACAAATGGTGGCCCGGGCGAGACTTGAACTCGCACAATATTGCTACCGGCGGATTTTGAATCCGCTGTGTCTACCATTCCACCACCGGGCCATTGAGTAAATATCATATTGATTATAAGCTCAGTCGTCAATTAGAAATTGAATCAGTGCAAAATTACGAGCTCATTTTGAGAAGCTTTAAAGTTTCAGTCATTTTAAAGCGAAAGAAATCTTCTCCTAAGTTTTTCTTGAGTGCACTATTATCTATGAGGCATGAGTATCTTAGATAGTCGATAAGATATTCGGGAACATGAAAGTTTGTCACTCTTAGAAATTTATTAAAAGCTGATGCCATTGACATTGGAAATGGAATGCCTTTTGAACCTATGATATCGAGAGCATCTCTAAGACTTATAAATTCATCAGTTGAGACATTATAAATTCCCGTTGGAAGATCAGTAATTGAGCGGTAGAGAATTTGTGCCATGTCAAACTCATGAATAAATTGAAAGACAGGATTGTAATCGATGGGTCTTAATGCTAAATGATTTTTAAGATAGCGACTCATGGTATTTGAAATTTGATTCCCAATGATATTACAAGGACGAAGAATAATTGATTCCACTTGGTTTTGATATTTCCACATCCAGGTTGCACAAATCTGATCCATCTCTACAACATCACGAAGTTCAGGATATTTTAAAGATGCCTTGAGGGGAGCATCTTCCTTTAGAAAAATACTATTATCACTAAGAGCGCCGTATACATGAAAAGTACTTAGGATAATTATTTTTTTTACATTGAACCTTAAACTTAAATCAAGAATTCTATTAGTCCCCATCACATTCAGTTCAAGGCGTTTGTTTAAGCCGTCTTGAATATTGGCACTATGTGAAATTCTTGCGAGATGATAGACATAATCAAATTGATTATCTCGAAAAAGATTTTCAAAATTTCCTCTAGAGTAACGCATTTTAAAAACACTTAAACCTTTAATCTTTGGACAATCTGTAATCTTTCTAGAATCAATGCCTATGACATTCCAATCAGGATGTTGTTGAAGAATTAATTTGGAAAGAAGCGATGCAAGGCCTCCAGCAATTCCAATTATTAATACGTTTTTTCTATTTTTATTTTCTTCATTCATATAACTAAAACTTTTTTAAAAAATTGTTTAATGAAAAATTTGACCATTTTAAAAAATCCCTTCTAGATTCTAAGCCTTTATGTATATTTCTTTTAATTTCTTTTTCAATTCTATAAACATACGGTCTGATCTCTTTATCCGTTGCTTCTGGTGATAAGTCTTTTGGTACATCAATGGGTTTTCCAATATAGATATCAATAGGAGATGGCAGTGGAAAAAGATTTAATGGTAGAGGGAGATTTGGTAGTCCAAGTTTTTTTGCAAAGTCTTTTGCCTGAAAAACAATTGGAAACATCTCTTCTGCACCAACAACTGAAATTGGAAGAATTTGCACTTGTGATTGAAGAGCAATTCTATAAAAGCCTGATGAGAATTTTTGAAGTTTATAAAAATCTTTTGTATTTTTATTTATCCCTCGTACTCCCTCAGGAAAAACAAGAATTGATTCTCCTTGATTAAGAAGCCATTTACAGTTTTCTCTATCTCCTAAAATTGATCCAGTTTGAGCACTTAGATCTCCTATAAAGGGAAGCCCCGCCATAAATCTTTCGATCATAGAGTGAAGGACTCTTGGTTTTTCTAGTTCGTAAGCAAATGCAGTCGTAATAAGAACACCATCAATGGGAATCTGACCAGTGTGGTTTGAAACGAGCATATAGGGTTTATCTTCAACATTTTCTAATCCAAAAACTCTAACCTTGAAATATTTTGAGTAAATAGGTAGTGTAATATTAAGAGCATTTCTAACTGCATTTAAGTTAAAGCCCCACGGATCTCTGTAATTTCGGTATCTTTTCTCTAGTTTATGAAAAGAGTCAGCTTTCTTTTCTTTTTCTAGACTATTTAATGTAAAACTAAATTGATCAAACATTTTGTTCCAATTTTATAAATCTATTCATTTATAGATTATTTTTAGATATAATTTTACTATATTTTCTTATCGGAGAAAAAAAATGAATACTCAAAATAAAAATGAAAATAATAAAAACTCTCAATCTGATGCTACGGACTGGAGAATTAAGCTTAATGATATTGTAAATACATGTCAAAGTGAGTTGAAGAAGACTACGAAGATTGGGATGAAAATGTTATCTGCATCCCAGGCCAATGGCCAGTTACATGAATCTTATGAGTTTTTAGGAAAGTGGCTCTATTCCTCATTAAAATCAGGTAAACTAAAAGTTGAAGATGAAGAAGTTTTAAATATGATAAAAAAAATTGCAACTCTTGAAGAAGACTTAAATGGGCTTGAAAAAGATGTTCAAGATATTAAAAAAGAATCATAAAATTATGATTCGCTTGATTCAATATTATTAAGCTGATCCGACTGTAATTTCCACTCCAGACATTTTGAAACAATGGCCTGCTCTAATGGCTCGACTCCAGTTTTCTTTTCAGCAGAAACAAAAAAGATTTGTTTTACATGCTTATAATTTGTATAGATTTGTGGCTTGAGCTTATCAAGTGCAGCTCTTTCTTTTTGTGTTTTTAATTTATCGAGTTTATTAAAAACTAAAAAAATTTCAACTTCTTTAGGATCGATATATTCATAGAAACCTTTATCCATTGCTTGATCTGGGTGTCTTGCATCTTGAATATTTAGAAGTACTGTTTGATCATTTAGTTGAGTAAAGAATGAATCCATTAAAAGACGCCAATTTTTACTCATGGCCTTATTTACTTCAGCATGACCATAACCTGGAAGATCATAAAGAAAATATTTTTTGTAGGTATTATCTTTTGTCAGCTCAAATTTGAAAACATTTATCGCTTGAGTTCTTCCTGGGGTTTTAGATGTTTTTGCGGTCTTTCCTCCAAACATGGTATTGATAAGGGATGACTTTCCAACATTTGATCTTCCTACAAATGCTAAACCAATTGTATGTTGGTTCTCAACCCACCATCTCTCGATTTCTTCTGGGGTTTGAAAACCTCGGATAAACTTTGCTGAACCTTTTTTTATTTCATTTCTTTCCATAATGTTAATCTATTTAACTTTTTTAGCTCCTTACGGCAACTGTTTAATCGTAAAGATATGAAATTATAGGAATAGTTTTCTTGGCATAAGACTTGAAATGCTAGTTTTGAAACCTTTTGAGGAGAAAAAATGAAAATAATAGAAGAGTCAGCACTGACTAAGCATTTAAATATTTACGGAATTAGAGAGGGGGATGAGTTTCATATTAAGCCATCCTATGGTCGAAAAAAGAGTGTCGGAATCAAGTTTAATCATTACGATTTTATGAGTGAAAATTTAAAGAACTCAGATAATAAAATATCAACATTTTATCTTCCAAGTCAGAAAGGGGAGAGTTTTCATGTTGAACTTAAGCAGTATCAAGTTTTCTCAAAGTCTGAACAAAGAGAGAATAATAGGTTTTTTGTTAAAGTGCTATTGGGATCTCCGGTTAAATTAAATGGAAATTATATCTCTGAGGGGATCGTTGAAGTTGGAGATAATCTGGAGATAGGACTGAATGATATTAACTTCAAACAGAGGGATTTAAATTCAGAAGATAGGTTTCAACATTCAATCCTTTCAAATAAAAAATTAATTAATTCAAACCTTCCCATTCTCATCCACGGGGAAACTGGAGTTGGGAAAACAACACTTGCAAGAAAAATTCATGAACAATCACAAAAAAATGGAAGGTTTATTCATTTAAATATTTCTTCTTTTTCTGAAAACTTAGTGGAATCAGAGCTCTTTGGGCATGTAAAAGGAGCATTTACAGGTGCAATCCATGATAAAAGAGGTGCTTTTAGAGATGCCACGGAGGGAACCCTATTTTTAGATGAAATAGATTCACTCTCATTTGATCTTCAAACAAAGCTTTTACTTTTTTTAGATGATTTAAAAGCTTGTGCTGTAGGGGGCTCAAATCCTTATCAAGTTAATACAAGAGTCTTATTTTCTTCAGGACAGAACTTAGATAATCTTTTAAAAAAAGGAAAAATGAGACAAGATTTTTATTATCGAATTTCTTCTGGATTTAGCGTCAAATTGCCTTCTCTAAGGAATGATACAAAGTTAATAAAAGATTTCTGTTTGAGATTCTCTGAAAAGCATTCGATTTTTCTTACCAATTCATTGATTGATTTCTATATGACTCTTCCATGGCCTGGTAACTTTAGACAATTACAAGGTCACTTAGAACGAAAACGGGTTTTAGCTAAAAGTTATAAAATAGATTTCGATGAAGATGATGAAATGTTAATTGCTCACAGCTCATCAATTGAAGAATTAATTGGGGAACAAGAGTTCTCAAGCTTAAAAGAGCTTAAATACGTATATGCGAGAACAGTCTTTTTTAAAAATGGTAAGAATTTTAATCTATCAGCAAAAAAACTTGGGATTTCATCTAGGTCTCTTCGAAATATTTTGCAAGCAGAAAAGATTTAAGAAGCGATGATAAATAAGATTCTAACATCCTCTACAGAACCTTCAACTTTTTGCTCAATAAGAAACTGCTTGAGATCAGCTTTTATTTTATCTTTGATAACTTCTTTTCCCTCTTCTTCTATAACAAAATCAGAGATTATTGGTTCAACTGAAGTGAAAAAATAATCTCTAAGTTTATGTTCATTATTTTCAAGAAAAATTTTTGCAAACTTAGTTGTCGTTCTTAAGGAAAAATCAACGGTAATACTCGTAATCTTTCCAGCTCGCTCAACTTGCAGCGGAACTTTAATATTTTGAATCGTTAAGGTTTTTTCTTTGAAATCTTTGTATTCTGGATGAGTATCATACTCTTGAACACTGGCAGGTGTTCTTGAGGGATATTCTTTTTGATAAATATCTTTTGATGAAATAACAACGGTAAAAAAACCACTAAATATTAAAATGAGAGCTGCTGATGCAATGAAAACTTGAGAGGATGCAGCTTTTTTTAACTTCTCTCTTAAGAGTTCTTTATAGGGAGCAATGAATTTTATCCACAAATCCCAAATCTCTTTTAAAGGAGTTTCTTTGAAAAAGTTATTCGTTTTTAAAAATGTTTCATTAATTCTTTTCTGAAGTGGAAAATGAAAGATCACCAATAATTTTGTTTTCAATTTAATAAGACGATCTTTAAATAAATGAAATTTCACTTTAAAAAATGCAAAAATATTTGTCTTAATTTTATTTTTCTGAGCTTCAATTTTTGTTGATAATCTTTGATATTTATTAATGAGTGAATTTGGAATAAGCTTTTTACTCTGGTTTAATATGAATTCCCAGCAAAACTCGATGAGTTTTTCTAAAAGTTCAATTATTTTTTCCATTTTACTAAGCATATAAATTATCCTTATTAAACTAGTCGGTCTTTTTGCTTGAAAACTTTAGCTTCCCGCATGCAAAACTTTCCACCAGGCCTTGTAAGTTTAAAATTATTAAAAATTAAGACGAAAAGTAGAATGGTAATGCTAATGGAGTTGGTATGAACATATTTAACTATTTGATTTTATTAATACTATTTACGAGCTGTGCAATGTTTGAGCAAAGGGATTATTCCGAACAAATGGATGAATTTAATTTTGCTGAGCCTATGTTTGAGGCAAATAGAGACTTTATGGTCATTTCTGGCGACTCAGGAGTAGCTCATAGGCTTCCAAGTGAAGTCAGAAGAAGAACACCCGCTACCGCTGAAGATGCTGAAGAAATGAGAATAAATGCAAGTTTAAATGGAGAGTTAGCAAATTTAGAAATGCGATTGGGCCAAGATCAATATGATATCTTTGAGCAGTATAGAGATAAAATTGGTGGAGTTTCTGAACAAATTTATTATTTACGCTTATCTGAATCTGGCAGAAGAGAGTATTTAAGAGTAAGAAGGATCGTATCAACTCCAGTAATATCAAATAGTTATCCGAAGTCATCATCTGTATCTAACGGCGCTTTTGGTGGTGTGGAACATGACGTCACTCTTGGCATGCACAAGCAAAGTGTGCTTGAGAATTGGGGTACGCCAATTAGACGAGATATAGCTGGAGATAGAGATTCAGGTAATGAGCGCTGGACCTTTAGAAGAGATGGAAAATTAAAATATGTTTACTTTGAGCAGGGTGCTGTAGAGGGCTGGAGTGAGCAATAACAAGGTTACAATTTTGTTTAAATAGTAGTACATTCAATAAACTATTTATTAATTAATTATTGGATGTTTTTATGGATTTTGCCTTAGAGTTTGAAAAACCAGTTCACGAATTAGAGAATCAGATAAAAGAGCTTAAAGAAGCGAATGAAAAATCTGACCTAGATATCAATAAAGAGATTGGCGCACTTCAGACAAAAGTTAATACTCTTTTAAAAGAGATATATGAAAATCTTAGCCCTTGGGAGAGAGTTCAGTTATCACGTCACCCTAAAAGACCTCATACCCTTGATTACGTAGATAAAATAATTGAAAATTTTCATGAAATTCATGGGGATAGACGCTTTAGCGATGATCCATCAATTATTGCAGGTTTTGGATATATCAATGGCCAAAAAGTTGCAGTCGTAGGAATCGAAAAAGGTCGTAAAACTCAAGATAAAATAAAAAGAAATTTTGGAATGGCCAGACCTGAAGGTTATAGAAAAGCACTTCGTTTATTAAAAATGGCTTCGCAGTTTAATATTCCTGTGATTAGTTTTGTAGACACTCCAGGAGCTTATCCTGGAATTGGAGCAGAAGAGCGTGGACAAGCTCAAGCTATTGCTGAAAATCTTGAAGAGATGTTTTCAATCAAAGTTCCAATTATCACAATTGTTATTGGTGAAGGTGGATCGGGTGGAGCTCTTGGAATAGCTATCGCTGATAAGGTTCATATGATGGAATACTCAGTATATTCTGTTATTTCTCCTGAGTCATGTGCATCAATTTTATGGTCAGATCCTAAAAGAGCAGAGGAAGCAGCTAATTCTTTAAAGCTTGATCCAAGAAAAGCTTTAGAATTAAAAATAATTGATTCAATTATTATGGAACCTCCAGGTGGAGCACATAGAAACTTTGAAGGGGCCGCTCAAATTTTAACAGCACAAATTGAAAAAGATATTAAAGAGCTTTTAGCTACAGATAAAGAACTATTACTTGAAGCAAGGTTTAATAAATTTAGACAAATGGGTAATTTAACTTTAGTGGGAGAAGCATAATGAGTATTCAATCAATGACTGGATTTGGTAAAGGGGAGAGTGAAAATGATAATTATTCACTAAGCGTTGAAATCAAATCTGTAAATCATCGATTTAAAGACTTACGATTTAAAATGGGATCTGTCTTTAATTCTCAGGAAATGTCACTAAAGAAAAAAATTGAAACTCTTTTCCAAAGAGGCTCATTTGATATTTATGTAAACTATAAAAAGAATGTTGCTAAAATTAAAGAAATTGAAATTGATTATGATAAAGTTGAAAAATTTGTTGCGGCAATGAAAGTTATGAGTGAAAAACAAAATGTTTCTTTATCTATTAGTCCAACTGATTTTTTAAGACAAGATTTTTATGTTGAAGACGAGCAAAAAGAGGCGGAATTAAATGAACTTTTGATGCCTGCGTTTGATAAAGCACTTGATTCTTTAATGGAGAGTCGAAATATTGAAGGCGAGAAATTAATAACTCAGCTAAAAGAGCATAAGAGTATTTACACTGAGTTTTATAGTAAAATCGGAGATTTAAAATCAACATATCAAGATCAAGTAAAAGAGAGAATCTTAAAGAAATTTGATAATGAAAAAAATGATTTAAAAATTGATGAGCCACGTTTTTTACAAGAAGTGATTTATTATTTAGAAAAACTAGATATCGATGAAGAAATTAATAGAATTAAAATTCACTTAGAAAAGCTTGATTCAGTTCTCAATTCAAATCAAGAAGTTGGACGTCAAATCGATTTCTTAATGCAAGAACTTAATCGTGAAACAAATACGATTGGTTCAAAATCTGGTAACAGTGATATCTCAGAGAATGTCGTTCAAATGAAAGTTCAATTAGAAAAAATTAGAGAACAAGCGCTAAACTTACAGTAGGTTTTTATGGGAAGAGGGAAATTAATTGTTATTGTTGCTCCTTCAGGAACAGGGAAATCGACTCTACTGGAACAATTAAAGAAAGAAGTTCCATCTCTAAAGTGGTCAGTTTCTTGTACCACAAGACCTATGAGAACTGGTGAAGTTCATGGAAAAGATTATTTTTATCTATCAAAAGAAGAATTTGTATCACTTAAAGACAAAAATGAATTTGTTGAATGGGCCCTTGTTCACTCTAACTATTATGGAACAAGAAAGTCATTTATTGATGAAGGTTTAGAGAATGGAGATCACTTATTATTTGATCTTGACGTTCAGGGCTGTGATTCAATGAAGGAAATATATGGTGATGAAGCAAATATTATTTTTATTGAACCACCAGGAATTGATGCACTTGAAAAAAGATTGAAACAAAGAGCTACGGATCCAATTGAAGTGATCGAGGAGCGTCTAAATAATGCGAGAAGAGAGTTACTTCGAAAAAATGATTTTGACTATAATGTTATCAATGATGATTACGATACGGCTTATATTCAACTCTATCAAATTGTAACAACGATCTTAGGTAAGGAGTAATACCATTTATAATCGACTTGATTTCTCCCATGAAGGGGATTTAACTATTGAAGAATTATCCAGGAGAGTCAAGGCTTCAGTGCCAGAAGCAAATATTGATCTTTTAGTAAAAGCATATGAATTTGCAGAATTAAATCATAGACCTCAAAAAAGAAGTTCTGGTGAGCCATATATTATTCACCCTATGAATGTCGCTGCAACTCTAATTAAGCTTAAAATGGATATTCAAAGTATAATTGCAGGACTTCTTCATGATGTTGTAGAAGATTGTGATATTTCCGAAGATGAGATTAGAGAAAAATTTGGTGAAGATATTGCTAATATCGTTATTGGTTGCACGAAAATTTCAAAAATTAAATTTAAAACAAAAGAAGAGTCACAAGCTGAAAATTTTAGAAAAATGGTTGTGGCGATGGCCAAAGATATAAGAGTCATCATTGTTAAGCTTGCAGATAGAATGCATAATATGCTCACTCTTCAATATGTCTCGAAAGAAAAACAAGTTAACAAGGCACAAGAAACACTTGATATTTATGTACCACTTGCAAGCAGACTTGGTATTAACTCAGTAAAAAGTGAACTGGAAGATTTATGTCTAAGATTTCTTCACCCTGAAGTGTATTATCGATTAGCTGAAAAAATTGCGATGAAAAAATCTGAGAGAGAAGAATATATTAGAGATACTGTCGATGGTATTATTGAAAAATTCTCAGAATACTCAGTAAAGGGAGATGTTTACGGGAGACCAAAACATTTTTACTCAATCTATAAGAAAATGCATAATAGAGATGTCGACTTTGATCAAATTCAAGATCTTTTAGCATTTAGAATCATTGTTAGTAATATAACTGAATGTTATAAATGCTTAGGAATTATTCACTCTACATTTACTCCTATTCCAGGACGTTTTAAAGATTATATCGCGATTCCAAAAGTAAATAATTATCAATCTCTACATACGACAGTTATAGGCCCTAAAGCAGAGAGAATAGAAATTCAAATTAGAACTCAAGAGATGCATGAAATTGCAGAGACTGGGGTTGCAGCTCACTGGCTGTATAAAGATAAAACAAAGAGTCAGAAAAAACTTCAATGGGTGGAAGAGCTCATGGAATATAACCGTGATATTCAGGGAAGCTCTGAGTTCATGGATATTGTAAAAGGCGATTTAGATATTGGTGGGATTTTTGTATTTACCCCAACAGGAGATGTTAGAGAGCTTCGTTTTGGAGCGAGTCCACTCGATTTTGCTTATTCAATTCATACGGATGTTGGAAATCGATGTGTGGGTGCAAAAGTAAATGGTAAAATGGTACCACTAAAGTACCGCTTGAAATCTGGGGATACGGTTGAAGTCTTAACCAGTAAGAATCAAACTCCTACAAAGGATTGGTTAAAAATTGCTAAAACGAGTAAAGCTCGTGCAAAAATTAAACAGCATTTATTAAAAGTTGAAAGAGATAAAAATAGAGAAATTGGAATTGAGCTTCTTGAAAAAGCGCTCAAAACATATGGGACAAACTCAAAAACATTAGAGAAGAAAAATGATTTTGCTAAGGTTCTCGATCAATATAATTTAAAAAATTTAGAAGAGTTAATTCTTCATATTGGTTCTGGTCGATACTTAATGAAAAGTATTTTAGAGCTTATACCTTCTATTGATTACAAAACAGTCGAAGGCTCAGAGAAGACGAATAAAAAGAAAAAAGAATTCGATTCACTCTATAGTGAAATATCAAATACAGCTAAGAAAAACTCCAATAAAGATAATGCCGTCATTGTTGATGGCCTCGACGATATTATGGTTCGAATGGGGAAGTGTTGTAATCCAATTCCTGGCGATCCAATCGTAGGATTCATTACGAGAGGACGGGGGATCACTATCCATGTTAAAGCTTGTCAGCGAGTGCTTGAAATTGAAGATTTTAGAAAAGTCTATGTTGAGTGGAATAAATCCTATGCCTTTAGACATCCTGTCAGTGTGAGAGTTATTACTCATGATAGGCCTGGGATTCTTTCTAGAATCACAAATAATATTCATGGTCATGGTATCAATATTAAGTCTGCAATTGCAAAATCTCTTCCAGATATGAAAGGAAGCTTTCTTTTTGAGATTGAAGTAAAGGATTATTCAGAATATCTGAAGGTCGTCTCTTTAATTGAGGCCATGGAAGAAATAATCTCTGTTACTAGGGCATAAATACTTGGAAAATCGCGTTAAATTTGAAATAATTATCTGAGTTAATTATTTCAAGGATCTTATGCGGTTTTTAGTCTATTCAATTATTTTTCTAAGCATGACAAAAGTGACCATCGCAAATGATGATGATTTTTTAATGTTTGGTGATAAAAACTTTGCTAAAGAGAAATCAGAAAAAAGTAAATGGGCGTTCAAATCTGGAATGGAATACATTCAATATAAATCAAGTCTTCCTGAATATGATGGTAAGTTTGAATCAGTTAAAAAAGGTGAAAATCACGATGTATTTGGTATCGGCCTTGGTCTTGGTAGAGAATTTTATTTGGGAAAGGGGATATCTTCAACTTTTTTAATTAGTGGAGTCTATCAAAAGTCTCTTGATAAAACGATTGGTAAAGCGGCTGAGGATATTGACTATGATCTATCAAATATTCGTGATGCTAACTATCTCTATACTTATGAGGCTTCTCTTTCATTAAATTATTTAATTGATAACTCTGTTATTGATGTGCAACCATTTGTAGATTTTGGAATGGGCGTTGGTTATGCTGAGGTTGAAAAAGAATACACTAAGAAGAAAGAGGCGATTGCTGATAGTGATAATACAACTGAAGATTATGACGTGAGAACAAAAGAAGATTTTTTATTTTCTAGAATTGGACTTGGTATGAATTTTATCCATTTCAAAGGTCTTTTTCTTATGTGAAGGTTTCATCATTAATTCGAAAAATAACCGAGAGAAGAACGAAGGGTAGTTCTAATTTATCTGGAACCACAACGGTTGTTAGCTATGATACTAAAGAGACAAGCATCGATGAAATGGATACATTGATTACAGCTCAAATTGGAATGGGGTATATGTTTTGAAAATAAAATTACTAGTTCTCTTATGTCTTTTTTCTTTTTTTGTTTCATGTGATGATGAGGAAGTTATCTATCATTATAATAAATATGATAATGAGTACGATGGCCTTCAGGGAATTGCTGCTGAAGAATGTGTTGAGAACTCAGAAGTATTTAAATATTTAGAAACAACAAATACTTTTGATTCCGCTAATTTTAAAGTAAATGATATTTACCGCGTGACCCAAGAAGAAGAAAATTCAATGGTCTTGTTTTTTAAAATTTCAGCGATATCAGCTGGGTCAATGACCATTATCGTTAATGCTGATGATTCGAACTATGACCAAATCTTAACTTATACAGAAACAAGTAATGATGAGTTATTAGATGTTATTAAGCAGGCAGCTTGTAATGTAAAATATAAAGATATTTGGAATGCATCAGGATTTAATAGTGAGGAATTATTAAGTTTAACTTGGAATAAAGAGACTATAACCGTCGAAGACGATGATGATGATGCTGACGATGATCCGGAAGCTTATTATATTGGAACAGATTCACTTAAATTTGATAAAGATTATCCCTTATTTTTTTATTTTTTTAATGGAACAAAGCAAATGAGATATAAGCTTACAAAAGAGTCGACTGAGCTTACAAAAAAATCGACTTTAACAATTAAGAAAATTGTTGATTCAGATGATGATGGAAGCTATGAGGATGAAAAAGAATGTACCGATTATACTTCTTGTAGTTTTTCAGCTACTGGTTCATTTGCTGATTGTACAATTAGTATTGATACTACTGCTCAAACAAAGAGTGAATACAATTCAAAGATTATCAGTTTAATTACAAACTCAGGTACATGTAATTTATTACCATCAGCTGGTGGTTTTTAGAAATTAGTATCTCTATCCCAAAAAAGTAGAAATGTTGAAACTTTAAAGAATTTATAAACTTCTTTTACAAGCTTTTGAAGATTATGAATATTATCATACTTCATAGGGATACTTTCATAATAAACTTCATGACGATTCTCTTTAGTCATTAAGGCATTCATAATTCTTGAAATTCTAAAAATATGATAATCAGAAGATATTATTAAGACACTTTCATTTTTTTGAAGTTTGCTTAGATAGTTGAGAGTGGCAAGACCATTTTCAACGGTATTTCTAGCAAGGTAATCTAATTCAATATGGTGGCCGACTTGATTTAAATAGCTATCAAGAGAGATATTATTCCCTTGTTTTTTCAAAAGAGTAGCAAGACTATTTTTTGCGTATACACCTGTGATAAATATTTTTGCAGAAGGATGTCTTTCAGCTTTTTTTAAGGTGTGATCAATTCGTCCCATATCTCCAGTGAATACAGCAATGACATCTGGAGAGCGCTTAAAAAAGTACTGCTCAGCAAGTTCATTTTGTTGCTGAGCATAGATAGGAATATAAATACAAAGAAGAATAAAGCTCGTGAAAAGAATACTCGTAAGTATAAATAAACTTACGAACATTCTTTTGGCACGTGTATTTTTTGTTTCAAATATATATTTTTTAGTAAACAAAACTATCCTTTTGCGGCAATCACTTCAATTTCAACAAGAGATTCTTTTGGAAGTCTAGGGACTTCAATACAACTTCTTGCTGGATATGGTTTTGTAAAATAGTTCTCGTAAGCTTCATTAACCATCGAAAAATTATCTAGATTCGTTACAAAGATACTTGTCTTAATAATATGTTCACGTGTAAGTGAGCAACTTTCAAGTAGACCATCAATATTTTTAAGAATTTGATCCATTTGCCCTTTAAAGCCATCTTTTAATTTTCCATCGACTGGATCTAGACCTATTTGGCCTGAAAAATAAAAAGTATCTTTATATTCGACACCTTGGGAATATGTTCCAACTGCTGCCGGTGCAAGCTCAGTATTAATAATATTTTTTTTAAAGCTCATTACTTTGTCCTTTTTGAATTTCAGAAATTAGTGCCGTTAGGTGAGTCATATTCACAATCTCTTCAACTGTTGAAGTTCTTTGTACAATATTCGCGGCATAGTTCATTGGAGCAATGATAGGTCCAATAGCTGTACATTCACTTAATTGTCCAAGAAGCTTATAGCTAATATTTGCAGATTGAAGATCTGGAAAGATTAAAATGTCAGCTGACTTATCAAGATCAGAGAACTTAAATAAGTTCTTTAATATTTGCTCGTTAACAGCAACATCTGCTTGCATTTCACCGTCAACTTTAATTTCAGGTAGACGCCTCTTAGTCATCTCAGCAGCATCTTTTACTTTCTTAGTATCGTCATTTGAATTAGATCCAAAATTTGAGTAACTTAGGAAAGCAACAGAAGGCTCTTTTTGCATTAATGATCGATACATCTGAGTTGTTGCCATTGCGATGTCTGATAAATCTTGAGCAGAAGGTTGTAGTTGAACTGTACAATCTGCTAAGAAAAGCACTCTATGTCTATAAACTAAAACAATAATTCCACATGCTTTTAATTCAGACTTTCTTCCAAGAATTCTCATCATAGGTTTAAAACATTCTGGATAATTATGAGTAGTACCAGTGATCATACCATCAGCATGACCTTTCTTAACCATCATCGCTCCAAAATAATTACCTCTTTTTAGTAGTTCCTCAGAAAGAGCAAGGGTTGCTCCAAGTCTTTGTCTATCTTCATGATAAGAAAAATAATAATCTTTAAAGTTCTTATCATCAGATGGCTTGATAATTTCGATTTGATCTTTTAGATGAGAGAGTCCAATCTTATCCATTTTAGTATGAATGACATCAGGCATACCTAAAAGAATTGGAGTAATCTTTCCTTCATCACTTAAAGTTGAAACTGCTCGTAAAATTCTTGTATTTGATCCTTCTGGGAAGACAATTCTTTTTTTATCTTCACGACTAAGTCTCGATCTAATTGATCTCATAAACTCAGCTGATTGACCAAGTCTTGCTTCTAGATCCATTGCATATTGATAAAAGTCTTTAATTTTTTCTCTGGCAACTCCTGATTCACAAGCTGCTTTAGCAACAGCTGGAGCAACTCTTGTTAAGACTCTTTTATCAAATGGCTTTGGAATTAAATAATTTTTTCCAAACTTAAATTTTTTCCCACCATAGGCCATAATAACATTTTCAGGAACTTCTTCTTTTGCAAGATTGGCAAGAGCATAAACAGCAGCAATTTTCATCTCTTCATTTATTTTTCTCGCTTTTACATCTAGTGCGCCTCTAAAAATAAATGGAAATCCTAGAACGTTATTTACTTGGTTTGGATAATCTGATCTTCCTGTTGCCATAATTGCATCATCTCTAACTTCAGCAACTTCTTCTGGAGTAATTTCAGGATCAGGGTTTGCCATTGCAAAAATAATTGGATTTTTTGCCATTGATTTAATCATCTCTTTACTAACAACACCTTTAGCGGAGCAACCCATAAAGGCGTCTGCTTTATCTAGAGCATCGGCAATAGTTCTTGCTTTTGTCTCTACAGCGAATTCTTCTTTGTAAGAATTCATTCCTTCTTTTCTACCTTTATAAATAACGCCCTTTGAGTCACACATTAAAAGGTTTTCTCGTTTCAGGCCTAGTTCGAAGAAAAGTTTTGCAATGGCCATAGAAGCTGCACCTGCACCACTAAAAACAACCACAACATCTTTAATATCTCTATTCGTTAACTCAAGAGCATTGATAAAACCAGCCGTTGCAATAATTGCAGTTCCATGTTGATCATCATGGAAGACGGGGATATCCATAATTTCTTGTAATCTTTTTTCTACTTCAAAACATTCAGGGGCTTTAATATCTTCTAAGTTAATTCCACCAAATGTTGGCTCAAGTGCTTTCACTGTACGAACCATCTCTTCAACAGTTGTACAGTCTATTTCGATATCGAAAACATCAACATCTGCAAAACGCTTAAATAGAACACCTTTCCCTTCCATAACAGGCTTACCTGCAAGGGGGCCGATATTTCCTAATCCAAGTACAGCTGAACCATTACTGACAACCCCAACTAAATTTCCTTTGGCTGTATATTTGTAAACATCATCAGGATTTTTTGCTATGGCCAAACAAGGCTCTGCAACTCCAGGAGAATAGGCAAGTGCTAAATCTCTTGAACTAATACAAGGTTTTGTTGATATGACTTCAATTTTTCCAGGTCTTCCTTGAGAATGGTAATCAAGGGCCTGCTTTTTTTTGTTAGTATCTTCCACTGAAAATTCCTTTTTTAAAAATGTTTCCAGTATTCTAACAGATTGCACAGTGTCAATGCTTTAAGAAGTGTTAATTTTTTTTAAAAAAAAGAGAAAAAGTCGGATTTATTTGGAGAGTATTTTATTTAAAATGAATTCAAGATTAATAATACCAGGAGCATTGAATAAATCTGCTAAAATTGATCCTCCAATTTGCTTCTTCATGGCATTTTCAACATGAGGATAGGTCATATTATTCTTTATAAGAGAGATGACCTCTTTTGGAGATAAGTCAGGTTTAACAGAAAACATCATACCAGCAATAGCACTTACTATTGGTGCGGCCATACTTGTACCAGACAAATAACTATAGGTATTATCTGGAGCAAGTGAATAGATATATTCCCCAGGTGCTAATAAATCGACTGAGTTTTTTCCATAATTTGAAAAAGAAGCGACTATATGTTCACCATCATTTGGTGTGGATGCGGCAATTGTTAAGTAGTTAGTGAGTTTAATTTTATTATAAGTACTTGTTGGGTATATGGACTTTTTATCGTTGTTTGAATATTCATTACCAGCTGCATGAACAACTAAAACATTTTTTTCTTCTGCATATTTAAGCGCCAAAAAAACATGTTTCGTATTTTCTGAATAGTACTTACCAAAACTCATATTAATGACTTTTGCACCATTATTAACTGCATAGAGAATCGAGTTTGCAATATCTTTATCTCTCTCATCTCCATCTGGTATAGCTCGAATAGGGAGGATTTTTGCATTTGTTAATATACCAATTTCATCAGCGGCAATAATTCCCGCAACATGAGTTCCATGGGCAGAATCAGGTCCGATAACATTGTTATTCCCATACTCTTTTTGGTTTAAGTCTTTAATATCATCTTGAATAATTTCTTCTCTTATATTGAGCTCAGAGTTGAAGTGATAATTAATTTGATTTTGGTAATAGACAATCTCATCTTCTAGCTCTTTTAGGGATGACGATTCAAGAAAGTGAATTAAGAATTTTTTTGCATTTTCTTCTTTTGACGTTGTTGGTGCAATATTACTAAGCAAATCGAGAGTGATGACTTGAGACTCAGAAATATATTTCTTAAGAATTTTTTTTGAGTAATGATAGACAGATAAATCAGTTCTTAAACTCTTAATCATTTCATTCGCAAATTCAATATTTTCACTCACAAAATCCCTTAAATAAATAAGTTCTTCGTTCTCAGATTTTGATAGAGGAACACTCGAATTGATCATTTTATCAATTAGTTTATTTAGTTTTCTCGTCTCTGATAAGGTATCAAAATTTAGCTGTAGCTTGGCATCACCTTCAATCATATTTTTATGTTGAGTAAGAACAAAAGTACCACTGCCTTCTTTATTTCCTAAGAAGTTCCATCCCATATAATCATCGATATAACCATTTGAGTCATCATCAATTAAATTATTAGGAATCTCTTTTTTATTGATCCAAATTTTATCAATTAAATCTTTGTGGTTGATATCAATGCCACCATCAATAACAGCAATCGTTACTTCTGGTAGAGAGTGAATCAAAGGATACCTTAAAAAAGACTTTAAGATATTTGCTCCCATAAAGGGTGATTCTTGGGCAGATTCTTTGTGCCAATAATCTGGATATTCTGAGTTATTATTTTTGTACTTAGTGATTGGTTGGTTGCCCTGGATTATTTTTTTATCATATTTTTTGATTTCTTGCGTAGCACCATATGAAAGTGAATAGAGAAAGGCAAAATTAAGTAAGCACATCAGTAATATAGAGAGGAAGAACTTCATAAATGCTTTATAACAGAGAGCGTCGTTATGCGCTAATAGTTATGTATTTATTATAGATACTTAAGTACCTGTTATTACACTGATTAACTGCTTGACCTGAAAATTTAAATCTTTCAGAGAACCAGAGTTATCAATGATAAAAGTTGATAGAGATCTTTTGGCCTCTATATCTAATTGCTTTGAAATGATTAAATCCGCCTCTTGAGAAGTTGATAAATCTCTTTTCATGAGACGATCTTTTTGAAGTTCTTTAGGGCTGTAAACGAGTATAGAGACATCTACCATGGAATGAATTTTTTTTTCAAAAAGTAGTGGCACATCATAAATAAGAAAATCAGAATTTTTACATTGATTAGCTACTTCAATAAATTTTTGGGGAAGTTTGGAGTACAAATAAGTCTCAACTACCTCTTGAATATTCGTTGAACTAAAAAATGCTGATCTGAGCTTTTTAAAGTTTACTGTTCCATTCTCAATAAATTCAGGAGAGATATTTTTGATAAATAAGATAGACTCTTCTTCTTTGTAAATTAATTTTATTAATTTATCTGCGTCTATAATATCAAAAGAAAAATCTTTTAAAATTGATGAAACAGTTGATTTTCCTGTTGCAATACCACCAGTTAGTCCAATAATTGGACGCGATGAGTTGTATAACCTGTTTTTCTCAGTTAATTTAATATATTCTGGTTTGAGCTTATGCATAACTAATTGTAAACTTATGTTGATATTAAATTGAGTATACCTTGAGGTTTCATATTATGAAAGGACATATATACAAGTCAAATGAAGTAAGTTCCACTGGATATGTTAAATGGACAGATGAAGAAAACGATATTTGGGCAACTTTAGTTAAAAGACAATCTGAAATTATAAAAGGAAGGGCCTGTGATGAGTTTATGGAAGGACTTAGAATTCTAAATTTCTCTGCAAAGGAAATCCCTCAGATTCCAGATATAAATAAAGCTTTAAATGAATATACTGGATGGGGAGTAGAGCCTGTACCAGCTTTAATTCAGCCAAAAGAATTTTTCACACTACTTGCAAATAAAAAATTTCCAGCTGCTACATTTATTAGAATTCGCGAAGAATTAGACTATTTACAAGAGCCAGATATTTTTCATGAAGTCTATGGGCATACACCGCTTTTAACAAATCAAGATTATGCAGATTTTATGGAAGAGTTTGGAAAAATTGCCTTAAAAGCGGATCCTAAAGATCGAAGAAAACTCTTTCGATTGTTTTGGTTTACAATTGAATTTGGTCTATTGAAAACAAAAGATGGAGTAAAAGCCTATGGTGGTGGAATCCTATCATCTATTGGGGAAACACAATACTGTTTAACTAAGACTCCTGAGGTTTTAGAGTTTAATACACTTGAAGTTTTGCGAACACCTTATCGTATAGATATCATGCAACCACTATATTTTATAATAAATGACTTTAGTGATCTTTTTAAAATATTAGATCAAGATGTCTTGGCTATTTTGGATGAAGCCAAGAAACTAGGGGATTATGAACCAAAATTTCCACCAAAAGATATAATTATTGATGATAACTCTATGGGGAGTATGAAATGTTAAATATAGAAATTGAACTAAGTAAGTTAGACTCTGGATGGATTATTACAGAAGATAATAAGCTGAGAAAAAAATTTGAATTTAAAGGATTTTTGAAGACAATGTCATTTGTCAATGCGGTAGCATGGGAAGCAAATAGTCAGATGCATCACCCAGATATGGAAGTAAGCTTTAGTTTTTGTGTCATAAACTTAACGACTCATGACGAAGGAAATAGTCTTACGGAAAAAGATTTTTTATTAGCAAAGAGAATAGATAAGTTAGTTGAATGAAAGTATTAATAACCTATAAAAAAGAACCTCCAATTGAGTTTGTACTAGAGAGTGATCAAGTCATCGTGGGACGCGGGACAAATTGTGATATCGTTCTCGATAGTGATTTTATATCAAGAAAGCATTTAGAAATAACATCTGTGAATGATGAATTTTTCATAAAAGATTTAACCTTATCAAACTGGGTTTCGTACAATCAAGAAAGACTACAAAAAGATACAGTTGTTCCTTATTTTGATTTTGCTGAGTTATTACTCCCAGGAGATTTTGTTGTAAAAATTATTAACGATGAGAGTGCTCAAAATAAAAGTGCGAACCTAAATAAAAAAGATAATGTCGATATATTTAAGGGAACTCTTACTAATGCTATGATTAAAGCAGATAAAAAAAGTAAAAAGAAAGTTCTGAAAGAAGAAGTTGATATTGATGTTGAGATCTCAAATAATGATTTAAAAGACGAGAAAGTAAAAAAATTAATTCTAGTCATTATCCTAATTACTACTGGAGTGTACTATTATTTAGATTCAGTCACTAATGAGGATTCTGTCATTCAATCAATTAGTGAAAAAAAGAAAATTAAAAAGATTATTCCTATTAGAATAAATGAGAGTACTTTAGACAAGAAAAATAATATTGAACAGAAGAAGAATGTCGAAGATGGTAAATCGGTCTTTTTTAATGAATTAATTGCTGAGTCTGATAAGTGTAGTTCTCATATTGTTTCAAATATTTGTTCTATTATTTTTAAAAAAATTGGAAGTGGAGAAGGTATTATTGTTAAAACGAATAGTATTTATATCTTAAAGAATTATTCACTTCACGTTGAACAATTCTTTGACTATGACTTTGATAAAATAAAGAAAGGACTAAGCTTACCTAATTTGAAAGATGTCATTGCTGCAGAAATGATATTGTTGCCAAGTATTTTAGAAAAATTAGAAAAACTTGGAATCACAAAAGTTCATATTTATCTTTTTGAAGAAAAGTATGAAAAAGCAGAACTCCTAGAAAGCTACTTGGTGGAAACTGCTTACTATCGAAGATTTGATTTAGCAGAATACAATAATTCATATAAAAAAATTAAAGAAGAATTTAATTTTTCTCTCTTTGAAAAAGATCTTCAAAGATTTTTAACCAAGGAATAAACTTGAAAAAATTAGATGTAATTATTATTGGTGCAGGTTCTGCAGGGCTTTCAGCAAGAAGAGAAGTTGCAAAAAAAACTAAAAATTATATTGTCGTAGATGGTGGAATTTTAGGTACAACATGTGCCAGGGTTGGTTGCATGCCTTCAAAAGTTCTTATTCAAGTCGCTGAAGACT
>Ga0115005_10000199_pt1 | contig 45584 bp, 32 predicted proteins | sample ArcOceMetagenome_FD_87163 | JGI IMG/M metagenome (GOLD analysis project Ga0115005, IMG submission 87163) | Marine eukaryotic phytoplankton communities from Arctic Ocean - Arctic Ocean - Greenland ARC118M Metagenome | ecosystem: Environmental > Aquatic > Marine > Oceanic | place: Arctic Ocean... | reverse complement strand
TTCTTTTAAACATTTAGCACATCTGAAAAGCTAGCAACTATGCTGGCTTTTTTGTTCCCGTTTGGCTATATCCAGATATATGTTGTAAGACTATACTGAGTATTACATCTTCGCTAAGTTTAATGATTATTAATCAGTAAGTTAAAACAATGAAAAAATTCAATTTTTTTTTGGTTGGAGCTACGCTGCTTATCAAAAACCTGACCATTTTAATTGTATTGTGAGCATTGCAGGTATTAGTGATTTAGCGGGGATGGCTTATCGAGAATCAAGAAACCGCGGTGGCCGTAAAGATTATATTCTTGAGCAAATCGGGGATCCTAACGATGAAAATGTTTACAATGAATTGAAACGTTTATCAGCCATTAATCAGTTGGATAAAATTAAATCTCCAATTTTGTTGGTTCATGGGAAAAATGATACTCAGGTAAATCACGGACAGTCTATGGATTTTTATAAGGCTGCCAAAAGAAAAAATTTGGATGTTGAATATATTGAATTCGAATATGGCACTCATTATTTAGATGAAGAAAAAAATCGTGTCGATGCGTTCAAAGAAATCGAAAGGTTTTTACAAGAACATTTAAACTAAATATTGATTAAACCTATATCTGCACAAAGATGTAGGTCATTTCTTTAAAAACCAATCAACAGCCCTCTTTTGGCAATGCATCCTCAATAAAAACTGCTCCTTTAATTAAGTTATTGGGTATGAAGTTTTTCTATAAACTAGAATATCATAATAAAAAAGGGTTACCTATTTGACTTGATGGTAAGTTTTACCTCGCTCAAGCAAAAAAAATAACCGTTCTTTTTTATATCATTAATTCTATTTGTTAGTAGATTGTAAGTAAAAGTATTTTTATTAAGATATATTTTAAGAGGGGAGGTGAGAAGTTGCTGTAATTTATTGTTTTTAATTGCTACTTCCTTTAATATGCTTAATTACATTAAATTAACAAAAGGATTTGTCTGTGTTTATATCACAGTATTTTCGTACTATATCAATCGTTTCATTCGCTTTATTTATCGCTTCTTGTGGCGGTGGTGGTGAAGGAAAGCCCAAGGTAGTTGAACCTTCTAAGCCTACCTTATCTGGGACTCCTTTACTTACAGTAAATGAAAATAGCGAGTATGAGTTTACTGTTATCAGCCAAAACTTTAATGCTAACACGCTCAATTATAGTATTGAAAATTTACCATCATGGGCAATTTTTGATACATCGAAAGGCCAATTGACGGGCACACCAAATTACGAGCAATCAGGCACTTATTCAACTATTAAGATATCAGCTTCTGATGGAGCTAATACAGCGGTTCTGTCTTCCTTTTCTATCGAAGTTGTCAATGTAAACCGCTTACCTGTTGCTGTAATACAGACTGAATATGAAGCCTTAGAAAGTGAATTAATTTCGATTCCAGTAGAAATGTCTGATCCTGATTTAGATGATTTGTCTGTAACGTTAGAAAACCAACCCGCTTGGTTGAGTTTTGATATGGAAACGTTAAGTCTTGTGGGTCAAGCAAGTTTAAGTGATTCAGGTAATTATCAATTAAATATTATTATTAATGATGGTATTGATGAGATTAGTGTTGCCTCTTCAATCATTATTAAAGATGCAATAGAAGTTCGTGGTAAGGTTATCGATGGCTATATTAGTGGAGCCTTGGTCTACATTGATGAAAATCTAAATGTGATTTTTGATGACGCTGAGATTTCAACGAGAACTGATGAAACAGGCAGTTATACATTAGTTTTGCCGATAGAAAAGTTAGATATATTAAGTAAGTATCCAGTTAGAGCTTATATCGGCGCTGAAGCTCAAGATTTATCACGTCCTGAATTGGACTTTACCATTACCCCTTTAACTTTATCCTTGCCGCCTTTAGATATCAGCTTAATAGAACATGACGCCTTTGACGGTGCGGTTTTTTCTCCTTTTTCAGAGCAACTTTTTTCCCTAATTAATGACAAAATACAACTTGTTATATCAGGAGGGATCTCAACAAACGAATTGCAATTTTTCATTCAAAAAGCTAAAGCAGTTATTATCAACCAAGTTATATCATCTGGAGGCATAACTATTGATGCTAATCAGTCAGAAGATGATATTAGTGATATTGTATTTGGGGACTTTATTGCCGATGCTGAAGATTTAACCACAATTATTGAACAGGCTGAAGCATATATTGACGTAATTATATCTATGCATGAGTCTGCTGATTTTGATGGCGACGGCATAGCGAATAATGTTGACAATGACGATGATGGGGATGGTATTGATGATAGCGTAGACATATTTCCTTATAATGCTTCAGAGTGGATAGATACTGATGATGACAATGTTGGTGATAATGCTGATTTTTATCCAAATAATGACTCTTGCTTTGCTGTAGAAGATGGTAATGGGGAAGATTGTTATATAAATATTCTTGCTGAAAATTCTCCTACTTATATTTCTGCCTCTAGTGATGAGATCGTATATTTTTATCAAGAAGATGGGACACTTGTTACTTTTGATATAACAACTAATCATATTCTAAACACTCAACAAGTTGAAAATGTAACTTCAATGATCTTTCATGAAGGCCATCAACGTTTGTACGTAGGTTTCAATAATGGGGAATTGAAATATTTAAATGGAGACTTTGTGTTAACTGATTTTTCTATCGTTGAGCAATGTGTAAATGCTTTAGTTGATACTGATAGTTTTTTGATTGTTCTTGATTGTCGCGGGTATGTAGGTAATTACGTTACTTTTAATAGCAGTGGAGAACAGTTAGGAGAAAGTGACAATTATTATGATTCTTCAAGGAGCAATGCTTGGAATAAATTTAATAATCGTCTTTATCATTTTAGAGATGGTATTTCGCCTAATGATTTATACTATCGCACTATTAGTAATTCAGGAGAGTTTACTGATGTCGTTGAGTCACCATATCACGGTGATTACCCCATAACTGGTCCCATTGCTGTGTCTAATGATGGTACAAAAATATTGTTAGGCAGAGGTGATATATTTAGTGCAGACTCTTTAACTTGGTTAACATCAATAGGTGAAAGTTTTTTGCGTGCCTTTTGGCTAGCCGATGGCAGCTTAGTGACCTTGCAAGAATCTGAAAACCAAGAGGAAATCACACTAAAAAGGAGAGATGTAAACCTTAATTTAGTTGAAGTAAGGCATTTCTCTGGAAATCTACAAGAAGTTAAAGCTTTTGCCAATAGAGCGCTGTTAATTATAAAAGATACTAATTCACTTCAGTTTATTGACTACCTTCCTAGTGATGATAATGATAATGATGGCGTTATTAATACTTTAGATGCATTTCCATTAGATAGTTCTGCTTCACTAGATACTGATCAAGACGGTTTCCCCGATAGTTGGAATGACGGTTTTACAGCGTCTATAAATAATATTACTCTTGATGAGTTTCCTCTCGATTCTGCATGTTGGTTGGCGAGTCATGGCAATGATAATGGCTGTGATTTTCTAGCTACGCAACCGATATTCACTCCAGATCAAATTATTTATGATGATGAGGGGAATATCTACTTATTAAGCTCTCTTAATAAACGAATATATCTTTGGTTATCAGCAACTAATCAATTCACTAATCCTATCGTAATATCTTCTAGTATTTATCAAAGCTTTGGGGAAAGTCGTATGATGACTTATTCATCTGAGCATAATCGACTATACCTTGGTTATGTATCAGGCACGATAACCCGGTTCAATTTAGATGAGCTGCATGAAAAGTTTTTTGCAAATATTGGTGGTGATATTAGAGGCTTAACATCCGTTGGTAATTTTCTTTTAGCTGAAAAACAAGGTTCTCGTGATACCCATTACATTTTAGACGAAGACGGTGAAATAACCGATAGTAAAGATTGGAGCAGCAATTCTGACGCATTTGCTTGGAATGACCAAGACTCTCGCCTTTATTCTATAAAGTATGGTTCATTGTATTACCAAACAATCAACCAAGCGCTGGGTCACTTTGAGGATGATGGTAGTATTTATTGGGATAGCTGGGTTTCTTCTCCCTTAAGAATTTTTGATGATGGAAAGAAGGTGATAACAGGCAACGGTGTTATTTTTGATATAGTCGCGCAAGAGCTAGTCTTGAATTTGGATCAACAATTTATTGATGTAGCTCCAGTGTCAGAACAATTTATCACTATAGAAAATAATGATTTGCCTAAATTGAAAATATGGCAACTTGAAAACTTTAGTTTGTTTACTGAATTAGTTATAGAGGGGAATCCTTTAGCATTAACGCCAAATGGTGATGAACTTAATTTAGTTACCCTTGAGACTAATGGTGAATTGAACGTTTCTGCTATTGGTATCGTTGATTCAGATGGCGATGGTTTGCCGTTATGGTGGGAGTCTTTACATAACCTCGATGACGATAATGCTGCCGATGCCGCTTTAGACTCTGATGAAGACGGTTTAACAAACCTTGGAGAGTTTGCTGCAAAAACAAACCCTAATCTTGCAGATACAGATGATGACGGTTTACTTGATGGCGCTGAAGTCAACACCCATTTAACATCCCCACTAATCAATGATACTGACCAAGATGGTTTAAGTGATGGTGATGAAGTTAATGAGTATGGTACTGATCCACTTTTAACAGATTCTGATGAAGATGGTTTAAGTGACAGCGAAGAAGTGTACATATATCAATCTAACCCTTTAAATAACGACAGTGACGGCGACGGATTGTCTGACTTTTACGAGGTTAACAATCAACTTGATATCAACATCAATGATGCCAATGAAGATGCAGATGGCGATGGTTTAATCAATATTGATGAAATGGCTCAGCAAACAGACCCTAATAATGTTGATTCTGATAATGATGGTTTAAATGATGGCGACGAAGTTCATACTTACCTAACATTGCCGCTGAATCGCGATACTGATAGTGATAGCATGCCTGATGGCTGGGAAATTAGTTATGCATTTGATCCATTATCAAGTACAGACAGAGCATTTGATTTTGATGAAGATAACTATGCTAATTATATCGAATATTTTTTAGAGTCGGATCCGACTAATAGTCTTGATATCCCTGTAGCTAAATTGTGGAATAGTTATCAAGGTAATGCTGATCATTCTGGATTTTCAGCTATGACGATTGATCCTGAAAACTTATCTTTGCGTTGGTCTGTAACTTTACCTTTGCTTTCTTCAAACGAATTACACCCTGTTGTTGCGGCTAATGGGAAAGTATATGTAACGAATAATAGTTACCATGATACTCAGTTCGTATTTGGAATTAATGCATTGAATGGTGGTGTCAATTGGCAGAAAAGTTATGGAAACGTCCATTCTATAAATGCGCCTACTTTAAATGATAATAAGCTTTATTTCCAAACGATAGAAGATAGTAACTCTTACCTTCATGCCTTAAACGCCGTTAATGGTGATAGTGTATTTGCTACCAGCTATGGCAACCAATGGTCACGATATAAAGCGCCTACTGCGTTTGAAGGAGATATTTATACTGCAGGTGGAACTTATGGTGGCAGTTATAAATTTGATGGACAAACAGGAGATGAACTGTGGTTTCAAGATTTACAACAATGTGATGGTTGGACACCAGCCGTTGATAGCGACCATTTATATTATTTTTCTAACGGTTTTGTTATCGCAGATAAATCTTCAGGAGCAGCGATTGAAAAAAATGAAGAGTTTGATATAAGCTGTCAGACGCCGGTATTAGCGGGAAGTAATACAGCATTAGTGATTTATGATAACAACTTGTATGCTTTTGATACGCAGACAGCAGATAAAATATGGAGTGTTGAAACTGATGACTATGCTAATAGATTCGTAGAAACTCCTTCTGCTGCATTAGGTAAGGTATATGCAAATAAGTCTGGAGAGCTAATCGTTTTAGATCAGTTTTCAGGTGAAGAGCTTTGGAGTTGGCGCCCACAAAACGGTAACAACTTACAAGGGAGTATAGTATTAACTTTAAATATTGCCTTTGTTCAAGACAATATCAATACCTATGCCATCGACTTAGATACTCATGAGCAAGTTTGGAGTTACCCTGTTTCAGGTAAAATTTCTTTATCAAAAGAAGGCGCTCTGTATATCGCAGGAAACAACGATTTATTAACAGCCATTGATTTCGGCATTGATAGCGATAATGATGGTATTGATGACTGGTGGGAAGACTTATACGGTCTTGATAGTCAAAATGCGGCAGATGCTTTACTTAATGCTGACAGTGACGAATTAACGAACCTTGAAGAATTTCAGAATTCAACTGATCCAAGAAATGATGATTCAGATAATGATGGGTTGAGTGATTCAGATGAAGTGAATGTTCATTCATCTAATCCACTGAGTTCAGATACGGATAATGATGGAATGGCTGATGGCTGGGAAGTAGCGCAAAACTTTAATTTACTTAATGATGAAGATGCATTTTTAGATGCTGACAACGATGGTATTACCAACGTTGAAGAGTACACAGAACAAACAGACCCTCATGACGAGACTTCGATACCTGAAATAATAGCATCATTAACTTTTTCATTTGAAGATGCAATTATTCCAACGGATTGGGTTATCGATGACACCAAAGAAAGTAGCTGGGGGGTAAGTAGCATAGAAAGCTCTGATGGAGACTATAGTATATTCTCTTCTGGACAGTCGGCAATTTCACTCAGTGGTTTTTTTAATGGTAATAATTTAGCTTTTGATGTAAAAAGTGCTTGCCAATATAACGATTACATTTCTGTTTATATAGATGGAAAACAAACGGAAAATTTCCTATTCGGTGATTACTGGCTTACTGGGCAAGTCGTTATTCCAAGAGGAAGACATACCGTTTCATTTGAAGTAGGAAGTTGTGGCGTATATTTAGATAACCTACAATTTACACCGTTATTAAGCTTGTATGATTTGGGCGTACAAAGTGTCACTGTTTTAAACCAAGAGCTACATTTATACAGTTATGAGCAAGCGCTTATCTCATCGATTAAAATACCTGTGATAGACTCTGATGCAAGAGATTTAACTGTTTTAGATGATGGTCGTATAGCGGTGTTTAATGGCGTCTTTTCTCCCTCCCTTTCTATTTACAATCCTATTCATGCGACTTGGTCTCATAAAAAATTTGAAAGTTGGGGTATTGTAAATAATGGTACATATGGTGGTATTGCTCATTTTAACGATTATGTATTCGTAACTGATATGTCTATATCAGGTAGTGATACCGCAGGTATTGTTCGCTTTAATTTGAATAGCAATTCTGAAGAATTCTTTTTGGGAGACGAGTATATCGACGTTACGCTTGGTTTAGATAACATGCTTTATGCGCTTTCGGGTCGTCAAATTGATAAATACGATCCAGAATCCATGGAATTAATCAACAGTTTCACGATCAGTGAAGCGAGAGCTGTTGCTGTTAATGAAAGTGGCAATATCTTTACTGCTTCTTGGAATGGGGTTATTAAGCAATACGATGCTGAGGGTGTTGAGAGACAGCAGTTAGTGTTAAGTGACTTTTATCAGGACAATGTGTCATCTTCTTTTTATGATATAAATGTTTATACACAAAATAGCTTAATTTTAACAAATAGAAATCAACAAATACTAATAGTGGATAGTGAGTTTGAGTCTATTGTATTACAAGAACAAAATTTTAGAGGTGCTTTCATAACGCAGGTCCCGTTGATTGATAATGATAACGACGGAATGCCAATGTGGTGGGAGTCAAAATTTGAACTTGATGACACCGATGAAACCGATGCGTTAACTGACCTTGATAGTGATGGGTTAACCAATTTTGAAGAGTATGAATTATCGACATTACCTAACAATGAAGATACTGATGAAGATGGTCTAACTGATTTCGATGAAGTGAATACCTATCTAACTAAACCCTTAAATTCAGACACTGATAATGATGGTTTAACAGATGGAACTGAGGTACTTGAGTACTCAACTGACCCCCTTGAAGAGGATAGCGATGGTGATTTGTTTAGTGATGGTGATGAAATAAATATCTATCAAACAGATCCTAATGATATTGATTCTAAACCTGAATCGATAAGCCAAGTGAATATAACTTTTGAATCGGGCACGATCCCTAGTGATTTTTCCCATGCTGAAAATTCAGATGCACAGTGGCTAATTGAAAATATTGCAGAATCAGGAGAAGACGAAAATTATACCCTGCGATCTGGTGATATTGAGAACAACCAAACAAGTACAGTTGTCTGGAATAATGTTTTTGCAGCAGGTACATTAACTATTGATGTGAACGTTAGCTCAGAGTCATGTTGTGATCGGTTCTATGTACTCGTTGATGGTGTTGAAGCCTTTAGTAGTGTTTCTTCTGAGTGGCAAACGCTTACAACTGAATTGTCTTCTGGCCAGCATTCTATTGAATTTCGTTATCAAAAGGATGGAAGCGTAAGTAGTGGTGATGATGCGGTTTGGCTAGATAATATTATCTTTGAGAGTAATTAAACCGTAATAAAACGATGTGATATTGGTCGTAATATCTATTGATTGATAAACCAGCATTTATGCTGGTTTTTTGTTTTATAATACGCATCATTTTCAAAAAAGGATTTACTATGCGCTTACCCACTACTATTATGATGAGTGTAGCTTTATCAGCTTGCAGCAATATTGATAGAGAGAATGGTACACCACAATGGGATTTTGATCACAAGCTTCAATTTGAACAAACTAAATTATCTGAAAATAAATATCACTTACGGGTGAGTCCAAAGTCAGATATTCACTTTGATCAGCTCGCTACCTTTATGATGAGACAATCTTACAAGGTTTGTGGCACTTATGGTTTTACTATTAAGGTATTAAAGGGAATTGAAAAATTTGAGGACAGGCGATCATTGCCAAATTTAATGATGCCTTCTCTTTCAGCAAATATAGAATGCCCCAGCAAGTAGTACGATTCTATTTTGAATATGAATACGAAGATTCATACCGTGATGAGTAAGAAAGAAAAAAGGGTTACTTTTATAAGTAACCCTTTTTGCTTGCGCTATTTAATATCTTAAATAGCGATTCTAGTTAGCTTTATACTACTGTAATCGGTACTGCTGGTGCAGTGTACTTAGTCGTCATCTCATGCGTAGGAGGAGCGAATCGAGTTAAATCGATACCCTCTACTGCTGACTTGTACTCTTCGATTGAAGGGAAACGACCAAGCATCGTTGAAAGAACAACTAACGGTGTAGAGCCAAGAAGTGATTCACCTTTCTTCTCTGCAGTATCTGCTACGACGCGACCTTGGAACAAACGCGTTGACGTAGCAATAACCGTATCACCGGGTTCAGCTTTTTCTTGGTTACCCATACATAAGTTACAGCCTGGGCGCTCAAGGTACATGATGTTTTCGTACTTAGTACGTGCAGCATTTTTAGGTACAGCATCGTCAAATTCGAAACCAGAATATTTTTGTAAAATATCCCAGTCACCTTCAGCTTTAAGTTCATCAACAATGTTGTATGTTGGTGGTGCAACAACTAGTGGTGCTTTAAATTCTATCTTGTTACCTTGCGCTTCCATATTACGGAACATTTGAGCGATGATTTGCATATCACCTTTGTGAACCATACAAGAACCAACAAAACCTAAATCGACTGATTTATCAGCGTAGTATGAAACAGGGCGAATAACATCATGGGTGTAACGTTTAGAAGCATCGTCGTTGTTTACATCTGGATCAGCAATCATTGGCTGGTCGATAATATCTAAATCAATCACCACTTCTGCGTAGTAAGTAGCGTTATCATCTGGTGCTAATGCAGGAGTTTCACCTGATTTAATGCCTTCGATGCGTTTGTCAGCTAATGCGAGTAAACCGTTAAGTGTTTTCGCTTCGTTTTCCATACCCTTGTTGATCATTATTTGGATACGGCTCTTGGCAAGCTCAAGTGATTTAATTAACGTTTCATCTTCAGAAATACAAATTGAGGCTTTTGCCTTCATTTCTGCAGACCAATCAGTAAAGGTAAATGCTTGGTCAGCGAGTAAAGTACCAATATGTACTTCAATGATACGACCTTGGAAGACATTTTCCCCACCAAATTGCTTAAGCATTTGGGCTTGAGTCGCATGAACTACATCACGGAAATCCATGTGGCCTTGCATGTTACCTTTAAAAGTAACTTTTACAGACTCAGGGATCGGCATAGCCGATTCACCGGTGGCTAGTGCGATTGCTACTGTACCCGAGTCAGCTCCAAAGGCGACACCTTTAGACATACGAGTATGTGAGTCACCACCAATGATGATGGCGCGATCGTCTACTGTGATATCGTTTAGAACTTTATGAATAACATCAGTCATTGCATGGTAAACGCCTTTCGGATCACGTGCAGTAATAAGACCAAACTTGTTCATGAATGCCATGAGCTTAGGAATGTTAGCTTTAGCTTTGCTATCCCAAACGGATGCGGTATGACAACCAGACTGGTATGCACCGTCTACTAGTGGAGAAATAGTCGATGCTGCCATGGCTTCAAGTTCTTGACATGTCATAGGACCTGTCGTGTCTTGAGAGCCAACAATGTTCACTTTAACGCGAACATCTGAGCCTGCATGTAATGGTGTGTTCGATGTTACACCAACAGCATTGTTATTAAAGATTTTTTCAACAGCTGTTAAACCTTGACCTTCATGTGAAATTTCTTTTGAAGTTGCATATACAGGGGGGGTTGCTATGCAAAGTGCTTGTGCAGCGAACGTTTGTAATTTCTTACCAAATGTTACCGCGTAAGAACCGCCTGCTTTCATGAACTCTACTTTCTGTGGTGTAAAGGCGGAAGATATATCCGCAAGTTCTTTATCACCGTTATATAATTTCTTCGCTTTGGTATCAATAGTTAACACTGTGCCAGTTGCTACTGAGTAGGCTTCTTCTAAAACTGCATCACCATTTGCATCAACAACTGCGTTCCCACTTGCATCTACTTTCTTAACCCAGTTTTTAAGGTCAAGGCCAATACCGCCAGTTACATCAACGGTTGTTAAGAAGATTGGCGAAATACCATTAGTACCAGCAACTACCGGTGCAATGTTAATAAACGGTACGTATGGGCTTGCTTTTTTGCCTGCCAATAGTGCAACGTTGTTAACGCCCGACATACGAGATGAACCAACACCCATAGTGCCTTTTTCAGCAATTAACATCACTTTTGAATTAGGATGCTTAACTTGTAATGCGAGTATTTCTGCTTGAGCTTCTGGTGTGCTCATGCATTGACCATGCAATTCACGGTCAGCACGAGAATGGGCTTGATGACCAGGAGAAAGTAAATCAGTTGAGATATCCCCTTCACCGGCAATATAAGTCACCACGTCAATTTTTTCGGCTATATCAGGTAACTTAGTGAAAAATTCTGCTTGTGCATAACTTTCTAAAATATCTTTCGCATTCGCATTGCCTGCTTTAAAAGACGCTTCAAGGCGAGCTGTATCAGCTTCATATAAAAATACTTGCGTTTTTAATACACTTGAGGCTTGAGCAGCTAACGCAGCGTCGTCACCTAATGCAAGATCGAGTAATACTTCAATAGAAGAACCGCCTTTCATGTGAGATAACAATTCAAACGCAAATGTTGGGGTAATTTCTGCTACTACTGATTCAGCTAGAATGATTTCTTTTAGAAAAACAGCTTTTACACCGGCAGCACTTGTTGTGCCCGGTAAAGTGTTATAAATGAAGAAGTTAAGGGAATCTTCACGATGCTCATTTCCTGAATCTTTAATCTGAGCAATAATTTCAGATAATAAATCGGCAGTATCAATTGGCAAAGGGGCCAATTTAAGCTCGGTTTTACGACTTTCAATTTCTTTGATGTACTCTAAATATAGACTCATTCGATACTCTCTCTGACTTGATATGCTAATAAGATTTTAATTAGCAGTGTAAAATTTTGTGTATATTCTACCTGATTTTCTATCGACTACTAATCACTTGATTAAATAAGCACTATTCATGCGGTGTATAGCTGGTAGAAGTAAAAGTTATATTGCTTATATTTAATTCGTTACTCGTTGATAATATGATAAAAATAAATGTCGTCTTAAAATTTATCATCAAAGTCTAACTTGTTACTTGCTCATGATTATCTCTATTTAATACTTCAGTCATAGCGATAGATGCTTTTTAACTTTCACGCAAGCCTAAAAAAATGTGCTGTTGAGTTTCACTCTGAGGACCTTATTCGGTTTTATTTCTTTCATAGAAGGTTGCGAAGCTTGTTTACGTGGGGGGTATTTGATCTTTCTTTGTGTTACTTTAACAAGGACAGCTTGTTTTTTTCAATCGTTTTATAATAGATGAAACTAAGAATAGGTTTCTTTGGTTAAATGCTTTATTGGGTTATCTGTTGTGCTAGTTAGCAATAAAACAACAAGTAAATAGAGAATAAGCAATATAGACATGGAAAATTTATAACCTTGCATTGTAAAACTCTTTGTAGATGATTTTTACTGCTGTGAAATAAAGCATAAAAAATAATGTAAGTTCCTCATCTTGATATAAGTTTTATTGCGTTAAGTTGTTCGAATCACTTTATATATTTACCAACTCGCTTTCGCTTCACTTTCATATAAGCGCCACACAAAACCAATGCCGATGCTATAGGTGATGTTTTTTTCATAGAGCGGACTATTTTTATTAGCTGCACCTTGATGAAGTTGCGCTGAGCCTGTTAAAAATCCTCGGATATTTTTGCGAATTGGAAATGAAAAGCCAAGAGAAAGTTCAGCGCCTAAATAACCACCTTTAGCGTCATATTGCACTCGTTTTTCTTTTGAAAATTCAGGATCAACCTGATAGAAATAATCTTGTAATTTTTCGGTAGAAAAGTTCAAGCTGAACGCTGCCCTTAAGCTAGCTTCTTTAAAGAGCACACCACGTTGTTGGTATGAAAGAGTCGGCTCTATAACAAACCCTCGGTCATCTATTCGATTGAAGTCAGTAGAAAATACAGCCCTTGCTTGTAAACGAGCTTTTAACCTTCCATCGCCACCTTGAGTAAATGTGAAGTCTTTAATCCTATAAATTAATTGAGGGCCAACTTCAAAGAGAAAATCTAATTTTGGCATGCCTGACCGAGACGAATTGTCTTCACTGTCAGCAGAAAATGCACCACCAAAAGATAGATCTAATTCAAAATCACTCGTTTCCACCACAACTGCACGTAAGCCATTTTCACCGCCAACGCGAAATACATCGCCTCTATAAACCACATATGGAGCTGCTAAGGCAATGAGGTTTCGTTCGCTTGATGCTGGGTAATTAGCGACTTCAATAGCGCCTCCTCCAACACCAAACTCCCATAAAGGTTGGCTTTCATTTATACTTTCAAAGCCGGTGAGTTCGCGAACCGGTGACTCATCTCCTTCGTTAGCTATGGCAGGAAATATAAAAAATACAGACATAAAAATGACTAAGGGCAACAATTTAAAGAAAGACATTCTACAACCTTGATAAGACTAAATAAATATTTCAAGTCAATCATAATTCATTGAATAAGGTTATTAAAACTTTTTTATATAAATGAGTAATCTAAATTTAGCCACGAACAGAGCAATTCTGGTTTGAAAAAGATCATTATAATAACTATTTATATGTTAACGATTAGTGATTATTATGTTTATGTGTTGAAATGCAAGCCATTAAATGGCAGTATTACGGCCGAAACAAACTTAAAATAAAGGACTATATCATTGAACATTAAGCAGATATTTTTAGTATTAAGTTGTATTGCTTTGTCAGCATGTACATCTTCAACTAGAAGTACAATTAATACCCCTGTGAATCAACTTCCACAGACAAGTCAAATCTTAGCTCAAGCACCTGAAAAGTCACTCAAACGAATAGTAGCAATAAGTCGCTTTAGTGATGAAACAAAACGTGGTAATAGCTTCTTGGTCGATAAAAACAACAATAGAATCGGAAAACAAGCATCAGATATCCTATCTGCTCGTTTAACTGAAAGTGGTAAGTTTTTAATGCTCGAACGTTCGGATTTAGCCGCGTTGGACAATGAAAATAAACTTAACGGTGATACACAAAGTACCGTTGCCGCAGATTTTATGATCATAGGTTCAGTATCTGAATACGGACGTTCTACAACAAGTGAGGTCGGTGTTTTTTCAAGAAACAAAATTCAAAAAGCTAACGTCACTGTCAATATTCGTTTAGTGAATACTAAAACTTCTCAAGTGGTTTATTCTGAAGAAGCTACAGGTGAGGCTTTATCTGAAGCAAACCATGTTTTAGGGGTAGGTGAGCGAGCTGGCTACAATACCTCTCTTGATGATAAAGCTCTTTCGGCGGCTATCTCTAAGTTAGTATCAAATATAATGGAAAACCTTTTAGATTCTCCTTGGCAGGCATACTTCCTTAGTAATGAAGATAATCAATTATTTATGTCTGGTGGCGAAGAACAAGGAATAAATCGTAATGATAAATTTCAGGTTTTACAAAAAGGTAAAAAAATAAAAAATCCTCAAACAGGCAGTTTTATTGAACTTCCAGGTAAAAAAGTTGCGACAATCCAAGTGTTAGATTTTATTGGTAAAGGTCTTAACTCACTCAGTATTACAGAGTTAGTTTCTGGCAGTATTGACGATAGTAAGCTCAATGATTATTTAATCAGAGAATTATAAGGATATATGTTGTGTTAAAAATTATATTTACATTTGTTTTTTCAGTTTTAATTTTTGGTTGTAGCACTCATTTTGAGTCTACAAATCAAGTTAACGATTCTGCATTCCTCCAACTTGAAGGGAATTTCTTAAACACTCAATTAACTTTAGATAAAGGGACGCCAATTGAGCTAACGGAAGATTATATAAAAACATTTTCATTAAATGGAAAAGAGGTTACTCGTTTTCCTATATCCACAGGTAAGCATACTTTAACAGTCACTCGTTCAGGTACTGTAATCGTTAACCGCGTTATTTATGTATCAAATTCAAATACTTTTGAGGTCGTAGTTCCATGAATATTAATTACATAATAATCAGTGTTTTAATTCTTTTTATGACAGGTTGTGCTAATACAACGATTTATCATTGGGGAGATTATTCAGATACTTTGTATTCTTATACAAAAGAACCAACGAATCAGTCAAAATCAGAGCATAAAGCTGAGTTGATTAAAATTATCAATGAAGCTAAAAGTAAGAAGAAAATTGTTCCTCCGGGGATTAATTTTGAACTTGCCATGTTATTCGTTACTGAAGGTGATAATGACCAGGCTGTAGAATATTTTAACCAAGAAAGGTTATTATTTCCAGAGTCTGAAAAGTATGTCGCTTTCGCATTAAAAGAAGTGGAGGCTAAGTAATGGCTAAGAATATAACGGCTTTATTGTTTTTGATAGTTTTATCTGGTTGCCAAACGACTACGATAACTAAAGGTGAAGCTTTTCCTAACATGTATGGTGAAAAACCAGCTTCAATTCTGGTCGTTCCTGCTATTAATTTAACAACGGCGGCTGATGCCGCAGCATTATACGCTACAACAATAGCTAAACCTCTTGCTGAATCAGGTTATTATGTGTTTTCTGTTCCATTTGTTGAGCAGTTTTTACAACGCGAAGGTATTATTGACGGTGAGCAAGTCAATAATATACCTCTAAGTAAATTCAAAGAAATGTTTGATGCAGATGCTGTTTTATTTGTTACGTTAAATAGTTGGGATACTAATTATTATGTCACAGGCGGTAATGTTACTGTAGCAGCTAAGTTCGAATTAAAATCAACAACTTCAAACCAAATATTATGGCAATATGATGATATTGTTGTACATAATACTTCTGGAAACTCAGGTAATTTGATTGCAGACATGATTGCTACGGCACTAGCTACTGCGCTTGTGGATTATGTACCTATCGCTAATGTAGTAAACCAACGTATAGTCAACAGCATGCCAGTGGGGAAATACCATAAACGACATAATATTGATGCTAAAGATCCAGGGATTATTGCAGCAAAAGTCTCAACGGCAAATTAAATCAAGAATAGCCAAAGAGGTTAAAATTACATTATAAAGTGCTCTGAACTTTAAGCTATAAAAAAGCACCAATTATTTGGTGCTTTTTTTATACATAATATCTGTTATAAAGTGATAATTTTTAGACGGGAGTTATTTTCGTGGATTAGGAAAGTCTAAAATAGCATCAATTTCAAATCGTCGTTTCCATTGCACCAATGAATATTTGAAAAGCACGTATTTACATAAATTATATTAAATCAGATGCTTATCGATGATTTTTTGTTTAGCCGTAGCGTCAATGAAGGCTTCCTTTAATAGTGTTTATGGCTGGGGAATTTTCTTGATTTATCGAACATGCATATCTGCAGCAGGAGGGATTTTACAACATATAACTTTTACTCACCGAGTACTTTCTGTATAAAGTTAACTTACTACTCTTAAAAATATTATTTTACCCCAGGATGCTTATAAACTTTGTAGTAAAATATTTTATTAATAGGGGCAAGCTCTTTCTCCCGACCATATTTTTTTAATGCGATTCACTTGTATATGCTCATCTGATTTAGGTCAATACTAAATGACATAAAAAACTTCCTCGTTGAAGTCACTTTTCGATATGTATTTTCAATATATTCCACTATTTGTTAATCATCATAACTCGTTACAATTGATATCAGATAACCATCAAAAGCTATTTGTATGTTACGGACCTATGCGGATAAAATAACCGTAATTATAATTATAAAACAACGGACATTTATGCGCCTTAATGCACTAACAACTTCATTATTATTGCCATTTTTCTTTATTACGGTGTTAACTGCTTGTAATGAAGGAAAAGTTGAAGAAAAAGAAAAGATAGTCTATGAGGTGCCCGTAGAAACAACATTTATTGAAAATAGAACCATCACTAATACCTACAGAACAACCGCTGTTCTTGAGGCTAAATCTGAAAGTAAGGTCACCAATAAAGTTGATGGAATGATTGATAAGATACATGTTGAAGAAGGAATGTCTGTAACCAAAGGACAGGTATTAGCTGAAATTGATTCTGAAAATTATTTGTTAGAACTCGAACGCACGACTATAGACGTTGATTCTGCCGTTGCAGAATATAATCGCAGTAGACCTATTGATGGTAAACAATTAATACCCGCCAAAGATTTGGAGAAACTTGAATTTTTAGTTAAAACCAGAAAAAATCAACAAAAAGTTGCCAAAATTAAAGTGCGTGACGCTAAAGTTAGAGCGCCAATATCGGGTGTTATAGCATCAAGAATGGCTAAAGAAGGTAACATGACTGCTAATGCAGGCAGCGAAATGTTTACTATTGTAGCGTTAGACACTTTACAAGGTGTTGTATATTTACCGGAAGCTGAAATGAACAATGTTCATATTAACCAGCAAGCCTTTCTAAATTTCCCAGCCAATGAAAAATCTATTCCTGCAACTGTTGCTTTGATTTCTCCGATCATTGATACAGAGTCAGGTACATTCAAAGTAACGTTGAAAGTTAACAACGATGATCATGCTTTTAAGCCAGGTATGTTCGCAAAAGTATCATTAACACTTGATGTTCATGACAATGCGCAAATAGTGCCACAAAAAGCTTTACTTGTTACAGATACAGAGACAAGTTTATTCGTTATTCAAGATCATAAAGCAAAGAAAGTGACGGTTGTTACGGGTTTTGAACAAGATGGTTTTGTTGAAATATTAACGCCATTAAATGCAGAAGAACCAATAGTTATTGTGGGCCAACAAGGTTTAAAAGTTGATAGCCCTGTGAAAATAATAGGTGAAGAAGTTATTGAAGAGCAAAACGCTGAACTGAATACTGATAATAATACCGCCAAGGTAACGGTTGATAACCAAGTGACACAACACTAATACGTGTTGATGTTATTTTACCTAATCGTTATATTTAAAGGAATTATTATTTATGAGTATTGTTAGTACGGTGGTTAAACGACCGGTCACGGTCGCGATGTTTACGCTCGCTGTTATGTTATTTGGACTGGTAGGTTTTTCACGTCTTGCAGTTTCTTTATTGCCAGACCTTTCGTACCCCACGTTAACCGTGAGAACAGAAAATCCTGGTGCGGCTCCCGCAGAAATTGAACAATTGATCAGCAAGCCGATTGAAGCATCAGTTGGCGTTGTTAAAGGTATTCGCAAAGTACACTCTATCTCAAAAGCCGGAAAATCTGACGTGGTTATTGAGTTTGAGTGGGGAGTAGCAATGAATTTTGCTACGCAAAATGTGCGAGAAAAACTCGACATTATTGCGTTACCTAAAGACGTTAATAAGCCCATTATTTTGCGTTTTAATCCCGCACTTGACCCTATTATTCGTTTGGGTTTATCAACTGAAAATACCCATCCACGTGCATTAAAAAAGATACGTACTTTTGCAGAGCAAGAAATTAAACGACAGCTTGAAACTATTTCAGGTGTTGCTGCTGTGCAGCTAGGCGGTGGTTTACAGCAAGAAATACAAGTTATTTTTGATCAAGAAAAATCAGCACGCCGAGGCATAACGGCACAAAGTATTGTTTCACGTATTCAAAGTGAAAATATCAACATGTCGGCGGGTCGTGTTTATGATGGTCAGCAAGAGTATTTAGTACGAACCGTTAATCAATTTGTTTCACTCGAACAACTTGGCAATATGATTATTAAGCAAGCTGATGGAAAAACCATTTATCTAAAAGATATTGCACAAGTTATTGATGGTGAAAAAGAGCGTACAGATATTACGCGTATCAACAATAATGAAGCGATTGAACTTGCGATCTATAAAGAAGGTGACGCCAATACAGTTACCGTTGCAAAAGCCGTTAATGACAAATTAGCAGAGCTTGAAGAAACCTTGCCAGAAGAACTTACTTTTACGATAATTTATGATCAATCAGAATTTATAGTCAATGCCGTAGACGAGGTTAAAAGTGCCGCTATTATAGGTGGACTTCTCGCCATGCTCATTTTGTATTTATTCCTGGGCAACTTTTTCAACACCATCATTATTTCATTAGCGATACCTATTTCAATTATTGCTACATTTAATTTAATGTTCGCAAATAATATCAGTCTTAATATAATGTCTTTAGGCGGCATTGCATTAGCGGTTGGTTTATTGGTTGATAACGCCATTGTAGTGCTCGAAAATATTGCTCGTTATCGCGAAAAAGGGGCCAGTATTATTGAAGCTGCGATTAAAGGTACTGATGAAGTATCCGGTGCTGTTATTGCTTCTACACTGACTACTTTAGCTGTGTTTTTTCCTTTAGCTTTTGTTACGGGTTTTGCAGGACAATTATTCAGTGACCAAGCGATGACGGTTACTTTTGCCTTGCTTGCTTCTTTAGTTGTGGCCTTAACATTAATTCCAATGTTAGCATCACGTCAATTTAGCAAAGATAAATTATCGCCTGAAAACGAGAGTAGCGATGAAACATTAGAAAATGAAACGTCTAAAGTACCGTTAACACCAAGAAAGAAAATCGTTAAAATTATCATTCAAATTTCGGCATTCCCATTCTCATTAGTCTTTAATTACTTCCCTTTGATACTAACAAAAGTATTGTTATTGATAACCAATCTACTGACAAAAGTCGTCAGCTTTATTTTTAAACCTGCGCATAAAGTATTCAGCTTTTATTTTGAAAAAATAGCATCAGCTTACAGTCGATTATTAAAATTATCTTTAGATAATAGAGCTGTTTTAGTAGGACTTAGTATCGCTTTTGCACTTGCCGTTATGAGTTTATTCCCTAAGATCCCTGTTGAACTCGTCCCTGAAGTAGCAAAGTCTGAATTTACTATTGAGTTAACGTTGCCGCAAGGAACACCTATTTATGTCACAGACAAACGTCTAAAAGATCTCGCTGATATTATTGCTAAAGATGAACGTGTAAAACATAGCTATTCATTAGCAGGCAGTGGCAGTTTGATGATGAGCTCTGCCAGTAAAGGTGGCGAAAACTGGGGACAGCTTTTAGTTGCGCTTAAAAGTAGTAATGATATAGAAGCGGTAAAGTCGGTTGTACGTGCGAAAGTTGCGCTGATGGCTGATGTAAATGCTGAAATTACGCAAACAGAAATGTTTACAACAGAACGCCCTTTGCAAATTATCTTGTCAGGATACGATCTTGTAGCTCTGAAAAAATACAGTGACCAGTTAATGCAAAAAATGTCGATAGATAAACAGTTTATTGATTTAAATAATAGTTTGCGCGCAGGGCAGCCTGAATTAAAAATTAGTTTTGATAACGAGCGCTTGGCAAGTTTAGCGCTAAAAGCGTCAGACATTGCCGATCAGTTAGTCACTAAAATTGCGGGTTCGGTAGCGAGTAAATATAACTTACAAGACAGACAAGTTGATATTCTTGTAAGGGCCGATGAAAGCGCGAGAAATTCAGCAGATGCGATTCGTCAATTAACCGTTAATTCACAACAAGCAAGGTCATTACCTTTGTCTTCAGTTGCCAGCATTACAGAAAGTATTGGTCCTAATGAAATTAACCGTATTGACCAAAGTCGTGTTGCTATTATTTCAGCTTCTTTAGCTTATGGTGATTTATCTGAAGCGGCAGCTAAAGCAGAAGATTTAGTGAAAGCACTCTATTTACCTTTTAATATTAAAGCAAAAGTGGCAGGACAAAATGAAGAAATGGAAAGCTCTTTTTCTTCATTAATGATGGCATTAGCTTTAGCCGTATTTTTAGTTTATTTAGTCATGGCCTCACAATTCGAGTCTTTATTAAATCCCTTTATTATTCTTTTTTCTATCCCACTTGCTGTCTTAGGATCTGTTTTAGGTTTGTATGTTACGGGTACTAATATCAGCGTGATTGTGCTGATTGGCGTCATCATGTTAACCGGAATAGTGGTGAATAATGCGATAGTGCTAGTTGATAGAATTAATCAATTACGACATAAAGGTGTTGATAAGCTCGTTGCGATTATGGAAGCCAGTCGCTCACGTTTTCGTCCTATCATTATGACGTCATTAACGACCATTTTAGGTTTAGCACCGCTAGCTTTTAGCAGTGGTGAAGGTGCAGAATTAAGAGCACCACTCGCTATTACAGTCATGAGTGGTTTGCTTGTTGCAACGATGTTGACCTTGTTGTTAATTCCAGTCTTATACAGCTTGTTCGACAGAAAAACATACCTCGTTGAGAATGATGATTTAGAAAGTGATGCTTCTAATAACTCACGAAAAGACAGTGAACTCATCAAAAATATAGCTGAGGCATAAGATGACTACCCCAACACCTAAAAAGAAAGGGATGAAGCAAAGCATTTTTCATTTACCCGCTACAGTTTGGTTAACCGCTTTAGCGATAAAACGACCCGTTACTACGGCAATGTTGATGTTGTCGCTTTTTGTTACGGGCCTTGTAGCGAGTAAGTTATTGCCCCAAGAAAGCTGGCCGTCACTGAATATTCCCGTTGCTTTTATTAATGTGCCATACAATGGTGCAACACCCGAAGAAGTCGAACGTTTAATTACCCGTCCCTTAGAGGAAGCTGTTTCCACCTTGGGTGGGATCACTGAAATGCGATCTACCAGTCGAGCGGACAGTGCATCAATTCAGGTCATAATGGATCTGGGTGTTGATCTTAATAGTAAGATTATGGAGGTACGTGAAAAAGTTGACATGGTACGCCATCTTTTACCTGATGATGTCCAGAGAGTCATGGTGCAAAAGTTTTCCACCGAAGACTTACCTGTATTGAGCTTAGTGTTATCAGGCGATAAAAACCTTGGCCAAGCTTACGATTTTTTAGAGAAAAAGCTAAAAAATCCAATCGAGCGAATTCAGGGGGTTGGCAACGTTGAAATGCGCGGTGTTATTCAGCCTCATATCGAAATTCATCTAGACAGTATTAAATTAGCAATGAATCGAGTCGATCAAGCTAAATTATTACAAGATTTACGTGACAGTAACTTTTTAGTTAAATCGGGTTCAATACTGAATGGAGGACGAAAGTTTAGAGTTTCACCAGACGGTGAATTTCAAAGTTTAGCTGATATCAAAAACTTTCAAGTTAAAGCGGGTGTTCGATTAAGTGAAGTGGCTACAGTAAGCTTAACGGCTCCACCCAAAAGTAGTGAAATAAGGACTGATCGTAAAAAATCAGTTGGCTTAGAAATATTTAAAGAGTCAGATTCTAACGTTGTTGATGTGACGAACAACATCGTGCTTTTGATCGACAAACTTCGTAAGAATGATGATTTCAAAGATATTACTATCGGTATTAAAGATAACAGTGGAGAAGAGATTCAAGAATCGTTAGGTGATTTATTAAAAGCAGGTGCTTTAGGCATTGTCTTATCCTTTATCGTTTTATTCATATTCTTACGCAATAGCCATATCACCTTTGTTGTTGTTGCTTCAGTGCCTATTTCGTTAAGCTTTGCTTTAGCGGGTATGTACTTTATGGGCTACACCCTCAATATGCTAACACTTGCGGGGCTCTTTATCGCTGTTGGTTTATTGATTGATAACTCAGTTGTTATTTGTGAAAGTATTCTTCAGCAACAAGATAAGTCATTAACATCAGTAGAGAAAATTCTTAAGGGTGTTGATAATGTCAGTATTGCGATTATCAGTGGCACACTAACAACCACGATTGTTTTTATGCCATTACTGATGGGAGAAAAAAACTTTATTACGATATTAGTTGAGCAAATAGCGGTTGCGATTTGCCTACCTCTATTCGCCTCATTAATTATTTCAAAAACAGCTATCCCACTATTATTAAGCCGTGTAGACAAGAGCGCGTTATCTTCAGTTGTCACACAAGGAAAGTTAGACCGATGGTATCGTCCCAATTTAACGAGAATACTGACACACCCTAAAATAACCGGTCTATTCATTGTATTACTTTGCATTAGCGGCGTATTTACTAAGCAAATGGTAAATGTTAACGGCGAGAAAGGCAAAACAGTGAAAGAGATTAATATTGTTTATCATATTCAAGGGCAACAAAAATTAGCTGATGTCAGTAAATTAGTCGATAAGATGGAGCAGTACTTATACGATAATCAAGAAGCTTTTGAATTTAAACAAGTAAATAGTCGAATTTGGTCAAGCTTTGCGATGTCTCGCGTTAAACTTAATGACGGTTATTCAAAAACGCTTCACGATTTAAAAGCAGAAATAAGAGCCGGCTTTCCTGATAGCGCTATTGCTCGGCCATCATTTGACTGGTCAGAAGAAAAAGACAAACTGGTGAAAATAACCCTAAACGGGAGCTCTACAAAGCGTTTAATGGAAATCAGTGAATCGGTAATTAGTCAGCTAAGTAATGTTGAAGGTTTTGCGGAAGTTGGCATTGAAAGTGAAGACAAAAATATGGAGTTAGTGCTTCGTATTGATCGAGAAAAAGTCTCACGCTTAGGTTTAAATACTCAAGATATCGCTAGCCGTATTTCTACAGCACTTCGTGGCACTAACCTTCGATCATTTCGTGATGCTGATTTAGGTGAAGTTGATATTCGCTTAGTATATCACTCTGAGCAAGCAGTTCCTTTGGAGCGTATAAAACAATTACCTATTTATGAGAGCAATGGAAGGATCATCACTTTGCAGCAATTAGTTGTTTTTGATACGCAACCGACCATGCACCAAATTACACGATTGCAACGAAGAACGACCTTAGGAATTGCTATTAATTTAGCAGACTTAAGCCGAGTGGAAGCATCAGAAAAAGTTAAAAACGTGATGGACAACATCGTTTTTCCTTCTGGTTATGATTGGAACTTAGGACGACAGTTTGCTGAAGACGAAAAAGCTGCGAAAGATATGATGATTAATATGTTACTTGCTTTAGCCCTTATATTTATTGTAATGGCGGCTCTTTTTGAATCTCTTTTAATGCCAATTGCCATATTGTCTTCTATCGCTTTAGCGTTTATCGGCGTGTATTGGACCTTTGCCATTTTAGGTATGGGTTTGGGGGAAACAGGTATGATCGGTATGTTGATTTTAATGGGAATAGTGGTGAATAACGGTATTGTACTCATTGATCAAATTAACAAATTGAAAGTAGAGACTGATAATATCATTACACCAATCATTGAAGCTTGTGTGAGCCGCATTAGACCGATATTTATGACAGTGGCAACAACGATTATTGGTATGGTGCCTCTTGCGCTCGCATCAAGTGATAATGCCGCTTACCCAATGGCAGTAGCAATTATAGGTGGTTTATTATTCTCAACATTTACCAGCCTATTTTTAGTACCGTTTTGTTATTTTATGCTTGTTAAACTGGGGGAACGTTCAAGTAAACGTTTTTCTCAAGCAAAAGCTTTTGCCGATAAAAAAATACCGGTATAGTTTTCTGGCCAAGAGCGTTATGGCCAATAATTTTATGAAAGGGGAGGAATCTAAAATGTTAACTCCCCCTTCTTGCATAAATCTTCTATAATGAAGGTATCGAACACTTTCCGAGTACTCCTATGGAATATGAATTCATCAATGACCCTACTACTCGCTATGCCAAGGCAAAATTCTCTTTAGAGCATGAAGTTTTTGGCCCTTGGCTAGAAGTTGAAGTGGGTAATGATCTTGAAAAATTAACGGCACTTTTAAATGTGATTGATAAAGCCGATCATTTAAGCGCTCAAGAGCAAGAAATCGTGGGCAGCGAATACACCGTTAGAATTGTAGAAAAAGATGTTTCTATTGCCGCTAACGCAAGTTTAAATGGGTTTGAAGCTTTGCCTGAAGCACTCAGTGCTGACGATATAGATTTTGACGATCAAGAATCTGCGAGTTGTGGTTTAGAAGACTTTCGAACGCTATTGTTGTCTTGGGCTAGATTCACTTCGCATTAATAGATACCCGTGCTCTTGTTTTAGCTTGAAAGGCACTATTCGCTCTTTGTAGCTCAAACAGCGTATTTGTCCGTTTACTGGAGTGGAATCTTTATTCTTATTCTGCTCAGCACCAGTTTATATTGTGTCAAACAAGCCCTTGCTGAAAATCCAACTCATATTCTTTCAAGTAAAACACAACTAAATAGGTTGCTTCCATCAGATATCCCACCATCACATTCTTTAGTTGCTGATGAAAAAATAGTGGATGAAACAAATAACATTATGCTGGATGCAAGCGGTCATGTTGTCGCCAGACGAATTGCTACAGGATTTACTCGTGTAACTAATAGGCAGTTTTTGACGAATTCACTCTACCTTTCAAACAACAAACATTGCGTTTAAGCGCAATAAGTCTTTAGCTAATCGTCAGCTAATCAGTGAGCAATTACTTGAAGACAGTGAATTTAGAAATGCGCAGCTCGCTACTCAAATACGTAATAAACAAGCCATGGTTTATTCAGCCGAGCAACGTGTTGAATTATCGCAGTATCAATTAAATCAACACAAAATACGTGCACCATTTGATGGTGTTGTGATCAGTAAAAATGCCCAAGTAGGTGAATTGATGTCAGCAGGATCATCAGGTAGCGGTTTTATTCGCACAGGTGTCGGCACTATCGTTGATATGCGTTCGTTAGAAATTGAAGTGAGTGAGAGCTATATCAATCGAGTTTATCCTGGACAAAAAGTAATTGTTAAGCTGGGTGCTTACCCGCAATAGACAAATTAACAGTGAAGTTTTTGCCGAGCCGGTTGTTATGAAACAACTTAATAAAGAATTAGCTGACGTACCTTTCATTGAAGATTTGACTGAAAAAGAACGTCAAATTTTAAAGTGATTAGCAGGTGGTTTTCAAATAAGGAAATAGCTAAAAGTATTTTTCTTGCTGAAGGAACTGTTATCAATCATTTATCAAATATATTGTCAAAACTTAATACTCGTGATAGAACTCGAGCTTTTTTAATCACTGTAAACCATTTATTTGTGTAAAATTAATGTCTAATTTAAGCGGAATGAAACGTTTCAGTATCTTCGAAATAATCTTTATAGTCATCATCATCAATGTCGAGTAATGTAAAAACCATTTCTTGTATATAGGGCCAATCAGCAGCGTCACGAAAATGCTTATGATTATGTACAATGTTTTCAGCCAATTTTAATATTGCGTAGTAGAAGTTTTCATCACACGAACCTTTTAACTTCAGAAAGCCACGGTCATGGTGCGATAATATTAATTGGCAAATATCTTTTGGTAAACGCCAAGAGGATGCTACGTAATAACCAATAGTGGCATGACTTACGCCGAAAGTTTCATCTTCAATCATTGGCAATGTTTTAGTTTGATCATAATAAGCGAGTTCGTAAGTGTCATTATAATCTGAATATTTCATCGCCATGACGGGAATACCACAATCATGAAACAAACCAAGGGAAAATAGCTTATCTCTTGATACTGATTGCTTTAGTGACTGACCAATATGTACACAAGTATTAGCAATATGGGTAGCGTTATCCCAAAACCCTTCTAAAGCAATACTACAGTCTTTTTGCTCAAAACTACTTTTAATCAATATATTGGTGACTAATGAATAAATGCCATTTAAACCGATATAGTGCACTGATTTATGAATATCGGAGATGGAACGGGATAAACCATAATGTGGCGAGTTTATGGTTTTTAAGATAATTGAAGCAACGGCGACATCTTGTGAAATAACGTCAGCTAATACATTTAAGTCAGGCTCATCTTCCGCCATTATTTTTTGTAATTTAAGCAATAAGCTTGGCTGCGCAGGAATCGAAAATCCACGGCGTATATCAGCAAGTACTTTGTCATCAACTTCTAGCATAAGCATCTATTATTTTATTGAATAAGTGAGTATTTAAATAACCGTTTATATTGATCTACTATCGCTGAAATCTGTTCTATTTTCAACTTAATGACTAAGAATTTTATTGCTTTGTCGTATGGTCAGTATTTGATGGTTATCACTTGTTTAATCGTTAAAAATATTTAATAGTAGCGCTATGTTTATTTAAAATAATAATTATCATGCACTTAAATCTCTCATTATCAACACTATATAAAATTAGCGATATGTTAGTTAAAACGATTAAACCTATTAGTTTAGCTTGCCTCCTTCTTTCTCCTATCGTCAACAGTACTGATTTACCTTCATGGCAAAATACGGTTTTACCAAACTCCCCGTCTTTGCGAGGAAGTGCTATGATTGATAACTCGCTATGGGTAAGTGGTGGTAATAATATCGTTTTTGTCAGCCAAGATGCAGGTAAAACCTGGCTGGATAAATCGGTAGATATTCCACTGAAAACAGGCTTTCGTGATATCGCGTTGTTCGATAGTAAAACTGCAATTGTCATGGGCGCTGGTAGTGGAGAGCAATCAGTACTTTATAAAACCATTGATGGTGGAGATAGCTGGCAGTTACTTTATCAAAATATTGATAAAGAAGGTTTTTTTGACTCTATCGCTTTTTGGGATCGTAATAATGGCTTGCTGATGGGGGACCCTGTTGATGGTTTTTATGTGATCAAAAAAACGATTGACGGCGGAAAAACTTGGCGTCGTATTAGTATAAATAATATTCCTCAGTTTGTTGAAAAAGAGGCTGCTTTCGCCGCAAGTGGCAATACACTTATTGTGGGTGAAAAAGGTAAAGCATGGCTAACGACAGGTGGTTTTTCAGCCTCGGTTTATAGTAGTGATGATTTCGGTGAAACATGGCAACGACATGCCGTACCGTTATTTTCTGATACACAAACGGCTGGTGGTTATGGTTTAGCACTCAATCATCAACAACAAATATTTGTTGTGGGTGGAGACTATGAACAACGCCCTGCGAGTTATCCTAATATCTCTACATTTACTAACAACACATGGCAAGCCGTCAGTGCAGGGCAACATGGCTTGCGTTCAGCCATGAGTTGTCAAGGCTATATTTGTATTACTACAGGAAAAACAAGTAGTGATATATCATTCAATGCAGGAAAATCTTGGCAGGTTTTAGATAACCCAATGGGTAAAAAAGAGGATAAAGGATTTTATACCTTAGCCAGTAGTAAAATGATGTTTTTAGCCGCAGGTTCGGATGGTAAAGTTGGTGTTTATTCGTTCAGAGGAAAATAATTTTTTAACCCCAAGCTTTATCGATTGTTTTAGTGATGTTTACCAGTAGAGTCACGAACAATCAGTTGTGGCGTGTAGTAATTCACACGGTTGTTAGCTGTTTGTTTACGTGATTTTGAAATTAATAAATTTGCTGCGTCTTCTGCTATTTTTTGGTTAGGTTGATTTGTTGTTGTTAAACGTGGCCATGTTTGACGAGAGAAAGGTGAGTTTTCAAAACCCGCAAGAGAAAGTTGCTCAGGAATTGAAATCCCCATTAAACGAGCAGCAAACAATGAACCCGCCGCAATTTCATCATTACATGAAAATATAGCAGTAGGGCGAATATCTTCAGACATTAATTTTTTTGTGCCCTGTGCGCCTGATTCAAAAGAATATTCACCATCAATAATTAATCGTTCTTCAATAGATATGTCGTTGTCCGTTAGGGCTTGCTTATAACCACGTAAACGCTCAATCGTTGACATATGAGTGGCTTCACCACTGATAAAACCAATATGTTTATGTCCTAAATCAATCAAATGCTGAGTGATACTTACTGAAGCCGCATGATCATTTATCATAACGCAGGGTGATAATTCATCTGGTGCAACATCTCCTGACATTATTCGAACGACATCAACATTTAAATCAATGATTGTTTGTACGAATTCTGGCATTTCTGAAAAAGGAGGCGTGAGTACTAAACCGGCTACACGTGACTTTCTCACCATGTCACTGATCTCTTCAAGCACCTGTGCAGACTTTGCTTGGCAAGGGTGAATTATCAGTTCAAATCCTTGTTGCTTACAGGCAGCCAAAATACCATTTTGCATATCAATTACATAATAAGCATTGGGATTATCGTATATAAAAGCAATACTGTAGGCTTTTGTGCTAGCCAAATTACGCGCAGCTAAATTGGGCTGGTAATGTAATTCGTTTACCGCCTCCATGACTTTATCACGGGTTAACTGTCGTACGGATGTCTCATTATTCATTACTCTAGAAACGGTCTTTATTGAGACACCCGCCAGTTTAGCAACATTTTTTATAGTGGCTTTCATCTATGGGTACGGCCTTCCTTTTTATTCTTGTTGGATAACCCGACACTAATACTATAGGGTATTGCTTCTTTAGCACCTCGGCAACCACTTATTTATAAATTGCAGTACTGATGTGTTAATCTATATGATTAAATATTAACAAAATGAAAATGATAGGGCTGTCATTATCAAATATGATGACTCCATAAAGAGTTGAATTAATGCACTATAGGAATACTTATGTCAAGTCGACAAGAACTAAATAGTTGGAAAAAGCTGACACAGCTTGCCCAACAGAAAAAATCTCAGCACATGAATGATCTGTTTGCACAAGACAGTGATCGCTTTGACAAGTTTTCTATAGAACTCCCTAAGTTATTGTTAGATTACTCAAAAAATCTTATCGATGGCGAGACTATGGATACGCTTTTTGACCTTGCAAGGGAAAGCAAAGTGCTCGAATGGCGCGAAAAAATGTTCATTGGCGCAAAAATTAATAAAACAGAAGACCGTGCTGTTCTCCATACTGCTTTACGTCGTAAAAGTACCGAGCCTTTAATCGTTGATGGTGAGAATATCACCGTTGGTGTGAAAGCCCAGCTAGAAAAGATGGAAGAATTTGTTAATCGCGTTCGTGAAGGTAAGTGGTTAGGTTACTCAGGTAAACGTATTACTGATATCGTTAATATTGGTGTGGGTGGTTCGAATCTTGGTCCACAAATGGTGACTGAAGCACTAAAACATTACAGTGACCATAGCGTGAATGTACATTATGTTTCTAATGTTGATGGCGCGCAAATTGTTGAGACACTTCGTCCACTTGAACCTGGGAAAGTTTTATTTATTGTTTCAAGTAAAACCTTTACGACCACAGAAACCATGACTAATGCTAGAACAGCCATCAATTGGTTAACTGCGTCGTCGTTTGATGAGAATGCCGTAGGCAAACACTTTGTTGCTGTAACAGCAAACAAAGCCAATGCGATGAGCTTCGGTATTAAAGAAGAAAATGTCTTCGGTATGTGGGATTGGGTAGGTGGTCGATTTTCATTATGGTCAGCTATTGGTTTAGCTATAGCATTAGATTTGGGCTTTGACAAATTTATAGAGTTGCTTGAAGGCGCAAATGAAATGGATGAACATTTTCAAAATGCACCTTTAGAACAAAACATGCCAGCCATAATGGCAATGCTCAGTGTTTGGAATACCACTTTCCTTGGCGCAAGGTCACAAGCCATACTTCCTTATGATCAAACTTTACATATGCTCTCTGCTTATTTGCAGCAAGCTGAAATGGAAAGTAACGGTAAATCTGTATCGTGGAATGGTGAAGAAGTTGACTATGCTACGGTGCCATCGATATGGGGTGAGTTAGGTATTAATGGGCAGCATGCTTTTTATCAATACCTGCACCAAAGCAATAACGTTGTGCCTGCTGATTTTATTGGCTCTGTTGCCAGTGTAACGCCTGTAAAGGGCCATCATGAAACATTGATGTCAAACTTTTTTGCACAGACACAAGCGTTAATGACCGGTGTTAATGAGGAGCAAGTACGTGCTGATTTAAAAGCGAAAGGTCGGACAGCTGATTACATTGATCAAGTTGCTCCCCATAAAGTGCATAAAGGAAATCGCCCAACCAATACCATTCTATTAAAGCGTATTGATCCAACAACGTTAGGCAATTTAATTGCTCTCTATGAACATAAAATATTTGTTCAAGGGATCGTTCTCCAAATATGTTCGTTTGACCAATGGGGCGTCGAATTAGGGAAGGGCTTAGCTGAAAATATTCATAAGGAACTTGAGAGCGGTAAAATATCAGCTGATCACGATTGTTCTACATTAAATTTACTGAATTACTATAACGCGTCAAAATAGTACATTTTTATTGAGTAATACTTATACAACGCCACAGAAATAAAGATATAAACGCTATTTCTGTGGCGCTTTATCGTTGTTTATTTTACTCGTAATTCTTTTTTTCTAGCTGCTCTTTTGTATAACTTGGCTTTGCATGTTTTTCGCCCATGTCATCAGCGAGTTCTTTGGGAATATAGTTTTCGTCATGCTTGGCTAATACTTCTGATGCTTCAATGAAGTTACCATCAACAAGTACACCGTTAGCGACAATACCTTGTCCTTCACGAAATAAATCAGGCAATATTCCGTCATAATGCACTTTAATGACAGGGTCTGAATCATTAAAAGCAATCGGCATCCTCATATCAACAAGTTCAAAAGTTACATCTAAACTTGTGGGATCACGTTTGACACTGCCCGGAACAACTAAGCCACCAATACGAAGACGTTGACCATCAATGGGCTTAATACCCGTATCATCTTTACCCTGATATATTTCAGAAGGTTTAAAGAATAAGTCTATGTTTTGGCTTAGGGCATAAAGCACTAATCCGGCAACGAAACTAAGGCCAACTAAAATTGAAATTACTATGGTTAAACGTTTTTTACGACGGGGATTCATGAAACAACCTTATTAGAGTTTTTTGATAGATCTTTTACAACTGACGTTTTATCATCAGTTTGCTTAGCTTCAGCTGAAGACTTTTCAGCTGCTTTACGTAACTTTATTTCTCGCTGTAAACGTTGAGCGATTTTATTTTTGACTTTTTTATGATTGTTATGGCTGCTATAGATGAGTGCGGCTAATAGAAAAGTGCTTACGCCGTAAGATAACCAGACGAAAAATGCGTATCCGCCCATATCTAAAAATGCTGAAATACTATCAAATTGCATTATTTAGTTCCTTCTGCGGTAATTAATGTTCGTACCCAGGGACGCATGCCATTACGCGATAATATCTCAGTGCGAAAACGGATACAAATAACAAAGGTAACGAGCATTGCTATACCTAAAAAGCAAATCACAAATGGCCAAAACATATCCATACTCATCGAAGGAGCACTCATTTTACTGACGGTTGCGCCTTGATGAAGGGTATTCCACCACTCAACTGAATACTTAATAATAGGAATGTTTACGACACCAACGAGCGATAAAATACCGGCAGCTTTACCGGCAAGGTTTTTATCTTCAAAAGCATTATGTAAAGCAATTACCCCTAAGTAGAGGAAAAGTAGCACGAGTTCAGAGGTTAACCGTGCATCCCAAATCCACCAAGTTCCCCACATAGGTTTACCCCAAGCAGCACCGGTAAATAATGCGATTGCAGTAATTACTGCTCCCACTGGAGCCATTGCTGCTGCTGATGCATCCGCAAGTCTAAATTGCCACACCAAGCTGCAAAAAGCCGCTGTTGCCATTGCCATATAAATGCTCATTGACAAAATTGCGGTAGGAACATGAATATAAAATATTCTGAAACTGTCGCCTTGTTGGTAATCTGCAGGCGCAAAAACGAGCGCCCAAACAATCCCTATAGAAAGAAGAACAAAAGTGATTTTTGAAATCCAAGGTAATAATTTACCCACAAAGTGATATGACACTTCAGGATTCGCATAAGGATGTAGCCATTTCCACATTAGTTAGTACTCACTTTTAACGCTGCGCTAACAGCAAATGGGGCTAAGGTTAAAGAGCCAAAAAACAGTGCGGCAATTATAGCAAGTTGTCCGCTGTAGGGTAAGTTCATTGCCGCAGTATCTATAGCACTAGTCGCAAATATCAGTACAGGAATATACAGGGGTAATACTAATAAACTGAGTAATACACCGCCTTTCTTAAGGCCTACGGTCAATGCAACACCAATAGCACCGAGTAAACTTAATATGGGCGTGCCCAACAATAACGTTAGCATTAATGCACTGTAACTATTTTCATTCAAATGTAAAAGGACGGCGAGTAATGGCGCAATAAATATAAGGGGAAGGCCTGTTACCATCCAATGTGCAATGATTTTTGCTAACACTAATATAAAAATAGGGTGGGGGCTCAGCATCATTTGTTCTAATGAACCGTCTTCGTGATCTGATTTAAATAATCGATCCAATGACAATAACGTTGAAAGTAAAGCGGCAACCCAAATAATACCAGGGGCTATACGCGATAACGTTGTCGATTCAGGGCCAATACCTAATGGAAACAATGTTACGACGATGATAAAGAATAATAGTGGATTAATAATATCGTCGCGATGACGAAAGGCAATCGTGAGATCTCGTTTGATAATTAAATTGAAAGCAGATCTATATGATAAGTTTTGATCGGGTATCATGCTTATTAACTCTAGTAGAACCGGTAATCTAAAGTGATTTTTTTCACTTTATCTTCAGGAAATGATAAATCTTGGTGAGTCGTTAATATAACACAGCCACCACGTTGAGCATGTGCTAGAAATAATTGCTCTAATTGCGTTACACCCTGTTTATCGATTGCAGTAAAAGGTTCATCGAGTATCCAAATAGGTACCTTACTTTGCCATAAGCGTGCGAGAGAAATTCGACGATGTTGTCCGGCACTTAAATGTGAAGCCAACGCATCTTCAAAACCTAACAAGTTTACCTTTTCTAAAGTCTCTTCAGCTTTCGAACTATCGTTACCTTGTAATGCAAGAGTAAATTCCAGATTTTCTTGAGCGGTCATTTCACCTTTTACACCCGGTAAATGCCCTAGATAAAGTAGATTTTGGTGGAATACATCAGAGTGTTCAGCGATGTTTTGTTCGCTAAATAATACCGTTCCATCATAAGGTTGAGATAATCCAGCTAAAATACGCAATAAACTTGTTTTACCTGATCCATTTGGGCCTTCGACCTGTATAACATCACCACTACATACTGAAAAACTAAGTGCTTCAAATAATATTCGGTCTTCACGAATACAAGTCAATCCGTTTGCCGATAGCAGTACTGGATTACTTTTTGGATTTTTTAATGGTTGAATATTGAGAGAATGTGCCAATAGAATCACTTTTTGAATAATTATTATACGTGAGTTTTACATCAAGTTTATAAGCTGAATGTTATCGTAATTTACGGCATAACGATTTGATTTAGATCGTATTATCAAATCAGGTAATATCATACTATATCGCACAGTAAAGGCTAGCATTAGAGGTGAGAAAATTAATCATTTATTTTGTTAGTACATTGATGATATTAAACACCATATAGTGCTAGAATTACCAAAATTTTTAGTTTGAAATTTTTATATTTATTTGCCCATTGGGAGATGATTATTAAAAATAGCTTACTCAAAAATTATATTAATGATGTATTTTATCGATAAATTTTTGTTTTTAGTGTTTTCACTGAATCGGAGAAAGTAATGATCCCTGAAGTAATGCTCCCTGAGTTAGGACATTTCGCCCTTATTATAGGTTTGGCTTTTGCTATATGTTTAAGCATTATCCCATTAGTAGGTTTGGCGAGTAATCAACAACGTTTAGTTGGTTATGCTAAACCTTTAACCTTTGGCATGTTTGCCTTTACAACCATCAGTCTTATTATTCTTGGTTGGAGTTTTGTTATTGATGATTTCTCCGTTAAATATATTGCGGGTCATTCAAATTCTCATTTACCTTACTATTTTAAAATCAGCGCTGTATGGGGCGGGCACGAAGGTTCTCTTTTATTGTGGGTTTTCTCATTAACTGCCTGGACAGCCGCTGTCGCTAAATTCAGTAAAGACATTGATGAAGCTTTTGTGGCACGTGTATTAGCTGTTCTGGGCATGATAGCCGTTGGGTTTATGTTATTTACTCTATTAACGTCTAATCCATTTGAACGCCTATGGCCTATGGTGCCAATGGAAGGACGCGATTTAAATCCACTGCTTCAAGATATTGGTTTAATTATTCATCCTCCTATGCTCTATCTCGGTTATGTCGGTTTTTCTGTTGCTTTTGCTTTCGCTGTTGCTGCGTTAATGTGTGGCAAGTTAGACGCTGCTTGGGCTCGCTGGGCAAGACCTTGGACTGTTGCTGCATGGATTTTCTTAACATTAGGTATCGCTTTAGGGAGTTGGTGGGCTTACTACGAACTTGGTTGGGGCGGTTGGTGGTTTTGGGATCCTGTAGAAAATGCTTCTTTCATGCCATGGTTGGTAGGAACGGCACTTATTCATTCCTTAGCGGTTACTGAAAAACGTGGCACATTCAGGAACTGGACAGTGTTACTGGCAATATTTGCTTTTAGTTTAAGTTTATTGGGCACATTTTTAGTACGTTCGGGTGTTATTACGTCGGTGCATTCATTCGCTGCTGATCCTGGCCGTGGTTTATTTATCTTATTATTACTGGCGATAGCGGTTGGTGGTTCATTAACACTTTATGCTTTTAGAGCCCGTACTGTTCAAACCTTTAGTCGTTTTGCTTTATATTCTCGTGAAACAGCATTACTTATTTGTAATATTATTTTAGTCGTTGCAACGGTAACTGTTCTGTTAGGAACCTTGTACCCGTTATTAGTTGATTCAATGGGCTTAGGAAAAATTTCGGTAGGACCTCCCTATTTTAATGCGGTATTTGTACCGATCATGAGTTTACTTTTTGTCGTGATGGGTATTGGTCCGTTAATTCGCTGGAAAAAAGCCAAGCAAGGTGAATTACGTAAATTAATGGTAAGTCCACTTGTGATGAGTATTGTCGTGGGTGTTGCATTTCCATTTCTATACGGTGGAGAGTTTGCTGCCTTGGTTACTATGGGGATTGGTTTAGCTTGTTGGGTTTTTCTTGTCGTCATGCAAGAGTTATTGAATCAAGTGAACTCCGGCACTGATAAGTGGAACTTCTCTAAACTTACATTGAGCCAATGGGGTATGACCTTTGCTCATATGGGTATTGCGATCACAATAGTGGGTGTGACTTTAGTATCGGTTTATGAAAGTGAAACTAACGTGAAAATGTACGTCGATGAAAAAGTTAACATTGATGATACGAATTACGACATTGTTTTTAAGGGAATTAAACAAGTAAAAGGCGCAAACTACAGCGCCGAGCAAGGACAGGTTGAAGTTTATAATAATGGCGAATTTGTGACGCTTTTAAAACCTGAACGTCGCACGTATTTAGTACAAACGATGGGCATGACTGAAGCAGGTATTGACCCTGGTTTATTCCGTGATATATACGTTGCATTAGGCGACCCTCTATCAGGAAATGCTTGGGCAATTCGTGTTCATTACAAACCTTTTGTTCGTTGGGTATGGCTAGGGGCAATATTTATGGCATTTGGTGGTTTCTTAGCGATATTAGACAAACGTTACCGCCGTAAAAAAGTCATTATCAAGGTTGAGAATACTTCGTTGGTTTCTCCTGAAGTCGATAAATTATCTTCAAGCAATGCAGGACGTGCGTAATGGGTCAGTTAATTCGTTTTATTCCGCTTATTCTCTTTATTGCTTTAGGTGTTATTTTATTTAGAGGATTATCACTTAATCCTACAGAGCTACCTTCAGCAATGATTGGTAAGAAATTCCCAGAATTTTCCTTAACGTCAGTGCTCAGTGCTTCCCAAAAGATGACAACGGCTGACTTTAAACCGGGTATTAAACTGGTTAATGTTTGGGGGACATGGTGTCCGTCATGTCGTTATGAGCATGACTATTTAAACAAGTTGTCTAAAACAAGCCGTTTTACTATCTACGGTTTAAATTATGATGATGAGCGTGAGCATGCAGCGAAATGGTTAAATGAACTGGGTAACCCTTATGAGTTTTCAGCGTTTGACGAAGAGGGAAAACTTAGTGTGAATTTAGGTGTATACGCTGCACCTGAAACCTTTGTTGTTGATCACAGTAATATTATCCGTAAGCGTTACGCGGGTCCACTAAATCCACAAATTTGGCAGAATGAATTTGAGCCACTTATCGTACAAATCGAAGCAGAATTTTTAGCCTCATCAAAGTACAAAGGAAGTAACTAATCATGTTTAATAAATACGTAGTTATCGCCTTGTTAGCAGTGGTTACCTTATTCAGTTCATTAGTTTTAGCAACACCTGTTGATACTTATGTTTTTAAGGATAAAGTCACAGAAATTCGCTTTAACGCACTCAATAAAGAATTACGTTGTCCAAAATGTCAAAATCAAAATTTAGCGGATTCTAATTCACCTATTGCTGAAGATTTACGACGAGAAGTTTATGATATGCTTCAACAGGGTAAAGCAGATATTGAAATTGTGAACTTCATGGTGTCTCGTTATGGTGAGTTTGTTTTATATCGTCCTCGGGTTTCTAGCTTAACTTATCTTTTATGGTATGGCCCCGCAGGGCTATTAGTTGTTGGTGTCATTGTCGTTGTCATTGTTCTGCGAAGGAAGCCAGTGAAAAATGCCCAAAAACCATTAAGCAATGATCAAAAAGATAAACTTGATCAAATTCTAAAGCATAAATAAGGCTGTATCATGGAATTAATTTTTATCATTATCGCCTTTTTGTTACTGGTATTAGTAGTAGTGTGGGCACCTTTTATAAAGCAACAAGAAAACAATATTTCTATTGATGACACTCAGCGCGATGAAACAAATGTACGTTTATATCACGAGCATAAAGCAGAAATAGAAAAAGACTTCACCCAAAATAATATTGATGATGAAAACTATCAGTATTTATTGACAGAACTTGATAATACGTTATTACAAGATATGGAAAATCAGGATCTTGAAAATAATACACCACAAGAGATTAAGACCATGGGCTTTGCATGGCCTATCGGTTTGTCCGTTTTTATCTTAGTGTTTAGTTTTTATTTATATAGTCAAATAGGCACTTATGAAAAGTTGACTACCATGACTGCACAGGCACCAATACAACAGCCTGAAAATCCTGAACAACAAACGATTAACGACATAAAACGATTGATGGATATGACAAAAACTGAGCCTGAAAACTCAGATGCTTGGTATAGACTAGGCCAGACATTAGTCACGGTTGGTGAATTCGAGGGGGCATTAAAAGCTTATAATCAAGTACTACGTATTGAAGGCCCGCAAGCTGATGTCCTTGGTGCCAAAGCGCAAGCCATTTACTATCAAAATGAACAAAAAATTGATACGAGGGTACAAGGGTTTATCGACCAAGCCTTAGCGATTGATCCTAATGACCCTTCAACCAATATACTGTTGGGAATGCATAACTTTATTGCAGCTAACTATGAACTTGCTATTTCTCATTGGCAGAGAGTCGTTGATTCAGATAAACAAAATGTGAATAAACAAGCGTTAATAGAAGCCATTGAACAAGCAAAAATGAGACTCGCCAGCACAGATGTAATAAGTGTTAAAGCCAGTGGTAGTGAGGCAACCACTTCAGGTCCTCAATTAACGGTTAATGTTAAATTAAGTGATGAAATTTTAAAAATATTGTCACAAGAAACTGACAAAACAGTCTTTATTTATGCGATATCTTCTGATACCTCTCGAGGTCGTATGCCACTTGCTGCAGTGAAGATATTAGCGAGTGATTTACCGATAACAATTGTGCTTAATGATTCGCGTGCAATGACACCTCAAGCTAAATTAAGCGATGTTGATCTGGTGCATATTTATGCGGTTGTTTCTGCGAAAGGTGGAGCAGGTATTAATTCAGGCGATTACAAAGCTGAACTTAATAACGTAGCAGTAAACACAACAGAACCATTAAATTTAGTTGTCAGCAGTGTAGTGCCATAATCAGGGAAATCACTCTTTTAGCCATTTAGAGCATCATACATAATGCCTTTCAGTATGATGTTCTCTTTAAATCGGGTATATTAACCAACCGTAATTTTGTCGTCATTTAAAACAATAGAGTATCGAATTCATGCCTAAATTTACTGGACGTTTTCACGGCCGCACAAAAGAAATGCATAATAAAAAAGCCAAAATTGGTGTGTTACTGACTAACCTTGGCACACCTGAAGCGCCGACAGCTTCTGCGTTAAGGCGTTATTTAGCCGAGTTTTTATCTGATCCTCGAGTGGTTGAAATTCCTCGAATTATTTGGCTCATGATTTTACATGGTATTATTCTTCGTATTCGGCCAAAAAAATCAGCTAAGTTATATGAAAGTATTTGGACACCATCGGGCTCTCCATTGTTAGTCATCAGTAAGCAGCAAAAAGAAGAAGTCGCTAAAGTGCTTGCCGAAAAATATGGTGATGATGTTAAGGTTGAACTGGCAATGCGTTATGGAAAGCCCACAATTAATGATGCTTTAGACCGGCTTCAACTTGCTGGCGTAAGTAAAATAGTCGCATTACCTCTTTATCCACAATATGCAGGGCCTACTGTTGGTTCTAGTTTTGATGCAATTGTAAATAAAATAAAGACATGGCGCTGGATACCGAGTTTGAGTTTTATTAGTGGTTATCATGATAATCAAAAATATATAACAGCGCTTGCTCAAAGTGTACACAAGCATATTGAAGTGCATGGTAAGCCAGACAAGTTAGTGTTGTCATTTCATGGTATGCCTAAGTATTTCCTTGAACAGGGTGATCCGTATTATTGTTTTTGTGCAAAAACTACGCGTTTATTAATGGAATCGTTAGGGTTTAGTGAAGATGACTTTGTGATGACATTTCAATCACGTTTTGGCAAAGCTGAGTGGTTACAGCCGTATACTGACGTAACACTTATTGATCTAGCCGATAAGAATAAACATGTCGCTATTATTAGTCCTGCATTTAGTGCCGATTGTTTGGAAACATTAGAAGAATTAGAGCACGAAAATCGTGATTTATTTTTAGGTGCTGGTGGTGAAGTTTATCATTACATTCCTGCGTTAAATATAGACGAAAAGCATATTGAAGCGTTGGTTGATTTAATATCAGCAGAAATAAAACTATAACGCAAATATAGACATCTGTTTTATGGTGGCTTAGCGATTTATAATGATTGTCATGAATATTGACTTTATTCATGACAATCATTATCTCAGAGAATAGCACGCCTTCTTATCACCCCATTATTGAGTCTTTTTCTACTAAAAAGTAATGTGATTATTAATAGTATAAAAGGGAATTGTAGGTAGGGTTCTGATACCTGCACTGCGGAAGGGTCTTGCTCACCTAAAAAGTTCTGACCCATGTTTATTCTCCCATAGGTGTTATCTTCAAGTTTCCATGTAAAGTCATCATAATTATTTCCACTCGAGGTCAATTGCATGGATTTACCTTCAGGAGAGTTACTTTGGCTAACTGAAATGTTCTTACTTAATATGCCCAATGCTGGGCCATCTTTGGCTTCAAAAGTGCCTTCATAAGAAAGAAACTGCATAATGTTATCATTATTATCAATTATAGCTATTCCATCCCCAGCGCCTTTAGTGCTGCCATTTTGAATACCGCTCACGTTGATGGCTAAAAATCCAAATCCATTGTGGCTATCATCCAATGTGACATCGTCAATTGTGAAGGTTTTATAAACCAGTCCTGTACTTCCGTTATAAAATTTTAATGACCAGTCTAATAGATGTAAACCCGCACTGCCGGCAAGTTCAACAAACTCATCTTTATCAGCACCATTATTGTCATAATGTATTTCATTGATAAATAGCAGAGAAGCATGGCTAGTGATGGGTGTTAATAATATTATGGATGAAAGAAGAATATCCCTAACGGTTATCGCTATAGCGTACTTGTTCATTTTAATTCCCTTTATGATTCTATTGTTAACTTTTTGTTATCAATTTATTTACATTAAAGAGTGTAGCAGAGCTTTATAACTTTATTTTAGGAAGTGATCATTAATGCGGATAAAACCGTTGAAAGGGTATAAATTTAAGTAAAAAAAAGCGCAACAATTATCATTGTTCCGCTTTTTTATGTGGATCCTAAAACCCTTTAATAACTAAAATAATCAGTTATTAAGAAGCAATTACGTTTTCAGCTTCAGGACCTTTTTGTCCTTGCTTGATAGTAAAAGTAACAGCTTGACCGTCAGTTAGTGTACGGAAACCGTCACCAGAGATAGCGCTGAAGTGAACAAAAACGTCAGGTCCGTTATCTTGTTCTATGAAACCGAATCCTTTAGATTCGTTAAAAAATTTTACTTTACCAGTTACTGAATCAGACATGTGTACATTTCCCGTAGGTTGTTAATTAAAAAATAGTAATAAGTGGATTGTCCACTTTGATTTATACGGAGTAAATGCTCTCTACCTATAAAAGTACAGACAGAGAAAGGTTTCCAATAACACAAACTAGTAGCGTCTGAGGTTAATCAATAATAAACCTTATTAAATTAAGGTATATAGTTGAAATATCCTTCTCCCGAAACGCAAAAACTCAACGCGAAAGTATGTTAGCACAATATTTTAGTGAGATCCTATAAAAACATTAAGATTTTGTGACTTTTTTATAACAATCAAAAGCCAGCTAAGGTGCTGGCTTTATTGAAAATTATAACTGAGAATCATTACTATTTATCAATCATACAATAAACAACATTTACAAAGCTGAAATTTGCGTGATCTGATCCGCAAGCTTAGCTAAAGCAGATTCTGCGTCCGCTAATTTTGCTTTTTCTTTGTTGATAACAGCTTCAGGCGCTTTACCAACAAACTTTTCGTTGCTTAGCTTAGCGCGTGTTCTATCAGCATCTTTTTCTAGCTTATCAACCGCTTTAGTTAAGCGTGCCAGTTCAGCTGCTTTATCAATTAATCCCGCCATTGGTATTAGCACGGATAAATCGCCAACAACAGCTGTTGCTGAAAGTGGGCCGTTATCATCATCAGTTAATACAGTAATGCTTTCAAGTTTAGCTAAGGCACTTAAAAATTGCTGGTTTTCATCTAAACGACGTTGGTCGTTAGCATTCACATTTTTCAGTAATACCGGTAATTCTTTACTTGGAGAAATATCCATTTCACCACGAATATTACGAATAGCGACAACAAATTGTTTTACCCACTCTAAATCGTCAATCGCTGTTTGGTCACATTGGCTTTCATCAAATTGAGGAAAACTTTGCACCATAATGCTGGCAGTTTCATTACCTTTGTAATCGGCAACGAAATTGCTTAATGGCACAACACGCTGCCAAATCGTTTCAGTAATGAATGGCATGATTGGATGCATTAAACGTAATAAGCTTTCGAGAACCGTTACTAAAGTATGACGAGTTCCACGTTGTTGTGCTTCACTACCTTTAAAGAGTACTGGTTTCGTTAACTCTAAATACCAATCACAAAATTGGTTCCAAGTGAATTCGTAAAGTGCTTGTGAGGCTAAGTCAAAGCGGAATGCGTCAAACGATTCATGAACGGTTTTAACCGTTTGTTGAAACTGACCTAATATCCAACGGTCAGCTAATGAAAATTCCATTTCATTTTGTTTACCGTCAACTATTTTTCCACAGTCTTGCTCTTCGGTATTCATTAAGACGTAACGACTCGCATTCCATAATTTATTACAGAAATTGCGGTAACCGTCTAATCGTTTCATATCCCAAGTAATATCACGGCCCGTTGAAGCAACAGAAGTGAGTGTAAAACGTAAGGCATCAGTACCGTGTGCTTCAATACCTTCAGGATATTCTTTTTTGGTTAATTTGTTTATTTTTGCGGCCAATTTGGGCTGCATCATATTACCTGTACGTTTCTCAAGTAAATCGTCAAGCGCAATGCCGTCAATCATATCTAGTGGATCAACAACGTTACCTTTTGATTTACTCATTTTATCGCCATTTTCATCGCGAATAAGCCCCGTAACATAGACTTTTTTGAACGGTACTTGTGGCTTGCCATTTTCGTCTTTGATGAAGTGCATAGTCATCATGATCATGCGCGCAACCCAAAAGAAGATAATATCAAAACCAGTAACTAACACGTCAGTTGAATGGAATTTCTTCAGATCTTCCTCACTGTTTGGCCAACCAAGTGTTGAAAACGTCCATAATGCGGATGAGAACCAAGTATCAAGTACATCATCGTCTTGTCTTAATGTCACCTCATCAGTTAATGAATGCTTAGCACGCACTTCTTCTTCAGTCCTGCCTACGTAAAACCCACCATTTTCGTCGTACCATGCTGGAATTCTATGTCCCCACCAAAGTTGACGAGAAATACACCAATCTTGAACATCACTCATCCAAGCGTTGTACATGTTTTCATATTGTTTAGGTACAATTTCAATTTCCCCATTGGCTACTGCATCAACGGCAGGTCCGGCAAGCGGTGCAGTGCGAACATACCATTGGTCAGTTAATAATGGCTCAATGATCACACCTGAGCGATCACCGTAAGGTGCAACCAAATCATGCTCTTTTACTTCCACTAAAAATTCTAAATCGTCAAACGCAGCAACAATAGCTTTACGAGCAACAAAGCGATCCATGCCTGCAAATTCAGCCGGAAGATCTGTACTGTATACATCAGACGGCTCACCATTATTTTGATAAACTTCTGCGCTGGCTAAAATAGCTGCGTTTTTATCTAAAATATTGATGAGTGGTAAATCATGACGTTTGCCGACTTCATTATCGTTAAAGTCATGAGCAGGTGTGATTTTCACACAACCCGATCCTTTGGTCATATCAGCATGTTCATCACCTACAATAGGGATTAAACGATTAACCAAAGGTAATAATATGTGCTTGCCGATAAGATCTTTGTAACGAGGATCTTCAGGATTAACCGCAACACCTGTATCACCTAAAACGGTTTCTGGTCGAGTGGTTGCAACAACTAAGTAGTCAAGACCTTCAGCGGTTTTAACACCATTAGCTAATGGGTAGCGTAAGTACCACATGTGGCCTTTTTTATCTTTATTTTCTACTTCTAAATCTGAGATGGCCGTATGAAATTTAGGATCCCAATTTACTAAGCGTTTACCACGATAAATCAAGTCATCTTCAAATAAGCGAACGAAGACTTCTTGTACGGCTTCTGACATACCGTCGTCCATGGTGAAGCGCTCGCGAGTCCAGTCAATTGAATTTCCTAAGCGACGCATTTGTTTGCTAATAGTGCCACCAGATTCGTTTTTCCATTCCCATACTTTATCAATAAATGCATCACGACCGTAGTCATGACGTGTTTTATCTTCTTCAGCGGCAATTTTTCGCTCTACGACCATTTGCGTGGCGATGCCCGCATGATCCATTCCTGTTTGCCACAAAGTGTTTTTACCTTGCATACGTTGATAACGAATTAAGGTATCCATAATTGTTTGTTGGAACGCATGTCCCATATGCAAACTACCGGTAACGTTTGGTGGCGGAATAGCAATGCTATAGCCATCTCCTTCGCCAGTTGGGCTAAAATAACCTTGCTCTTCCCAACTTTGATAAAGAGACTGTTCTATTTCTGAAGGATTGAATGTTTTTTCCATGGGAATGACTACTTAACTTAATTGATGTGCATTAATTGAGTTTGACTGTTTTGGCGCGGTTTGATTATCCACTTGAAATCCCCATTGACGATAGCCTTTATAACGCTCTCGAGCTTGCTGTTTTAGGGTTTCATCACTGGGTACAAAATCAACAATATGTGAAAATTGATTAGCAAAGTTTGGCACTGTGCTGGTTAAATTTATTAAAATAGCGCGCCGATTCGTTGGAGGTTGCCAACTGATTTCTACGGCTGCGCCATTTTTAGGGCCTTCGCCCGGTAAATTGTGGGGAACAAAACTGTCAGGCTCAAAAGCCCAAAGCAGTTCATCTAATTGATGCGCCATTTTCTGATCGGCGCAGTAAATAAATACTCGCTGATTTTGACGATAAAAATTAGCTGCCTGCAAACAAGCATGAAAATGTGACGCTTCAGCCCCATCTTCTCGCTTTGTATTTTCTTCAAGCAAATAAAACATTACTTGTGTTTGCATGTTAGCGTTGTTCCTTTTATTTCTTTATTAGAGTTTGACGTTATTCGCTTTGCTCAGCACCTGAACGATTCAATAAAAATTGAGTCAACAAGCTTACAGGACGACCAGTAGAACCTTTATCTTTTCCACCACTTCGCCAAGCAGTACCCGCAACATCAAGATGTGCCCAATGGTACTTCTTAGTGAAACGCGCCAAGAAACACGCTGCAGTAATAGTACCTGCGCCTTTGCCACCTAAATTAGTAAAGTCGGCAAATGGGCTTTCTAGTTGTTCTTGGTATTCTTCCCATAACGGTAAACGCCATGCGCGGTCACCACTTTGTTCAGAAGCATTTAATAATTCATGTGCTAATGGGTTGTGCGTACTTAATAAGCCTGACGCATGTTTACCTAATGCAACAACACAGGCACCAGTGAGTGTAGCAACATCAATAACGAGCTCTGGATCAAAACGTTCAACATAAGTGAGTGCGTCACATAACACTAAGCGACCTTCTGCATCGGTATTCAATACTTCAACTGTTTGACCTGACATCGTTGTTAAAATATCACCAGGACGATATGCATCGCCACCCGGCATATTTTCACAACCGGCTAAAATACCAATAACATTAATCGGTAACTGTAATTCTGCCAATGCGTGCATTGCGCCTAAAACACCCGCGGCTCCACCCATGTCATATTTCATTTCATCCATGGCTTCACCAGGCTTTAATGAAATACCACCCGCATCAAAAGTAACGCCTTTACCCACTAAAACGATGGGGTT
>Ga0115005_10000197_pt1 | contig 45714 bp, 43 predicted proteins | sample ArcOceMetagenome_FD_87163 | JGI IMG/M metagenome (GOLD analysis project Ga0115005, IMG submission 87163) | Marine eukaryotic phytoplankton communities from Arctic Ocean - Arctic Ocean - Greenland ARC118M Metagenome | ecosystem: Environmental > Aquatic > Marine > Oceanic | place: Arctic Ocean... | reverse complement strand
TAAAAAAAATAAAATTAGCACATTAAATCATTATAATTCTTCAAAGAGAGATAATCAAAATAAAATAAATTCATCTTTTTCTTCTCAGTTTAAACTCAGTCAGCGGGTTTTTCATCAAAAGTTTGGAATGGGTACTATAATTTCTGTTGACGGAGATAAATTAGATATAGCTTTTGATAAAGCAGGTGAAAAGAGAGTTATATCGAGTTATATAAAACTTTCAGAATAAAAAAAGGTTAGAATATGAAATTATGGTCAATAGGGATTTTAATAGAGGATACATTTAAAAATTTATATAGTGATTACTTTGAAGACTTTGATGGATACGTATCTTCGAGTTTATATAGTCAAGAAGACAATGCTCAAGAGATTTTTTCTTATTTGCCATCAAAACACTTATCTAATAAAAATAATTATTTAGGAGAATATCATTTAAATCAATTTTGGGTTTTAGAAGTTATATTTGATAAAAAACCTATAATTGAAATAATTGAAATAAAATTAAATTTATTATCAGAGCAGTTAAATATTAAAAAATATAAAGCTGAAAGTGATATCTTAAATGACACATTTGATTATAATATTATAAAGTTAACAAAAATTATTAATAAAAATTGGCTTGAGGAAAATAGAAAATCTTTTCCTATTATAAATATTGATAAATTTTGTATTTATGGAACTCACATATCAAAAAAGTATCCGTCTTATAAAGTTCCAATAAAAATAAATGCGTCAATTGCATTTGGAACTGGATCACACGCAACAACAAAAAGTTGTTTGAAAGAATTGATGCATTTATCAAAATTTTATAAGCCAAGAAAAATTTTAGACTACGGTTGCGGTACTGGAATCTTAGGAATAGCTGCTAAAAAAATATTTAAAAAAAGCGAAATTTATTTTGCTGACATAGATAAAAACGCAATTATGCTAGCAAAAGAAAACTTAAAACTAAATAATATTATATCAAATAAAATCTATCAAACTAATAGTCTTTTTTATAAAGAATATATAAAATTTAATAGTTATGATTTAGTTATCGCTAATATTTTATATTCGCCCCTTTATAAATTAGCTCCCGTTTTTAAAAAAATTTTAAAACATAAAGCAAAAATCATTCTATCAGGAATATTAAAACATCAAATTCCATATATAATAAATAGATATAAAATATTTGGTTTTGTAGTAGAAAAAAAAATAAGTATTGATGGATGGGGAGCTATAACGATGGTTCAAAAATGATAAATATTTATAAAAAGGAGAATAATATTTTGAAGAACAGATTAAGATTACTTCAAAATGAAATGACAAAAAATCAAATAGATTGTTATTTTGTTCCAAGAGTAGATATGTTTTCAGGAGAAGAAGTTCCTCAAAATGAAGAACGTTTAAAGTATATATCAGGGTTTTCTGGTTCTGCAGGTTTTGGGATAGTATCTTCTAATCCTGATATAAAATCAGCAATATTTAGTGACGGACGATATAAACTTCAAATTAAAAAAGAAATTAATCAAAATTTTTTTGATAGTTTTGAAGGCAATGTTAAAGAAATAGGAATATTCTTAAAAAAAAATCAAGATAAATTTAAAAACATTGGAATTGATCCCTGTTTAATAACTGTAAAACAATATTTCAGTCTAAAAAATATCCTAGAAAAAACAAAAATAAATATTAAATTTATACAATCTAATCTTATAGATGAAATATGGTATGATAAACCTATTCTTCAAGTAAAGGATATATTTACTCTTCCAATTAATAAAACAGGAAAATCGAGACAAAAAAAAATAGATGATTTAGCTAAAACAATAGATACTTTAGGTGGTGATTATTTTATTTTATTTCGACCTACAGGAAATGCATGGTTATTAAATATACGTGGTAGAGATCTTGATCATACACCTGTTTCTAGATCCTATAGTGTTGTTTCAAAACAAGGAAACATAAAGATATTTACAAATAATATGTCTTTTAATACTATTTTTAAAAATATTCCTAATATCGAAATACACGATTTTAATCAATTTTCACACTTTATTAAATCTATTAAAAATAAAGTATTTCTTATCGATGAAGATGTTCTTCCAATAATAATATATGAAGACTTAAAAAGTAATAAACTAATAACAAAAATAATAGAATGTCCTGTTGAAAAAGCTAAAGCGATAAAAAACTTTCAAGAATTAAATGGTATGAAAAGAGCTCATCTCAAGGATGGATTGGCCTTTATTAAATTACTATATTGGTTTGAACAAAACGTTTATTCAAAGAAACTTAATGAAATATCTGTAGCTAAAAAAATATTTGAATTTCGTTCTCTAGAAAAAACATTTGTATGTGAGAGTTTTTCTACAATATCTGGTTTTGCTGAGAATGGTGCAATTATTCATTATAAGGCAAATGAAATTACTAATAAAACAATTGATAAAGACGGTTTATATTTATTAGATACAGGTGGTCAGTATTTAGAAGGAACCACAGACATAACTCGTACTTTACTTGTTGGTAAACCTAATAATGATATGATTGAAGATTACACATTAGTTCTTAAAGGGCATATTGCTATTTCACAAGCCGTGTTTCCTGAAGGAACTAGAGGAAGAGAATTAGATACACTTGCAAGGGCTTCATTATGGCTGAGGGGTAAAGACTATGCTCATGGAACAGGGCATGGAGTAGGTTGTTTTTTAGGTGTTCATGAAGGGCCAATATCTATTTCAAAACACACTGATTGTATAATAGAAAAAGGAATGGTTATTTCAAATGAACCTGGATATTATCGGAAGGGTAAATATGGCATTAGGATAGAAAATTTAGAAATAGTTTCAAAAGAAAATTTAAAGAATAATAATAAAAAGTTTTTATGTTTTAAAAATATTACTAGAGTGCCAATTGAAACAACTTTAATCAATCAAGCTATGTTAACTCAATCCGAAATTAATTGGATTAATGATTATCATTATAAGGTATATAGTGATTTATCAAAATTAATCAGTAGCAGTGACATTGTTTTATTAGATTTTTTAAAATTAAAAACTAAAAAGATTTAATTTTAAATATTATTTTTTTCTAAATTAATACTATTTAACCATTCTTCTTCATTCATAGTTTTAATTTTAAGTTCATATGCTTTTTTCGCCTTAGAACCGGAATCTGCACCTATTATAACTATATCAGTATTTTTAGAAACAGAACTACTAACCTTAGCTCCTAAATTCTGTAGTTTATTTTTAGCTTCGTCACGACTCATCGTATTTAAAGAGCCAGTTAATACAACAGTTTTTCCAGAGTATGGAGATTGTATGAATTTATGATGTACATCTAGGATTTGAATTTCATTTAATAGCTCATCTAGAGTTTTTAAATTTATCTCATTATTAAAATAATTAATTAAATCATTAGCGCTGCTATCGCCAATTTGATCAATAGAAATTAAAGTTTGGTAAGCATCAGATGTATTATCTTTGGATTTCTTCATTTCTGAACAAAAATAATTATAATTATTATAATGATATGATAATAATCTTGCGTTTGTCTCTCCAATTTGTCTGATTCCTAGTGCATAAATTAATTTATCTAGAGTAATAATTCTTCTAGATTCAATTGATTTTAAAAGCTTTGAAATCGATAATTCACCATATCTTTCTTTATTTTTTAAAAAATTTTTGTGATTTGAGATTTTAAAAATATCACTAAATTTACTTATTATTTGTTGATTATAAAAAAAAATTATTTGTTTTTCTCCAAGTCCAGCAATATCAAATGCATTTTTAGATACAAAATGTTTTAATTTTTCAATTGCTTGAGATGGACAATTTACGCCTGACGTACATCTTCTTATAGCTTCATCTACGTTTTTATATGTTATATTATTGCATGATGGACAGAATTCAGAAGGGATATATTTTTTAGTTGTAATAGGTCTTTTTTCTTTAATTACTTTTACAATTTGAGGAATAACGTCACCAGCTCTTTGAATTTGAACAGTGTCGCCAATACGAATATCTTTCCTAAAAATTTCATCTTCATTGTGAAGAGATACATTTGATATGTAAACACCTCCTACTTTAGTTTTTTGTAATTTACCAACAGGTGTAAGTGCTCCTGTTCTTCCTACTTGTATTTCTATGTCCATTAAAATAGATTCAGCTATTTCTGGCGGAAATTTATGTGCGATTGCCCATCTTGGAGCTCTTGCCTGAAAACCAAGACGATCTTGATAATCCTTTTCATTTATTTTATATACTAACCCGTCAATCTCATAATTTAAAAAAACTCTCTTTTTTAATACCATATTATAGAATTCTTTAATTTGTAGAATGTTATCTACTTTAGTAATCTCTTCATTTATAATAAATCCCAATTTTTTCATTTTTTGTAAAAGATCATATTGTGTTTTAAATATAAATTCTTTAGAAGCTTCACCGATTGTGTATGCGTAAAAATTTAACTTTCGATCTTTAAGTATATTTATTTTTTTTTGCCTGATTGATCCAGCTGCAGCATTTCTAGGATTTGCAAACTGAGCATTCCCTGAATCAATTTGTATTTTATTAAGATCTGTAAAGTTTTGTTTATTCATAAAAATTTCACCGCGGATCTCAATTAATTCTGGAAATTCTTTTTTTAATTTATGTGGGATGTCTCTAATAGTTTTTATATTATTAGTAACAATTTCACCATTCTTACCGTCACCTCTAGTTACAGCATTAACAAGTATTCCGTTTTGATATGTTAATGAAATAGATAATCCATCTATTTTGGGCTCACATACTAGCTCTAATAATGAATTTTCATTTATAGATAAAAATTTTTTAGATCTTTTTATAAAATCTTTTATGTCATTAATAGAAAATCCATTATTTAAAGATAGCATAGGTTTAAGATGGGAATATTTTTTAAATTGATTAGACGGAAGATATCCAACTTTATTTCTTTTTAAAAAATTTAATTCAAAATTTTTTTCAATTAAATTATCATAATCTGAACATAATCTATCGTACTCATAATCGCTAATTTCAGGATTGTCTTCCCCATGATATTTTTTATCGTGATACTCAATTTTATTTAATATTTGTTGTATTTTAAACTTAATATTTGTTTTCATGAAGAGCTATTATTAATTAGTTGATATGCAGCATCTCTGGCTTCTGGGGTAACTATATTTCCTGATAGCATTCTTGCTATTTCTTCTATTCTATCTTTACCTAATAACTCTGAGACCCTGCTGTACGTAACTCCATCTATAGTATTCTTTTCTATCAAATAATGTTGATCTCCTTTCGACGATACTTGTGGAGAGTGTGTAATAATAATTGTTTGATAGGCTTTCCCAAGTTTAGCTAGCCGTATTCCAACTGCATTAGCCACGGATCCACCAATTCCAGAGTCTATTTCATCAAATAATAACGTTCGATTATGAATATTTGTTTCCAGCACACATTTAATTGCAAGAAGAAATCTAGAAAGCTCTCCACCAGAGGCTATTTTATTTATTGGTTGCATGCTCATACCTACGTTTGTACATGCAGTAAAAGTTATTTTGTCAATTCCTTGATTTGAAAATTTATCTCTATCAAGATTATTGACTTCTATATTAAATTTAGCATTTTCTAATTTTAAGTATGGTAACTCTTTGTTTATTTCTTTTGATAAAATAGTTGCTGCTTTTTTTCTACTCTCTGAAAGTAAATTGCTAGCATTGTTATATTGTAATTTTGCTTCTTGATATTTCTGTTGTAAATTATTTATAATAGATTTGTTGTTATCAATTTCATTAAGATCTTTTTGCAAAGTTATTTTAATATTATTAAGTTCATCAATTTCACAGTTATGTTTTCTAGCTTGTGTTCTTAATTCGTGAAGACGATCATCTAAATTTTCTATACTTTCGGATACATATGTAGTTTGAAAAATTTCATTATTAATAATATTTTTTAATTCTTCTAGTTCTACAGTTGATTTTTTAATTATTTCTAATGCTTCTAATAAATTGCTGCTTGATACTAAATGGATACTATCTAATGTTTTAAATATTTTATTTGTCAGGTCTTCTAAACCATTATCTTGCTCAATTATATCTTTGATTTCATTGGTAGAAATAATTATTTTTTCTTGGTTTAATATAATTTTCCTTTTTTTATTTATTTCTTCTTCTTCTCCAGTTTTTGGGTCAATTAAATTCAGTTGTTGTAATGAATCTCTTAGCCAAAGTTCATTATCCAATTTTTTATTATATTCTATTTCTGATTCATATATTTTTTTCTTAAAATTATCTTGTTCTTCAAATGCAATTTTTGTATTTACTAATAAAACCTCATGTTTTGCAAAAGCATCTACTAAAGTAAGGTGGGTATTTGTATTTAAAAGCCCTCGATCTTCAAACTGACCTTGCACTTCTATAATTTGATCAGTTATTTCTACTAGTGCATTTCTAGATATAAGAACATCATTTACTAAACATTTTGATTTACCATCTTTATTAATATCTCTTCTTATTATTACTTCATCATCAAAGTTAATATCATATTTTTTGAGTGTTTTAACTATTGAATGATATTGAGGAAAATCAAATATTGCTGTTACTGAAGCTTGGCTTTCACCAGTTCTTATTAAATTAAAGTCCGATCTGTTTCCCAAAACTAAACCAATACTATCAAGTAATATTGATTTACCAGTTCCAGTTTCTCCAGTTAATACTGACAAGCCAGACTTAAACTCAATATTTAAAGCTTCTATTAACACAATATTTTTAATTCTTAATTCACGTAGCATATTTAATTTTAATCAAAAATTGTTTTTACATAATCTTTTATTGAAACAATAATCCCTTTTTCTTCATCATCTTTATTTGAATTTAATAAATCTATACTTAGTTTTTTCCATTTGCTATCAGGAAAATTATATATTAGTAATGCTTGGCTTTTTTTGGCTTCTGTTTCTAACCCAATCATAAGAAAAGCCTCATATAGCCTATATAATGTTTCAGGTATAAGGTTGCTGTTTTTATAGTCTACAATGATACTTTTAAATCTTTTAATTGCTGCTCCAGGTGCATTATTATTTAGATAAAAAACTCCAATTGATAATTCATTTAATGCAAGCTTGTTTTCAATAAATTGAATTTTTAATATACTATCTTTAGCGTATTTCCCATTTGGATATTTTTCCAAAATAGTTTTAAAAGAGTTTAATGCTTCTATTGTTACACTAGGGTCTCTTTGTTCTTTTGAGATTTGAATATAATAACACATAGCTAAGAGATAATGAGCGTATTCAGTATATTCATTAGCAGGGTTTAATTCAATAAAGCTATTTAGTTTTATAATTACTTTTTTTATTTCATTATTTTCATATAAAGAGTAGGCAGCCATTATTTCTGCATGAGAACTTAATTTAGAATAAGGATAGTTTTCTATTAATTTATAAAATTCAATAACAGATTTTTTGTGAATCCCTTTTGACGAAAAGGAGACTGCTTCTTTATATATTTCTATGTCTGTTTTATTAGGTAAGGTTGGTAATTTTTTATTATTAGTTTGACTACAGTTTAATAGTAGTAAGCTAATAAATATACAAGATATTTTTTTTTTAAATTTCATAGTTTTAATATGTCCCTTAATAACTAAGTTTACAATGTACTATTTATTATTTTAAAGAGAATTTGTATATAAAAACTATTTTATGTAATTTGATTAATCAAAGTTAAGCTGCATTAGTCTTTTTTATATTATCATTATTTTTTTCTAATAAATTATAGTAATTATCTGTGTTATTAACATCATATTTAGATCTGATTTGATAGTTTGAAGCATCTTCTAGTATTTTTTTTATAAATTTATGATTTAACTTATGTCCAGGGGCATAACATTCTATTTTTCCAAGTATTGGCATACCAATTAAGTAGAAGTCTCCTATGCAATCTAAAATTTTGTGTTTAATAAACTCATTATCAAAGCGTAACCCTGATTCGTTAAGAATATTATATTTATCTACAACAACAGCATTGTTTAAAGTCCCACCTAATGCTAGCCCTGAAGTTCTCATTTTATTAATATCTTCAGCTAATGCAAATGTTCTTGCTCTTGAAATTTCATTAATAAAATTAAAAGTAGAATGTTTATATATAAATTTATCATTTCCTATAATTGTATTTGGATAATTTATCTCAATATTAATTGATAATTCTTCAGCTGGAGTAATTGAGATATATCTATTATTATCATAGACACTGACTTTTTTAAGTAATTTCAAATATTTCTTACCTACGTCTTGTTCTATAGTGCCAGATTTAATTAATCTCTTTGTGTATTCATCTGAACTACCATCCATAGCAGGCAATTCAGGTGAATTAATTTTTATTTTTGCATTATCTATGGATAGTCCATGTAAGGCAGCCATTAAATGTTCAATTGTAGAAACCGAAATACCAAATTTATTTGTAATTTTAGAACATAATGATGAGTTATCAATATTTTTAATAGAAGCTTCAATTATATTTTTATTTTTAATATCAAGTCTTTCAAATACAATCCCTGTGTTAATTTCCGCAGGTTCTACTGACATTGTTACTGCTTTACAATTATGTATACCTATCCCAGAAAAAATAACTTTATTTTTTAAAGTTCTTTGATTTATATTTTCTGTATTCGCAGTATAATTTATAAAATTCATATTAAGCACCTTAATTTAAGTAACTTTTATACAATTCTGTAATAAATACAAATCACATATAATTACTAAATGTTTCAGTTTTAATTAGATTTATAGATTAATTAGCTTGTCTTCTTAGAAAAGCAGGTATTTCTAAAATATTTTTATCTATATCATTTATATTTTGTTCTATATCAATTAAATCAATTTGATTATCAATATAATCTGTAACATTAGTACTCTCTTTAAAATCTACAAAATTTTTCTTTTTATCTGTAATATCATTTTTTTCTTCTTTGAAATTATTACTTATTAATGTTTTATTTTGAATTGTTTTTTTAGGTTCTGTATTCTTATTTTTAATATCTAATTCAATTATTCTTTCTTCATTTTCTTCTTTTTTAAAAAATGTAGAAATACGGCTAATAATGTTATGTTGTTTATTATTAGTAAAGTTATTATCAGGTTTTTTATCTATTATTGTTAATAATTCATCACGGTTTAAAGAAGATATTAAATCGTTGATATTACTTTTTTCAAGGGCTTTTTTTTCATCATTTTGATTAACATCTTTTTCTTCTTTTAAATTATTAATCTGTGTTTCCAGATCAATTTGTTCAACCTTTTTTTCTGTTAATATTTTAATATTATCAGAATCATTTATTGTATTTATATTTAACATCATTTTATTTTGATTTGATTTATCAGTATCTGGGTTTAATAAAAATTGATCTAAATTTATATCACTTTCTTCTTCATATGTTTTGTCAATACTATTATCAATTCCAGTTGCAACAATAGACACTTTGATAATACCTTCTAATTTTTCGTCAATTGATGAACCAAATATAATATTTGCATCTTCATCTACCTCATTTCTAATTTTACTAGCAGCTTCATCAACTTCAAATAATGACATATCTGGACCACCTTTTATATTTAACAATATAGATTTAGCTCCTTTAATATTACTGTCATCAAGCAAAGGGTTGTTTAGTGCAGCTTCTGCTGCTTTTTGAGCTCTGTTTTCACCAGAACTTTCACCTGTACCCATCATTGCTTTTCCCATATTCCCCATAACAGTTCTGATATCAGCAAAATCTAAGTTTATTATTCCGGGGTTAGTTATAAGATCAGTTATTCCAAAAACTCCTTGATAAAGAACATCATCAGCTAATTTGAAAGCTTCAGAAAATGTAGTTTTTTCATTAGCAATCTTAAATAAATTTTGATTAGGAATTATTATTAAAGTATCCACATTATCTTTTAATTGTTTTAGGCCATTTTCAGCAACTTGCATTCTCTTTTTTCCTTCAAAATCAAATGGCTTTGTTACTACTGCTATAGTTAAAATCCCTTTATCTTTTGCAGCTTTTGCAATTATAGGAGCTGCACCTGAACCTGTTCCTCCTCCCATTCCAGTTGCAATAAAAAGCATATTTATATCACCAAGTTCAGAAATTATTTCATCAATTGATTCTTCAGCTGCCTTTTTGCCAGTTTCAGCATTTGATCCAGCACCAAGCCCTAACGTTAAGTTTTTACCAAGCTGAATTTGTCTTTTAGTTAAACTATGAGATAATGCTTGTCCGTCTGTATTTGCTACAATAAATTCAATATTTTCTACCTTCGAATTAATCATAGTATTCACAGCATTGCCTCCAGCACCACCTATCCCAATAACTGTTATTCTTGGTTTTGTATCATTTATATTATTAGGTATTGTAATATTAAGTGTCATTTTTTTCTCCTTAGTTGATATAAAAGTTTATTGTTATTTTTTATTATAAATTTTCATTGAACCAATTACCTATTTTCCCAAAATAAGTATGAATTCCAAAATTATTTTTTTCGTATTCTGGAGTTTTTTCTATTTCCAAACTTTTTATTAATAGACCTGCTAAACATGAAAAAGATGGGTTTTGAGCTATTTCTGGCAAGCCTATCAAACCTATTGGTTTACCTATTCTAACATTGCACTTAAAATAATCTTCAGCGAGTTCTTTGATTTTAGTAAGGTTTGCTCCTCCTCCAGTTAGTACTATTTTATTTACATAACTAGAATTTAAATTAAAATGAATAAGTCTATTATGAATAATTTCAAAAATCTCTTCTATTCTTGGCCTTATAATAGCTGTTAAAAGAGCTCTTGGTATTTGTTGCTCAATCATTTCACCATCTTCTGAAATTATTTGAATTTGTAAGTTTGTAAATTCATCTAATTCATTAGCTTGAGCTGATCCATGAATTATTTTAATTTTTTCTGCATTTGGGGCTTTTGTTCCCAAGCCTCTCACAATATCACTTGTTATATGAACGCCTCCAATAGGGATTGAATCAGAAAAAATAATTTTATTTCTGATAAACAACCCAATACTCGTTATGTTTTCACCTAGATCAATAATTATAGCGCCATCATCTCGTTCATCTTTAATCATTGTTGCAATTCCAGATGCTTCTGGAGTGATTATAAATTTATCAACTAACAAATGACATAATTTAATTGCGCTTGTGATATTCTGAATTACAGCTTTGTTTCCTAATATATTTGATATTTCGACAGTTAATGTCTTCGTATGCATGCCTATTGGATTTTCAACTATATTATTTGAATCGATCATATATTTAATTGGAGATGATGATAATAGTGAATAATTTTCAATTGTAATGTTATTATTAATTTTTAGTATTTTTTCCAAATGTTGTTTTTCAACAGAGTTATTTTCAATTAGTATTGTGTTACGTGTAATTTTTGTTAAAGGATTTCCTCCTGACAAACTGCAAACAACTTTTTCTATAGAGAAACCTGCCATCGTCTCTGCTGTTTCAACTGCTCGCGCAATCGATTTTGCCAGTTCTTGCATATTTGTTACTAATCCATTGCTAATCCCAAATGACGCTTGTTGGCCGAAGCCTAAAACTTGAACTTGTACATCGTTGTTATTGAACTTTTTTCCAATTAGACAAGAAATTTTACTACTTCCAATATCAATAACAGTAAAAATATGTTTTGATTTTTTAATCGGATTAAGCATTGTCATAATACTTTTTTCCTTTTTAATTTATTTTTTTTTAAATTAATTATACCAAGAATTTGACTGTTATTTCTTAAGTCTATTTCAGTTAATCCTAGATCTAATATTTGATATTTCTTGTGCAATAAATTGATTGTTTTCCATGCTTTATTTTGATTAAATTTAGGAAGAAGTATTGTTATACCTTGGTTAAGATGAATGTTCCAGCGCCTATTGTTTACGTAACTTATAGACCAAACGTGTTTGAACAAATCTAGATTTTGTTTTAAAATATTAATAATTAAAAAAGCATTATGATTAGCATTTTCTCCAATTATTATAGGAAGCTTATTTTTAAAATAATTTGTATTTGCAATTGAAATAATGCTGCCATCTTCAGTTATTAGTTTGTTACCTAATTTTGTTTGTAAGATTGCTAAGGGTTTTTTTTCTTTAATTTTAATTTCAATTGAATTTGGAAGAGTACGTTTAATTTGAACATTTTGGACCCATTCATTTAAAAGTAAATTATTATAAACTTCATTCAAATTTATCTCAAAAATAGATTGGTTTTGTATAAGTTCAGCAGCTTCTATTATTTCTCTTTCCTTTAAATTATAATGGCCAACTATATTTATCTTTGTTAAAGAAAATCCATGATTAATTAACATTGTATTTGTTTGTTTTAAAAAATCATTGTATCTAAAAATATTTAGTAAGTTTTTTTCAAACTTAAAAACAATCAATATAAATAGTAAAGTTATTATTAAGAGTATTAATTGATTATTATTTTTTGATTTAGTAACGTTTCTATATACAAAATTATTAGATTCTATATTGTTATTATAATTTGAGTTTAGCATTCGTATTTCGCCTCCTCAATTAATATTTTAACCATTTTGATCATATCTATTTTACAAAATGCCGCTTGTTCTGGCGCAAGCGAAGTTTTTGTCATACCTGGTTGTGTATTGATTTCTAGCATAAATAGCTCATCGTCAACCGGATCATAACGAAAATCACTTCTAGAAATTCCATTGCATCCAATAATTTTATGAGCATTTAATGCCCATTCCATTGCTTTTTGTGAAGTTAAGTTTGGTATTTTTGCAGGCAATTGATGGAAGGATTTACCATTTTTATATTTTGCATTATAATTATAAAAATCATTTTCTTTACCTGTTTCTATTTCTGTTACACATAAAGGCCTTTCCTTTAAAACTGTTACAGTTAACTCTCTGGTTCCAACCAAATTTTCAGCCATTAAATTATTGTTAATTGGCCATTTGTTTTTTGTGGGTGCTTCATTATTATTTTTAATTATTAAAACACCAACTGAACTTCCTCCATTTATTGGTTTTATTACGTATGGACCATTATAGTCCTTTACAGATAAAAAATTTCCTTCTTTAAACTCTAATGTTTTTGGAAAACAAATAGGGTTAATCATATTTTCTGTAACTTTTGTAATTAATTTCTTAAAGTGAATCTTATGCATGGCGATTGCAGATGTAAAAACTCCAGAATGAGTGTAAGGTATTTTTAAAATATTTAATAATCCTTGAATATTTCCATCTTCACCGTAATGTCCGTGTAAAGCGTTAAAACAAACATCAGGCTTTAAAGAAATTAATTTATTAATAATTGATGAGTTAAAGTCTAATTCTGTTACTTTAAAACCATTTTCTTTAAGTGCATTTGAACATGCTTGTCCTGATTTCAATGAGATTTCTCTTTCAGAGCCAATCCCTCCCATCAATATTACAACGTGCATACCAGGTTTGATTTTCATTTTATACCAACCTTTTTGATTTCCCAATTTAGCTTGATGCCTGAAGATTCTAATACTTTTTTTCTTATTAACTCACCTAAATTTTCAATTTCAGAAGCCGAGGATTTTTTTGTATTAATAATAAAATTACAATGCTTTTCTGATACCTTGGCATCACCTAATTTTAATCCTCTACATCCAGCTTTATCTATTAACTGCCACGCTTTATAATTAGATGTGTTCATAAAGGTACTTCCACCGGTTTTTACTCCTGTTGGCTGGGCCTTTTTTCTTAATTCTATAATATCTTTCATTTTATTGTGGATTCTACTTTTAATTCCTTTTGACGTTTTTAATCTTGCTGAATAAAAAAACCATTCATCACATATATCTATGTTCCTGTATTTCATTCCTAATTCTTCTGATTTAAATATCTTGATTATTCCAGAATTATTAATTGCTTTCACATCTATTAATATTTCTTTAAATTCTGAACCAAATGCTCCAGAGTTCATTCTTATTCCGCCTCCAATTGTCCCAGGTATACCTACTAAAAATTCAAGTCCCGTTCTTTCATGTTCTCGAGCGAATCTTGCTACATTAATGTCTAGAGCTCCCGCTTCAGCTGTAATGATTCCATTGATATCTATTGACAATTTATTTAGTTTTTTGGTTGTTATACTTACACCAGGTATCCCATTATCTCTGATTAGAACATTCGATCCCGCTCCAATAACAAAAATTTTTAATTCAGAGGGTTTATCTTTTATAAAACTGATAGCTCTATCTATATTATCAGGCAGAAATAGCATTTCTGCACTTCCGCCAACACCAAACCATGTAAATGAAGATAAATTTTTATTTAACTTCAAATAGTTTCTGTATGAGCTTTTTAAATTATCTATATTCATTTTTTAAATCGTATTCTAAGTTATTTGCAATTTTTGTAATTGTGCCGGCACCTAAACATATAACGAGATCACCAGGGATTAAGTTATCTTTAATTATATTTGCTAATTTGTTTGAATCTTTCACGTAACTAACTTTTTTATGACCATATTTGATTAGACCTTCTGCTAAATTAATACTTTCAAATTTTTTTATAACTTTCTCGCCAGCTGGATAAACGTCTAAAAGTAAAACTTGATCAGAATCATTAAAACAACTACAAAAATCCTCGAATAAATCTCTTAATCTACTGTATCGATGAGGTTGAAAAATACTGATTATTTTATTTTTAGGAGCGATTAATCGTGCTGCACTTAAAGCAGAGCTTATTTCAACTGGATGGTGTCCATAATCATCAATAATTAAAGATCCATTATAATCTCCAACTTTTTCAAATCTTCTTTGAACACCATTAAATGTTTTTAATGAATTTTGTATACTCTCAATTGGTATATTTAGTTCCAAGCCTATACTTATTGCGGCTAGAGCATTTTGGATATTATGAAGTCCAATCATTGAAAATTCTATATTATAAACTTTAGTATGAGTATTTAGTCTTTTTGAAATATTTAGATCAAAATTCATACAATTATTTTTATATATAATATTGGTAGCTCTTATATCTGCATTTGCTGATAATCCGAATGTAATAACTTTTTTGTCCTCTAATTTTGATATTAATTTTTGGACACGAGGATGATCTATACATAAACATATAAAGCCATAGAAAGGTATTGAAGATACAAAATTAAAGAAAGCATGTTCTAAATTTTTTTCATTACCATGATAATCAAGATGTTCTAGATCAATATTTGTTACAACAGCTACTGTTGGGTTTAATTTAGCAAAACTTCCGTCACTTTCATCGGCTTCAACTATCATCCATTCTCCACCACCTAATTTGGCATTACTTCCTAATGATGAGATAATTCCACCATTGATTATTGTTGGATCCATGCCATTTTGTTCTATAATTCTAGAAATCAATGAAGTTGTTGTTGTTTTCCCATGAGTTCCGCCTACAGCTATTGATTGCTTTAAACGCATTAATTCTCCAAGCATTTCTGCTCTATGAACAATTGGCAAAAACATTTTTTTAGCAGCAATTAACTCTATGTTTGTATTGGTTATAGCTGTTGAAACAACTATTATTTTTGCATTATTAATATTTGAAGATTTTTGACCTATAAAGATTTTGACACCGATTTTTTTTAATCTATTAGTGTTATCACTAATATTTATATCGCTTCCTTGTACTAAATATCCTGACTGAATTAATATTTCAGCAATTCCGCTCATACCAATCCCGCCTATACCTATGAAATGAATAACCCCTAAATTTTGAGGAAGATGGCTCATTGTTTAATACCTTTTTGGGGATGCTTATTAATAAGTTTGAAAATAATATTTAATACAAAATCGATGGAAGAATTATTTTGTAATAGGTTTAAATTATTTATAGATATATTTTTAATATTCAAATTCGCTGCTTTAAGTTTTTTTGGATTTGTCATTAAATTTTGAATTAAAATAATGAATGCTTTAGAATTAAAAGTGCTTTGATTTATAAGCCATCCACCCTTAATATTTGCAATAAATTCAGCATTCTCTGTTTGATGGTTATCTAGTGCTGTAGGCAAGGGAATTAATATTGATGGTATATGTGTAGCTATTATTTCTGCTATGCTAGAGCCACCTGATCTTGCTATTATCAAATGTGTTTTTTTAAATTTTATAAAAACGTCATTAAAAAAAGAGCTTACTTCAGCTTTAATTTTATTTTTAATATAAAGTTTATTTACCTTTGAAATATCATAATTTTTAACTTGATGGAAAACTAATAGTCTTTTTTTATATTTAATAGGAAGAGTGCATAACAAATTAGCAATTTCTTCAGAAAGAAAATCTGCTCCAAGACTTCCTCCCATAATTAAAATACAAAAAATATTTTTATTATTTGGAGCTACATATTCTGTTTTTCCAATTGTATAGAATTCTTTTCTAACAAAATTTCCAGTGAATATTGAATTATATCTTTTTTCATTAAACTTTGTATCTTTGAAAGATAAAGCTAATATATTTGAAAAATTAGCAAGAAATTTATTTGCTCTTCCTAAAATAGCGTTTTGTTCATGAATTATTGTTGGTATTCCTAGTATCTTACCAATTGTTACAGGAACTACAGATGGATATCCTCCAAATCCCATTATTATATTTGGCCTTTTATATATAAATAATTTTAACAGCTTTATAGTACTAATTAAAAATTTGAATAATGAGATTATTTTTTTTATTAAATTTTTATTGCTAGGACTTGTTAAATCTTGAACAATTAAGCAATAATTAGAATTTCTATTTTTAAAAGCAATTTTATTTTTTTTAAAAAAACTTTTAAAAAATATTTCTCCTCTACTATCAGTAATTATAATTAATTTTAAATCAATTATTTTATCAATCAAAGATAGAGCAGGGAAAATATGTCCACCTGTTCCTCCTGCAGCAATAATCATTGTATTATTAAAATTTTGATCAAGGTTATTCATTAGCGGACTTTAAGTTAAGTTGTTTTTTAATAGGATTGTGTGAGATATTCTTTCTTGTTAGAGATAGCAAAATACCTACTGTTATTGCTGAAGATATCATTGAAGAGCCTCCATAAGACAAAAATGGAAGTGTCATACCTTTTGTTGGTATTAAATTTGTATTGCTTCCCATATGAATTAAAGTTTGAATTCCAAATTGAAAGGCTAATCCGCTTACAGCAATTATAAAAAAAAGATTTTTATTAATAAAAGATAATGAAAACGCTCTATAAACAACTAAACTATAAATTAGTATAATTATTAAACATATTAAAATACCGTATTCTTCTGCTGCTACAGCAAAAACAAAATCAGAGTGAGCATCAGGAAGAAATTTTTTATAAAAACCTTCTCCAGGACCTGTGCCCCAAAAACCTCCAAACTCAAATGATTGCAGAGATTTTGTAACTTGATATGTTGTTCCTTCAAGAAATCCATCAATTCTAATTTTTACATGATCAAAATTATGATAAGTCAAAATTACAAAAAGAGGGACAGCCAGTGTTAAACAAATTATTATAATTAGAGGTATACCTGTAATGAATAATTGAAAACACCATGTTAAAATTATTACTATTGTCATACCTACATCTGGTTGAATTAATAATAATGAAGATATCAAAATTAATGAAACAATAGACCATGCCCATCCTGGAAAATTTTTTCCTTCAATCCATAATGTTAAAAACCAAGCATTTACAATAACATAAAATGGCTTGCATAATTCACTAGGTTGAAAGCTAAATCCAGAAAAATATATCCATCTTTTTGCGCCTTTAATTTCACTTCCATGAATTAAAATAATTAACAGTAAAAAAATTGTGATTATTAATCCAATAATGCTTATTGCTTTTGTTTGCTTTTCATTAAGTAATGAAAATAAAAAAATTATTGGCAAGCTGATAATCACAAATAAAATATGTCTTAAAGTGAAATAGTGGGAAAATATATTAAAGCTTTGAGCCAGATGTTGACTTGACGCCATAACTAAAAAAATCCCAACTATTATTAAAATACTAAATAAAGTTAGTAAAAATCTATCAATGGTCCACCACCAGAGTGCAATATTCGAATTATCTGAACGTGATATCAGCATACTAGATTACCTGTTTTAGAATATAGATTGACTACTTTTTTAAAGTGATCACCTCTTTCTTCAAAGTTTTGAAATTGATCAAAGCTAGCCGCTGCGGGTGATAATAATATGATTATGTTTTCTAATTCTGAATTTTGACTTTTATGTATGGCAAGTTTAGTGGCTTTTTCTAATGTTTCGCAATAAATTACTGGAATATGTTTATTGAGAGCAAAAATTTGTTTTGAAAAAAACTTAGAAGATTCACCAAATAGAAAAATCTTAAGAACATTTTTTAAACAATTTGAAGCTTTTCCAATTCCATCACTTTTAGACTTTCCTCCAGCAATCCAGAAAATATTTTTAAATGAGCTTAAAGCTGCTGCTGTGGCTTCTCCATTAGTTGCTTTACTATCATTGATTATTGTAATTTTATCTGAAGAGAATATTGGCTCTAGTCTATGCGGCAGTCCTTTAAAACTATTTATTGCTAATTTTATTTGTTCTTCATTTAATTCTATTGTTTGAGCTAATGCAATTGCGATTGCAGTATTTATATGATTATGATTGCCAGATAAATAAATACTATTTTGAGCAAAATCTTTCCCAATTGATGAGTTGATTTTTATTAACTTTGATTTAGCTATTTCTTGTGTATCAATTATTTTATTAAGATATAGATCATCATTATTTATGATTAATTTAGAATCTTGATCTAAAAAACTTATAATTTTTAATTTACTTTTTGTATAAGTATCAAAATCATCATGATAATCTATATGATCTGGTGTTATATTAATTATAGCTGCTGCATGTAATGAAAGTCTAGATGCTCCATCTAATTGATAGCTAGATAGTTCAAGTATAATTATGCCATTTTTGCCTGGATCAATAATTTCACATGCTGGCAAACCAAAATTACCACCAATCACACTATTAATTTTATTAAAGTTAAAATATGATTTAACAATGCAACAGTGGTAGATTTTCCGTTTGTCCCTGTAACGCCAATTATTCTTGCATTTGGCCTTGTTAGAAAAAATAAATCAATTTCATTAAGTATATTTACATTATTTTTTTTTGCTATTTTGATAGCTGGATGAGTTTTTTTAGAATTTATAGGTATACCAGGTGAAACAAATAAAGTATCAATTTTCCCCCAATTCCAATCTTTATAATTTAGCCATGTTGTTTTTTTAGGTACTAAAGATTTATTTTTTTTATCATCAAACACAAAGACAATTGCTTTAGAATTAACTAATATTCTAGCTGCTGCATTCCCTGATAATCCTAATCCTAGAACCCCAACATATTTATAATTATAATAACTTATATTTTTCAATTTCTTACCTAAGCTTAAGAGTAGATAATCCAATCAGAGCCAGAATAACTGCAATTATCCAAAATCTGACGACTATTGTTGATTCAGCCCAACCTTTTTGCTCAAAATGATGATGTAATGGAGCCATTCTAAAAATACGTTTACCTGTAAGCTTAAAAGACAAAACTTGAATAATAACTGATACAGCTTCAAGGACAAATAAGCCTCCAATTATAATTAATACTAATTCGTGTCGTGCAGCAGCAGCAGTTACACCAATAACGCCTCCAAGTGACAAAGATCCTGTGTCTCCCATAAAAACCATTGCTGGCGGTGCGTTAAACCATAAAAATCCTAACCCAGCTCCAATTATAGCTCCTAATAAAACAGCTATTTCACCTATTCCAGGAATATAACTAATTTGTAGATAAGTTGAGAAATTAATGTGACCGGTTAAGTATACTATAATTCCAAAAGAGGCAGCTGCTATCATAACAGGAACTATTGCAAGTCCATCAAGCCCATCGGTAAGATTAACAGCGTTTGATGATCCAACTATAACTATTATAACAAAAGGAATATAAAATATTCCTAAAAAGAAAACGCTTTCTTTAAGAAACGGAATTGAAAGATAATTTTGCAAACCAACAGGAGTGTTTTCTTTTAAAATCAAAGCTGCAAAAAAAGCTATAATAATTTGTGGAATAAGTTTTTGGTAACTCTTTAAACCATTAGATGACATTTTAGATACCTTTAACCAATCATCTAAAAGGCCTATGAAGCCATATGTTATAGCGACACAAAGCACAATCCATATATATAAATTATTTAATTTTGCCCATAAAATTGTTGAAGTTGTAAATGCCAGCAATATTAGCAAGCCTCCCATAGTAGGAGTTCCAGCTTTAAATATAATATGATTTTTTGGTCCATCGTCTCTAATAGGCTGCCCATGTTTTTGCATGGCTTTTAAAAAATTAATAATTTTTGATCCAAAAACAAAACTTATTATTAAAGCTGTTAGTAGGGCACCAATTGATCTAAATGTTATATATTTAAATAAATTTAAAGGTTGAAAGTAATCAGTATAGTTTAATAAAAAATCAGGCAGCATTATTATTCTCCTGATAGTTATATTCATTTTTAACAAAATTAACTAATTTCCAAAGACCAGTTCCATTCGAGCCTTTCACAAGAATATTTTGCTTAGGTTTTAAAATTTTTGGTAAATCTTTTAATAATTGCTCAATGTTGACATAAGACATAAATTTTTTATTTAAATTCAATCCTATAGCAATTTTTGAAGTTTCAGAACCAAGCGTAATTAAAATATCTGGATTAATTTTTTTAATTATAGGGATTAAGTTAGCATGTAATTTTTGAGTATCTTTCCCAAGTTCCAGCATATCAGAAATAATAATAACAGTTTCATAGTCTTGTAAGGATGACTTTGATTTATAGAAACTTAAAAGAGCGGCCTCCATTCCAGCAGGGCTTGCATTATAACTATCATCAATTAGAAACGATTTATTTTTACATTCAAAATTTATTGTTATTATTTCACCTCTTCCAGATAAAGGTTTCATTTCACTAATTATCTTCATTCCAACTGATATATCTAACTTTAATTCATTCAAAATAGAGATAGCTGCTAATGCATTTATCGCTTGAATAGAATTCAGGTATTTTAAATGCCAATTTTTAATATTATTAAAAGATACGGTGACCCCGTCTTTTATATCTTCAATTTTTATAATTTTAGTCTTAGAATTATCCTTAAATCCAAAAAAATGAATCTTAGCTTTTGTCTTTTTTGCTTTTTTAAGTAATAAATCGCACCATTTATTGTCGGCATTCAAAATAACTGAAGATGGATCTTTTAATCCTAAAAAAATCTCACTTTTAGCTTCAGCAATTTCTTTTTCACTTTTAAAATTAGCTATATGCGAGTTTGAAACATTTGTAATTAACGCAATGTTTGGTAGAGCTATTTTTGTTAATTCTTCTATTTCACCTATGTGGTTCATTCCCAATTCTAATACACAATATTTTTTTGTTGCAGGTAATCTAGATAAGGTTAAGCAAACACCAATTAAATTATTATTATTGCCTTGGCTATAATGAGTTTCACCATATTTTTTTAGAATAGTTGAAGTTATATAACGGGTACTAGTTTTCCCAGCACTTCCTGTGATAGCAATAGTTTTACCTTTAAATCTTTTTCTTGCAAATTGTGCCATTTTGATTAATGCTTTTTTTGTATCATTGACATACAATGCGTTATATTTTTTAGCTAATTTAAAATCTGAAACAATAACTCCTGCAGCTCCATTTTTTATTGCAGATTCAATGAAATTATGACCATCAAATCTATTACCTTTTATAGGAATAAACAAATCACCTTTTTTAATAGTTTTATCGTTAATGCTAACGCCTAATATTTCTGTTTTCTCTTTTAATAAAAAATTATCATTAGGATCAGTCGCATTGATTGCGTTAATTAATTCTTTTTTTGTCCATAAAGGTATCAATTTATTGCCTCATGGTTGATAAGATTGTTAATTGTTTCTTTTGCTACATTATAATCATTGAAAGGAAGGCTTTGATTACCAACCACTTGCAATGATTCATGCCCCTTGCCAGCTATAAGTAATAAGTCATTTTTTTTTAATTCAGATACAGCGTATTTTATAGCATTATTCCTGTCAGGAATTTCAATAGCATTTGGGCAACCTAATAAGATTTCTTTTCTAATGTCTGAAGGATGTTCATTTCTTGGATTGTCATCAGTAACAATTACTTGATTAGATTGTTGTTGAGCAATATTGCCCATTATTTTTCTCTTCAATTTATCTCTATCACCTCCGCATCCAAAAAGAGTAATTATTCTTCCTTTTGTGTTTTGCCTTAATGAACTTAAAGTAGAAGATAATGCTTCTGGAGTATGAGCATAATCAATAATTATTGATGCATCTTTTGGATGTCCTGAAACTATTTGCATTCTCCCAGGAGCTGGCAGAAGATCACTTAAAGATTTAAAAACGAAATTAGGATCCATTCCTAAAGCTATACATATAGTAGCAGAAGCTATGACATTATATGCTTGAAAATCTCCAATCATACCAATAGGAGATGAATAAATAATATTATTATAATTTATTTCTAAATGTATAGAATGGTTATTTTGAGTTATCGATTTTATCATAATGTCTGCTTTTTTATTTTTTCCAAAAGTTAAAATAAATAAAGGTAATTTTATTATTTCGTCATATAATAATATTCCATAAGGATCATCAATGTTAATGGCTACAGCTGAATTTTTTTTTAAAATTTCTGTAAAAAGTCTTTTTTTCGTAGAAAAATAATTTTCTTTTGTTTTATGGTAATCCATGTGGTCATGTGATAAATTTGTAAAAACAGCTCCTGAAAAATTAACGCCGTCTAATCTACATTGATCAATCCCATGAGAAGAAGCTTCAATAGCAACATGAGATATATTTTTAGATATGTCGTTTAATTGTTTATGTAATATTGAAGGATCAAATGTGGTTAGGTTGTTTTTAGAGCGTTCACTTTCGTTCAAAGTTTGGTTTTCTGGCATCCTTGTGCCAAGAGTTCCTATTGAAACTGCTTTCCATCCTGCTTGATCCCATATTTGACGACAAAACTCAACTACGGAAGTTTTCCCATTGGTTCCAGTAACGCCAATTATTTGTTGCGGTTGATTTTTGTAATAAGCAGCAGACAAGAGAGCATAAATATGTCTTGAGCAACCTTTATTTATCGTTATAATATCTTCATGAATTAATTTATCTGAAATAATTAAAGCTGAACCATTTTTTCTCGCTTCTGCAATAAAGTTAGAACCATCATATTGAAGACCTTTTATCGCAACAAAAATAAAACCAAGTTTAACCTCTTTACTATCAGAAGTAACGCCCGATATCTTTAATAATAATTTATTTTCAAAATTATTTAATTTTAATTTTAAAGAAGGATTTCTTGAAATCAAGTCTTTGAAGAGCATCATCTTATAATTCATCTCCACGTATTTTATATTTTAATAATTGGTTAGTAAAAACTAATGCCTCATCATTTTGAGGGTTTATTCCAAGAATTGGAGCAATTCTAGTCACTATTTTTTTTATAACTGGAGCTGCAACATAACCTGCTGTTGAACGGCCATATAATTTTTGATTTTTAGGGCTGTCTATCATTATTGTTATAACAAATTTTGGTTTGTTAATTGGGAACCCTCCCGTGAATGCTACAATATTTTTGTTTTTGAAATAGCCTCCTGATTTTTTTACCTTGTCAGCTGTGCCAGTTTTACCACCTACTAAGTATCCTGCAGCTTCAGCTTTCTTGCCTGTTCCATATTTATTACTAACCACTAATCTCATTATACTTCTCATTTTAAGAGATGTATTTTCAGAAAAAATACGTTTTTTAATATTATTTTTGGACGAATTTTTTATTAAACTTGGATTTGACTTAAACCCACCATTTATTATTGACGCAGTTGCTGTTGCAAGATGGACTGGAGTAATAGAAATGCCATGTCCATAAGAAATAGTCATTGTAGATAATCTCTTTTTATCAGTTATTATTTGGGGCTTACTGATTTCAGGAATTTCAAGCTTTACAGAATCAAAAAATCCTAAGTTTTTTAAAAATTTTAGTTGTATATCCGGTCCGATTTTTTCAGCTATCATAGCAGAGCCTATATTGCTTGAATGGACTATTATTTCAGGTATATTGATTGCCAATTTTAAGGGATGGAAGTCATTTATAGTTCTTGAAGATATTTTTATAGGCTTTGATACATCAAATAAATCAGTTTCTTTGACCAATTCACTTTCATATGCAACTGCAGCAGTTATTAACTTTAAAGTTGACCCGAGTTCGTATATTCCTTTAGTGGCTCTATTAAAAAGTTTTATATCAGATGTTTCTCTATAATTATTTGCGTTATAATCAGGTAAAGATGCAAGAGCATAAATTTCTCCGGAATTTGCATCCATAATTATCCCTGAACCTCCTTCAGCTTCAAATTTACTGATTTGTTCAGAAAGGACAGTTTTTAAAATATGCTGAACTCCTCCATGTATAGATAAAGTAACATCTTGACCATTTAGTAATTTGTCTTCGAATGACTTTTCAATGCCAGCAGTTCCTTTTCCATCTATATCAGTGTTGCCAAGAATATGAGATGCCAAGCTATTACTTGGATAAATTCGTTTGTTCTTTTGTTCTACTATAATACCTTCTATTCCAGCCTTAAGAACCTCAATATGCTCCTTGGGAGTTATTATTCTAAGTAAATTCACATGATTTTTTTTAGTATTTATTTTTTGTAATATGATAGCTTCATTAATAGATGGAAAAATAATTTTAAGCTTTGAAATAGTTTCTTTTCTATTTAATATATTTTGAGGGTTAATACTTAAACTTGAAATATGAATTGTTGTAGCTAAAAGACTTTTGTTTCTATCAAAAATATCTCCACGAGCTACATTTTTTTTAATATATGATTGGGTATCATTGTTCTTTATTACTTTTGTTGTTTCATCATATTTGTTAATGTTAGCCAAGCTAACCGTCCTATAACCTATAGTAAAAAATGATGCCATTAAAATAAATCCACAAACGAAGAGTTTACCTTTTCTTAAATTTGGTATTAGAATTCCATTGTTTTGAAAGAGAATAATATTAAGAATTTTTATAATAATTCTCCATTATTTATTATAGTTTGAGTGCTAACTAAATCTTCTATATTCCAAATATCTATTGGAAGAACCGGCCTCATGTTTAATTTTTCTATTGCTAGTTTTTCTATTCTATCTGGTCTTTTTAGATAATTTAATTCAGCTCTAAGAATATTTATATCTGACTTTGTTAACATTATGTTTTTATTAATTTTAGCAAGCTCTACTTCTCTTTTTAAAATAAAATGCTTTATTTGATATAAAGAAATTGCAATAAAAATTATAAAAAATACAAACGAAAAAGAGGGATATCTTATCATGCAACTTCTCCATATAAAGATGGAGAAAAAGTTCTAGTTGCAACACGCAACTTAGCGGATCTAGATCTTTTGTTTCTCAAAATTTCTTCTTCTGACGGGAGTATAGGTTTTTTTGTAATGATTTTTAAACTATGTGCTGAATAAGTTAAGTCAGGTAAATAACGAGATGTTGGGCTATTTTTTGCACACTTTAAAAAAAATTTTTTAATTATTCTATCTTCAATAGAATGAAAAGATACTACAGTTAACATGCCGTTTGGTTTTAAAATTTTTTCGGCAGCTATTAAACCATGCTCTAATTCAGAAATTTCGTCATTTAAATACATTCTTATAGCTTGAAAAGTTTTAGTAGCAGGATGAATTTTATGATTAATTTTAGGAACACAATTTCTTACGATTGAAGCTAATTGTGCAGTACTTGTTATTGATTGAGCAGATCTTTCTCTGACAATATTTTTAGCAATTCTTCTTGAAAAAACTTCATCACCAAGTTCATAGATAATGTTTGCAAGGGTATCTTCTTCAACCTGATTAATGAACTCTTCTGCAGTTGCTCCTTTTTTTGACATTCTCATATCTAAAGGACCATCTAATCTAAAAGAAAAACCTCTGTTTCCTTGATCTAATTGAGGGCTGGAAACGCCTAAGTCAAAAGTTATTCCAGCAACTGTTTCTATTTCCAGCATTTTAACAAATTTAACAATTTCAGAAAAATTGCCATTGATAAAAAAAAACCTGTTCTTAAAGTCTTTCTTAAATTGAGCAGCTATAATTTCTGCTTCTGGGTCTCTGTCTATTGCAAGAACTTTACAATTATTTTTTTGTAAAATTGCTTTGCTATAACCTCCTAATCCAAAAGTTGCGTCAATATAAAATTCACCATCTTCAATTAATAAAGCATTTAAAGTTTCCTCTAATAGGACTGGAATATGTAAACTTGCGTTATTCATCACTAACATCTTTTAGAAGCTTATTTTTATTTAAAATTAATTTTGGAGGACCTTTTTCTTTTAGTATTTGCTGTGAATAATTATATTGAACTTTATATTCAGAAGGTGACCAAATATAAAAAGATTCTCCTATTCCCATGAAAACAGCTTTATCTGTTAAACCAGAAAAATCCATTAATGTTTCTGGAATAATAACTCTACCACCACTATCAAATTTCATTTCAAAGGCGTCTGCCATCATCATTCTTAAAACTGCAGCTTCATCAGACAAAGCGTTTAACTCATCTATTGCATCAATATACTGCTGCATTCGATTAGCGGTGGTTCCTTCAATGCATTTAAATTGAAGGCTTTTAAACAAAATTAACGGACTAATTTCTTTTTCAAGATTGATTCTATATGAAGCAGGAATGGATACTCGACATTTTAGATCAATTTTATTATGTGAGGTTGATAAAAACATAATTCTAATAAGATCCTTAGTAAATTTTAACAAGCATTTATGAAATCAGTCATGTTAATTAAAAAATAATTTCTATATTATGCTCAAAATAACTAAATATATACCATAATGGGATATCATGGGTTTTTATGGGAGTCAATGGGAAAATGTATGTTATTTATGGAAGATTTATTAAATTATGATTATAAATGACAATTTGTTTTTTTACAGAAATTATCAGAGAGTCTATAAGCCGGGTTTTGTATCTAAAATTTTGATAGTAGTTATTCATCTTGAAAGTTTATTGCTAAACTTTTCTAGCGACCTACCCAAGAAACTTTGCAGAAATACAAAAAATGTTTCTTCTATTTGGTCTTGCTCTAAGTGGGGTTTACCGTGCCATTTCTATCACTAGAAACGCGGTGCGCTCTTACCACACCATTTCACCCTTACCAAAAAATGGCGGTATATTTTCTGTGGCACTTTCCCTAGGGTTACCCCCGCTGGATGTTATCCAGCACTTTATTTCTGTAGAGCCCGGACTTTCCTCTGTAATAAAACAGCAACTACTCAACTCTCTGATATTTTAATAAATAAGTTTACTATGTAATTTGGTCAAGAGTTAAATAGTTATAGTTATAATTACTTGATATTATTAACTTCATCTTGCAATAACTGTAAGTTAAGCCAATCATCTTCTGCTTCAGAAAGTTGTTCTTTTAAAAGAGAGATCTGGTTAATAATTAGATCAAATTTATTTCTATCTTCATCATATAGGTTATTATTATTTAAAATATTTTCTGATTTAGCTAATTGTAATTCTAATTTTTCAATCTTTTTTGGCAATAATTTTAAATTAAAATCTTCTTTAAAGCTTAATTTTATTTTATTTTTAGTTTGATTTATTTGATTGCTTTTCTTTAAGACCTTGTTTTGATCTTTTAATTTTAAAAACTTTAGTTTTGAGAATCCATATTTAACATAATAGTCAGAAAAATTACCTGAATGGTTCAAAATTTTATTGTCATTTTCAAAAACTATAAGTTTATTGATAGTTGCATCTAAGAAATATCTATCATGACTGACAATTAAAACTGTTCCATTATAATTTTTAATATTATCCTTAAGCAGATTCAAAGTTTCAAAATCAAGATCATTTGTGGGTTCGTCTAAAATTAAAAAATTATGCTCGTTTAAAAATAATTTTGATAATAACAGCCTTACTTTTTCACCCCCTGATAAAGTGGAATTACTTTGCATAGATTTTTTTTCATCAAATAAAAATTTTTTAAGATAAGATAATACATGTAATTTATGGCCTTGAAACTCAACATGGTCGCCGCTTGGTGTTAAGGTTTTCCATGGTGTGCTGTCTAAATTCAAGGTTTCTTTATTTTGATCGAAATATTTAATGTTTAGCCTTTCACCGATTTTAATTGCTCCTGATGTTGGTTGAAATATTCCTTGAAAAAGTTTTATTAAAGTAGTTTTCCCACTTCCATTTGCTCCTATAACTCCAATTCTATCAAGACGTTTAATTTTGTAATTAAAATCTTTAATAATTTCTTTGTTTATATCTTTTTTATTGCCATTTTTATTAAATTTAAAGCTCAAATTTAATGCTTCAATGATATTTGATCCTGTTTCACTTGTTTTGTTTAAAGAAATATCAATTGAGTTTTTGTTATCTACTTTTAAATTAGAATAATCTTCATTAAGTTTATCTAATTCTCTTATTCTCCCCATATTACGTTTTCTTCTTGCTGATATTCCTTCTATTGACCATTTAGTTTCAGTTTTAATTTTTTGTTTAAGTTTATGTACTTGATTTTTTTCAATTTCTATCAGTTCTTCAGACCATTCAAAGAAACCTTCGTATTTGCCATCACGTTTTCTTAATTTACCTTGGCTTAGCCAAAAAGTTTTAGTACCAATTTTTTTAAGAAATTCTTGATCATGACTTATAACAATCATAGTAGTTCTAATATTTATCAGCTTTTGCTCTAGCCATCCAATTGTAGGCAAGTCAATATGATTGGTTGGTTCATCTAAAAGAATTATATCTGGTTCTTGAAGTATAGCTTTTGCTATAAAAATTTTTCTAAGTTCTCCTCCAGATATTGTTTTTGAAAGATCTATATTTTGTATATTTAATTCTTCTATTATTTCTCCAATTTTAGAAATATTTGGATGCTCAATATCTTGGGAGATAAATTCTGTAAGATTATGAATAGTTGGTATTCTCGGATTTTGATCAAGGTATTCAATCTTTAGATTAGGTGATTTCCAAATATTTCCTTTATCGTTTTCATGTGTACCTTTAATTGTTTTTAATAGAGTACTTTTTCCTGATCCATTCTCTCCTATTAAAATTATACGATCAAATTTATGGATTGCAAAATCAACTTTATTGATGAGTAATTTATTTGATTGAGAAATTACAAGGTCTTGGACAGTTAATAGAGGAATAGACATATTTACCTTATTTGTTTTGTTGGATAATATCCCAAGCATTATTTATTTCTTGAAGCCTTGAAGTGCTTTTCTGAATAAAGTCTTCTGGCAATCCTTTGGAAACAAGGTTATCAGGATGATGGCTTATAGCTAATTTCTTCCATTTTTTTTTAATTTCTTCCAATGGAGTTGATTTTGCAACTCCTAGAACTTGATAGGGAGTAAGTGTCTCATAAGTGTTTGAAGAATAAATTCTATTAAAATCTTCATCAGTAAAACCAAAAATAGTGCTAACTTTTTCTAAATAAATTGATTCTGATGAAGATATTATTCCATCTGCTTTAGCAATAAAGAATAATAAGTTTAACAACTCTTCTAAAACTGCAGACTTAGCTTCAAATAAACTAGCTATTTGTTTCGCATAAATATCAAATCCATCAGTTGTTTTTTTTGCTTGATCCCATAACCTTCCTACATTTTTAATTTCATTATTTGGAACATTTACTTTTTTCCTGAATGCGATTATTTCTTCTTTAGTAACATTGCCATCAGCTTTTGCCATCTTAGCTGAAAGAACTATAACTCCAATTGTAAAGCCTATTTGTTTAATAGCTATTTCTTCAGGTAATTTATCGTTAGATGGAACTTTATCTATAGCATGTCCTGCAACAGCTCCAATAAGGGCTCCTATAGGGCCAGCAAACGCAAACCCTGATGCGCTTCCAATAATTTTTCCCCATACACTCATTATTTGTTTATTACAGTTTTGAATGATTACATTCAAGTAAAATAAAAATGGAATACTTCTTTGAATAAGTTTAAAACTAATTTTAGAATATTTTTTTTAAGGAGATTTAGTTGATTTCAGAGCATGATTTTACTGGATTAAAGTGCCCTTTACCAGTACTAAAGGCAAAAAGGGTGTTAAAAAGTTTAAAAAAAGGTGATCAAGTAATTTTTATTTCAGACGATCCTGCTAGTCCGATAGATTTTTCTCATTTTTGTGAAAATGAAGGTTATGATATATCAATTAAGTCTTCATTATCTGGTTTATATTACTTTACTTTATTAAAAACTTAACACGTGTTTTGGTTGCTTTTATTATGATTTTTTTTAGATCTTTAATGTTTAATATTCAATTTTATATAGGTACTAGTGTTTTAGTTACTATATGTTTGCCATGTCTACTTTTTCCTAGGTCATTCGTGTTATTTGTAAACAGAATTTGGTGTCTTATAATGATTAAAGGAATGAGATGGTGGCTTAATTTAGATGTCAAAGTTATTGGTAAGTTACCTCCAAAAGATAAAATTGTTATTTATGCTATTAAGCATCAATCAGCTTGGGAAACTGTTTTTTGTACTGATTTATTTTCTATGCCTTCAATAGTTTTAAAAAAAATATTAATTTTTTTGCCTATTATAGGGTTATATTTTTTAAGATCTGGAGCCATTCCTATAACAAGAGATCAAGGAATTAATGCTTTGAAGAAAATGGCAAAAAAAGCTAAGTTAGCTGTAAAAAAAAACAGGTCTATGATGATCTTTCCTCAAGGAACCAGAGTGGATCCAGGTGTTACAACTGCTAAAAAACCATATTTGCCAGGCGTATTTTTTCTTTATTCTCAAAGCAATATTCCAGTTATTCCTGTTGCTCATAATGCAGGTTTATTTTGGCCAAAAAATAGTTTTATGAAATACACAGATAGTATCTCATCTAAAACTATCACATTGGCAATTCTTCCAGAAATACCTCCTGGATTAAAAAAAAAAGAATTCATGGAAAGATTAGAAACCGATATTGAGAACAAATGTAATGAATTAATAAATATGGAAAAATAATTATGGATGGGTTTAGCTCTGGTGGAGGGAATAACAAGCAATTAAATGTCCTAGGCGGTATTCTTGAACCTTGTAATTACGATCTTCATAATGATAAAAATATTGTTACTGGTTTTTATAGAGATAATTGTTGTAATACTGGGTATGATGATCATGGTCTTCATACCGTGTGTTGTCTTATAACAGAAGATTTTTTAATATATTCAAAATCAGTGGGTAACGACTTAAGTACTCCTATTCCAGAATATAATTTCTTTGGATTAAGTGAAGGTGTTTCTTGGTGTTTATGTGCCGCTCGTTGGGAAGAAGCATATAAAGCAGGAAAAGCTCCTAAGGTGTTTCTTAAATCAACTAATATAGCCACGTTATCTTTAGTTGAATTAGATCATTTAAAAGAATACGCTATATAGTATATTCAAATTAGGAGATTTAGTATGTACTTAGATCAAAAAGTTACAATTTTCTGTACTGATAGAGATACAAAAAGTGAAGGAAAAATAATAAGAATGAATAATTTAGGAATAGATGTTGAAATATCTGGTGCAATTATAAAATTTAAAAAAACAAAATCAAATCTATATGTCGGATCAATGGCAGGTTTAGAGTTTACAATAAAGACATAGTTTACAAATTAATCAGCTACTTTTTTCTTAATTTCTACTACTTTATCTAATTCTTCAGTAGCTTGTTTAAGGCCTGCTACATTAATAATGCCACCTTCAAATACTGCAATTTGTTTGTAAATGATTTCACCAGATAAATTTCCATTTTCCATTATAACGATACTATCTGAATTAATTTTACCACTCACATTGCCACTTATAATTAATTCATTTGATTTTATATTCCCTTCAATTTTACCATTTTCATCTACTATAATTTGATCAGCTGAGAGTTCTCCTATAAAATGATTTCTTATAAGAATTGAACCTGATGTATTGTATTTACCTTCAAAAACTCCATCACCAGATAGTTGGGAACAATTTTCAAGGTTTTTAACTTTATCCCTAAGTGGGGATGATATACGGCTAATTTTGATCATTGTAAAACTCCTATATAATATTATTATAATCCTCTTTCATTACCATATCATCAATGAAAAAATTTAAGTTATTGAAAAACATAGATTTTTTTAAATATAAAAATAGATTATATTTTTATTATTTTAAATTAGAAGAATCAGTATATAAATTAGATTATTATTAAATAAATTAATTTAAATTATATTTTGAGTTTAAAGGTAATCATTATGTCTCAAACTTTTTATGCTAGTTCTAAAATAGATCGTCATGGTGATTTTAGAAGTGATGCTAAAATTCTTAACAAAATAATGATAGATGATAAAACTAAGTTTGTTCCTATTTGGAATGGAAAAAATTTATTTCAACAAGTAAATGAAAAAATAGAGGCTTATCTTCTTAATAAAGAAGACTTAAGATTAATTATACCAAATGATATAGTTAATCCAATATTTTTAGGAGTTGCAGATAATACTAATTATATAGGTTTAGATCTTAATGAAAATAATTCAGAATTTAATTTATGGATTGAAAAAAAATCAATCATTATAGATGATTTAAGGAAGTTTGGACCAAATTTAAATGAAGTTGATGCATCATTTTTGGCGCTGACAAGTGGAATGTTTTACTGGCATAACACTCATAAGTTTTGTGGGTTTTGTGGTTCTAAAAACACTTCTGCTGAAGGAGGTTTCGTTCGAATTTGTTCTAATTTATCTTGTGGAAAAAGTCATTTTCCAAGAACGGATCCTGCTATAATAACATTAATTTCTTCTGGTGATAGAGTCTTATTAGGACGATCACCAAGATTTCCTGAAGGGATGTATAGTACTTTGGCGGGTTTTGTTGAACCAGGAGAGAGTTTAGAACAAGCATTGGAAAGAGAAGTGTTTGAAGAGGTAGGTGTTAGGGTAGAAAATATAAGATATTTTAACTCACAGCCCTGGCCTTTTCCTGCATCGCTGATGCTAGGTTTTTTTGCAAAAGCTAAACATGAAGATATGAGAATAGACTATAACGAAATTGAAGATGCTCAATGGTTTTCAATTGATCAGCTTAGATCTTTAAAGCATCCTGCAATAAGCGGAGGGTTTAAGTTGCCAAGAGTAGATTCTATAGCCAGAAGGTTGGTTGATACTTGGATTGCAAATTTTAATTAAAATATAATTTTAGAAAGGTTATTCATGCTTTTTTCTCCGATTAAAATAGCAGATTTAGAGCTATCAAACAGAATAGCAATTGCACCAATGTGTCAGTACTCTGCTGTAGATGGAGTTATGACCGATTGGCACACTCAACATCTAATGCAATTAGGTTATTCTGCAGCTGGTCTCGTTATGGTTGAGGCAACAGCTGTAGAGAGAATAGGGAGAATTACACATCATTGTACAGGGCTATATAATGATTTTTGTGAAATTTCTTTTAAAAAAACATTAGATCAAGCAAAATCTGTGTCTCCTAAAAATACAGCTTTTGGAATTCAGTTAGCACATGCCGGGAGAAAAGCTTCAACTCAAAGGCCTTGGGAAGGAAGAAAGAGCTTGACTGAAAATGAAGATCCATGGAGAACCGTTGCTCCTTCTTCAATTGCTTTTGAAGATGGATGGCATATTCCAGAATATTTGGCAAAAGAAGATTTAGAACGGATTAAAAAGAACTTTGTTGAATCTGCATTAAGGGCAGTTAAAGTAGGTTTTGATTTAATTGAAATACATGGAACTCACGGTTACCTTTTTCATCAATTTTTATCATCAATTTCAAACCATAGAACAGATGAATATGCTGGAAGTCTTGAAAATAGAATGAGATTTCCATTAGAAGTTTTTAATTCAATCAGAGAAGCGTTGCCAATCAATTTTCCTTTGGGGATGAGGATAACAGGAACTGAATGGGACAAAGATGGTATTGATGAAAGTGAAGCTATTATATTTTCTAAAGAATTAGAAAAAATAGGTTGTGATTATTTATGTGTATCTAGTGGAGGGAATACCCCAAATCCACAAATACCAATAGGGCCTCATTATCAAGTACACTTGGCAAAGATTATAAAGCAAAACACATCTATGGTTATTAGGACAGTTGGAATGATTACTGATCCTATTAAAGCTAATGAAATTATTATTAATGAAGAAGCTGATATGGTTGCTATGGCAAGAGCCTTTCTTACGAATCCAAGATGGGTATGGGACGCAGCAAAGACACTTAAAATTAATATAGAAGTTCCACCTCAATATGCTAGAAGATTTTAATTGTTTTATTAAAGTTTTTTTTCAGACAAAATATCCATTACAGTTTTAGAATGTTCTGGAGAAAGATTAAGCTCTTTCCTTAGTGTTTCTATTTTAAGAGCTTCATCATCACTTATAATTCCATCGCTCAAAGCCTGATTAATCTCTGCTTCAAAAATGGCTGTTCTTCTAGATCTTTGATTTGCAAAAGCCGATGCCACAATCCCTGTTAAAAGAGCTACGGTACAAACTCCCATGATTGCAGTTAGAGCACCAATCACTTTGCCCAATGGAGTGATTGGGGATACGTCGCCATATCCTACTGTTGTTAATGTTATCAACCCCCACCACATAGTTTCAGGGATTGAACTAAATTTATCTGGTTGAGCTTCGTGTTCTGCAATATACATAAGCGAACTAGATAAAAATAAAGCAATTAACATTAGATACATAGCTGCGCTAAAGGAACGCCAATCTTCCTTTATAGCAGAAAAAAAATCTTCTAAAGCTGAACTGTAGTTTGATATTTTAAGAAGACGTAAGAGTCTTAATACTCTTAGCCACCTTAAATCTAGCCCTCCAAAAAAATAAGGAAGTATAGAAGGTATAATAGCTAAAAAATCAATTAACCCAGTAAAACTAAAAATATATCTTAATCTCTTAATTAGGTTAGACACTTCACCTAAATCTTTTCTGAAAGGAGAAGACCAAATTCTTAAGATATATTCAATGCTAAACACTATCACGGAGAATAATTCAAAATTATTAAAGGCTTCTTTATACTTTATTCCAATTTGATTAACTGATTCTAAGCAAACGGCAGCAATATTTAAAATTATTAATATAAAAAGAATAATATCAACAATTCGACTATATTTGTCAGTTATATTGCCTTTAGCGAGAAGTTCATTAGTACGCTTTTGAATTTTGTAGTACATTAATTTTTTGCCTATGAAAAGCTACATAACTATTAGAAAATTATATTTAATTAAATTAAACTATAATTTAATTAAGTAAAATCTTTTATGGTGTTGAAGCAGTTAACCCTCCATCAACAATTATTTCTGTACCAGTTATGTACTTAGATTCATTGGATGCTAAGAATAGGACAGCATGAGCAACGTCCCAGGATTGGCCCATTTTACCTAAAGGTACTTGATTATTTCTATGATTTACAAATCCTTCATAATCTCCATTAGCATATTTTTTTGCAAGTCTCTCTACTAAAGGCGTATGCATTAAGCCAGGAATAACACAATTCAGTCGAATATTTTTCTTTGCTTCTATTACTGCTGTTGTTTTAGTCATCTGTATAAGTGCAGCTTTTGATGCGCTGTATGCAACTTGAGGTTTTCCAACGTATCTAATACCTGCTACTGACGAGATGTTTACAATTGAACCTCCTGTATTCTTTTCCATAATTGGGATGGCAAACTTTGTACAAAAAAAAGCTGCATCTAAGTTTAATGCAAATTGTTTTCGCCAGGTTTTTGAATCAATCTCAACCGGACCACCTGGTTCTGATTGACCAACATTATTGACTAATATATCTAACCTTTTATTTTGTAATTTAATATTGTCAAAAAATTTTTTAACATCTTCCTCATCTGTCATATTAACTTTATAAAAATGACACATATTTCCTTCTTTACTTATAAATTCACAAGTATTATTGCCAGCATCTTCATTAATATCTGTTCCAATAACAATTGCGCCTTGTCGGGCTAATAAAGTTGCTATTGCTCTTCCATTGCCAAAACCATCACCAATTGAACCACATCCAGTTACAATTGCAATTTTACCTTCGAGATTTAACATAAAAAAATTCCTTAAAATTAAATAATTATTTATATTAATAGCAATATAATAAAATTCAATTTTCTTGGAGATAAATAATGGTTAAGGTTTCTAAGCTTTATGAAGATAGGTATGGCCAAAGTTCTAAATTAGATTTTTCAAAAATGATTATACCAGATTTATTAGAAAGTATTATTTCTCGTGCAAGTATAAGAAAATTTTCAGATAAGCCAATTTCTAAAGAATTACTAACTCTTTTATTAACTGCAGCACAATCTGCACCATCAAAATCTAATTTACAGCAATATTCAATATTAATAATGCAAGATAAAATGCTTAAACTTAAGGTAGGAGAATTAATTGGTGAAACTAAATGGGCTCTTTCATCTCCTGTTTTTCTTTTATTTTTAGCAGATATAAGAAGAAACATGAAGGTAACAAAAGAGAAAGGTTATGAATATAAAAACAATAATGTAGATACTTTTATGAATGCTGTTATTGATGCTTCTCTTTCTATGCAGTCTTTAATTTGCGCGGCGGAAGCTAGCGGGTTAGGGGTCTGTCCTATTAGTATGATTAGAAATATTATTGATGAAATAAAAATACTTTGTAAATTACCAAAAGGCGTTTTTCCAATAGCTGGTTTAGCAATTGGATGGCCAGCTGAAAAAGCACCTGTTTCAATAAGGATGCCTCAAAGTATTACAATTCATAATGATTATTATAATGAAGAATATCTTAACGTAAAAATAAATGATTATGATGAAAGAGTTTATAAAATAGCGCCTATCACAGACAAAAAACAAAGACACGTTAATATTTATGGTGTTTCAGAAAAGGGAACGTGGTCTGAAAACGTTTCTCGGCAGTTATCTGTTCCAGAAAGAAATGATTTCAGAAAATGGCTTAAAAGTCATGGGTTTAAACTTGAATAATTTTTTGAAATAGCTCATTAAACATTGTCTCATCTTCATACATTAACCAATGACCTAATTTAAATTGAACATGAAAGTGAACTTCACTGTTTATTGATCTCAAAATAGCCATTCTGTCTTCGAGATAAACGCCTACACTGGCATCCTTTTCCCCCCAAATTACATAAAGTGGAACGTTTTGTTGTTTTAAAATTTGTGCTAACGTATCTGTCCCAGATATTGGCCTACTTTTAATTCTATGTGCGTCAGTGTTTTGTTTTTGAATATGAATTGATAAGTCATCCACTTTTTCGGGATTAGACATCATTAAAATTTCAAGGTTTCTTTTATGAGCATTATAAACTTCAGTCTCTGTCATTTTGGAGTGTCTTGCGATCATTTCCTCCATTACTCCTCTCTTAGCACCAAGGCCTCCAGGTCCAACTAATATCAATTTTTGTGGATTAATGCCTTTTCTATTCATTTGATAAGAAAGATGGCCAGCAATTAATCCACCAAAGGAAAAACCACATATTATTGGGTTTTCATTTATGTCAATTAACTCCATAAGAGAATCAACTAAGTTTGAAGCAATTTTTTCTGGAGTATGAGGCATACTTAGGTCATCTGACTCTCCAAATCCAGGCATGTCAGGTATTAAAACTCTATTTTTTTTAGAAAATGGAAGAGCTTGTTTTATCCAATGTGCCCAACTACCATACCCTCCGTGTAAAAAAACTATAGGCGTACCTTTCCCCCAAGATCTCCAACATACACTTGAATCTTTAGTTTTAATTACTGTTTTAAGAGAATTTTTTTCAACCTCAAAGATTTTCTTCTTATATTCTTCAAAATTAAATTTTTCTTTAGACATTTTCATTTTCCTATGTTCAATAATTTTTGGAACTATTAATTTTTTTTTATTTATTCACAAGCAATTTTATTGATATTCTATATATTTATTGCTTATAAGTAATTTTTAACTATTTTATATTTTATATATTTAAACCTTTTAACGGAGGATACCGAGCATGCCACATATACCTGCATCCGATGCTTTGTCACATATAAGAGTGCTTGACTTAACAAGAGTTAGATCTGGTCCTACTGCGGTTAGACAATTAGCGGATTGGGGTGCTGATGTAATAAAAATAGAGGCTCCAGAAAGCATCGAAGCAGATGGAGCTTTAGGCGCATCCAGGCACACTTCTGATTTTCAAAATCTGCATCGTAACAAAAGAAGTATCACTTTAAATTTAAAAAAACCTGAAGCAGTTAAAATTTTCCTAAGACTTGTAGAGAAATCTGATGTGGTTGTTGAAAACTTTCGTCCTGATGTAAAGGATCGACTGGGCATAGATTACAATTCTTTAAAAAAAATAAACCCAAGAATTATCCTTGCTAGTATATCAGGGTTTGGGCAAGATGGACCATATGCCAAACGACCAGGGTTTGATCAAATTGCTCAAGGAATGGGTGGTTTAATGAGTGTAACTGGAGCTCCTGGTCAAGGTCCAATGAGAGTAGGAATTCCTGTTGCTGATTTAACTGCAGGTCTTTTTTGTGCGATGGGTATTCAAACAGCATTGATTGAAAGAGAAAAATCGGGAGAGGGACAGTGGGTAAAAACGTCCTTACTACAAGCTCAAATTTTCATGCTCGATTTTCAGGCCGCAAGATGGTTAAGTGAAAAAAATATTGCAGGTCAAGCTGGCAATAATCATCCAACAAGTGTTCCAACAGGAGTTTTTAAGACTTCTGACGGTTCAATAAATTTAGCTGTTGCAGGTGAAACAATTTGGAAACGCTTTGTTGAGTCCATAGATAAATCTGAATGGCTTGAAAAAGAAGAGTTTAAAGGAGCAACAGAACGTTTAAAGAATAGAGATTATTTAAACTCTTTAATTGAAGAAATTACAATTACTAGAACCTCTAATGATTGGGTTAAAATATTAGAAAAAGTTGGTGTGCCATGTGGCCCTATAAATACTATAGATAAAGTATTTGATGATCCTCAAGTCAAGCATCTAGGGATTGCTCAATCTATTGATACTATTCCTTTTGGACAAACAGAATTAGTAGGTCAGCCATTTAATCTTTCTCGCTCTCCTAGTTCTATGAAGCAGAGGCCTCCAGAAAAAGGTGAACATAATTTAGATATTTTGTCTGAGTTAGGTTTTAAAGAAGATGAATTGGCCAACCTTATTGAACAAAAAATTATCTAAATAAAAATATAGGATTTAAAATGACTACAGAAAAAATGTTATCAAAAAGCGAAAATGGAGTTGGTTATATTACTTTTAATAACCCAGAAAAACATAATGCCGTTTCAATTGAAATGTGGGATGCTTTAGTTACAATTCTTAATGACTTTAAAAATAATAAAGATATTCGTGTTATTGTCTTAAATGGAGCTGGAGGTAAATCATTTGTTTCTGGAGCTGATATATCTAAGTTTGACAAGGAAAGAAGTTCTAAAGAGGCAGTGCTAAATTATAATAAAAAAACTCAAATAGTATACGAGCTTTTAGAAACATTTCCAAAACCTACAATAGCTATGATTAATGGTTATTGTATAGGGGGTGGCTTAAATTTAGCAGTTTGTTGTGATATAAGGATATGCTCTCAAAAATCAAAGTTTGCAATGCCTGCAGCCAAATTATCACTCGGATATCCTTTCTCATCTATAAAGAGACTTTTTGATATTATGGGGCCAGGTATGGCAAAACACTTTATGTTTACCGCAGATAGAATAAATGCTGATGAGGCTTTGACATGTGGTTTAGTTCAAAAGTTAGTTCCAGAAGATACATTAGAGACTTTTGTTAAGGAATATGCGTTAACAATATCTAAAAATGCTCCATTAACCATTAGAGCTATGAAACAAATAGGAATAGAGATTTTAAAAAATCCTGACGATAGGAATCTTGTGTTATGTGAAGAACTTGCTTCAGTGTGCTTTGATAGTGAAGATTACAAAGAGGGTAGAAACGCATTTATGGAAAAAAGACCTGCTAACTTTAAAGGTGTTTAGTCTAGTTTTATGTTTTCTAACTATTTTGGATTATAATATTTTATTGCGTTGTCATGAAAAAGACTTTTAATTTCATAATCTTTCATAGATGAAACAATTTCTTTAAAACCATTAAATATTTCATCAAAAGTAGATATCACTCCGTCTACAGGAAAATTAGACGCAAACATGCATCTCTGATATCCAAAAATATCTATAGATTCTTTAATGATGTTTTTATTAAGATTAGAATTCCATTTTTTATTTGGGACACAAATTCCAGATATTTTTAATGCTGTATTTGGTTGTTCAGCAAATTGCTTCATATTACTTTTCCAATTGTTTAGCCCATCTTTTGATCTGTCAGATGGTAACCCAGTATGATTAAGTATTATTATTGTATCTGGAAAATCTTTAGCTAGCTTTGTAGCATCTGGAAGATGCCACCATGGAATTTGAAGATCATAGTGTAGATGATATTTTTTTAACAAAGAATAACCTTGTCTAAAAACAGGATCATTAAGTGTTCCTTTTGGGTTTAAATTTTGAATATCAGGTGTTAAAGATATTCTTGGTTTATGCCTTATACTTCTAATTAGCGGATACCGCATATGTCCACTTAGTACAGCATCAATATCTTGTCTATCAAACCAAGCTTGGCCAACTATGGCATTTGGAAAACCTGTTTCATCATATAATTTATGAAGCCATTTAGTCTCACCAACTGGATCTTTTGGGTCCCACTCAGTCTCCATATGAACTGTTTTTACTATATTATGATTTTTGCTAATTTCTTTATAATCGGATATCAGAAAGTTTTTGCATATTGAGCTATAATCTCCATATCTAAAAGGTATTTGACTATTTGCATTTAACCATGGGTGTTTTTTTAAACTCAAATCCCAAAAATGATGATGAGCGTCAATTATGGGTATATTTTTCATTATTTTCCTTTTTAAATAATTTTATTCTTATCAAATAATTTTACAATAGATGTGCCATCTAGATTTGCTTTTGATTTCCCCGTAAGAATTGTAAATAATTGTTTTGTAAGACTAGTTATTGGTATTGGTATGTCTTTTTGATCTGCAAGTTTAGAGACCATGGAAAGATCCTTTAGAATTTGTGAAGCGTAACCTTGGGGTTTAAAGTCTTTTTCTATCATTCTAGGAAATAAATGTGTTAGTAAATTTGAGCCAGCGTGACCATCACTTAACGCATTAGGAATTTTATGCGCATCAATTCCCCAAGCCTCTGCAAATGATAATGCTTCAGCTAAAACAGCATAATTATTTAACACTAATATTTGATTTATCATCTTTACTATTTGACCAGAACCTACAGGACCAAAATGTGTAAAATTTGATGCAATATCGTTTAAAATTGGTGAAATTATATCTACATCTTTTTGTTCTCCACCGACCATTATAGCTAGTGATCCATCCAAGGCTTTTTCAGGCCCTCCAGATATTGGTGCATCCACCCATGATGACTTTTTTTCGATTTTAATTTTCTTTGAAAAATTTATAGTTTCGTTAGCTAATGTTGTTGATAAATCAACAATTATAGTATCCTTAGAAGCGTTTTGAATTATTCCATCATCCCCGAATACAACATTTTTTACATTCTCAGTTTTATCTACACAGATAAATATTATGTCGCAATTTTTACATACTTGAGCTGGATTAGCACATAAAGTAACTCTTTTTTTATTGTTCAACGACTCTAATTTTTCTTTTCTTTTATCATATGCATTAATTAAATAATTTAGCTCTGATAAACGCTTCACGAAAGATGCTCCCATCAGTCCTATTCCGATAAATCCTATAGGTTTAAAATTATTATTCATTGGTTTCTCATAAAAAAATATAATGTTTAATATTTATGATTTATAATAACACCATAAACATTGTTATAATCAATTAAAAAGTATCTTTGTTTTATTTCATAATTTTTACTCGTTAAAATTATATAGATTCAAGGGAATGTAGTTTACTATGATTAATAACGTTAAGAAGGGTGTTTTGATAATTGTACTTGCCACATTGTTTTTTGCTATAATGGATGGAGTTTCAAGATATTTAGCTGAAAATTATAATGTTTTTGTCATTAATATGATTAGAAGTTGGGTCTTAGCATTATTAGTAATTGTAATTAGTTTAAGAAAAAAAAATGGAATTATAAAGGTAATATCTACTAAACAGCCATACACTCAATTTATTAGAGGATTATTACTTATTTCAGCAATATTAATTGGAGTTTATTCTTTTACTAAACTTGGGTTAGTTCAAACTCATTCAATTTTGTCTTTTTTTCCTTTAATTGTAGTGGCTTTTTCAGGCCCAATTCTAAATGAAAAAATAGGTATTCAAAGATGGTTGGCAGTTTTATTCGGATTTTTAGGAGTTTTAATTATATTAGACCCTACAAATTTTATAATTAGCTTTGATGCTGTTTTACCTATTTTAGGTGCATTTGTATTAGGTTTTTATACAATTTTGACAAGAAAAGTTTCAAAAGATGATTCTTCTGAAACAAGTTTTTTCTGGGTAGCCATAGTTGGATGTATAGTTATGTCTATAGTTGGTCCATTTTACTGGGAGCCAATTTTATATAGAGATTGGGGATGGATGGCTTTATTATGTGTATTAAGCACAGCTGGTCATTTTCTTTTAATAAAAGCTTATGAAAATGCAGAAGCAAGTGTTTTACAACCTTTTACATACTTTCAATTATTTTTTGCATCCATAATAGGAATAATTATTTTTAACGATATAATAACACTATCAATATTTATTGGTGGTATAATAGTTGTTGGTAGTGGAGTTTTTTCAGCATGGAGAAATTATATTAATAATAAAAAAATTAGCTTGAAATATAACTAATCAATATAGCAGTTCAAAGGAGATGTCATGACAGAAACAATATTAATCACAGGGGCTAATAGAGGTATTGGGTTAGCTTTGACTAAAATATCTCTTATGAAAAATATGAATGTTGAGGCTTGCTGTAGAAATTTAAGAAACTCAAAGGAATTACATGAGCTTTCTCAAAGACATTCTAACCTAAATATTCATGAAATGGATGTAACAAGTGCTCAAAGTATTATAAATACATCCCAAAACGTCAAATTTGATATAGATATTTTAGTATGTAACGCAGGGGTTAATAACGGAAAAGGTAATATTTTTAGTAAAGACCATAATGAAAAGGCTATCATGGATGTTATGATGGCAAATGTTGCAGGTCCTTTTCTTACTATTCAAAACTTTTATCCAAATTTAAATAAAAAATCTCAATCAAAAGTGGCTATAATTTCTTCTCTTATGGGAAGTCAAGTTCATTTGTCGTCTAATGCTCCTATTTATAGAGCCTCCAAAGCTGCGGCTAATAATTTAATGCGAACCATATCAAATCAATTTTTAAATGATAATATAATAGTAACTTCTTTCCACCCTGGTTGGGTAAGGACGGATATGGGTGGTGATCAAGCTGACATATCTCCAGAAGAAAGTGCAGAGGGTTTATTGAACCAATTCCTAAATTTAAGTATGGAAGATACAGGTCAGTTTTTTAATTATGACGGCAAGGCTTTGCCATTATAGTTTTATTTATAGAGATTTAGGTTATGAGTTTATATAAGTTTAAAAGCATTGATTCGTCTGGTGAAATAAATGTTTCATTTAAAATTAGAAAAAAAGTTTTTTGTGAAGAACAGAGTATATCAGAAAAAATTGAGTTTGATAATTTAGATCATTTATGTGAGCATTTTTTAATTTATAAGAAAGATGAGGCTATAGCTACTGCTAGGGTTCGTAAAAAATCAGATCAGTTATTTAAAATTGAAAGAGTTGCTGTATTAGTTAAATATAGGAAGCTTAAGGTAGGGAGTTTATTGATTAATCAAATCATAAACCATTATATTAAAATAAATAAGAAAAGCTCTATAATGTTACACAGCCAAGTAGAGGTTCAAGAATTTTATAAAAATCTAAATTTTATTCCTTATGGAGATAGATTTTTAGAGGATGGTATTTTACATATAGCTATGAGGCATTTAAACTAAATTTTTATTTTAGTTTTTATAAAAAATAAAATTCGTTAGTAGTAAGTATTACCTTTTAAAAAGACATAAGAAGTGTTTGTATTGTTACCCATATTTTACACTCCTAGATATAAAACATAACAGATGCTAGTGTTTTCAATGGGTTACATTGCTTGACATGTAGGTTATGGTGCCGGCTGGGGGACTCGAACTCCCGACCTGATGATTACAAATCAACTGCTCTACCAACTGAGCTAAGCCGGCACTAAAGAGATCAATAATTGATATTTATTTTTGAGACAAGAACTTATTTTATTTTTTATTAATTTTTGAATAAAAAGTTAGGTTTTGCTGGCTTTTATTAGTATATTTTTTTGTAATTGGAACATTGCTATAGAAGCCGCATTAGAAACATTTAATGATTCACTTTCGTCATTTATAGGTATCTCAATTAAATGGTCTGCTTTTTCTTTAGTAAGTCTTCTCAAACCGTTGCCTTCAGATCCAAGTATAATTGCAATATGGCCTGTTTCATTTTCGAGAACAGAAATGTTCTCATTGCCTCCATTTGCTAATCCAAAAACAGTAAAGTTTAATTTTTGAAGTTTTACTATTTCTCTAGACATGTTTGATAGTTCAATTATATCTATTTTTTCTATAGCACCAGATGATGCTTTTGACATTGCCGCGGTTTCAATCGGGCTATTCCTTTGAGACAAGGCTACGCCGTTCATTTTAAAAGCATGCGCTGACCTAATAATTGCTCCAACGTTTTGAGGATCCGTTACTTGATCAAGTATTATTAATCTCAGAGGTACATTTGCTTCATTTGTATTTTTAAATAAAAATTCATCTAAAGATATTCTTTCAAGAGGTTTGGTTATTAATATAATATTTTGATGAGGCTTATGATTATTAATAGCGTCTAATTCTTCTTTCTTACGAATTGTTATTTCAATATTAACACCTATTTCTTTAATTTCATTTTCCCAAAATAATTTATTATCTTGGGTTGTAATTAAATAAAATAAATGACGGTTTCGGTTTCCAAGAGCAGATAGGGTTGAATGTTTTCCTGATATTATAGTCTGGTTAGAAGATAATTTTAAAATATTTTGTGATTTAGATATATCTTTATTACGATTGTAATTGTTTTCAGGGCGATGATCTTTAGAGTTTTTGTTATTAATATTGCTATTAAAATTTTGTCTTTTCAGTTTTTGGTTCATTGCATTTTCTTATTTAATAAAACGTTTAATTTTTTTTTTTTATTGACAATTAATTAAACCTTTTCTAAATGGCAAGGCTTGTGTATATAAACATATCATATGAATGATATTAAGTAAGGTTAAAGTATTAATTAATAAGTTATAATCTTAATAAGATTAAAAATGTTATTGGTGGGGTGGCCGAGTGGTTAAAGGCAGTAGACTGTAAATCTACCCGCGTAGCGTACGTAGGTTCGAATCCTACCCCCACCACCAAGTAACTATTTGAAAGTAATTAAATAATTTTAAAGAAAGGTCATAAAGATGTCTAAAGAGAAATTTGATCGTAGTAAGCCACATTGTAATATTGGAACAATTGGTCACGTTGATCATGGTAAAACTACATTAACTGCAG
>Ga0115005_10000196_pt1 | contig 45716 bp, 37 predicted proteins | sample ArcOceMetagenome_FD_87163 | JGI IMG/M metagenome (GOLD analysis project Ga0115005, IMG submission 87163) | Marine eukaryotic phytoplankton communities from Arctic Ocean - Arctic Ocean - Greenland ARC118M Metagenome | ecosystem: Environmental > Aquatic > Marine > Oceanic | place: Arctic Ocean... | reverse complement strand
TCAACCAACATCGTATTATGCAAATACGTCCATTGTTCTGGCCAATGGTTTAGTGGTTTGTTATCGAATTCGCTGCGTACGTATTGGCGAATGCGACCTTCTAAAATGGCTAATAATAGGTTTGCCATTGGGCCTTCTGCGATGCGAGGGTTTTTCACATCTCGTAATTCGGCTTCGCGTAAAATTTGTTTGAATTGCGTTTCTAGGCGTTCAAAAAATTGTGCAATGCGTGTGCGTAGGCGTTCAGTTTCACCAGATAAAGCGTCGCCGGTTAAAATACGGCAGATGCCTGGATTTTTTTCCGAGAAAGACAAAATAAGGGTCATGCAGTGTTCGATGCGCGCCAGAGTGTCGTCGTGCTCAGCGCGAATGCGATTAATGCGGGTGAAAATAGTGGCTTCGATAAATTCGATTAGGCCTTCGAACATTTTCGCTTTGCTTGGAAAATGTCGATACAGGGCGGCTTCACTTACACCAACTTCTTTCGCAAGGCTGGCAGTGGTGATACGGGCACCTGGGTTTACTTCTAACATATGAGCAAGGGCTTGCAGAATCTGCTGCTTGCGAGAAGTCTTTTGATCGCTATCCGTCATGTTAACGTGTGTACTTGCATCAAAAAAAGAGAGTCTATGCTAATCCTCATTGAGAAAAGTCGCAATCACAAAAAGAGCTTTTCGTGACTTGGTTTAAGCTTTATTTAAGAAAATAAGAGGTACAACGGAAAGTTAGCAACTGGCTGAAGGACAAAATACGACAGGCAAAAAAATAGGGCACCAAAATTAATTTTGATACCCCATTTGAGTGCGTATATGAATATGCGCTAAGCGTTAGGCATTGGTAATAAGTGTGCCCACACCTTCGTTGGTGAATATTTCCAACATGGTGCTGTGACCCACTCGACCATCAATGATGTGCGCGCTGGTCACGCCGCCTTTTACAGCATCCAAAGCACACTGGATCTTCGGCAGCATACCGCCGTAAATAGTGCCGTCTGCAATTAATTCGTTAACTTGCTCTGTGGTTAAGCCGGTTAAAATCTCACCGCTTTTATCCATCAAGCCTGCAATGTTGGTTAGCAGTAATAATTTTTCTGCGCCTACCGCTTCGGCTACTTTACCGGCCACTAGGTCAGCGTTGATGTTGTAAGATTCGCCATCCGCGCCCACACCGATTGGTGCGATAACTGGGATGATGTCTGACTGAGCCAGCATATCCAACACTTTTGTATTGATGCTTTCTACTTCACCCACATGACCGATGTCGATGATTTCAGGCTGTTGCATGTCAGGGCTTTGCTGAGTCACTTTAAGCTTACGGGCTTTAATTAACTGGCCGTCTTTACCGGTAAGGCCCAGTGCTTCGCCGCCATTTTGGTTAATTAGGTTTACGATGTCTTTGTTTACCGAGCCACCCAATACCATTTCAACCACGTCCATGGTTTGGCTGCTGGTCACACGCATGCCGTTTACAAAGTGGCTTTCAATGCTTAGTCGATCAAGCAGGTCGCCAATTTGAGGGCCGCCGCCGTGTACCACGATTGGGTTAATGCCAATCAGTTTCAGCATCACCATGTCACGGGCGAAGCTGTTTTTTAGCTCGTCTTCGGTCATGGCGTTGCCGCCGTATTTCACAACAATGGTTTTACCCACAAAACGTTGGATATAAGGCAGGGCTTCGCTGAGTACTTGTGCAACATTAAACGCCGCGTCACGAGTTAAAGGCATGGCAATTCGCATTCTAAAAATAGGATATATAAGCCGGATTATACCTATGTGTGGCGGGTTTGTCCGCCACAGGTCAACCTTGCTGTATTAAGTGAGGGCTGAAAAGTCGGGCAGCTCAGGGATGTACGGCAATAACTCAGCATGAACCAGGGCTTGAATGCGCGTTAGGGCCAGTTCATCTAGGGCTTCAAAGCGCAATGTTAGGCAAGGGGTGGTATTGCTGGCCCGCACTAAGGCCCAGCCATCTTCAAAGTTAATGCGCAGGCCATCAATTTTAAGGGGGTCTGCGTCTTTAAAGCAGTGGCTTTGTATTAAGGCCATTAATGAGAATTTGTCTTCTTCATTGACGCTAATTTGGATTTCTTCGGTGGCCACTGTGTGGGTAAAGGCATCCAGCAATTGGGATAGGCTTTTTTTATGCTCACTTAACAGCTGGCATAAACGTAAACCGGCATAAATGCCGTCATCCACGCCTATGGCGTTTTCATCATTAAATAGAATATGGCCGCTGAGCTCTGTGGCAAATGCGGCGCCGGTTTCTTTGATGGCGCGCTTCATACTGGTGTGACCAGTGGCGATCATTTTGCCGTTTAGGCCTAATGAGTCGATATGCTGCTGCAAAAGAGAGCTGCATTTTACATCGTATAAAAAGGTCAGTTTGGAAGTGGCTTTGGTATTGGATGATCTTTGACGTTTTACAATGTCATCAATAAATAACAAGCTCAGGCGATCAGGCAATATGAAGTTGCCTAGGTTGTCGATTACACCTAAACGATCCGCATCGCCGTCTAAGGCTAAACCCACATCGGCGTTATGTTCCAATACAGCGTCTTGTAACCATTTTAAATTTTTACTTTTTGCAGGGTCTGGGTGGTGCAATGGAAAGTTGCCATCCACATCGCAGGCAATTTCTATTACTTCAGCACCTAATGTTTTAAGCGCGCGCACAGCAGTGGGGCCGCCGATGCCATTGCCCGCATCTAACACCACTTTTAGTGGGCGCTTTAAAGATAAAAATTCGGTTAGACGTTGCTGGTATTCATCAAACAAATGGCTGGCGTCTTCAAGGCTGCCTTTGCCGCTGGAAAATAAATTGAGTTGAATGCGAGATAATAAAACTTGGATGTCTTCACCGCTGCGTGCGGAACCGGCCACGGCGATTTTAATGCCGTTATCTTGTTTGGGATTATGACTGCCAGTGATCATGGCGCAGCTTTGGCCGTTGTGTTTGATGGTCCAAAACGTCACAGCGGTTGGGCATTCGCCAATGAGTTTTACATTACAGCCTGTGCTGCAAATGCCACTGACCAATGCATCACGCAATGATGGGCTGGATAACCGTCCATCCCACGCTACAAAACATACATGCTGTCGAGCCGCTAAAATCTCACTGCCCAACGCTTTACCAATAAGGTGAGCGTTCACCTCATTAAGTTTGTTTGGGTAGTGGCCGCGAATATCGTATTCGCGGAATATTTCATGAGGTATCGATTGCATATGTGTTTTATAAATTATCGATTAGTTAATGATGCGTCACGAGCGAAAACTAGGTGAGGCAAATTTTTTTGAGGACATCGAGCTTAGCCTGCTAAGTGATGAGTCCGATAAAAAATTTAACAAAGCCTAGTTGAGCGCAGTAGCATCAGGATTATTTTGTGCCGGTAGAACCGAAGCCGCCTGTCCCACGATCCGTAGCTACGAAATCTTCAACTATTTCAAATTCAGCTTGTACAACAGGCACGATAACAAGTTGTGCAATACGCTCGCCAATTTCCATTGTGAATGGCTTATCACCACGGTTCCAGCAGCTTACCATTAGTTCCCCTTGGTAATCGCTATCAATTAAACCCACAAGGTTGCCTAAAACAATGCCGTGTTTATGGCCAAGACCACTGCGCGGTAAAATCATGGCGGCAAGGTTGTTGTCTTCAATGTAAACAGATAAACCAGTTGGAATCAGTTTTGTTTCGCCTGGGTTTAATACTAATGTTTCTTCAAGGGCAGCGCGTAAATCCAAACCTGCGCTGCCTTGTGTGCCGTAATGTGGCATTGGGATGTCATTGCCAATGCGCTTGTCTAAAACTTTTACTTGAAAAGATTGTTTCATTTGAATGCTCTAAATATAAATAAGTGAAATCAGTTTTGTGCCGCTAAAAGTTTAGCGATGTGTTTAACCACATCATTGGCCAGTTGATATTTACTGGCTTGGGCAAAATCGGTTTGTGAATGTTTATCAATAATGATGATGGCATTTTGGTCGCTATTAAAACCGATGCCGTCTTGGCTCACATCATTGGCCACAATCATGTCTAAATTTTTCTTCTCTAATTTGCCTTTGGCGTAAGCAATGACATCTTGTGTTTCTGCGGCAAAGCCCACGGTAAACGGCTTGTTTTCTGTGGCGGCCACAGTGGCAATGATGTCAGGATTTTTCACCAGTTCAATGTTCATGGCGTCCTGAGATTTTTTAATTTTTTGCTCGGCCACATTGGCAGGACGGTAATCGGCAACGGCGGCGGCGCCAATAAATATATCGGTTTCAGGCAAGGCTTTTTCAACCGCGTCTAACATGTCGTTGCAGCTTTCTACATCTATACGTTTGATGCGTTCAGGAGTGGCTAAATTCACTGGCCCTGAAATTAAGTTAACCGTGGCACCGGCTTCCATGGCGGCAATGGCTAAAGCAAAGCCCATTTTACCGCTGGAGTGATTACTAATGTAACGCACGGGATCAATGGCTTCGCGAGTAGGGCCTGCCGTTATGGTGACGGTTTTGCCGGTTAATAAGTCCGACTTAAATTGATCGGCTAACATTTTGGCTAAAGCTTGTGGCTCTAACATGCGCCCAGGGCCCACATCGCCACAGGCCTGTTCGCCTGCGTCTGGCCCCCAAATTTGTACTTTGTTTAGGGTGCGTAAGGTTTGGATGTTGGCTTGGGTGCTATCAGCGGCCCACATGGCTTGGTTCATGGCAGGTGCCATGGCTTTTGGCGTGTTGCTGGCCAGCAGTAATGTGGTTAATAAGTCGTTGCCCATGCCTGCGGTCACGCGGGCAATGAAGTTGGCACTGGCAGGGGCCACTAAAATAAAATCAGCCCAGCGAGCCAGTTCAATATGGCCCATGCCGGCTTCGGCTTCTGGGTCCAATAGGCTGTGGTGCACAGGGTTGCCAGAAAGCGCCTGCAAGGTAAGCGGGGTAATGAATTCTTTTGCGCCGTCGGTCATGACCACACGTACATCGGCCCCTGCTGTTTTAAGGGCGCGTACTAATTCGGCACTTTTATAAGCAGCAATGCCACCAGTGATGCCCAGTAAAATTCGTTTGTTGTTTAGCCTTTGCATGGCAATTCCTTAAGGTGCTGCGAGTGTGCTGTGATCACTTGCGTCATAACAAATAGACCTTGTTATTAATGAAACACAGCGCCCTCTAATGGCGTGATGGCAGTATAGCGCCATAGAATCGATGCTGCATCTGTCTAAACTACAGAAGCCGTGATGCGGTGTTCAAAAATCGAAATTATATCCCGATGAATAGATTGCCATGACATGCCCGAATTAAAGAAGCAGATAATCAGCTGTTAAAAAGCGAGGTTTCAGAAGAAGAGCGTATTTCTTAAAAAAATTGGCCCGTGAGAAGCCCGTATGGGGCTGCATCATCTAAGGTCAAAGTGAGTACGAATAAAGGACATACCATGGCAATTAGCGATTGGCCCATAGACGAGCGCCCGCGGGAAAAGCTACTCAATCATGGGGCTCATAGCCTGAGTGATGCAGAGTTGTTGGCCATATTTTTGCGCACGGGCATCTCGGGTAAAAGCGCGGTGCAGCTGGCTCAAGAGTTATTAAATAGCTTTAACGGCTTGCGCCCCTTGTTAGAAGCGGATCAGCAAGGGTTCTGTCAGCACCTCGGTTTGGGGCCCGCTAAATACAGTCAGTTGCAGGCAGTATTGGAGATGTCACGGCGCCATTTAAAACAAGCCTTAAAACGCCCTGATGCGTTTGATGGCCCAGAAGCGGTGAGTCAGTATTTGATCTCTAAACTGCGTCACCTCCCTCATGAGGTATTCATGTGTTTGTTTTTAGACAGCAAGCACCAATTGATCTGCGCAGATGAGCTCTTTCGCGGCACCCTAGATGCAGCCAGTGTGTACCCCAGAGAAGTGGTGAAAATGGGCTTAAAACATAATGCTTCAGCGATTATTTTTGCCCATAACCATCCTTCGGGTATTGCGGAGCCTAGCCAAAGCGATGTCCACATTACACAGCGCCTTAACAGAGCCTTAGAGCTAGTAGATATAAGGGTGTTAGACCATTTTATCGTGGGGGAAGGAGAGGTGGTCTCTATGGTTGAAAGCGGCCATGGCTTTTATTGATGGATGCTTGTTTGTAGGGAAAAACGTCTACACTCAAAAGAGGTGTGCCCTGTGATATTTAGGGCCATAGGATAAGGACGTTGGCTTGAGACTACCTAGTTTATTATTGCTTTCGATTTTTATGCTCTCAATGCATGGGCATGCCAGCCCGTGGTCAGAACAAAACAAGCTCTCCCATCAATATGCGTATGTGTATCTTGAAGAAGAAAGCTTTATGCAGCAGGTGCTCACCCTACCGGAAAGTAAATGGATTCAAGTAAGCGAGTTTAGCAGCCACGGTTTTAAATCAGGGGAGTTTTGGTTACGCATAGAATCTAAGAACTTAACGCCAGTGCTTAAAAAACGCATTATCCGTTTAGGTTATGCCTTGCATGACCATGTGGGTATTTATCAATTTGATAACGCGGGTCAGCTTGTTTATCAATGGCACCTAGGGGATGCTGATGTTTACCCTGATAAACCTATCAGAGAAAAAAATGCGTCGTTCCCTTTAAAAATTCCTGCCAATGAAAGTCTATCAACGTATATTCGTATTAAGAGTGTTAATGCGATGAATCTAAGTTTGGATATCTTAGATGAAGATACACATAGTTTTCTGATTCAAATTTCTATTTTAATGGCGGGCTTGGTTTATGGCATTTTGTTGGTCATGGCCATTTATAATTTTGGTATTGCTATATTCACTGGAGATAAAGCGTATTTTGTATATGTGAGTTATGTGGTTGGGTTTATATTTTTTGCGTTGTCATTAACTGGAGATGGCTTTTATTTTTTATGGAATGAGAGCCCAATTTTTAATACTTACAGTATTCCTATTTCCGCAGGAATTTTGATATTCCCAACATTATACTTTTTGTATTACTTATTAGACGTTAAGAATAATGCACCAAAGGCGGCAAAGTTTTTCACCTTATTTAGTATTATAACGTTTATATTTTTAGCGTTAATCATGGTATTGCCAATTACAGCGATACTTAAGTTAGTAAATATCCTAAGTATTTTAGTTTCGTTTTTTGTCCTCAGTGTTGGCGTCTATTTGTTTGTTAAAAGAGTTCCGGTGGCTTTGATTTATGTGATTGCATGGATCATACCGCTAGTGGGCTTTGCCATTTTATCCATGTCCGCGTTGGGTATTATTCCAAGTAATTCTTTTACTCAAAACGCCAGTCTTTTAGGTGGAGTAATCGAAACCATTATACTTTCTTTAGCATTGGCATATCGCATTAAACTTGAACGTATTCAAAAAGAAGCCGCAATGAACAGTGCGTTGGAAGCTGAGAATCAAGCTGCAGCGGATAGATTAATGTACCAAGAACTTTTCGATCATGCGCCTGTGGGAATATTTCGCTATACCATGGCAGGGGAGTTGGTAGCCGTTAATCCGGTGTTAGCGCGTTTAGTGGGTTTTTCATCGGTCGAAGAAGTATTTGGGCATACGGATAAAACCAGAGAAATGTTCAGTGAAAACTCGGACCTTTGGAAAGATATTATTAGTCAGAAAAAAATAATCGATAGAGAAGTGGTTGTCATGACCGCCAAAAATGAAGAAAAGGAATTTTCTATCAGTATGCATGCTCACGGAAATAATGCAGATGGCACCATTGAGGGCTATTTAACCGACATCTCTGAACGGAAAATTGCACAGCATCGTCATGCGGTGATGGAACAAGAACGTATGTCATCAATGGAGCAGTTAGTGACAGGTGTTGCCCATGAAATAAATACGCCGCTTGGCAACAATGTGACGTCTTTAAGTTATTTGTCGAATCTAATGGATGACATACAAGGGAAAATGACCGCAGGCACATTAACCGTTAGCGATTTTAAACAGTTTTTAGAGAGCGGCAGAAGTTCGGTAGACATTATGTCGGATAACTTAACCACCATGAGTAGCTTGGTAAGTCGGTTTAAGTTGGTGTCGGTTAAGCAAATGAACATTGAAAAAGACACCATGCATATGCAGGAGTATTTTAAGTCCATTGTCGATAACTATCAGGAACAGCACCCAGATGTTTTGGTGCAAGTGAATACCCATGATATTAAAGAAGTACAGAGTTACCCTGCGGCTTGGACCATTATTATCGACCAGTTAATTGAAAATAGTGTGTTGCATGGTTTTACAAAAGAACAAGAGTCAAAAATAATATCAATCGACATTGATCATGAAGGTGATACGCACACCTTTACTTATAGCGATAATGGCAAAGGGTTAGAGGTGGATATGAAGGATAAAATATTCGATCCTTTCTCTACCTCAAACAGAGGTAATAGCAGTAACTCTGGTTTAGGAATGTATCGGGTTTATAATTTAGTGCATGAAGCGCTTAAAGGAGAGCTTGAGATTTTAAATGCAGAGGGGTTTGCATTAAAAATAAAAATTAAACGGTAAGCAGTCATCATATGGTTACATAGATCCAGCCACTCAGGTGACCACTTACCATTAAATTAAATGTTACTTCGCACCTAGCTCTTCACTTAATTGAACACTTCTATCGTTTGCCGCAGTAAGTGCTTTTTCTACAATGCCCTCAATGCCACTTTCAACAAAACTATTTAATGCTTGTTCTGTGGTCCCGTTTGGTGACGTTACATTTTTTCGTAACTGAGCAGGACTATCGTTGCTTTCACTTGCCATAGTGGCAGCGCCCAATGCGGTTTTAAGAGTAAGTTGTTTGGCGGTGCTTTCGCTTAGGCCTAGTTTTTTACCCGCTTCAATCATGGCTTCCATGAATAAAAAGTAATAAGCCGGGCCGCTGCCAGAAACCGCTGTTACTGCATCTAATTCACTTTCTGTATTTACCCACAAGCTAATGCCTACGGCATTTAATATGGTTTCGCTTAATTCTTTTTGCTGTGTGCTCACGTTTTCATTGGCAAATAAACCGCTTGCACCTTGGCCCACAAGGGCAGGTGTATTAGGCATGCAACGTACAATAGCAAGCGCTTGTTTTTCTGGCCCTGCCCATTGCATTAAACTGTCTAAATTAATACCAGCCGCCACTGAGATTAATAAAGGCTGCTTGGTTTTTAAAGCATCTTTTAGCGGGCTTAATACTAACTCCATTACTTGTGGTTTTACCGCCACAATGACTACGTCAGCCTGCTCAATAACGGCTTGGTTATTGGTGTCGCCATTGATGCCAAATTTACCTGTTAGTTCATCTAGTTTTTCTTGGCTAGGATCGCTGGCGTAAATATTTTTAGCAGAGAATCCGTTTTCAATTAAGCCGCCCATAATTGCGCTGGCCATGTTGCCGGCACCAATAAATGCAATGTTTGTCATGTGACTGTTTCCTATAATTTTAAATTAGTGTGTACGCTTGCCAAAAATGGCGGTGCCAATGCGCACCATGGTGCTGCCACATTCAATGGCTAATGATAAGTCTGCAGACATGCCCATGGATAATGTATCAATGTTCACGTTGTTTTGATTTTGATACTGAAGCTTTAGCTGTTGAAACTTAGTTTGCATGGCTAAAAACTCTTGTTTCAATGTGGCTTCATCTTGCGGAGCCGGAATGCACATAAGCCCGCGTAATGTGAGGTTAGGCAGTTGAGTAATGCACTGTGCTAGCGCATCCACATCCGCCAGTGTTATGCCAGATTTTGTATCTTGATCGCTGATGTTGACCTGAATTAACACGTTTAATGGGGAAAGCTCATTGGGACGTTGTGCATTCAAACGTTTAGCCAGCTTTTCTGTGTCTAGGGTGTGCAGCCAATTAAAGTGTTGTGCCACTAGCCGACTTTTATTGGACTGTAATGGGCCGATGAAATGCCAATCAATATTTAAGCTTTGCAGGGTTTGCGCTTTCTCAACCCCTTCTTGTACGTAGTTTTCACCAAAGCTGGTCTGGCCCAGTGTGTGAATGCTCTTAATGGCGTCGCTGGCATGCCGTTTGGAAACAGCTAATAACGTGACATCCTGGGTTGGGCGGCCGCTTTTTTGGCAGGCAGCCGTGATTTGATCCATCACCGTTTGATAATTCGATGTTAATACGTCTGAAGATTCTAAATCGATCATGGTTTTATTTTCAGGGCTGGTTACAATGCCAATATTGCTATTTTAAACTACAGTCATAATCATAAAAACTATAGTCACCGCTTACATTTTAGTCGCTATTATCGCATGCCAGTGGGCATGTACAAAGCAGACAACAAGGTTAAAGCGCGTGTGAATTAAGGGTCATCATGGATATTACAGAATTACTGGCGTTTAGCGCGAAACAAGGCGCTTCGGATTTACACTTATCTGCAGGCTTACCGCCTATGATCCGTGTAGATGGGGAAGTTCGTCGTATCAATCTACCTGTTTTAAGCCATAAAGAAGTACATGGCTTAGTTTATGACATCATGAACGATAAGCAGCGTAAGGATTATGAAGAGTTTTTAGAAACCGATTACAGTTTTGAGGTACCGGGTGTGGCGCGTTTCCGTGTGAACGCCTTTAACCATAACCGTGGTGCTGGTGCGGTATTCCGTACAATCCCTTCTAAAGTATTGTCATGTGATGACTTAGGCATGGGTCAAATCTTTAAAGACCTAGCCATGAAACCTCGTGGCCTTGTGGTGGTAACGGGCCCAACGGGTTCGGGTAAATCTACAACCCTTGCGGCCATGGTGGATTACATTAACGAAAACCACTACAAGCACATTCTAACGGTTGAAGACCCAATCGAATTTGTACACATGAGTAAAAAATCTCTTGTGAATCAGCGTGAAGTTCACCGCGATACATTAGGTTTCAACGAAGCCTTGCGCTCAGCATTGCGTGAAGATCCTGATGTAATATTAGTGGGTGAAATGCGAGATCTTGAAACCATACGTCTTGCATTAAGTGCTGCCGAAACCGGTCACTGTGTATTTGGTACGTTGCACACCACAAGTGCTGCCAAAACCGTTGACCGTATTGTGGATGTATTCCCAGCAGAAGAAAAATCCATGGTGCGCTCTATGCTTTCTGAATCACTAGAGGGTGTAATCTCTCAGTGCTTATTGAAGAAAAAAGGCGGCGGTCGTGTGGCGGCTCATGAAATCATGGTGGGTACACCGGCCATTCGTAACTTGATCCGTGAAGAAAAAGTTGCGCAAATGTACAGTGCCATTCAAACCGGTGGTTCGTTAGGCATGGTGACAATGGATCAAAGTTTAAAAAACTTGGTTCAAAAAGGCATCGTAACTCCTGAAGCGGCTCGTCAAAAAGCCAAAAATCCAGATCAGTTTTAATCGTTAATTAAAACTACTGAAGTAGAGAAGGTATTAGAATGGATTTGGAAAAGCTATTGCGCTTAATGGTTGATAAAACCGCCTCGGATTTATTTATTACAGCCGGGATGCCGCCAAGTATGAAAGTACATGGTCGTATTCACGCGGTTACTAAATCACCACTGAGTGCAGAGCAAACCAAAAGCATCATTTATGGCATGATGTCGTCAGATCAAATTGAAGAATTTGAACGCTGCAAAGAATTAAACTTTGCAGTGAGCGCCAGTGGTGTAGGGCGTTTTCGTGCCAGTGCTTTTTTCCAACGAAACCTTGCCGGTGTAGTGTTACGCCGTATTGAAACCCGTATCCCGGATGTGGAACAGCTTGGACTGCCCGATGTGATCAAAGAGATTGCAATGACCAAACGTGGTTTGGTTTTGTTTGTGGGTGCAACTGGTGCCGGTAAATCGACTTCTCTTGCAGCGATGATTGGTTATCGTAACCAAAATAGTCGTGGCCATATTATTAGTATCGAAGATCCTATCGAATACATGCATCAGCATGCAGGCTGTATTGTTACTCAGCGCGAAGTAGGACTTGATACAGAGAGCTTTGAAATTGCACTGAAAAACACTCTGCGACAAGCGCCAGATGTGATCATGATTGGTGAAGTGCGAAGCGCTAAAACCATGCAGCACGCAGTAACTTTTGCAGAAACAGGCCACCTTTGTTTAGCCACCTTGCATGCGAATAACGCCAACCAAGCGTTAGACCGTGTGATTCACTTCTATCCTCATGAGCAGCAGAACCAAGTTTGGATGGATTTATCGTTAAACTTAAAAGCCATTGTTGCTCAGCAATTGATCCCGACACCTGATGGTAAAGGCCGTAGGGCCGTGGTTGAAGTATTGCTAAACACCCCATTGATTGCGGACCTCATTCGCAAAGGTGAGGTGCAAGAACTGAAACCATTAATGAGTAAATCTACGGAACTAGGAATGCAAACCTTCGACCAAGGTTTGTATAACCTGTACCAAGAAGGTGAGATTACTTATGAAGATGCGCTTAATAGTGCGGACAGTGCCAATGATTTACGTTTGATGATTAAACTGGCCTCGGAAGACCCTGATCAATTATCAAGTGCCACTCAGGGATTAACCCTTCAAGATTAAGCTTTTGGCTAGAAGTTAACTGCATTGTTAATGCTGCGTTACAAATAAATTTTAGCTTGTTACATGGCAGAGCTATGCGCCTCGCTAAAATTTATTTCTTCTTTGTCTTAATGGCTTCAATAATGCTGCCTTTAAAGTTTTCGTTTTTAATTACCTACCTGTTTCAATGAGCTATTTCATGTTTAAAAAGTTATTTTTTGTTTGTATTTGCATTGGTTTACTTGCAGTAGCTTGGTTGTTTTATGAATACCAGCAAACGGCGGGGGCAGCGGATGCGCAAGTTGAAAAAGATTTGCACGAATTGCGCATGGCCTACGATCAGCAATTAGAAAAAAATGAAGGTGTGTTCACCGATGTTTTACATCATGAAAAAGTATTTCTGGATCGTAAATTAGTGAATCAAAGCATCAACGAACAGCGTCAGTATGTGCGTCATTACAACGGTCTGTATTTACGCGAAGGGATAAAAAGCTGCTTAGAAACTCAAGTTATTTATATTAATAGAGAGTCTAAGGTATTAAGTGAGAAGTGGTCTTTGCTTGATAATAAGTGTTTGCCGTAATTAAAAGCAAACATTTCATGTACTCGCAGTGTTCTTTCTTATCTAATTAATTGATAAATCACTCCAAAGTGGTATGCATTCGCCATATTTTCCTATTACTCTTACTTCTCTAAAAAATAACAAAAAATAAAGAGAAGTATAGATGGAACGTTTATTCGCTTTGGTTTTTCTATTGACCTATTGGGCGGCCCCTACGCAAGCCAATGAAGCTCTGCTCAAACATACCACTGCCGTAGCTCAAGCAATGTCTGCTTTATACATGGAAGCATTAACTCAAGGTAATCGTAAGTACGAAAAAGATTTGAAATTGCACTTACAAGTAGCCGATAAATATATGCAGGATTTGGCTGCTTCTGAACTACCTGAAGCTAAGGCGTTTAATAAAACCTGGCTGAGTATTAAAGATAGATTAAGTGTGGAATACACCGAAGATTATGAATGGGATGTTCACACGGAAATTCGTCGTGAATTTCGCCGTTACCAAACTGAACTATATGACGTAGTGAATAGCAATTCAGAACAATATCAAAAGCCTCCCATGATCAAAATGTTAGCGCTGGCTCAAGTGGAAACCATCATTGCTCGATTTTTTGATATATCCACATCCTTTACCGGTACTTCCACTTTAAGCCCTATTGATGAAAAGAAAGTAGACCTGCCTGTTATCGGTAAGCAATTTAATCAGTACATGGATAACATGATCAAAGCGCCTTTTTATCAACAGCAGGCGAAAAAATTAGCATCAGCTCAATATAAATGGAAATTCATTGAAAAGAGTGTGGTGAATTACAGCAACGAAAGTGCGCACTTTTTGGTTTACGCCACTAAGAATAAAATTCATAAAGCTTTATCTGTCGGGCAAGAGCTAAGTGCTAACTAAGCAGTAATATTCGAGCCTGTACATGACAGGTATAGCGCACATAAAAAAGCCCACTAAGACCTTTAAGTCATAGTGGGCTTTTTATTTAACAGCAATAGGCTTTAGCGTTGAAAAACCACATGGCCTGCATTAATGGTGCAAACCACTTTGCCATTTAAAGTTTGATTCAACCACGGGTTGTTGGAGCCTTTAGATACAAGCTGTGACTCTTGTAGTGTCACTTCAGCATCTTTATCCACAATGCAGATATCCGCTTTGCGCTCTGTTTTTAGTTGGCCGATGGATTTATTCAACATGCTGGCGGGAGAACTGGTAACAGCGCTAATGGCGGCTGCCAAAGTTAGTTCATCTTTAGCCACTAGGTTTAATAATACACTGGCAAAACTATCCAAAACGCTGATGCCTGATTCACTGGCCGCAAACGGAGCCATTTTAGAAGCTAATTCATGGGGTCTGTGGTTAGAGCAAATAGAAAGTTTACCGGCGTTTACCGCAGCTAATAATGCTTGGCGGTCGTCTTCGCTACGATACACCGGGCTTACGTGCATTAAGCTGTTGTAATCAAGACAGTTAATATCGGTAAATACTAAATTGCCTAATGCCACATCAGCGGTAACGGCTTGGCCGTTTTCTTGTGCGGCTAAAATTAAATCTAATGCGGCTTTGCTGCATACTCGGCTTATGTGTAAACGCACACCGGCTTCTTTAGCTAAAATTAAGTGTTGAGTCAGTGCACAGGTTTCTGCACTTTCGCTAACGCCAGCTAAGCCGAGTTTTGTGCTTACAACGCCTTCATGCATCACACCTTCTTGGGCAAGCGCTTCATCAATGGGTGTCACCATGGCCAAAATATCAAAGCCGGCTGCGTAGTGATAACACTGCTTAATGACTCGGCTGTCTTTGAATGGTTTTTCAAGTTGGCTCAATGCAATGCAGCCCCCTTCTTTTAAACCGTGCATGTTGCTTAGCTGTTCGCCTTCTAAACCTGCGCTTAATGCACCGGCTGGTAAAACGCGGCAAAAGCCGGCTTGCTTGGCTTTTTCTTGAATCAGTGTGGCCAGTGCTGCGCTGTCTACCACAGGTTTGCTATTAGGCGTGCTAACCAGAGTGGTAAAACCACTTTGTGAAGCGGCTTGGGTTTCACTGGCAATGCTGCCTTTTTGTGAAAAACCAGGCTCGGCTAAAAACGCATTTAAATCGATAAAGCCTGGGAAAACCATTTTGCCGCTGGCATCAATGGTGGATTCCGCTTTAAAGCCTACTGGTGCGTTACCAATGGCGACAATCGTATCGTTTTCAATAAAGACATCCATTACTTGATCAAGCTTTTGGCTTGGATCAAAAACATGGCCGCCTTGAATGCAAATAGTGTTTTGAGGCTGAACTTTCATGATTAAGCCTCTCCTTCGGTTTGGCTGGTGTTTTGATTTTTTTCAGCAGTTTGAATTGCTGTCTGTCCGCCCATGGCCATTGCCATGATTGCCATACGCATAGGGATGCCGTTGCTCACTTGTTTTAAAATGACGCTTTGAGGGCCATCTGCTACGGCGCTGTCTATTTCAACGCCGCGGTTAATTGGCCCTGGGTGCATAACAATGGCATCCGGTTTGGCGTAACTCAGTTTGTCTTGGTTTAAGCCATATAATTTATAAAATTCCGCTTCACTTGGTAGCAAGGCATTTTGCATGCGCTCTTTTTGCAAACGCAGCATGATGACCACGTCCACATCGTTTAAGCCTTGTTTCATATCGTGAAAGGCTTTTGCACCAAGACTTTCGATATCACGAGGCAATAACGTGTTTGGCCCTACGACGCGTACTTCTTCGGCGCCTAGCGTATTAAGGGCGTAGATTTGTGAACGTGCCACTCGGCTATGTAAAATGTCACCAACAATGGCCACTTTTAAACCTTCAAACGAGCCTTTTTCGCGACGTATGGTTAGCATATCGAGCATGGCTTGTGTTGGGTGAGCATGGCGACCGTCACCTGCGTTGATCACAGCCACGTTAGGTGTCACATGCTGCGCAATAAAGTGTGCTGCGCCACTGTCAGCATGGCGAACTACAAACATGTCGCTGTACATGGATTCTAAATTCCATAACGTATCCATTAAGGTTTCACCCTTACTGGTCGCACTGCGGGCAATGTCCAAATTTAAAACATTGGCGCTTAAACGTTTTGCGGCAAGCTCAAAAGTTGAGCGAGTACGCGTGCTGTTTTCGAAAAATAAATTCACCACAGTTTTACCGCGTAGCAATGGCACCGTTTTTACGCTGCGTTCTTGGCTGCTAATAAAACTGTCGGCGGTATCTAAAATTTCAGTTAATAATTCGCGGCTTAAACCTTCAGTGGTTAAGAAGTGTTTTAAGCGGCCTTCTTTGGTGAGTTGCACCTGGTTGGGCAAAATTAGTTGATTGTCCATTAAGCATGCTCTTGTTCGTTTAAGGTAACCAAAGACAGAGTTAATGGCTCTGGCCCACTTAATTTAATGCGTTGATTATTTTCTAGTTGCAGGCACTGACCAGTAACATTGGCTTCAATGGGCAGTTCACGCTGGCCAAGGTCTAAAAGACTGGCCAAAAGAATGTGTTTTGGACGCCCGTAATCAAACAGTTCGTTCATGGCAGCACGAATGGTGCGCCCTGACATAATGGCGTCATCCACTAGGATAATGGTTTTGTCTTCAATCTCAGGCAGCTCACTGCTTTTAACTTGTGGGTGTAAACCGTTTTGAGTGAAGTCATCACGGTAAAAGCTAATGTCTAATAAACCAAGCTGGCTTTTAAGCCCTAGTGAGGCGTGCAAAGATTTTGCAACCCAGGCGCCACCTGTGTGTATGCCCACCATAACCACATTATCAAATGATGTGATCTGGGATTTTAGATCTAAGCTCATGTTGTTAATAAGCTCATTTGGGTTGGGCAGTTGAGAATCTGTTAGGGACATACTTGAGCCTATGGTCTAATTATTTTGTTCTGATAATGGGTTTTGTTCTAACCAAGATATTAAAATAAATTCTGCGGCAAGCTCATCCACTGGGTCGGATTTATAATGGCCTTTATGGCCCTGAGCTTTAGCCACTTGTTTGGCTTCAAAGGTACTTAAGCGCTCATCAATAGTAAAGGTTGTGTTGCCGTAGCGAGCGTGTAAACGATTACTGAATTTATTGGCTCGGCGTGACATGTCGCTTGCAGTGCCATCCATATTAAGCGGCAAGCCAACCACAAAGCCATCTGGTTTCCATTCGGCTACTAATTTATCGAGCGCGTCCCAGTCGGGCTTGCCATCTTTTGCATTGATGCAGCCAATGCCGTTGGCTGTTTGCGTAAGGCGTTGGCCCATGCAAATACCAATGCGCTTGGTACCAAAGTCAAAGCCCATTAGGGTTTTAGTTTTATCTGTAGGGATGTCGTTCAAGACAGGTCCTTTTAGTCCGCTGTTTAGCAGAGTTCGTAAGCGTTATGCGTGACCAGAATGAGTGTTTAGCTGCTCAATACTGATGCCTAATTTGTTTGCTGCCTTTTGTGCAATGTCTTCCATAGGGGTATGAAATAAAAGCTCTTCATCGGCAGGAATAGTTAACCAGCTATTTTCAGCTAATTCGGCTTCTAATTGCCCTGCGGTCCAGCCGGCGTAACCCAGGCAAATAATGCTGTTTTCAGGGCCTGCGCCAGTGGCAAGGTTTTCTAGAATTTCTTTACTGGAAGTGAGTCGAACATTTTGGGTGATTTCCATGTTGTCCACTTCGTTGTAATTACCTTGGTATAAAATGAAGCCTTGCTCAGGGCTTACTGGGCCACCTTGCATAATGCTTTGCCCGTTACTTTTTTCAGTTTCAATTTTCAATTCCGAAAAAATATCCGATAAGTTCATGCCTATGGGTTTGTTAATGACAAGCCCCATGCAGCCGGTTTCATCGTGACTGCAGATATAACAAACAGATTGGCCAAACCATTGGTCATTCAGTTGTGGCATGGCCAATAAAAAGTGGTGACTTAAATTATTTATATTATCCATGAAGCGTTTTTAAAGTTGGTGGATAAAAAGGTATTTGCTTAGCGACCAATTACTCATTGGTGTTAGGCGTTATTTAGCTGTTGGTGCTAAACATATTTTCAAACTGCCATGTCCTGATGATTTCTAATACATCAGCTTGTTTTCTCATCTCTTCACTAAATGGCGCAAAGGGAGAAGCTTGACGCACAATGTGTTTGGCGGCGTCGTCCAAGATTTTATGGCCAGAGCTCTCCAGTACCTTGATTTCATGCACGGTGCCGTCGGCTCTAACCGCTACCAGTAAGCGTAGGCTGCCATTGATGTTTTGTCGTTTGGCTTCAAGCGGGTAATTAGTATTGCCGGTACTTTCAATTTTACGCAGCCACTGGTTCATATAGAGCGCATCATTACTTTGACGAGCGGATGTGGCGGTTAGACGTTTGGTTCTGGGTTTTTTGGTTAAGGTTTGACGCTGCATATCCAGCTTGGCTTCAAGGCTGGCAATTTCCAAACTGCGCTCTAATAAACTTTTGGTGGGTCCGGCTGGCAGTTGTAGGGCTTTAAGTTCTTGCTCTAGGCGCGTGCTTTGTAATGCGTAATCACCTTTCATGGTGGTGATGCTTTGGTAGCTTTGATCATTTGGTCGCGGGGCGCTGGCTTTCTGTTGCAGGCGTTGAGTTTTATTGATGTCTTCGGCTGCGTAATCGGCCAATTCTGTGGTGGTCATTTGTGCGCGTTCGCTCAAGGTGCCGCTGCCTAATTGGTTGGCCTGAGCTAAAAAGTCTGCTTCGTCTGGGGCTTTGTGGTGCTGGGTTTGAGCCAGGGTCACGTCTAAGGTGGTGGCGCTGTCATGACGATCAGGTAGGGAAAAGCCAATGCCAAATATAATCAACAGGTGCACTAGCAATGCCATAAATACGGCAAAGCTTAAGCGGTCATAATCATTTACAGCAACTGCTTGGCTCATGTTCTTTTTTAATACGTGATGTTAATGGCTCTATTTTGCCTGATGCGGGGTTGAAAGGCCACTGAGAAGGGCTTTGCTGGGCGGGTTGTAGCAGAAACTTGTGATGCATTCGAAGTGATAAATTGGCAGTGAAACCAAAAGGGGCTTGAGCACGCAGATCACGGGTTTGATCTGCGTGCTTTTGCGCTTAGTTTTCTAGGCGTCTTTCGATGGCATCAATGAGCATCATAGCCACGTCTTGATTGCTGTCGCGGCTGATTTCACGCACACAAGTAGGGCTAGTAACGTTAATCTCGGTTAGGTAATCACCAATCACATCAAGACCTACAAAGATTAAGCCTTTCTCTTTTAGGGTGGGGCCAATTTGGTTGGCGATCCATAGGTCGCGCTCGCTTAAAGGTTGCGTTAGGCCTGTGCCCCCTGCGGCAAGGTTGCCTCGGGTTTCGCCTTTTGCAGGAATGCGCGCAAGGGCGTGGCTCACTGGTACGCCGTCAATCATAAGAATGCGTTTATCACCTTGTTTGATCTCAGGGATAAACTTCTGCGCCATGATGCTTAGGGTGCCGTAGTTGGTCAGGGTTTCGATGATCACACTTACATTGGGGTCATCTTGTTTTAGGCGAAAAATTGAGCTGCCACCCATGCCGTCTAGTGGTTTGAAAATCACATCGCCGTGTTCTTGGTGAAAGTCTTTTAGGCGCTGAACGTTTTGTGTCACTAATACTTCAGGGCAGCACTGCGGGAATGCTGTAGCAAATACCTTTTCGTTGCAGTCACGCAGGCTTTGCGGTTTGTTCACAATGAGTGTGCCTTTGGCTTCAGCGCGCTCAAGAATGTAGGTGCTGTAAATAAACTCATTATCAAACGGTGGATCTTTGCGCATTAAGATCACATCAAGGTCGGCCAGAGGCTTCCATTGGCTTTCACCTTTTTCAAACCAGTGATTTTCATCCATAAATACAGTGAGTGGGCACATGTTGGCAACGGCTTCGCCTTGCTCTAAAGCCAGGTCTTTTTGCTCCATGTAAAAAAGGTTCCAGCCCTTGCGCTGTGCGGCATCTAACAATGCTAAAGAAGTGTCTTTTTTGAATGCGATGGACTCGATAGGGTCCATGATGATGCCAATGTTAATGCTCATATTTATCATGCCAAACTGGTAATATTTAATGTATTGTAGCGCGTAATTAGTCAAAATAGACATTTGACGTAATTCGCAAATGGTCCAAGTGACTATAGAATGCGCCTTATGAGTATGGTACAAAGGGTCGCTAATGTGACTTTATTAGCTATGTGTACTTTTGCGCCAGTTGAAAGTTGAGCTGGCCTAAAGTGGCGTCACAACAATAATAATGTAGAAGCGACCTGCAATAGGCTGATTTATGGCGGACAATTTCGAAAATATAAAGGTAATGGTAATTGACGATAGCAAGACCATTCGCCGAACCGCTGAGACCTTGTTGAAAAAAGTTGGATGCAATGTGATCACAGCCACCGATGGCTTTGATGCTCTAGCGAAAATTGCTGACAACCACCCTAGTATTATTTTTGTCGATATTATGATGCCTAGGTTGGATGGTTATCAGACCTGTGCCTTGATTAAAAATAATTCTAATTTCAAAAGCACTCCAGTGGTTATGCTGTCTAGTAAAGACGGACTGTTTGATAAAGCTAAAGGGCGTATCGTAGGTTCAGATCAATATCTGACCAAGCCTTTTAGTAAAGATGAATTACTGGGAGCCATCCGGAACCACGTTAAAGTGGCCTGATGCTCCAGTTCAATATTGATTTAAGTTTGAGGTTATTATGGCGCGCGTGCTGATTGTTGATGATTCGCCTACCGAAATGTTCACTTTGAAGTCCATGTTAGAAGCAAAGGGTTTTGAAGTACTGGAAGCAGAAAATGGTGCTGACGGTGTGGCGTTGGCACGTGAAGAATTGCCTGACGTTGTATTGATGGATATCGTAATGCCTGGTCTTAACGGCTTTCAGGCAACTCGACAGCTAACAAAAGATGATAAAACGGCTCACATTCCTGTGATCATCGTGACCACTAAAGACCAAGAGACCGATAAGGTTTGGGGTCAGCGTCAAGGTGCTAAAGGGTATTTGGTTAAGCCTGTGACTGAAGATCAGTTGGCTCAAACCATTGAGAGCGTTTTAGCAGAGGCTTAATTTATGACCCCATTTGCACTACTGCAGAATATTGCTCAACGTTGCAGATCACATGCAGCTGATCTGCCTTCTCGTATTGAGGCGGTTGAGCACTGGCGTGGTGTGGGGTTTATTCTGGCAGGTCGTCGCTATGTGGCGCCTATGTCAGATGTGAGTGAAATATTAACTGCACCTAAATTAACGCAAGTGCCTGGTGTGAAACACTGGGTAAAAGGCGTTGCCAATGTTCGCGGGCGCTTAGTGCCGGTAATGGATTTGGCTTCGTTCTTGGGTGGGCGCAGTACTTCTCAGCGTAGCAAACGAACTTTGATTATTGAAAAAGGGGATTTGCTCAATGGATTAGTGGTTGATGCGGTACTTGGTATGCAGCATTTTCCGCTTGATTCAATGAAAGCGGTGCAAGGTAATGAAGTGTCGGATAAAACCACACCCTTTATTGCTGGCATCTATGAGCGCGATGGGGAACAATGGCCTGTCTTCAGTTTTGAAGCATTGGCAAATAATGAACACTATATGGATATTGCCGTATAGTGCTGAGTGGCTTTTAAAGCGGCTCAAATTTGAAGCATTGGCTTTGAAAACCATATATAAAAACAATTAGAATAATTATACGTAGTAACGGTTGCGGAGAGTTAATACATGAAATCTGGTGCGGGCAGTGCAATTCTGTCGACATTACTGAACAACACTGCACGACTGGGTTTTATCGCAGCCTTTGTTGTATTTATTCTTGCCTTCTTGGCCATTACTGTATTCGTACAGTATAAGTCAGACCAAGATAAGGCATACATTTCTCACTCCGGTGAATTACGCGTACTTTCGCAGCAGATCGCGAAAAACGCCGTAGAAGCCGCGGCAGGTAAAGAGGAAGCATTTAAACTTCTTAACTCTGCCCGTCAAAACTTCGAAACACGTTGGGGTTATATCGCACGTGGTGACGAGAGCACAGGCCTACCTGGTAGCCCAGTTGAAGGTGTAACTGAACTACAAAATTTGTGGGACGACGTTCGTAGCTCCACTGACCGAATTCTAGAAACACAAGACACAGTACTTTCTCTACACGAAGTTGCCGCCACATTATCTGAAACCATTCCGCAGCTTCAGGTGGAATATGATGAAGTTGTAGAAATCTTACTGGATAACAAAGCGCCTGCTGAACAGGTTGCGGTAGCACAGCGTCAGTCATGGCTTGCAGAACGTATCGTACGCTCCGTTAACAAAGTATTGTCAGGTGGTGATGATGCGGTAATGGCGGCCGATAGTTTCGGTCGAGATGCTAACCTTTTCGGACGTGTACTTAGCGGCATGATCGAAGGTAACGTAGCCATGCACATTCAGCCTGTTAAAGATGAAGAAGCCATCGACTCTCTTGCTGAAATTTCTGAATTGTTCGAATTCGTAGCGGGCAGCGTAGATGAGATCCTAGAAACATCTCCTGAATTATTCCAAGTACGTGAATCAGCAAACAACATCTTTAGCCAATCACAATCCATGCTTAGTCAAACATCTGCACTAACAGGTCGCCATGAAGAGCGCGCCAGTTCTTGGGGTATGCTGCAGTTAATTGGTTATGTATTGGCTCTACTTGCATTAACCATGTTGGGTGGTTTGGCTTATGTTTCTTATCACGATACGCAGAAAACACTTAAAGAAGAAAAAACCAAATCTGAACAAAACCAAATGGCGATCCTTCGTCTACTTGATGAACTAGCTGACCTTGCTGATGGTGACTTGACCACGCAGGCAACGGTAACGGAAGATTTCACTGGTGCGATTGCTGACTCCATCAACTTCGCGATCGACCAAATGCGTGCTCTAGTAACCGCGATTAACGAAACAGCGGTACAGGTAGCATCGGCTGCACAAGAAACACAGTCTACAGCGATGCACCTAGCTGACGCCGCAGAACACCAAGCGCAAGAAATTGCCGGAGCGTCTGCCGCGATCAACGAGATGGCTGTGTCCATCGACCAAGTATCTTCAAACGCATCAGAGTCCACCTCGGTGGCGGAGCGATCTGTAACGATCGCCAACAAAGGTGCTGAAGTAGTACAGGCAACCATCAACGGCATGGATAACATCCGTGAACAGATTCAAGAAACATCAAAACGTATCAAGCGTCTGGGTGAATCTTCACAGGAAATCGGGGATATCATTTCCTTGATCAACGACATCGCCGACCAAACAAACATTCTATCTCTTAACGCTGCAATCCAGGCCTCCATGGCCGGTGATGCAGGTCGAGGCTTCGCGGTAGTTGCGGATGAAGTACAGCGTCTTGCTGAACGTTCAGCGGCGGCAACCAAGCAGATTGAAGCACTGGTTAAAACCATCCAGAACGATACAAACGAAGCGGTTATCTCCATGGAGCATACAACGGCGGAAGTGGTACGTGGTGCGCGCTTAGCACAGGATGCGGGTGTTGCTCTGGAAGAAATCGAAACAGTATCGAAAAACCTTGCGGACTTGATCCAAAATATCTCGAACGCAGCACGTCAGCAGGCATCATCTGCTGGTCATATCTCAAATACGATGAATGTAATTCAAGAGATTACTTCGCAAACTTCTGCTGGTACTACCGCGACGGCTAAGTCCATCGGTAACCTTGCAGAGATGGCAAGTAAACTACGTGAGTCTGTAGCCGGCTTTAAGCTACCTGAATCGAACGTTTAATTTAGGTGTTAGCTGTGCAAGATACAGGGTGGACGTTAAAAGCCCTGCCGGACATGGACGAACAGCAGTTTTTAAGTTGGCAAGAACTGCTGGAAGAACGTACCGGTATTTTTATTACAGAGCATCGTAAGTCCTTTTTGCAATCCAGTTTGATGAACCGTATGCGTGAATTAAACTGCGATGATTATCAAGAATATTACGATCGAATTGTGCACGGCCCAATGGGTAAAATTGAGTGGGCTAAGTTGATTGACAGCTTAACTGTTCAAGAAACACGTTTTTTTCGTGACCCTTCTGCCTTTGAATATGTCGCCAAATACATTGCACAAAACCAAGGTTTGTTTGATAAAAAAACACCATTGGATATCTGGAGTGTAGGTTGCTCCAGTGGCGAAGAAGTTTACAGTTTGGCCATGTTAGCCAATGAGGTTTTAAAACCTCATGATAAAGATGATGCGTTTACCATTACAGGTACCGACATTAGTGTGCCGGTATTAAGTAAAGCGCGTCAGGGTGTCTATAACGCCCGCCGAGTGGAAAATATCGCCACTCATTATAAAGAACACTATTTTGATGTTGTGAATGATGCTTATCAGATCACAACAGATTTAAAGCGAAAAACCTGTTTTGCACAGGTGAACGTTTTAGAACTAGATAAAGTGGCCACCACCATGCGCCACATTATTTATTGTCAGAACGTATTAATATACTTTCGTCGTGAACGCAGACAGGAAATACTCAACCACTTGGCAGAACGACTTGCCCCAGGTGGTGTACTTTTAATCGGTATGGGTGAAATTGTAGATTGGTATCACCCCCAATTAATACCGGTTAAAGGCGAGCAAATTACCGCGTTTATCAAATGCGAAAAAAACAAGAATAACTAGTATGCGGAGCCACTATGGGCGATCGCCATGATTACGTAGCCCTTGATTGGGTTAAAGGCGAAATCGAAGAAGTCTTAAAACAAGCACAGTATGAACTGGAAGCCTACGTGGAATCTCCGGACGATACTGCGCGCATGAAGTTTTGTCTGACTTATTTACATCAGGTTCGCGGAACTCTACAAATGGTAGAGTTTTATGGCGCGGCCCTGTTAGCCGAAGAAATGGAAGCAGTGGCGCAAGCCATGCTTGATGACAATGTTAGTCACCCAGCTGAAGCACGAGAAGTGCTGATGCAGGCGATTCTACAGCTGCCTAATTACTTAGAGCACGTGAAACTAGGGCATAGAGATTTGCCAGTGGTTTTATTGCCTGTTCTAAATGACTTGCGTGGTTCTCGCGGCGAAAGCTTGTTGTCAGAAACCTCATTGTTCCAGCCTAGTATTAAAGTTTCAGCTCCACTGTCTAGTGAACAAAGTCGAAAGTTTTCTGATAAACAGTTTATAGATTTAGTTCGTAAACTGCGTCAAATGTATCAAGTGGCTTTACTGGGTTTATTAAAAGGTAAAGACATTGATCACAACCTTGTATACCTACAAAAAGTTACTGCTCGTTTAGCCAAGCTGCTTGCCAAAACACCTGATGAATCATTATGGAATGTGGCAAGTGCTGTATTGGAAGGCATAACTAATAAAGGCATTTCTTTAAACAGTGCCATTAAAGAATTACTGAAACAGTTAGAACCTGAATTAAAACGTTTAGTGCAATTTGGCCCAAGCCAGATAGAAAATGAAAGTGAAGATCTATTAAAGAATTTACTTTTCTATGTAGCTAAATGTGAATTTAGTAGTTCGCGTATTGAATCGATTAAACAAGATTTTAGTTTAGCTGACGCGTTACCTTCAAACACTGAAGTGAACGCTGAGCGTGAAGCGCTTAGCGGCCCAGATAAATCAACTATGGGCAGTGTTGCTAGTGCATTAATCGAAGAAATCTCTTCACTTAAAGAACAGCTCGATGTGCTTGTTCAAGACAAGGTTGCTCCTGCTGATAGCTTAAGCCAATTATTACCGGGCTTTAAACAAATTAGTGACACTATGGCCATGCTTGGTCTGGGAACACCTCGTACAGTTATTCAAGACCAGTATGAAACTCTTAAAACCCACGTAAAAAATAATCAGCAAGCTAGCAATACTGAGCTTATGGATATCGCAGGCGCGCTTTTATATGTAGAAGCCTCGCTTGTGGGTTTAAGCGATAAGTTTGGTTCTGGTGAAGTGGAATCTGCAGAAGCGCTGCAATTAGATGAAGCTCAACATGTGGTACTGCATGAATCTAAGCAGATCATTGAAAGTGTTAAAGAGCTGATCGTTGAATACCATAAACAAGAAGGTGATTTATCTTTATTAGGTGAGTCAGCTGAATTACTAATGAACTTGCGCGGCACACTGATTATGGTGCCACAAATGCAAGCTTCAGATATTGCTCGTGCTTGCTCCAATATTCTACAAAAACATGTGGATACATCAGAGCGTCCAACAGAGATCTTATTAGATGCTCTTGCGGAAGCGTTGAGTGGTATTGAATACTTCATTGAACGTTTGCATGAAAACGTTCAGCACAGCGATGAAGAAATTCTTGTTAAAGCACGTGAAGTTATTTTGCCATTTATGGCGAGCCAAGATTTAGAACTGGACAGTGAAGTATTGTCTGGTGATGCAATTGAACAAGATGATTTAATTGAAATTGACCTATCAAGTGAAATGGAGCCGGTTCAGATCGAGCAGGCAACTCCAGTTGAAGAATCTTCAGTAGATGATATTACGCTTGAGTTACCAGAAAGTAACGATGAATCATTTGAAGAAATCTCGTTAGAGCTTCCAGAAGAAGCGCCTAAAAACGAAGAGATTACTCTAGCGGATATTTCGTTAGAGCCGTTAACGGATGACACTGATGATGACATCAGCTTGGACATGTCCGATAGCACAGAAACCTTATTAGAAGAGCTGATTCTTGAAACACCCACAGCTGAGCCTGTTGTTACTCAACCGCTTACAGATATGGACGATGATGACGATTTGATTGATGATGAAATCATCGAGATTTTCTTAGAAGAAGCGCAAGAAGTATTTGAAACAATTGAAGAATACTGGCCTCAGTTTAAGGCCAACCCTCAAGATGAAGAAGCCTTAACAACCACACGTCGTGCGTTCCACACCTTAAAAGGCAGTGGACGTATGGTAAGTGCTGAAAGCATTGGTGAGACCGCTTGGGCGATTGAGAATATGTTCAATCGCTTGATAGATAAAACTGTCGAGTTAAGCCAAGAATTCTTTGATATTGTTGATTACACAATCACCCAGATTCCTGCGCTAATCAAGGCATTTGAAACCCGTCAAAAATCCAATGTGGATATTGATGCTATTCAAGCTTACGCCCATGGTATTTCCAAAGGGGAAAACATGGGACCGTGGGAAACTGCGGAACAGAAACTTGAAGCGGCTGCCCCTGAAATAATTGAAGAGGTTCAAGATACAACAAGTTTAGAAGAGGGTTTAGACCCTGCACTGCTTGAAGTATTTAGTTCAGAAGTAGAATCTCATTTAAATGTTGTGCAAGATTTTATCGCACAATCACAGCAAGACGATTACCAATCGCCAATCACAGATGAATTGCAACGTGCTCTACATACGTTAAAAGGCAGTGCCCATATGGCACGCATTGAGTCCATTGGTGATATCGCTGCAGTATTAGAAACGTTTGCCATTGATTTACGTGCTTACCATGTGCAAACCAGTGCTGAGATAGTGCACTTGTTTATTCGCGGTAAAGATTTAATCGACGAAGGTTTTAAACAATTAGATGATTCACCGTTTGCTAAAGTAGCGGGCAGTGACGATTTAACCGCTGACATCAAGCGTTTAACACAGCAACTACTGCAAGCTTTTCACCACAGTAAAGGCACCAGTGCTAAAAGCGATGTAGACCCTGAAGTTTTAAATATATTCCTGTCAGAAGGCATGGATATTATTGAAGAAACAGAACAGTTATTAGATAACTGGCAAGCGGATTCAAGTAATACAGGTTTAATCGAGACACTTAACTCGGAAATTCAAACCTTAGAGCGTGGCGCTATGATGGCAGATTTATTGCCAGTAGTGACGCTATGCGAAGCATTGCAAGACGCTTATGACGCGGTTCAAAAATTAAATATATCCCCAGACGATAGCTTCATTGATGTCATCAAAGACGCCCATGAAGAATTATTGAATATGATGGATATGGTGGCAGCGAGTCAGGCTATTCAGCCTGTTGATGCGCTGATCGCTCAGTTGATTGAAAAAGGCCAAGCGCCTGCAGTTGCTCAAGCTGAAAGCCCTGTTGTTGAAAGTTTAGCGCTTGATATTCCAGATCTTGAATTACCAAACGTTGAGCCAGTACAGAACCAGATCGATCCTGAGCTGCTAGAAATCTTTTTAGAAGAAGCCGAAGAGTTAATTGAATCAATTAGCGCTGCTTTGGATGAATGGCACAGTGATAAAGAAAATTTAATAAAAGTTGCTGAATTGCAGCGTGACTTGCACACCTTTAAAGGTGGTGCACGTATGGCAGAAATCAATGCACTGGGTGATCTAGCCCATGAGCTTGAAGAGCTATATGAAGGCCTAAGCCTTGGTAAGCTACAAACCACAGATCAGTTATTTGATTTACTGCATGTTTGCCATGATCGTCTAGCCGACATGGTTGTAGCGCTAAAACAAGGTAAGCCATTAAAAGCCGCGCCAGAATTAATTACCGCAATTGAGTTATTTATTGCAGGTGAATCATTAGATTTACCAGACGCTGCTGAAGCTTCGGAAAATATTGAAGTGGCGGATGCACCGCTAGAGCCGGCAGCGGATCAACCTCAGTCTATTCAAGTTGCAACCATGGCGTTAGATGCTGACGCTGAAGTGGTTGAAATTTTCATGGACGAAGCTGAAGAGTTAATGGAAGAGTTAGATGCTGGCATTCAAAGCTGGCAGGCTGACCCAGAGAATAGCGATCACAACGAAGCTATTCAGCGTGTATTGCACACCATTAAAGGTGGCGCACGTATTACAGGCTTAAATGAGATCGGTGATCTTGCCCATGATATGGAAACAGAGCTGCAAAAACGCTTAGTAAGTAAAGCTGCAGCCGATGGTCCGTTATTAACGTCTTTGCATAGCCAGTACGATTTAATTGCTAACCGTATTGATAGCGTATTACTTTGGTTAAACCAAGGTGCGCAAGGTCCTGTCAGTGTTGAGTCTCCAGCAGTTGAACCTTTTGAGCAAGACAGCAATGTGGTTGCATTGCGAGACGAAAAAGATAAAGCGCAAGATCAGGCTGCTCAGCAATATCAGCAAGCTAAAGATGAGCAAGCACGAACCGCTCCTCAAGAAATGATTAAAGTACCAGCGTCATTATTAGATGGCCTGGTTAACTTGGCGGGTGAAACCTCTATCAGCCGTGGTCGACTAGAAACACAAGTAACAGACTTTGGTTTCACGCTTGAAGAAATGGACGGCACACTGGATCGATTACGAGATCAGTTACGTCGCCTAGATATGGAAACAGAAGCTCAGGTGTTATTCCGCCGTGAGCAGCAAGGCCCTGATTACGAAGACTTCGATCCATTAGAAATGGACCGCTATAGTCAGCTTCAGCAATTATCACGATCTCTTGTGGAATCCGCATCGGATTTAGTGGATATCAAATCCACGCTATTAGATAAAACACGTGATGCAGAAACACTATTGCTGCAGCAGTCTCGAGTAAATACAGAACTGCAAGAAGGTTTGATGAAAACCCGCATGGTACCGTTTAGTCGATTGGTACCGCGCTTACGTCGTATTGTTCGTCAGGTAAGTTCTGAGTTAGGCAAACAAGTTGAACTGCACGTAAGTAACGCAGAAGGTGAAATGGATAGAAGCGTCTTGGAACGTTTAATTTCACCACTTGAACACATGCTGCGTAATGCAGTGGATCACGGTATGGAATCCACTGAACAGCGTAAAACATTAGGTAAAGCCGAGGTGGGTAATATCCATCTTGATCTATCACGCGACGGCGGTGATGTTGTATTACGCCTTGTTGATGATGGTGCTGGTGTTAACTTACCGGCCGTACGCAAAAAAGCCATTGAACGTGGCCTGCTTGCAAAAGATGCAGACGTTGCTGACCAAGAAGTTTTACAGTTTATTTTACAAGCTGGTTTCAGTACCGCTGAAAAAGTAACACAAATCTCTGGCCGCGGTGTGGGCATGGATGTGGTGAACAGCGAAATCAAACAGGTCGGTGGCAACATTGTGATTAATTCACAACAAGGCCAAGGCACTGAGTTTGTTATTCGCTTGCCGTTTACTGTATCGGTTAACCGCGCATTGATGACAAAAGTGGGTGAAGCACTGTTTGCAATCCCGCTTAACAGCATCGAAGGTATTGTTCGAATTACTGCAGGCAGTTTGCGCGAACTTTATAAACAAGATCGTCCGATGTATCAGTATGGCGGCAACGAATACCAACTGGAATATTTGGGTCACCTGTTAAAAGACGGTTTAGAAGGTCGAGTATTAGATGACAATGCTGCGATTCCTTTAGTACTGGTTCGTGGTTCTCAACCAGCAGCTGTACAAGTTGATACCCTAATGGGTTCTCGAGAAATTGTTGTAAAAGCCTTGGGTCCGCAGTTCAACTCGGTTGTGGGTGTATCTGGTGGTACCATCCTGGGTGATGGTAGCGTGGTAATCATTCTTGATTTACCGAATATGATGCGCCATATCAACAGCCTTGAGTACAAGCAGCACATTGCGATCGAGCAGCAAGAACAAGAAGAAGTTGAAGCGTTAACACCTGTTGTCGAAGACACTGGCGTAACATCTGTGTTGGTAGTGGATGACTCGGTAACCGTACGAAAAGTTACCACACGTTTACTTGAGCGTAACGGTTACGAAGTAAATACGGCTAAAGATGGCGTAGATGCAATGGCAACCTTGCAAGACTACACACCAGATCTTGTATTACTTGATATTGAAATGCCGCGTATGGATGGTTTTGAAGTGGCAACGCAAATGCGTCACAGCCAAAACCTAAAAGACATACCAATCATTATGATTACCTCCCGTACGGGTGATAAACATAAAGAGCGTGCCATGAGCATCGGCGTGACAGACTACATGGGTAAACCTTTCCAAGAAGATAAACTATTGGAAGCCATTGCTCAGTACACAGGCAGCCTCAGTGAATAAACCACAACGTGAGGCAAGCACTGTGTTTGAAGTGCCTGTAAGTAAACTTGCAATTGTGGCGGAAAATTCTTTGCAACAGCACAGGTTACGCTGTGCTATTGAAGACTTTGGATGCCAAGTGGTGTGTCCAAGCATTCAGAGTTTGGCCAATAAAGAATTAGATCAAGATATCAATGCTTGGCTGGTTGACCTTCATGAAGACGATGATTTATTAGAGCGTTTTTTTGAAATAGAGCAGCCGGTTTTATTTGGGTTTGAAGCGGCACCAAGCAAACAAGACTTAACCTACCCAAGGTGGGAAAAAAATCTATATGCCAAGTTAAAACAGCTACTTGGCAAAGACCTTATCCAAACAAAAAATAGCGCCAGCCTAAACGCCTTCAAACAATTAAACTTTCAGCACGACCCATTACCATTACCAAAAGAGCTGGAAGCACTTGTTCATCATAAACAAGATGGTCAAAAGGCAAAGCACATATGGGTATTGGGGAGCTCGCTTGGTGGCCCAGAAGCCGTTAAAGAATTTTTAGATGCATTGCCAGCGGGTTTGCCCGTAGGCTTTATATACGGCCAGCATATTGATGCGCAGCATGTATCTGTATTGGCACAAGTATTAGCACGCCATGCCCACTTTAAATTATCGGTAGCTGATAATCATATGACACTAAATAATGGTGAAGTGTTGATTGTCCCTGCGGATAAAGAGCTGGTGTTTGAAAATGGCGAAGTGAAATTGTTAGATCACGAATGGCCAGGACCTTATGGCCCGTCTGTAGATCAACTAATTTTGAATACCTATCAATCTTTTAACCATGCCGGCATCATTCTATTTAGTGGCATGGGCAATGATGGCGCTGAAGCCGTACAAAGCCTTAAAAATAAAGGCATTGAAGTATGGGCACAAAGCAGTGAGTCTTGTGCCAGTAGCGCAATGCCAGATGCCTCAAGGGAAACTGGCGCCGTTGGTTTTAGTGGTACACCACTAGAGCTAGCGAAAAACATGATTACTTATATACAAGCAAAAGAAGCCTTGGCTTCCATGGAACTTCAACATGCAGCAACTGAATAAAGACAATAACAGCAATGACGTTTTGCCTTGTTTATTAATTCCTGTGCATGGTAGTCGTTTGGTTTTACCTAACGTAACCGTTGCGGAATTAATTCCGTTTCAAACACTCGAAGATGTGGCGGGTTCACCTGCATGGCTGTTGGGCCGTACAGAGTGGCGAGGTACTATGATTGCGGTTATTTCATATGAAAGTTTTAGTGGCCAAAAGCTTGGTACTAACTCTGACGACTTACGCATAGCGGTCGTGAACGCTCCTAATGGTGAATCTGGTTCATTGCGCTTTTTTGGTGTGCTGGCTCAAGGTATTCCAAGCTTGGTGAAACTAGAAGCGCCCGCCATTAAAGAAAAGCCAAATATGGATTTGAAACTAGGCCAAAAAATGGAAGTGACACTGGAAACGGGTTACGGCGTGATTCCCGATTTAGATACCATTGAATCTGCTTTATTAGAGCAAGCTTGGTAATTAAAATACCGAGTGAATAACTTGAAAAACCGAGCCTTTGCTCGGTTTTTTTATGGCTGGAAGTAACGTTTAAAAGCAAGCATACACATTGCAGCTTGTTATGATTTGCTACATATTAGAATGAATAAAAATAATTAGAGGGTAATCGTATGGCAGTGGTTTGGATAACAGGTGCAAGTTCAGGTATTGGTGAAGCCCTTGCAAAACAATACATCGCGCAGGGAGATAAATTGGTTTTATCTGCGCGCCGCGAAGCGGAATTACAGCGTGTTAAAGAAGCGTGTATAGAGCAAGGTGGTAAAGCGCAAGACATTCTGGTTTTGCCATTAGATGTGACAGAGCATGAACCCATGGCACAAAAGACACAGCAAGTACTTGATGCTTTTTCGTCAATTGATGTTCTGATCAATAACGCAGGAATCAGTCAGCGTTCGCTTTGTTTAGAAACGGATTTAGCGGTTTATAAAAAACTATTAGATGTGGATGTACTAGGTCAGATTGCTTTAACCAAAGCCGTGCTGCCAATTATGGTGAAACAAAAACGTGGCCACATAGCGGTTACCTCTAGTGTGGCAGGTAAGGTAGGCGTGAAAATGCGTACGGGATATTGCGCCGCCAAACATGCGGTTATGGGTTTTTATGATGCGTTAAGGGCTGAAGTTGCTCAGTATGATATTAACGTTAGCACCATTACACCGGGCTACATTAAAACCAATGTGTCTAAAAATGCAGTGATTGGCGATGGCAGTGAATTTGCTGAAGACGATGATGATATTGCAGGCGGCATGAATGTAGATAAATGCGCGGCGGTAATTATTAAAGGTTTAAATAAGAGTAAAAAAGAAATTGCAGTAGGAGAGGGAATGCCAATGTTGGCGTTGTGGATGAAGCGCCTATTCCCAAGTTTGGTATTTAATATGGTGGCTAAAAAAGCTTAAATTATTCGAGGGCTTTTGAACTTAAAATAATTCAATATCATCCTCTTGCCCGCGTTGTCGGGCATTTTCTTCAGCTAGCACTAAATCTTTTAATTCGGTGAGCTCAGCGTCACTAAGGGCGGCTATATCTAATGATTGGAAGGTTCGACGTAATGCCTGATGGGCTTGATAACAATGAAGATGTGCAAGCCCTTCAGAAGGTATTGTGACGGGGTTTTGACCGACCACGGTTTTTTTACAAAACATGCAGTTCATGCTCATGGTCGTCTCCTATCTAAATTAAGCTTATTTTTTAGGCCTTGGGGCGTATGCAAATACGTCACTCATCATTTGTTTTTCATCTAGCCCTTTGTCTTCTAAGCCTTCCAGTACTTTATACACCAAGTTAGGGCTGCCACAGCTAACCACTCGTACCTGGCTTAAGTCTGGAAATTCTTCGCTCATTAACTGTTGCACTTTTTTATCGGAATAAAATTCACAGCCAGTATTGTCTGGTGCTAAAGCGCGGTACTTAACCAAGCCTTCTTTTGCCCATTGTTTTGGCAGCTCACTGTAAAAGCCTTTAGCTTCTTTGTTTATCCAATACAAAAATAGTGCGCTGTGCTGATGTTGTAATTGCGCTTCAATCATAGATTTGGCTTGGGCAAAGCCCGTACCTGCCACAATAAACACCAATGGGTCGTGAATGTTATATGGCTGACTTTCAGCGCACATATACACATTGCCTTTAGGTAAGCGTATACGCACCGTCAGGTTGTTTTGCAGGTAATTTAGAATATCTACACTGCTTTGGTTATCTGGGTTCACCCCAAGATGCAGCTGTAGCTCCCGTGTACCAGGGGCGCTTGCGATGGTGAATGGGTATTCGCCACCTTCAATTAACAGTTCTAAATATTGGCCAGCATGAAACTGTGGCAGCTTGCCCGCAGGGGCCAGTAAATCCACTTGATAGGTTCCACCAGTTAATTCGGTAACCGAACTAATTTGAAACGCGATATGCTGAATATTGATTTCGCCGGGTGCTAACACCTTTTTTTGCTCCAAAATAAGATTGCTTTTGGCTTTACTTACACAGGGTAATATAGGGTTAACCTCGGGATGCTGGGCGTCAAACGGCCCTTGAGGTGTGTCTATATTGCCTGTTAATAAAGTGGCTCTGCAAATTTCACAAATGCCATTGTCGCAACTTTTTAACATCTTAATGCCTACTTTCGCAGCGGCATCTAAGATGGTTTCATGTTCGTCAGCCTCAAAGCTTAAGCCTTTAGGCTGGATGATGATTTGGTGCTTCATTTAATATTAGCACCTAATTTTCGTTATCTGGCTGCAAAATGCCCAGCTCATCCCAGATGGCGTCCACTTTATCCTTAACAGCTGCGTCCATCACAATGGGTTCACCCCATTCACGGTCGGTTTCACCGGGCCATTTATTGGTGGCATCTAAGCCCATTTTACTGCCAAGGCCTGACACAGGTGAGGCAAAATCCAAATAGTCGATAGGGGTATTATCGATCAATGTGGTGTCGCGAGTCGGGTCCATACGAGTCGTAATGGCCCAGATCACATCATCCCAATTGCGCGCATTTACATCATCGTCTGTCACTATTACAAACTTGGTGTACATAAACTGACGCAAGAAAGACCATACACCCAACATCACACGCTTAGCGTGGCCTGGGTATTGTTTCTTGATGGTGACAATCGCCATGCGATAACTACAGCCTTCAGGGGGTAAATAGAAGTCAGTAATCTCTGGAAATTGCTTTTGCAAAATGGGCACAAATACTTCGTTCAGTGCCACGCCTAAGATAGCCGGTTCATCAGGCGGACGGCCAGTATAAGTACTGTGATAAATAGGGTCTTTTCTGTGGGTAATGCGTTCTACGGTCATAACCGGGAACTCGTCCACTTCATTGTAATAACCTGTATGGTCACCAAATGGGCCTTCAGGGGCCAAATCGTCAGGGTAAATAAAGCCCTCTAAAACGATTTCTGCACTGGCAGGTACTTGTAAATCATTACCCAAACATTTTACTAATTCGGTTTTACTGCCACGCAATAAACCAGCAAATGCATATTCAGATAACGTATCTGGTACAGGCGTTACGGCACCTAAAATGGTGGCAGGGTCAGCACCAAGGGCTACCGCTACAGGGTAAGGCTTGCCTGGATTTTGCTGCTGGAATTCACGGAAATCTAAAGCACCACCACGGTGACTTAACCAACGCATGATGACACGGTTTTTACCGATCACTTGCTGACGGTAAATACCTAAATTCTGGCGTTCTTTATTTGGGCCGCGGGTTATGACTAATGGCCATGTGATTAATGGGCCAGCGTCACCAGGCCAGCAGGTTTGTACGGGAATCTTAGATAGGTCAACATCGTCGCCTTCTAATACCACATCCTGACAGGGGGCCTTTTTTAAAACTTTTGGGCCCATGTTCAAAACTTGTTTGAAAATAGGCAGTTTTTCCCAAGCGTCTTTGATGCCTTTTGGTGGCTCAGGCTCTTTTAGATAGGCCAGTAACTTACCAATTTCGCGCAAGGCTTCTACATTACTTTCGCCCATACCCATGGCCACACGTTCAGGTGTGCCGAACAAGTTGGCCAGTACCGGCATGGTATGACCCACAGGGTTTTCGAATAACAAAGCAGGTCCGCCAGCGCGTAAGGTGCGGTCGCAGATTTCAGTCATTTCTAAGATAGGGTCAACGGGAGTGCTAATGCGTATTAGCTCACCTTGTTTTTCTAACTGCGAAATGAAATCGCGCAGATCCTTGTATTTCATAGGGGCTTTTCTTATCTTCTGATACAGAAAAAGCAGTCAAAGACTGCTTTTTATTATTCCAACTTAGTTAGGCTTGTTAAAACTAGCCTTTCATCGTAAGGAAAAACTCTTCGTTTGTTTTAGAGCCTTTCATGCGATCAATCATGAATTCGATGGCACTTAGATCTTCCATCTCAGCAATGATCTTACGCAGAATCCATAAGCGCTGTAGTTCAGCTTCTGGCATCATTTGGTCTTCACGACGAGTACCAGATTTACGGATATTAATAGCAGGGTAAATACGTTTTTCAGCGGCTTTACGATCAAGGTGTAACTCTTGGTTACCAGTACCTTTAAATTCTTCGTAAATAACTTCGTCCATTTTAGAACCGGTATCAACAAGCGCAGTTGCGATGATGGTCAAACTACCACCTTCTTCAACGTTACGTGCGGCACCAAAGAAACGCTTTGGTTTTTCAAGTGCGTGAGCATCAACACCACCGGTAAGTACTTTACCTGATGATGGGATTACTGTGTTGTATGCACGTGCTAAACGCGTAATGGAGTCTAATAGAATGACTACGTCGCGTTTGTGTTCAACCAGACGCTTGGCTTTTTCAATAACCATTTCAGCTACTTGAACGTGACGAGCTGGTGGCTCATCAAACGTAGAGGCAACTACTTCGCCGCGCACACTGCGCTGCATTTCAGTTACTTCTTCAGGACGTTCATCAATCAACAATACGATCAATTCAACTTCAGGGTTGTTGCGCGCAATAGACTGAGCCATTGTTTGCAATAACATGGTTTTACCGGCTTTTGGCGGCGCTACGATCAAACCACGCTGGCCTTTACCCACTGGAGCAATCAGGTCGATAACACGGTTGCTTAAGTCTTCAGTAGAACCATTGCCTTGTTCAAGAGTGAAACGCTCATTAGGGAAAAGCGGCGTTAAGTTTTCGAACAAAATTTTGTTTTTGGATTTCTCAGGTGCTTCGCCATTTACTTCATTAACTTTTAATAGGGCGAAGTAACGCTCGCTGTCTTTTGGCGGGCGGATTTTACCGGATACAAAATCACCTTTACGCATGTTAAAGCGGCGAATTTGGCTCGGGCTAACATAAATATCATCAGGGCCAGCTAAATAAGAGGCATCAGCAGAACGTAAAAAACCGAAACCGTCTTGTAAGATTTCTAATACACCGTCGCCATAAATATCTTCACCGCTTTTAGCGTGACGCTTAAGAATGGAGAAAATTAAGTCTTGTTTGCGAGAACGGCTAACATTGTCCATGCCCATGCTTTCTGCTACTTCAAGTAGCTGAGGGACGGATTTTTTCTTTAATTCAGTAAGATTCATAGAGGTCTGAGTGAAGGTATTAGAGAGGATTCAATAGAGCGAGCAGGATGCTCAACACGGCTTTTGTTACAGGGTTTTTATACGAGCTTGTTATGGACTCAACTATAGTCGCATTTAAATTGCCCGTCCAGAAAATGCACAATCTTTTTATAGTAGAGCAGAAGTAAAACAAATAAGCCCACAGTGGAAGTTGTGGGCTTAAAGCATTATCTAATTAGATAGTGCTGTCGATGAACGCAGTAAGCTGTGACTTAGACAGCGCGCCTACTTTAGTACCTTCGATGTTGCCACCTTTGAAGATCATAAGAGTAGGGATACCACGGATACCAAACTTAGGTGGAGTGCCTTCGTTTTGGTCGATGTTTAGCTTGGCTACTTTAAGTTTGCCAGCGTACTCTTCCGCGATTTCTTCAAGAACAGGAGCAATCATTTTACAAGGACCACACCATTCAGCCCAGTAATCAACCAATACAGGTAGATCAGAATTGATTACGTCAGCTTCAAAAGAATCGTCAGTTAGGGCTAGGATGTTTTCGCTCATAGTATGTGTGCTCTTAAATGTGCTTAAGCCGAATAAATGCTTCGGCGTTTAATGGGGCTAATCATAGCAGTTCAACTGCTTGGGTCAATTGCGGCATGAGCATTAGCTTATGTGCAAAAAGCCTTAATAAAGGTGGGTAATACCTAAAAATAGGCGCTAGCCTTTTTGTTCCGTAGCCTAGACAATGAGGGCAGTTGCTTTAGTTACAAGGTTATAGTGGATGGAACAGAGCGTTCAGTCTCAACAAATGTTGGCAGCCATCGATTTAGGCTCCAATAGCTTCCATATGGTTTTAGCTCGTTTATTGAATGGCCAAGTTCAGGTTATTGATCAACGGGGTGAAAAAGTACAGCTTGCCGCAGGGTTAAGCCCTGTTCATGGCATCGCTGAAGATGCACAAGAACGAGCATTAGCGTGTTTAGAGCGCTTTGCCCAACAATTAAAAGGCCTAGACCCACAAAATGTGACGGTTTTAGGAACGAATACCCTAAGGGCCGCCCGTAATAGTCATGCCTTTATGCAAAAAGCCAATGAGGTTTTAGGCTTTCCCATTGAGATCATCAGTGGTGTGGAAGAAGCCCGTTTGGTGTATCTGGGTGTTGCCCATACATTGGCCGATGACGATGGCAAACGCTTGGTGATCGACATTGGTGGTGGCAGTACCGAATTTATCATTGGCGAGCGCTTTGCGCCGCTAAAGCTTGAAAGCCTACACATGGGTTGTGTGAGTTATACCGACCGCTATTTCGCAGATGGCCAATTAACAGAAGCCGCCTTTAACCGTGCCATTGCAGCGGTGAAGAGCGAGCTTATGAGCATTAAAAGCGCGTATCAAAATCTGGGTTGGCAAAACGTGGTGGGCAGTTCAGGTACCGCCCGTGCTACTAGCCGAGTATTAGAAGGTTACAGCCTTAGCGAAAAAGGCATGAACCTACCGGCTTTGTTAGAGCTTAAAAAATTACTCGTGCGCAGCAAGCATATAGATAAGTTAAAGCTGCAGGGCATTAAAGAGCAGCGTTTAAAAGTATTCCCAGCGGGTTTGGCCATTCTGATTGGCATCTTTGAAACCCTAGACATTGATCACATGGAATACTGTGAAGGTGCGCTACGAGAAGGAGCGTTACACGATTTATTAGGCCGCGCTCACCATGAAGATGTACGTGAAAAAACGGTGGTGGCCATGCAGCAGCGTTACATGGTGGACAGCAAACACGCCATTAAAGTACGGGCCAGTGCCAACCACTTTTTCTTTCAAGTGAATGATGATTGGAAACTTAACCAAGCGGAGCATTTGCATTGGTTAAACTGGACGGCGGACCTGCATGAAGTGGGTTTAGTGGTGGCACATACTCAGTTTCATAAACACGGAGCGTATTTGTTAAAACACGGTGACATGCCTGGTTTTACCAAACCCGTGCAAGAAGTACTGGCCATGATTGTGCGCAGCCATCGCCGCAAACTGCCTGTGTATGAAATAGAAACCGAAGCGAAAATCAAACGTAAAACCTTATTACGTCTGGCCATTATTTTACGTTTATCTGTTTTGCTGCATCACGATCGCGGCCAAGACAGAGTGGTATTGCCGGCCATGGATGTGAATAAAACAAAAATCGATTTGATCTTCCCTGAAGAGTATTTGGCCAAACACCCTATGACCGTATTGGATCTAGAGCGTGAGCAAGGCTGGCTTAAAGATGCTGGCTTTGAATTAAGCTTTCGTTAATACAAACCATAAAAACAAAACCCCAAATCGTGTAAATGATTTGGGGTTTTTTATTGAGAGAAAATAATGTGCCCTGAATGATAATTAAGTAGAGTATTTCTCTAACAAAACTTGCTGTGCATTTATCACTTCACCCTCTTTTGCAACCGTGGCTTTTTCATAAGAGCCATCCGGTTGTAATACCCAGCTTTGGCAATTGTCTTGAAGGTACAAGTCTAACTCATTAATAATGCGGCGCGCCCATTTGTCGTTTTCAATTGGGAAGCAGGTTTCCACACGTTTGAATAAGTTACGCTCCATCCAGTCGGCGCTGGCACCGAAGACTTTTTTATCGCCGTCGTTAGCAAAATAATACACACGAGTATGCTCTAAAAAGCGGCCGATGATACTGCGCACTTCAATGTTTTCGCTTACCCCTTTAATGCCCGGTACTAAGCGGCACATGCCGCGCACAATACATTGCACTTTTACACCAGCTTGGCTGGCTTGGTATAGCGCCTTAATGATGCGTGGCTCTGTTAGTGAGTTCATTTTCACAACGATGCGCGCTTCTTTGCCCGCCGCTGCGTGCTCGGTTTCTTGTGCAATTAACTGCATTAAATTTTTATGCAGGGTAAACGGCGCGTGGTAAATCTTTTTAATGCTTAACGCTTTACCCATACCCGTTAACTGTTGGAAAATTTTGTGCACATCTTCGGTTACATCTTTTGCGCAGGTTAATAAGCTGTAATCTGTGTACAGGCGGGCGTTAGCTGCATGGTAGTTGCCTGTGCCAAGGTGCACATAGCGGCGCAGCTTTTTGTTTTCGCGGCGCACAATCATCATCATTTTGGTGTGGGTTTTATATCCCACCACGCCGTACACCACAACGGCACCGGCTTCTTGCAAGCGGTTGGCCAGCAGTAAATTTTCTTCTTCATCAAAGCGCGCACGTAATTCAATTACCACCGTTACTTCTTTGCCTTTACGAGCAGCATCCACCAAAGCATTAACAATTTCACTGGTGGCGCCGGTGCGATACAAGGTTTGTTTAATGGCCAATACATCAGGGTCGTGTGCTGCCGAGCGAATCAAATCCACCACAGGGGTAAAGCTTTGGAATGGATGCAATAAAAGTTGATCGCTTTTTTTAATGGCGTCAAAAAAGTCTTTTTTACCCTTTAAGCCTTTTGGTGTGCTTGGGGTAAAGTCTGGGTAGCGTAATTCAGGCCTTGGTGCACCAGCGGCCACGGCCATTAAACGGTGTAAGTTAACTGGGCCGTTAACACGGTAAAGGTCTTGCTCGTTTAAATTGAAGTTATCTAATAAAAACGACCACAAATTTTCAGGGCAATTGTCGGCTACTTCTAAACGTACCGCATCCCCGTAATGGCGGGTATGCAATTCACCTTCTAAGGCGCTGGCTAAATCCCCCATGTCGTCGGTATCAAAGTTTAAATCGGCGTTGCGGGTAATGCGGAACTGGTAGCAGCCTTTCACTTTCATGCCCGGAAATAAACTGTCGGCAAATTGGTGAATCATGGAAGACAAAAACACATAGTTATCGCCTTTTTTGCAAATATCATCCGGTAGGCGATTAATGCGTGGCAATGAACGGGGAGCAGGAATCAATGCCATCCCTGTGTTTCGGCCAAAGGCGTCTTTACCTTCAAGCTCTACGATAAAGTTTAACGACTTATTAACCAGACGCGGGAAAGGATGCGAAGGGTCTAATCCAATTGGGCTGATTACCGGCTGGATTTGATCATTGAAATATTGTTTTACCCAAGCGGTTTGATCTTCTGTCCAATCCCCGCGGCGTATAAAACGAATATTCTCTTTGGCCAATTGCGGAAACAGTTTGTCGTTTAATACCTTGTATTGGCGTTCAACCGTGTCTTTCACCATGGCATGGATTTGATCTAATACTTTGGCTGGTGGTGTGCCATCTGGGCCAAGGGTTTCACGGCTAAAAGCCAGTTGTTTTTTAAGGTCCGCCACGCGCACTTCAAAAAACTCATCAAGGTTGCTGGAGAAAATACATAAAAACATTAAGCGGTTTAACAACGGATGGCTTTCATCCAATGCTTGTTCTAATACACGGATATTAAACTGCATATGGCTTAACTCGCGATTGAAATACAATTCAGGCGCGTTTAAGTCGATTTCAGTTTGGTCTTTATCCGCAGTGTTGCTCACGTTTTTATTATCCTTATTTTTGAATTCTGGTTTTTAAGTATAGCTGGCATTTTAACTTTTTGAGCCAGAAGCAGTCACATCTGGCTCATCAGTCATGCTTTATTCGCTATTTATTTAAAAGCAGTGCTGCGTCTTTGGCAAAATACGTTAATACCGCATCACAGCCTGCGCGTTTGAAGCAGGTGAGGCTTTCCATCATCACGCTGTCTTTATCTAACCAGCCGTTTTGGAAGGCGGCCATGTGCATGGCGTATTCGCCTGATACTTGGTAGGCGAAGGTTGGCACTTTAAATTGCTCTTTCACCAAGCGCACAATATCCAAATACGGCATACCTGGTTTCACCATGATCATGTCGGCCCCTTCGGCCAAATCTAAGCCCACTTCGTGCAAGGCTTCTTGCGCGTTGGCTGGGTCCATTTGATAGGTGTTTTTATCGGCCTTACCTAAGTTGGCGGCACTGCCTACCGCATCACGAAACGGCCCATAATAAGCCGATGCGTATTTAGCGCTGTAGGAAAGAATACGGGTATTCACGTGGGCTTCTTGTTCTAAGGCCTCACGGATATCAATAATGCGCCCGTCCATCATGTCACTTGGGGCCACGATGTCGGCACCTGCGGCTGCATGGCTTAATGCCTGCTGCACTAGGGTTTCTATGGTGCGATCGTTTAATACGTATCCGCTTGCATCAATGATGCCGTCTTGGCCATGGGTGGTAAATGGATCCAGCGCCACATCGGTAATCACACCCATTTCAGGGCAAGCATCTTTAATGGCTTTTACCGCGCGCTGGGCGATGCCATCTGGGTTATAAGCTTCTTCGGCAAATTCACTTTTGTGACCAGCAGGTGTCACCGGAAATAACGCAACAGCAGGGACACCCAAGCTTGAAAGTAACTTGCATTCTTTTACCGCTAAATCGATAGATAGACGCTCGATACCCGGCATAGAGGCAATGCTTTCGCGCTGCTCTTTGCCATCCAAAATAAACATTGGGTAAATAAGGTCGTTTGGGGTTACTTGGTTTTCGCGCATTAAGCGGCGTGAAAAATCATCCGCGCGCATCCGGCGCATACGAGTTTGCGGAAATAGTCGCTGTCCGTCAGAAAAAGCCATACACCACCCCAGTATTCATGCATAAAAATAAACGGCGCTCATTGTACTGCAAAGTGGGGTTTTATTGGTGAGTTTATGTCAGTTCTTGCTCATATAAGCCAAAACATTCATGTAACAGTGAACCTAACTGGGTTATAAAGACGTAAATATAAAATATAACGCCGCGGCGAACCAATCCGCCACTAAGCTTGTCTATATAGGCAATCAAAATTAAGGCAAGTTTAAGGAATCACATGAAGCAACACGCAAAAAAAGTGCTCATACTGGCGGCATTGGCCGCGGTAATCAGTTCCATTTTTATCTTTGATGCACAGCAATACTTATCCCCAGAGTTTTATCAGCAACTGTTTGCTTCTAAACCGTTATTAACCGCTGCCATATTCTTTACCGCGTATTTAATGGTTACGGCGTTATCAATTCCCGGTGCCGCAGCGCTTACCTTAATGGGCGGTGCCATTTTTGGTTTAGGCTGGGGTTTGTTGTTAATCAGTTTTGCCAGCACCATGGGTGCAACCTTAGCGTTTTTGATCGCCCGTTTATTATTAAAAGATTCCGTACAAGCCAAGTTTGGTAATTATTTAAAAACCATCAATGAAGGCGTTGCCAAAGATGGTGCCTTTTATTTATTTACTCTGCGTTTAATTCCTGTGGTGCCGTTTTTTATCATCAATCTAGTGATGGGATTAATGCCCATTCGCGCCTGGACATTCTATTGGGTAAGCCAAGTAGGTATGTTGGCGGGCACCGCTGTGTATGTAAATGCAGGGGCGCAACTTGGACAAATAGATGAGCTAAGCGTGTCGGGCATTATGACCCCTGGTATTCTGGGTAGCTTTGTATTGTTGGCGATTTTCCCTTGGGTAGTAAAAGCTTTGATGGGCAAACTTAAAAAGTCTCGTGTATTAAAACAGTTTGATCGCCCAAACCATTTTGACGATAACTTATTAGTGGTGGGTGCCGGTGCTGGTGGTTTAGTTAGCAGTTATATCGCCGCGGCCACCAAAGCCAAAGTAACACTGATTGAAAAACACGAAATGGGCGGCGACTGTTTAAACACAGGTTGCGTGCCATCAAAAGCGTTAATCCATGCAGCAAGTCTTGCTCATGAAGCACGTCACGCAAAATCGGTGGGCATTAATGTGGCCGATGTGAATGTGGATTTTGAAAAAGTCATGCAAAGTGTGCATCAAGGCATTGCCGACATTGAACCCCATGACAGTGTCGAGCGTTATACCGGTTTGGGTGTTAACTGCATTATGGGCAGTGCCACTATTTTAGACCCTTGGACAGTGGAAATTAAAAACAACGACGGCAGTAAACAAACCCGTACTGCGCGCAATATTATTATTGCGGCAGGTGGTCAGCCGCGCATGTTAGACATTAAAGGTTTGCTGGCACTTGAAGGCAGCTTGCCAGTGTTTAACAGCGATAGTCTGTGGAAAATCAAACAGCAACCTAAACACTTATTGGTGATTGGTGCCGGCCCAATTGGTTGCGAGCTTGCGCAAAGTTTTAAACGTTTGGGCAGTAACGTCACCATAGTGGATCCTAGCTCACAAATTTTAGGCCGTGAAGACACTGATGTAGTACAAGCGGTTAGCAAACAGTTTATTAACGACGGCATTGAATTGTGCTTAGAACATAAACCAGTCGAGTTTTTCAAAACGGATGACGGCATCTTTGTACGCCTAGAAGGGTTAGATGGTACTGAATTAGAACAACCTGTAGATGCAGTATTAATGGCCGTAGGCCGTGAAGCCCGCACCAAGGGTTACGGCTTAGAAAATCTAAATATAGATTTAGATGAGCGCGGTAATATTGCGGTAAACGAATATCTAGAAACCAGCATGCCAGGGGTGTATGCGGTAGGTGATGTGATCGGTGGTTATCAATTTACCCATGTTTCGGCCCATGAGGCGTGGTATGCCAGCGTAAATGCATTATTTGGTCATTTAAAAAAATTCAAAGCCGACTATTCTGTTATCCCGTGGGCCACCTACAGTGATCCACAAGTGGGCCGCGTGGGTTTAAATGAAACAGACGCCAAAGCCCAAGGCATTGCCTACGAAGTGACAAAGTTTGAAATGCACGAACTGGATCGCGCCATTGTTGATGGCGCCACAGCTGGCTTTGTAAAAGTATTAACGGTTCCAGGCAAAGATAAAATTTTAGGGGCCACCATTGTAGGTGCCATGGCAGGTGAGTTAATTGCCGAATTTGTTTTGGCCATGCGCCATGGTTTAGGCTTGAATAAAATATTGGGTACTATTCATGCGTACCCAACAATGATGGAAGCCAACAAATACGTAGCAGGTGAATGGAAAAGAAATCATGCACCGCAAGGATTGCTGAAATTTGTTGAGAAGTTACATGCGCGCCGCCGAAAATAATTAGCGGTTTTCATGTGAAATAATACAAAGAGGGCATTAGCCCTCTTTTTTTGTCTGATATGTTTGTTGATTCGTCAGGCGTTTTTTTAAATAGATACTGAGAATAAAAATAATGAAAACAGAGTTCACCGGTACAGAGTTAAATTTAGCTTTAAATTTCATGAAGCAAATTCCGTTTAATAACCACATTGGTTTAGAGGTGCATGAATTCACCTCAGAAAAAGCAGTGTTCAAAGTAAAAATGCGTGACGAACTTGTGGGCAATTGGCTACAGGGTATTTTACATG
>Ga0115005_10000193_pt1 | contig 45843 bp, 39 predicted proteins | sample ArcOceMetagenome_FD_87163 | JGI IMG/M metagenome (GOLD analysis project Ga0115005, IMG submission 87163) | Marine eukaryotic phytoplankton communities from Arctic Ocean - Arctic Ocean - Greenland ARC118M Metagenome | ecosystem: Environmental > Aquatic > Marine > Oceanic | place: Arctic Ocean... | reverse complement strand
GTTCCCATCGCGCCATCGAGCACAAGGATTCTATTTTTTATTTCTTCTGTAATTTTTGACATTTTTTGATATTTTTATCAATATATGTCATCAGGAAAGGTGTTTTTTTCGCTGTTATCTGTCAAGTTAAAAACTTGTAGAATGTAGCACCTTTCTCAAAAATGAGAGGTTGCCAAGGCTTCATCGGGTCTAATCCCTCTGCCTTTCGTGATAACGTAATCAATAAGTTTATGAACTGAGCTACAAAGAAAAGGATTATTTTTTTATTTGCAGAATTATTATATTAAAAATATAATACATTTTAAAGAATTTCAAAACTTAATGAAACCTTAATTGCATGACACATGTTATTCTTTTTCAAATAATGTGGAAGATAAATATCGATCTCCTCGATCACAAACAATAGCAACAACAACGCCTTTTTCTAATTTCTCTGCTACTTTTATCGCTGTTAACACAGAACCTCCACTACTCATTCCAGCAAAAATCCCTTCTTCTGCCGCTAACCTTTGCGTCATTGCTTTTGATTCTTCTTCACTAACCTCTATAACTTCATCTACTTTAGAAGCATTAAAAATTGCTGGTAAATATTCTTGAGGCCATTTTCTAATCCCAGGAATCTTAGCACCTTCTTTTGGCTGCGCTCCAATTATTCTAATCTCTTTATTTTGTTCTTTTAAGAAACCCGAGACTCCCATAATAGTCCCTGTGGTTCCCATTGCAGCTATAAAATGGGTTACTTCCCCTTCTGTATCTCTCCAAATTTCTGGACCTGTCGTTTTATAATGTGCCTTAGAATTGTCTGGATTATCAAACTGATTCAATCTAAAATATCCTTTCTTGTATTTTAATTTTAAAGCGTAATCTCTAGAACCTTCAATTCCTAATTCTTGTGGCGTTAAAATTACTTTTGCACCATAAGCACGCATTGTTTTAATTCTTTCTACGGTTGAATTTTCTGGTAAAACCAGCACCATATTAACACCTAAAACTTTAGCCATCAAAGCCAATGCAATTCCAGTATTTCCACTTGTAGCTTCGACCAAAGTATCTCCTTTTTTAATATTCTTTCTTCTTAATGCTTCAGAAATCATATTATAAGCAGCCCTATCCTTTACGCTTCCTCCAGGATTATTACCTTCTAGCTTTAGCAGTAAAGTAACACCTTCTTTTTTAAAGATATTTTGTGCTTCCACCAAAGGTGTATTTCCGACAAAATCTATGATACTTTTTGTTTTCATCTGATTAATTTCTTTGAAAAATTTTATTTTTTGACTCCACAGTTACTACGGAATTTTTATGGACTGATTCCATAATGCAAACATTAGCTCCAATTACAGAGTTCTCTCCAATTAAGACATGCCCCCCTAAAATGGTTGCATTTGCATAAATGACAACTCCACTTTCTATAGTTGGATGTCTTTTTGCCGCTGCTAAACTTTTCTTTACCTGAATTCCTCCCAAAGTAACTCCTTGAAAAATCTGCACATTATTTTTGATTATTGTGGTTTCTCCAATAACTATTCCTGTTGCGTGATCAATAAAAAAGGAATCTCCAATTTCTGCTCCTGGATGAATATCTGTGCCTGTTGTGCTGTGTGCAAACTCGCTCATCATTCTTGGTAAAATTGGAACTTTTAGTTTTAATAATTGATGACTTAAACGATGCACAGCGATTGCATAAAAACCAGGATACGCTAAATACACTTCTTCTAAACTTTTTGCAGCAGGATCGTTTTTTTCAGCAGCAGCGGCATCTAAATCTAATTTTTGTCTAATAGTGATAAAATAATCTTCAAAATTAGTCCACAAATCTTGGCCATTTTCAACAGATAATCTTTCTAAAATCTTTAAAAAATTTAGTCTAGTGCGCTCCCCACTTTTAGACAAATGATTCACATCAAACAAATTGTTAATCAATTGTTTCGTAAAATCACCTACAGCATCTCTTAAACACATACGGTAGTTTTCAAACAAAACTTTTTCTTCTGTTTCTTTCATTTTTAGTCCTTAAATTTCTGGTGCTAATTCTATTTCTAACCCATCCATCGCTGGTATCATTTGTATTTGACAACCTAATCTACTATTATCTTCAACATTAAAGGCTTCTGCTAACATCGCATCTTCATCATCTGTCATTTCTGGTAATTTATGATCAGATTTCACATAACATTGACAAGAAGCACACATCGCCATTCCTCCACAAATTCCAATGGTTCCTTCTTCTGCTAATTCGTAAGATCGAACAACCTCCATAAGGTTCATAGCCATATCTGTTGGCGCCACAACTTCATGAATTTCTCCGTTTCTATCTGTTATTTTAATATTGATGTCTTGCATCTATTTCGCTTTTATTATTATTGTCTGTAAAGTTACATAAACCTAACAAAAATCTTACTATTGAATTGCTTTAACAACTGCTTTCGGCGCTTCTTTTCTTGTTCCATCAAAGCCATTTACACCGCCAACTGTTGTATACTTCATTACATATTTTTTATCTGGAAAAATTCTTTTGTATGCACTTTGACACATTAAAGTCGCTTCATGAAAACCACATAAAATCAATTTCAATTTTCCTGGATATGTATTTACATCACCTATAGCATAGATCCCTGGTATATTTGTTTGATAATCTAAAGCATTATTTACTTTGATCGCATTCTTTTCAATTTCTAATCCCCAGTTACCTATTGGCCCTAATTTTGGGGATAACCCAAACAAAGGAATAAAATGATCTGTATCTATAATAAAAGCATCTTCGCCTTTTTTCTCAACAGCAACACCGGTTACTTTATCAGAACCTATAAGTCCTTTTACCTCTGCAGGAGTTACTAAATTGATTTTCCCTAAATTCTTTAATTCTTGTACTTTTTCTACAGAATCTAAAGCACCTCTAAATTCGTTTCTTCTGTGAATTAAAGTTACTTCTGAAGCAATATCTGATAAAAAAACAGCCCAATCTAAAGCTGAATCTCCACCACCAGAAATTACTACTTTTTTATTGCGATACAATTCAGGTTCTTTAATAATGTATTCGACACCCTTATCTTCAAAATCTGTAATATTAGGAATTAATGGCTTTCTTGGTTCAAAAGAGCCTAAACCGCCTGCAATTGCAACTATTTTAGCATGATGTTTTGTTCCTTTATTGGTGGTAACAATAAAAGTACCATCCTCCTGTTTATCAATTGTTTCTGCTCTTTCTCCTAAAGTAAACCCAGGTTCAAACTGTTTACTTTGCTCTATCAATTTATGCGTTAGATCACCTGCTAAAATCTCTGGATATGCCGGGATATCATAAATTGGTTTCTTTGGATAAATCTCTGAACATTGTCCTCCTGGTTGCGGTAATGCATCAATCAAATGACATTTTAACTTTAATAAGCCCGCTTCAAATACTGTAAATAAACCTGTTGGTCCTGCACCTATAATTAGTATATCAGTCGTAATCATTTTAAGATTCTTTTTTCTCTATTAATCCTTTGGTGAACTCGTTTAATGTTTCCACTTTTTGTTCGAAATCTCCTTTTATTGTCTTTCTATATTCGTTTAAATTCTTGACCAAATCATCGATGTTTTCAGGAATTACATCCTCAAAAAATTGACGTAATCTTTTAGCTGTTGTTGGTGATTTTCCGTTTGTGGAAATCGCTATTTTCACATTTCCCTTAGTTACAATTCCTCCCATATAAAAATCGCAATACGGTGGATTATCTGCCACATTTACTAAAATACTTCGTTTTCTACAGTGACTGTAAACAGTTTCATTTACCTTAGGAATATCTGTTGTTGCGACAACGATATGTTTTCCTTTTAAGTAACGTCTGCTGTATTTTTTATTGATAAGCGTTACATTTCCTTTCTTTGCCAGCGCTTTTGTACCTTCTCTAAACATTGGTGAAACCATTGTTACATTTGCATCTGGACTTGATTTTAACAAGAATGTCAACTTTTCCTCTGCAACGAAACCACCTCCAATAATTAATACCTGTAGGTTTTTCGTTTTTAAAAAAATAGGATATAAATCATTTCTTTCCATAAAATTATCTTGTTAACTCATTTTCATATTGCAGTTGGATGTCTAAAATTGCTTGACGATGCTTTACCACTTCGCCTAGAACAATAATTGCAGGATTTCTTAATTCATTTTCAGCTACAATCTTTTCAATTGTATCAACGGTTCCAATTCCTAATTTTTCTCTAGAGGTAGTTCCTCTTTGAATAATAGCAACTGGTAAATTACTCTTCCCTTCTGCTTGAAACAACTTTACAATTTGAGGTAATTTACTCATCCCCATTAAAACTACAACTGTCGCATTTGATTTAGCCGCTAACTGAATATCATTCGATATTTTATGCTCTTTTGTAGTTCCTGTAATTATCCAAAAACTTTCTGCACTTCCACGTTTTGTTAAGGGTATATTTTGATATGCTGCGACTGCTAATGAAGATGAAATACCTGGAACAACGGCGGTTTCTAAACCAAAACTTGCCGCATATTCCATTTCTTCTGCACCTCTGCCAAAAACAAAAGGATCTCCACCTTTTAAACGAACTACATGTCCGTGTGTTTTTGCTCTCAACACAATTAACTCATTAATTTGTTCTTGTTGATACTTATAACAGCCTCTTCTTTTCCCAACGAAAATTAATTCTGCTTTTGGATTTACATACGCTAACAATTCTTCATTCACCAGAGCATCATATAAAACTACATCTGCCGTTTTTAAAACTTTAATAGCTTTCACAGTAATTAGGTCTATATCTCCAGGGCCCGCGCCCACGACCGTTAATCTTGGTGTCTTTTCCTTCATTCTTTTCTTTTAAACAGCATTTGAAGCAATTGCAGTTTCAGCTTCTCTATACTTTCTTACTTTTTGTAAAAACACGTTTGCATTCTCTATATATTTTGATGCAAATTCTTCTGTTGGTGCAAATTTATTAATTTGATAAATCAAGTCTGAAAATGAAGTACTTAAATCTATTTTTCTTGTTGAAATAAATAAATCATCAAATTGCTTTATAATTCCTGCGTGTGTATTTGTTTTCTGATTATCTGCCAATAACAATGCTTTTGCCGAATTCGCTAAAGACTGATATGCATAATAAATTGCTCCAGAATACACTCCATTTTCAAAAGATTCTTTCGCATTTTCGATTTTCTCTTCGCTTTCTAAAAACAAAGTTGCAATTAAATCGATAACAACTCCTGCACATTCTCCAATCCCAATTTCTTTTATATATTTTCCTTCTTCACCCCAATCAATAAAATCTTCTTGCGTTAAATTAGTAACATCTTGCAAATCGTTTAACAAATTGTAGAAATATTTTTCTCCTTTTTCTCGATAGTAGTCGACAAATTGCTTTCCATTTTTATTTGCTTCAAAATCATTTAAAATTCTTCTTAAAGCTTCAGGACCTCTTTTACTTGGTACTTTTACAACTTTATCTGCAAAAAGTGCATTTCCATTTCCTAAATTACCTCCACCTAACAAAACTTGTAACGCCGGAGCTACCAATTTCTCGGGTGTTCTTACGGTCATTCCTTGAAAACCAATATTTGCCATATTGTGCTGTCCGCATGCATTCATACAACCACTAATCTTAATAACAAGGTCTTCATTTATTAGATATTGTGGATATTCTGCTGCAATAACACGTTCTAATTCTTCTGCAATTCCTGTACTACTTGCAATACCTAAATTACAGGTATCTGTACCTGGACAAGCTGTAATATCTACTGCTTTGTTATAACCAGCTTCAACAAATCCTAATTTCTCTAATTCAGAATAGAATAAGGGAACTAAATCGAGCTTTACAAAAGGAATTACTATATTTTGTCTTAGGGTTAAACGAATTTCACCAGCTGCATATTTATCAACTAAATCTGCTAATAAACGTGCTTTGTCTGTATAAAAATCTCCTAATAAAACTTTGATTCCGATTGCAACATATCCATCTTGCTTTTGAGAAATTAGGTTTGTTGATTTCCATAAATCAAATGCTTCTTTATTTTTAATCTCAACCTTCGATGCTTCAACCAAAACTGGTTTTGAAGGCACATAAGATTGCGCATCAATCGCAACTGTTTTCAATTCAATTGCTTTTTGCTCTGCGACTATTAATTCTTTAAAAGCAGCTAAACCAATGTCTTTTAAAAGAAATTTCATTCTTGCTTTAGCCCTACTCTTACGTTCTCCGTACCGATCAAAAACTCTTAAAACACCTTCCATTACTGGAATAATTTCATCCGAAGGTAGAAAGTCATATAGCACTTCTGCATGCCGTGGCTGAGAGCCTAACCCCCCCGCTACCATTACTTTAAAACCTCTAACTCCGTTTTGGATTTTAGCAATATATCCTAAATCATTTAAATACGATAATCCTGTATCTTCATCCGTAGAAGAAAAAGAAACTTTAAATTTACGTCCCATTTCTTGACAAATTGGGTTTCGTAAAAAGAATTTATACAATGCATCTGCATAAGGAGAAACGTCAAAAGGTTCGTTTACATCAATTCCTGCCGTTTCAGAAGCCGTTACATTTCGTACTACATTTCCACAAGCTTCTCTTAGAGAAACATCATCACGCTCTAATGCTGCCCATAATTCTGGTGTTCTATCCAAATCTACATAATGAATTTGAATATCTTGACGCGTTGTAATGTGCAATCTACCTCTAGAATATTCATCAGAAACTTCAGAGATTCTTCGCAACTGATTACTCATCACCTTCCCGTAAGGTAATTTAATTCGAATCATTTGTACACCTTCTTGACGCTGACCATAAACACCTCTTGCTAAACGTAAACTTCTAAACTTTTCCTCAGCTATTTGCAGATTCTTAAATTGAGCAATTTTATCTGCTAATTCAATAATATCTTTTTCTACAATTGGATTTTCTATTTCTGTTCTAAAACTCTGCATTTTAATATTTTATAAATTTTATTAAGTTTATTTTATAAAACCTACCCCAACGGTATTGTTTGTTTTTGGGTTAATTAAGATGAAAGACCCATTATACTTATTGTCTTTATAAGAATCGAATAACAAGGGTTTACTTAATTTTAATTGCACATCTCCAATTTGATTTAATGCTAATTCAGATGGATTTTCTTCTATTCCAGAAAAATCTGTTTTAATGATACTTTTTAATTGTGTGATTTTTGCTTGCGCATCATTTACACCGTGTTTTATATAATATTTTTTCGATGCTTGCAAAGGCTCTTTATCCATCCAGCAAATAGTTGCAACTAATTGTTTTGCAATTGTAGGCTCTTCATTTAATTTCACCAACATATCTCCTCTACTCACATTCACATTATCTTCTAAAGTAATAGTAACCGAACTTCCTCTTTTTGCGATAACATATTCTTTATCGAAGAAATTTATACTTTTAATTTTAGATTTTGTTTGAGACGGTAATACTGCTATTTCATCTCCAACTGATAAATCTCCTCCATAAATTTTACCAGCATATCCTCTATAATCGTGATAATCTTCCGTTTTTGGTCGGATTACTGTTTGCACAGGAAAACGAGCTTGAGAATCATCACTTATATCATCAGAATCTAAACTTTCTAAATGATGCATTAAGGTTACCCCTTTATACCAAGGCATATTTTCTGATGAAGAAACTACATTATCACCTTGTAAAGCGGATAAAGGAATAAAAGTTAAATTCTGGCCTTTATAGGCACTTTTACTTGCTAAAAACTCAATTTCTCCTTTGATCACATTGTATTTCTCTTCAGAAAAACCAACCAAATCCATTTTATTTATGGCAATTACAACATCTTTAATTCTCAATAAATTATTGATAAAAAAGTGACGATACGTTTGCTCTACAACTCCGTTTCTAGCATCAATTAAAACAATAGAAGCTTGGGCTGTTGAAGCTCCAGTAACCATATTTCTTGTATATTCTATATGACCTGGAGTATCTGCTATGATAAAACTTTTTGAGGGTGTAGAAAAATAAATATGCGCAACATCTATTGTAATTCCTTGTTCACGTTCTGCGACTAAACCATCTGTAGCCAAGGAGAAATCTAAATAATCAAAACCTCTTTGTTTACTTTTTTCTTCAATCGCTTCTAATTTATCATCTGTCAACGATTTTGTATCGTATAAAATACGACCAATTAAAGTACTCTTGCCATCATCTACGCTCCCTGCTGTTGCTATTTTTAATACTTTCATTCTTTATACTGTTGGATTTTAGCTTATTAGCTATTCACCTAATTTTATATTATTTTACTTTTACTAATGACAAAATTTACTTTTCAAATTTTAGAAATACCCTTGTTGTTTTCTTTTTTCCATGGCAGCCTCAGATCGCTTATCATCAATTCTTGCGCCCCTTTCAGAAATAGAAGAATCTCTAATTTCTTCCACTACTTTTGAGATATCTACCGCATTAGATAAAACTGCAGCTGTACAACTCATATCTCCGACAGTTCTAAAGCGAACCATTCTTTCTATCACTTCTTCTTCTTCATCTCTATAGACAACAGCATCATCTGCAGACCAAATTAATCCATCTCTAAAAAATGTTTTTCTTTTATGCGCAAAATAAATAGAAGGAATTTCAATAGTTTCCTTTTGTATGTATGACCAAACGTCTAGCTCAGTCCAATTTGAAATTGGAAAAACACGAACATTTTGTCCTAAATCAATTTTTCCATTTAACATATCGAATACTTCTGGACGCTGATTTTTCTCATCCCATTGACCAAAATCATCTCGAACAGAAAAAATTCTTTCTTTCGCTCTTGCTTTTTCTTCATCCCTTCTTGCTCCACCAATACACGCATCAAACCCAAACTCTTCAATTGCATCTAACAAAGTTTCTGTTTGCAACATATTTCTACTTGCGTACCTTCCAGTTTCTTCTTTTACTCTTCCACTATCGATATTGTCTTGCACATCTCTTACAAGCAATTCAACTCCTAATTCTTCAACCAATTTATCTCTGAAAGAAATAGTTTCAGGAAAATTATGACCTGTGTCTATATGCATTAATGGGAAAGGAATTTTGGCTGGAAAAAATGCTTTTTGCGCCAACCGAACTAACGTTATACTATCTTTTCCGCCAGAAAAAAGCAATACAGGTTTTTCAAACTGCGCAACTACTTCTCTAAATATATATATTGCTTCACTTTCTAAAGCATCTACTTGTATTGTTCTTTGATTCATAATCATGTCTTTTAGATATGTAAACCACATTCTCTATTACTTTCTACTTTTGTTGGATCGAAATATGTAAACTCATTTGATAAATTTTTCTGTTCTAAATAAGTATCTAATGCTGAATCTGTCCAGTTATAAAACGGACTCACCTTTACAATTCCATCTTTGCTTTGAGAAACGATATCTATGCTATTTCTAAAAGCAGTTTGACCTTTTCTTAAGTTCGTAAACCATACATCTGGTTGATGCTCTTTCATCGCCCTAGTAAATGGTTCTAATTTTACTTGCTCTGTAAAAATTGCGTGTTTTGGATCTTCTATTGACGGAACTCCTAAAACAACATTTCTATGAGCAGTAGTTTGTTTTGGCGTATATAAATGAATGTTTAAATTCAATTTTTTAATGATTTCTTCTGCGTGTTTATAAGTTTGTAGAGTGTTATAACCCGTATCGCACCAAATAACCTTAATGTCTTTATCTATGTCAGTAACTGCTTTTAAAATTGCCACTTCATAAGGCCTGAAGTTCGTCGTAATGACAGGGTTTTTAGCAAAAGAAACAGCCCAAGCAATAATTTCTAAGGGACTTTTACCTTTTAACTCTTCGTTAATTTTCTCTAAATTTAAACTCATTATTTTCCCCATTTAATTTTGTTCCAAGCTCTTTCGTGAAAGAAATATAAGCCTAGTTTTGTTAAAAAATCTACCGAAGCAATTGATGCTGCTAATACCATTTCACCCGATATAATATATGAAACCACCAATGTATCAATGGTTCCAACAACTCTCCAGCTAAATGCTTTCGCTATACTTCTCATTGGTTTATCGGAATTTTTATCTTCTTCAAAACTTTGATTTCTTATTTTTTTACTAAAAATCATTTGATCTGTAATCATAATAATTAAGCAATTTTTCTTACCCTATTTGTATAGTAGGGTATGCAAACATAAAGATTTTATAGATAGAAAGACATCGTGAGATCTTAAAAATCACTTAAATCCTATCGTTTTAGTAGATTACTAAAAAATCAATAGAAAAATTATTGATACTTCAATATTTTAAGACCTTATTAAAAGGTTTTACCTAATGTAAGTTGAAGAGGAATTGCGACACCATCATTGCCAGTAAAGATATTTCCATTTGAATAATGCATAATTCGTAACTCTAAATTGTATTTTCTATCTTTTCCGAAGAAAGCACCAAAACCCATGGTGTCTTGATAGGTTATTTTTGGTCCACTTTCAAGACCATCAATATCGCTTTTTGTAAGATATGTTGGACCAATAATAGAATAGTTTGCGTAAAAATCGAATGCTTTTTTTCTTAGAAGATAAAAACGTAAGACAGGAAAAATGGAGAAAGCAAATACGTTTTCATTTGTTAATTCTGATTGAAAAGCGGTTATACTTACCCCCCAATCTAAAGAGACAATCTTTTCTGATCTAAAAATCAATCTTTGATAAGTAAGCGAAAAAGCGTGTTTTGTTTTTACTTCGCCTACCCAAAAAACAGGAATACCAAAACTCTCGAAGTTCCCCACCTTTAGGCTCATTCCAAAAAACTGATTTACACCAAAACCAATTGCACTTGTGCCATAACTTACTTGCAAAATATTGTTTGGGAAAAAATAATCATTACTTACATATTCCTTAGCAATTGAATCGTCAACTTGTTGCAAGTGATATTCAAAACCCAAAGAAACTTGGGAAATTGATGGTTGATTGTGCTTTGTCTCTTTTGGAAGAAATGTTCCATTTAAGGACAATCGCCACTTATCACTTAAGCGATGTTGCAAACCAAATCCATATAATAAACTTGCGTAATGTGCATCTTCATAAATTATTTTATCACTAATAGAAAAACCAAATCTAGTTAAATTTGCGATTCCGGCTTCGGCATAAAAAGAGGTGTTTTTATAGAGTTTAAAATCTTTTTTTAATGACAAAGACCAAGCGTTTATCCATACACTTCTGTCATAACCGATGTTGTTTACATTATCATACTTAAACCAAGAAGCTGGTCTCATTGTTCCAAATTGAACCGCTAAATGATCTGTTAATTTGTGACCTAATAACAATCTTCCTGAAAACCAATTTTTACTAAAAGTTTCTGTTTTGTAGCCATCAATTAAATGATCATTTGAAAACGGATAAAAAATACCTCCTAGATTTATACTATAATAAGATTTGGATAGAAAATTAGTGAATTTTGTCTTTAACCTTATTTCTTCTTGACTAAAGAAACTCAAAGAAAAAAATAACATTAAAAAGAGTAATAAAGTCTTTTTCATCAGAATTCTCGTGAATTTTTTAAATTATAAATAATCTATGATTTATTAGTGGTTAGATCTGCCAGTGATGTATTTCTAAAAATTTGTAGTGTACTATCTCTAACTTGAATCATTAAATTATGAACAGCACAGGCATTCTCATGTGGGCAATCAGCACACTTTTCATAAAAATTTAAACTTACACAAGAAACCATTGCAATGGGTCCTTCTAGCACTCTCATCACAGAAGTCATTTGAATATCTTCCGGCTCTTTCAGTAGATAATAACCTCCACCTTTTCCTTTTTTTGAGCCTAAAAACCCGTTTTTACGAAGCGTTAACAGAATACTTTCTAAAAACTTTAAAGAAATATTTTCGCTTTTAGAAATTGTAGCAATTGACACAGGAACTCTATCTTCCTGCTTTGCCAAATATGTTAGTGCTTTAATTCCGTATTTTGTTTTCTTTGAGAGCATAAAACAAAATTACATAATTTAATATAATTATTTAGCATTCAATGCTTGTTCAATATCTGTAATAATATCTTCTACATTTTCTAATCCAACAGAAACACGCACTAAACCATCTGTAATACCTACTTCCAATCTATCTTCTTCCGATAAACGCCCATGAGTCGTTGATGATGGATGCGTAACAATCGTTCTAGTATCTCCTAAATTTGCAGACAATGAACACATTTTAATATTGTCTAAAAAGTTTCTTCCAGCATCAATTCCTCCTTTAATTTCGAAAGCAACAATATTTCCTCCTAGTTTCATTTGATTTTTAGCCACTTTATACTGAGGATGAGATCTTAAAAATGGATATTTCACCAATTCGACGTTCTTATTTCTTTCTAAGAACTCGGCTACTTTTAAAGCGTTTTCACAATGTCTTTCGACTCTTATTGCTAATGTTTCTAGACTCTTAGACAGCACCCAAGCATTAAAAGGTGACATTGCTGGACCAGTATTTCTTGCAAATAAATAAATTTCTCGCATTAATTCTTTATTCCCAACGGTAACCCCACCTAGAACTCTGCCCTGACCATCAATTAATTTAGTTGCTGAATGAATTACTAAATCTGCTCCAAATTTAATTGGTTGCTGAACATAAGGTGTTGCAAAACAATTATCAACTATAAAAATAAGATTATGTTTTTTAGCAATCTCACCAATCAATGCCAAATCTAAAATATCTACTGCAGGATTTGTTGGTGTCTCTATATAAAGAATCTTTGTATTCTCTTTTATTAAACTTTCTACTAAATTTACTTCATTTACCTTAAAATAAGAAGTTTCAATATTCCATTTTGGTAAATATTTAGTAAACATACTGTGTGTAGAACCAAATACAGATCGACAAGAAACAATATGATCTCCAGCATTTAACAAGGCAGCAAATGTTGAAAAAATAGCTGACATTCCTGTTGCAAAAGCGTAACCGGCTTCTGCACCTTCCATAGCTACAATTTTATCTACAAATTCAGTTGTATTTGGGTTTGAAAATCGACTATATAAATTACGTTCTTTTTCTTCAGCAAAAGAAGCTCTCATTTCTTCTGCATCCTCAAAAACAAAACTAGAAGTTAAATATAACGGCGTAGAATGTTCAGAAAACTGAGACCTTTCAATCTGACCTCTAATCGCTTGTGTTTCGAAATGTTTTTTCATTGTTTTATTATAACTACAAGGATTTTGAAACCTTGTTAGAAGTTTAATTATTATGCTTTGCTAATCTTAAAATATCTCCAAAAACACCTCTTGCTGTTACACTTGCACCTGCGCCTGCGCCCTGAATGACAATAGGTTGCACCCCATAAGATTCTGTATAAATTTCAAAAATAGCATCAGAACCTTTTAATGAGCCTAAGGGAGTACTTTCTGGCGTAGAAACTAATTTTACTTCTAAATTACCTTTGTTTTGAGATAAATCTCCGCTTAATTCACCAATATATCGCAAAACATGATTTGGTTTTTGATGCTCTTTTAGAGTTTGATATTCATCATCTAACAGCTTTAAATTACCTAAAAAGGTACTAACAGAATTATCTCTTAACTTTTCCGGAATTAAATTTTTGATTTGCACTTCTGGTAATTCATTTTCCAGATCTAATTCTCTTGCTAAAATTAATAATTTTCTAGCAACATCATTTCCTCCTAGATCTTCCCGAGGATCTGGTTCTGTAAACCCTTTGTCAATAGCCTCCTGCAATATGGTCGAAAAAGGAACATTTTTTGTAGAAAAATTGTTAAACAAATAACTTAAAGACCCTGAAAAAACACCTCTAATTTTGGTGATATTCTCTCCTGACTCGTGCAATAAACGAATGGTATCAATCAAAGGTAAACCCGCACCAACATTTGTTTCATATAAATATTGTTTTTTGTGTTCTTTTAACTTTGCTCTTACTTCTTTGTAAAAATCAAAAGATAATGTGTTTGCAATTTTATTACAAGAAACCAAATCAAAACCAGCTTCTATAAAAGGAATATAATTACTCACAAAATTTACGCTTGCAGTATTATCAACGGCAATTAAATTTTCGAAATGATGTGCTTTTGCAAATGCTATAATATCATCAACTTTCACATTTTCATTTCCAGTTTCTATAAGGTTTTCTTTCCAGTTTTTAGAAACTCCGTTTTTATTAAGCAACACTTTTTTAGAGTTTGCTACAGCAAAAACATTTAACTGAATTTTTCTTCTCTCTAGAACAGATTGTGTATTTTGAATGATTTGATCTATTAAAGTACCACCAACTAAACCTATACCAAAAACAACAATATTTATTTTCTTGGTAACTCCAAAAATTTGTCCATGAATTACATTAACAGCTTTATGTAATTCATCTTTTCTAACAACCAAACTTACGTTTTTACCGGATACCGTATTATTGAATAAAACGGGTACAATTTGGTTTTTAATTAATGCATTATAAGGATGATGAAATTCGCTTAAATCTTGCCCAATAATAGAGATTACGGCAACATTATCTATAATTGAAATTTGATTTACATCTTGTGAATAAAAATCATTTTCAAACTCTTTTTCTAAAGAAAAAACTGCTTCATGTGCTCTTTCTGCTTCTATAATTAAACCAATTCCTCTTTCTGAAGAACCTTGTGAAATTATACTAACATTAATATTCTTATCACTCAAAGCTTTAAAAATTCGAGCGTCAATACCTACTTTTCCTAACAAACCTCTACCTTCGAAATTTAGCAGTGCAACATTATTAATTGTAGCGATAGATTTAATTCCTTTTGTAGATGATTCTGACGTGATTAAAGTTCCTTTATCTTCTTTATTAAATGTATTTAAAATACGAAGGTTTATATTCTTTTCTAACAAAGGAATAATCGCCTTTGCATGTAAGATAGTTGCTCCAAAATTTGCCAATTCATTGGCTTCAGAAAAAGATAATTCTTCAATCTTTTTTGCGTCTGCTACTAAATCTGGATTCGCAGTATAAATACCACTAACATGTGTGTAATTTTGCAACTCATCAGCATCTAAAAAATTTGCTAATAAAGCTGCAGTGTAATTACTTCCATTTCTTCCTAAAGTTGTAGTTTCTCCTTTTTTATTTGAAGAAATAAAACCCGTTACAATATGTATTGTATCCTTCTTTTGCTTATAATGTGTAGTTACATTTTCTTTAGAAATTGATATTATAGGTTGTGCATTTCCAAAATTTTCATCAGTAATAATTAAAGTTCGAGCATCTGTTGCGTTTGCAGAAATATTTTCTTTTTCTAATAAACTCGCTAAAAGTTTAACGGATAATAATTCACCTTGAGCTAAAACCTCATCTTTAATTTTTTGACTGTAATCCCCTAATAGAGAAACTCCTTCAAAAATAGTTTCTAGTCTTAAAAATTCTTGAGAAAAATCAACAGAATTATTAGGTGTATGTTGATATTCTTTAAACTCTTCAAACTTCTTTTTGTACTCTTTTTTTAATGATGCCTCCTTTAACATAACTTCTAAATCGTTCGTAGAATTACCTCTTGCAGAAGCAACAACTGTAATTTTTTGGTTATTTTTATATTTCTTTCGAATAATTTCTATAACATTTTCTATACCCTTTCCATTGGCTAATGATTTTCCTCCAAACTTAACTACCTTCATTTTTTTCTTTCTATAATCTTTATTGAAAATAGGTTCAATAATTGTTTGTAATTGTTCATGTTCGATTAAAAATGCATCATGGCCATGCACAGAGTTTATTTCATTATACGTAACGTTGTCTTTCGTTAACGCTAACTTTTTATGCGTTTGTCTATTTTCCTCAGCAGTAAAAAATAAATCAGAATCAACACCTATAATGTGAATATCAGCTGTAATTGAATCTAAAATTTCAATGTTTTTTTTACCATTATTTGTAACATCGATTGTTTTTAATAGCTGATTCATTAATTTGTAAGATGATAATTGATACCGTTCTTGTAATTTGTTTCCATGATGCAACAACCAACTTTCTACATTAAATATTTTTAAAGCATCATTTTTAGTTCGTTGAAAACGCTCTTTAAAGGATGCCGGAGTTCTGTAACAAAGCATGGCATGCATGCGTGCATCATGCACCGGATTTTTTGAATTTACCAAAAATTGCTCCTGAATTTGGCAATTGGCAATTAACCAATCTGTAGACTTCCAATCTGTTGCGACAGGTATAAAGTGTTTGGTCAGCTTTGTGTTTAACACCATCATTTCCCAAGCAATTCCGCCACCCAAAGAACCCCCAATTAAAGCGAAAAGGGAATCAATTTTTAATTCTACTAATCCCTTTAAAAAAAGGCTTGCAACATCTCTAGCAATAAAACTTTTGTAATCATCGATTACAAAACCATCGAATCCATTTCCTGGAATATTAAAAGCTAAAATTGTATAGGTATTTGTATCAATTGTTTTTTCAGCTCCAATAACATCTTTCCACCAACCATCTTCGCCAGCAACATCGCTGTTTCCTGTTAATGCATGATTTACCAAAACAAGAGGAGCTGTTCCTAATTTTTGACCAAACAATTGATAACTTAATTGAATATCATAAAAATGAGTTCCGCTTTCTGTGGCGAAATTACTAATATTGATATGTTGTAGTTGGTCTTTCAAATACTTTTTTTTTGTCAGATTGAGCTTATCAAAATCGATTATACTTCAATAAGCTCAGTTTGACATATTAATTTATATTTCTGAAAAAGCTGCTTTTAAATCTGCTTTTAAATCTTCTAAATCTTCAATACCAACAGACAATCTAATTAAGTCTTGAGAAACTCCTGCACTTTCTTGAGCGGCTGCACTTAATTGCTGATGTGTCGTACTAGCGGGATGTATAATTAACGATTTCGTATCACCAATATTCGCCAATAAAGAGAATATTTTTGTTTTATCTGCAATTGCTTTTGCTGCTTCAAAACCTTTCTTAGGTCCGAAAGTAACAATTCCACTTTGCCCATTTGGCAAGTATCTATCCGCTAATGATTTGTATTTACTACTTTCTAAACCAGGGTAGTTTACCCAAGCAATTTCATCTTGGTCTTCTAACCATTTTGCCAATGCCAATGCATTTGTAGAGTGTTGTTTTATTCTAACTGGTAAAGTCTCTAAACCTTGTATAATATTAAAGGCGTTTGTTGGACTTAAAGCTCCACCAAAATCTCTTAAACCCTCTAAAATTAATTTAAACGTATACGATGCAGCACCCAAAGCCTCATGGTATTTTAAACCATGGTAACCTGCAGAAGGTTCTGTGAATTCAGGAAATTTCCCATTTGCCCAATTAAAAGTTCCAGCATCCACAATGGCGCCCCCTAAAGAAGTTCCTTGTCCACCTATATATTTTGTAAGCGAATGAATTACAATATTTGCTCCGTGTTTTATAGGGTTTAATAAGACTGGAGTTGCCACGGTATTATCAACAATAAAAGGAACTTCTGCTTTTTTTGCATGTGCAGAAATTGCTTCTAAATCTAACACATCTAACTTAGGGTTCCCTAAAGATTCTACAAAAAATGCTCTTGTGTTGTCTTGAATAGCATCCGCAAAATTATCAGAATCTGAGGCATCTACAAACGTAGTTGTAATTCCGAATCTTGGCAACGTAACACTTAATAAATTGTAAGTTCCGCCGTATAAACTACTAGAGGCAACAATATGATCTCCTGATTTTAAAAGCGTTAATAAACCTGTAGCAATTGCCGCGGTTCCGGAAGCAAAAACTACGGCTCCGATTCCGCCTTCTACCGCTGCCAAACGATCTTGTAATATTTGATTTGTTGGATTGTTTAAACGAGTATAAATAAATCCTAATTCTTTTAATGAAAAAAGGTTTGCTGCATGTTCTGAATTGTTAAAAACATACGATGTTGTTTGATAAATTGGAACTGCTCTTGTACCTCCGTTTGCAGTTACGTCATGTCCTGCGTGCAACGCGTTGGTTGCTAATTTTAATGTACTCATTTTTCTATTTTTTTTTGAGTTAATAAATAAACAAAAAAGTCAAATGCACCAATTTTAGTTGATGTACTTACTAGAAAAATGTTATTAAGAAAATAGGACTTTCCAGAACAGGAAAATTCTTTTTTGTTATCTATCCAATTAGAAAATAATTGAGTAGAATTTAGCACCTTCTTTATTTCTAAAGGGTTGCTAAGGCTTCATCGGGTCTAATCCCTTCACCTTTCTTGATAACATTTCAATAAGTTATTGAACTTTGTGAGTGCAAATATAAGTGTAGAAAAATTTAATATCCAAATAAAAAGTAGTTTATTTTTTTAAATATTGATTTCGCATTTTATACGTCTTTGTTTTATTCATTCTTTAAAAACATCAATTTTAAAACCCTGAAATTGATTTATTGATGACGCTATCACAAATAATTATAGAGAAAAAAGGACCCATTTTAATTTTATAGTGTACTTTTGTCATCTAATTGAGAGGAAAAATTTGAACTGATTGCAACCTCATAAAAAAAATGCTAAAGCAGTAATTATATACTTCTTTTAGCAAAAACGCAATCAATTTTTATTTCCTATAGATTCCTATTTACTCAGGAAAAAATAATTTTAAGGAAGCCTCAATTTTATATCGAGGAATCATTTTTTAACACAAAAGACGAATATTATGTCATATTTATTTACCTCAGAAAGTGTTTCTGAAGGACATCCAGACAAGGTTGCAGATCAAATTTCTGATGCATTAATTGATAATTTTTTAGCGTTCGATAAAAATAGTAAAGTTGCTTGTGAAACTTTGGTTACCACGGGCCAAGTAATTTTAGCAGGTGAAGTAAAATCTAAAACATATTTAGACGTTCAACAAATAGCTAGAGATGTAATTAATAAAATTGGTTATACGAAAAGTGCGTATATGTTTGATGGAAATTCTTGTGGAGTTTTATCTGCAATTCACGAACAATCACCAGATATTAATAAAGGTGTAGACAGAGTTACCCCAGAAGAGCAAGGTGCTGGAGATCAAGGAATGATGTTTGGATATGCTACTGATGAGACTGAAAACTATATGCCTTTGGCGTTAGAATTATCTCACCGATTATTAAAAGAATTAGCTGAATTACGAAGAGAAAACAAAGATATTACCTATTTACGGCCAGATGCAAAATCTCAAGTAACTATAGAGTACTCTGACGATAATGTTCCACAAAGAATTGATGCAATTGTAATCTCTACACAGCATGATGATTTTGATGAATCTGAAGATGTAATGTTAACTAAAATCAAAAAAGAAATTATTGAAATTTTGATTCCTAGAGTTGTCGCTAAATTACCAACTCATATTCAAACATTATTTACTGATAATATTACGTACCACATAAATCCAACAGGTGTTTTTGTAATTGGAGGACCTCATGGAGATACAGGGTTAACAGGAAGAAAAATTATTGTCGATACTTATGGTGGAAAAGGGGCTCATGGTGGTGGTGCTTTTTCGGGAAAAGACCCAAGTAAAGTGGATCGATCTGGAGCATATGCAACAAGACATATTGCTAAGAATTTAGTAGCTGCAGGATTGTGTAAAGAAGTTTTGGTGCAAGTATCTTATGCAATTGGCGTTGCAAAACCAACAAGTATAAATGTAGACACGTATCGAACATCAACTGTAAATTTAACGGATGGAGAAATTAGTAAAATTGTAGAAACTATTTTTGATATGCGTCCTTATTTTATTGAGCAACGTTTAAAGTTAAGAACACCTATTTATTCTGAAACTGCTGCTTATGGTCACATGGGGAGAACGCCAGAAGTAAAAACGGTTACATTTTCTAACCCAATGGGAGAAACTGTTTCTGAAGAAGTAGAAACATTTACTTGGGAAAAATTAGATTACATCGATAAAGTGAAAGAAGCTTTTCAATTATAAAAAGACCTTTGTTTAATTTTTAAAAACCCTTTAAATGGAATTTTAAAGGGTTTTTCATTTTCTAAAATCAATATTTTTTAACAATTTTACTTGATAATATTCAACAGAAAGTAGAAAGCGTCATATTTTATAGTTGCCTTCGTTTTTAGCTTTTCTCTTTAAACTGATACACCATTTAGGTGAAAAAAAACATCAAAGATGTTGCTTAATAGCTCCTTTATAAAATAGTTTGGTTTGTTTCTAAATTAAAAAAATAATAAATTCGTATTGATATATCTTAAAAATAGCCAAATGAAAAAGCTTTTAACATTTTTACTTTTAATAATACTATTTTCTACTTGTAATACCCCTTCTAATAGACTACTTAAAAGTCAATTTCTATATTATGGAGGAGATATTATCACCATGAATGGAGACGAACCCACTTACGCTGAAGCCATAGTTACAAAGGGGGATTCTATCGCATTTGTTGGTCGTCTTTCTGAAGCCAAAAAACGCTTTCCATCCTCAAAAAAAAATAATCTCAATGGAAAAACATTACTTCCTGGCTTTATAGATGCACATGCACATTTTGCAGGTTTCCCAAGTCAATCTATTGGAGCACAGATACTTCCACCACCAGATGCTGGGGCAAATAATATTAATGCTTTAATTCAGATATTGAAAGATTGGTCAACTCCTGAAAACATTAAATTAACGGGTTGGATTTTCGGAATGGGATTTGACGATTCTGTATTAGAAGACAAAAGATTTCCAACCAAAAGTGATTTAGATAAAGTTTCAACAGAGCATCCTATTATGATTGTTCATATTTCTGGACATTTTTGTGTGGTAAATAGTAAAGGATTAGAATTACTGAAGATCACCTCAGAAACACCGAATCCAGAAGGCGGAGTTATTAGAAGAATTTCTGGCACGCAAGAACCAAATGGTGTCTTAGAAGAATTAGCTGCCATCCCATATATGCCTGCTGTTCTAGGACCTAAAAATGAAGAAGCCTTAAAAGTATTTCTAACGGCAGGTCAAAATATGGCTTTGTCTTATGGTTATACAACCGTTCAAGAAGGAAGAGCAATGAAAAATTCGCATCTTTTTTTAGAGCATGCCGCAACTACTGATTTCTTAAAACTCGATGTTGTCAGTTATATTGATTACTCCATTGCAGATTCTTTATTAAAATCTGATTGGTACAGTTCCACCTATAAAAAGCACTACAGAATTGCGGGAGTAAAACTTACGCTAGATGGATCTCCACAGGGAAGAACAGCATGGAGAACACAACCGTACTTGGTTCCTCCAGACGGCGCTAAAGAAGGGTATTTAGGCTATCCTGCGATTCCTTCGGATGAAGACGTTGAACAAATTTATGAAAAAGCTTTTCAGAACAATTGGCAAATACATACGCATGCAAATGGAGATGCTGCTATGGATCAAATGATTAGAACCTTAAAAAAGGTTACCGATACATACGGCAATAAAGGTAGACGAGATGTTCTTATTCATGGCCAATATGTTCGGGAAGATCAGTTAGATGATTTTAAAGATTTAAATATTATAGCATCTCTTTTTCCATTACATACTTTTTATTGGGGAGATTGGCACAAAGAAATAATTGGCGATAGTTTAGGTAATAAAATTAGCCCAACCAGAACCGCGTTAAATAAAGGGCTAAAAATCACTATCCATACGGATGCCCCTGTAGCCTTACCAAATTTAATGCGCGTTATATGGACGGCCACTAATCGAGTTTCGAGATCAGGTAAAATTATAGGTGAAGATGAAAGATTAACACCTTATGAAGCATTAAAATGCATCACTGAATGGTCAGCTTATCAGCATTTTGAAGAAGATCGCAAAGGTACTATTGAAGTTGGAAAACTTGCTGATTTAGTAATTCTAGACAAAAATCCTTTAAAATCTGAGCTTAATGATATCAAAGATATTTTAGTCATCGAAACAATCAAAGAAGGCATAACCGTCTACAAAAAACAATTATAATTAAAGACAAAATATGTCACGAAGCTAAAGGCACAGTGTATCCCATTTTATAGATACTGGTAATTGTTTTTATTAAAAAACGAGAAAACAGAATTAACTGTTACTAACGAAATAAATAAAATAGCCGTTATATAATTTCTAAACCACTGAATTCACTTCAATTTAAACTCCCAATGGCGATATTCAATAAACGTAAAACCTTTCAAAATTGGGAGGTTTTTTTATCTTAAATAATTTGTCCATAGCAAATAAATCATTCCAGTTTAAAGAGGAGAAAAACAAGTAAATAATACGGATTTTTAAAAATTGATTTACGCTAATTTGTTTATCAAATGCTTTAAAAAGTATGCTATATTTGCAACGAATATGAATATTACCATAAAATGCAGCATGACAACTTGTTCTTTTTAATATTTCATTTTATAATTAAATTGATATAACTTTTTCATGAACCAGACACTTCTATCTTCTCCCCTTCAAGGTTTTACCGATTATAAGTTTCGAAACGCATTCAACCATTTCTTTGGAGGAATAGATACTTTTTATTCTCCATATATTCGACTGAATGGAAAACTCATCATTAAAAACTCTTATCATAAAGATATTCTTCCTAAAAACAATACTGAGTTAGAAGTAATTCCGCAAATTATCACGAATGATGTTGATGAATTTTTATTCGTTTCTAATTACGTACAAGAATTAGGCTACAAGGAATTGAACTGGAATTTAGGTTGCCCTTACCCCATGGTTACAAAAAGAGGAATGGGTTCTGGCTTAATTAGCGATGCAGAAAAAATAAATAGTATTCTTCATAAAGTTCATAATGAATCTGATATTCTCGTCTCTATGAAGATGAGAATGGGTTATGAAACTCCAGAAGAGATTTTAGGTGTTCTGCCAATTTTAGACAACTATCCTTTAAAAAATATTGCAATTCACGCAAGAATAGGCAAACAGTTGTACAAAGGAGGCACTAATTTAGAAGCGTTTCAAAAATGTTTAGATAACAGTAAACATAAAATGTACTATAATGGCGATATTACGACTGTTGCGGCTTTTAAAAAACTACAACAACGATTTACCTCAATAGATCATTGGATGATTGGAAGAGGCTTAATTGCAGACCCTTTTTTACCTAGTATGATTAAAAATAATACTACAGAATATCCAAAAAACAGGTATGACATCTTTAATGAATTTCACAATCGTATTTTTGAAGAATATGACGCTGCGCTTTCTGGACCAACACCTATTAAAATGAAAATGCTTGGTTTTTGGGAATACTTCTCTCAAAGTTTTTCGAATCCACAGAAAACCTATAAAAAAATTAAAAAAGCAAGCAATGTAAAATCATATGCTATTGCTGTAAAAGAAATTTTTAAGGAAGCAAAAAATAGTTAATTTACTTTAACTTAAATTTCATTTCTATAGGTAAATGATCTGATGCTTCCTCAAATTGACTTAATACTTTTCCTGAAACATATTCAATGGTATTTTTTGTATAGAAGATATAATCTATTCTTTCAAAAGGGTTTTTTGTATCAAAAGTATTACCAAGGTTATTTATATCAAACCCAGCATTTCCAGCATCTTTCATTGCAAACATTTTTTGAATAACAGCATCTTTATCTCTGGCTCTCGAATTAAAATCACCTAATAAAATTGTTGGATAATCGTTTTTATATGTATTAAAAATAGCCAAAACTTCTTCAAATTGGTTAACCCTTGTCTGCTTGTCAAAAGCTTCTAAATGAATATTAATTAAAACAACTTCTTTACTCTTTATAACAATTTTCACTACTTGAGCTAAACGTTCTAAATAAAACGCATCTCTGTAAAAAGGAGCATCTGCCACTCGTGATAAAACAATTCTTTGCTGCTCTTTTATGGGATATTTACTAATAATTGATTGGCCGGAAACTACTTTTCCAAAATGCATACTTATTGGCCAATAAGGAAAAGGCACATAACGTTCATCCCAATTAATAGTTCTTGCAGCATAATTAAAACCTAATGCTGCTATTTCACTTTCTTGGTTTACATTGTATGAACGACTCGCATTATAATCTATTTCTTGAAAAGCTATAATATCTGGGTTTACTCTCTTCGTTTCTTCTAAAACCTTGCTTAGGTTCTTATCAAATAACTGCCTTGGTTTTGCGATAGCTCTGTTATTCGTCATTCCGCTTAAATACCCAATATTGTAGGTTACAATACTAAAAATAGAATCATTTTCAGGCATTACTTTATTTTCTAATTCAGAGACTGATTTGTATTCAATAACATTTAAAGTGGATGATGATGCCCAAAAAAAGAACACCATAAAAGCGACAATCAATACGACTAAAAAACGAAAAAAATATTTACTAAATTGTTTCATGAGCTCTAAATTGGATTTTCTTTAGAAAATTCTAATACCACTTTTAGTCTTATGGCATGAATTTTTTTCCGGTTTATATGATAGTTTAAATCTAATCATTTTTTTTAAGAAACTACTTAATTTTAATAGTTGTTCATAGAAACATAAAATCTGTACTTAACTCGCTAACTAATTTAATAATTGACGTCAGCAATCTGTGTTTAGAAGATTGCTCAACACCCCAAACTAAACTTTTAAAATAGCCGTTCATAATCATCAACAAAGTGGAACCTCAAAAATTAGAAAATTTTGTATTGTAAAAATCAGATAGTATTATGAATATGTTAAACCCTCGTTAATTTGAGTTATAAACTTAAACCTTTTAAAAATTTAAATGTCAAAGAAGTGTACCTAAATAATTTAATTAAACATTTATATCATGAAAAAAATAGCAAGTATTTTAATTTTAGCAATCGCCTTTACTTTATCAGCAGAAGCACAAGGGAAAAGAGAAAAACGAGGGCCAAAACTAACAATTGAACAGCATACAGATTTAACGGTTAAAAGAATGATATTGTCTTTGGAATTATCGGAAAAGCAACAAAAACAAATAGAACCTTTAATTCAAAACCAGGTGGCAAATAAAAGAGCGGCAATGTTAAAAAGAAAAGAAAACAAAGCTACAAAAAAAAGACCTTCTTCCGACGAAATGTACGCTATGAAAAGCATGCAACTAGACAATCAAATTGCTTTTAGAAACAGCATGAAAGACATCTTAAATAAAAAACAATTTGAGAAGTTTGAGAAAATGAAAAAAAGCAGAAAGATGAAAGGAATGAAGATGGTGAAGAAAAGAAAAATGCTAAAGAAGAAAAAAAAAGAAAAACGATTTTAAGGACTAGTTTTATAGATACATTTTAAATAAAATCTGATTTCTTAATTGAAATCGGATTTTGTTTTATGCTAAATTTTACAGTAGTAATTGAACGGTTTGTTCGAGCTCTTTTTTATTTTTACGAAAAAAGAAAGTAGTGAAAGTGTGACCTTGTGTAACACCCAATCTCCATATAATATTAAAAAAATCAAGATCACTCGGAACTATTTAGTCTTTAAACCAACTAGAATAGTTTACATAATTGTTGGCGATTCGGTCTATTTCACCAGAAATTAATTCTAGCGAAATATCCTTTACTTTTTTAGCAGGAATACCTGCATAAATACTACCAGTTTCTACTCGTGTATTCTTGGTAAGGACAGCTCCTGCAGCAATTATGGAATTAGATTCAATAATACAATCATCCATAATGATAGAACCCATACCTACTAAAACATTATCGTGAATTGTACAACCATGCACAATTGCATTGTGTCCAATTGAAACATTATCACCAATAGTGGTAGGCGATTTTTGATAAGTTGCATGAATTACTGCACCATCTTGAATGTTTACTTTATCACCAATTTTTATATAGTGTACATCCCCTCTAAGAACAGCGTTAAACCAAATGCTACATTCTTTTCCCAGAGAAACTTCACCAACAATAGTGGCGTTTTCTGCAACATAACAATCTTCTGGTACTTGAGGGTGTTTTCCGTTTACGGCTTTAATGATGGGCATATTATTAGAATTTTAAAAGTGGCATTTTGATGAAAATAAAATTTAAGAGCACTTAGTAAATATATTAATTAAAAACATCTAGTTACAAATTTGAAAAAAAATAAAATTGTTAAACTCAATAAGACAAAATGTTATTTATCAAAATTCTCAGGTTACACTTTACTTTGTTTTTAAAACCTGATCTATGGAAATCGTATTACTTTTTAAATTGTTAACCTGTTTTAATTTGGCAACCGAAATATTAAGTTTTTTAGCAATAGAATATAAAGTATCCCCTTTTTTTACCTTATAATATTTAGTAATAAAAACTTTTGTTTCCTCTTTATTTCTTTTAGGTTTTTTATAGTTAAAATCTTTTCTTTTAATTTTATCAAACTCATGTAGTTTATAATCTTCAATAATTTTTATCAGTTTATTCGGATACTTTTTATCTGTAGCATAACCTGCTTTTTTTAAACCTTTTGCCCACTTTTTATAATCCTTAGCTCCATAATTAAATAAGAAAGCATATCGTTTCCTTTTCGTTAAAAATGCAGAATGGTCATCATAAGAAGTCTCTACATATTGGTATTTTCTAAAACACTCTCCTTTTTCATCATCATCATGATACACGCGTTCTCCTTTCCATTGTGTATGGCATTTGATTCCAAAATGATTGTTAGACTTTAAGGCTAATTCACTTCTTCCTCTGCCAGACTCTAAAATTCCTTGTGCTAAAGTTATACTTGCAGGAATTTTATTTTCATGCATTTCCTTTACAGCAATTGGCGCATATTTATTAATATAAGCTAAGGTCTGTTTATTTAATTTCGGGTTTTTCTTAATTAACTTTTTTATAAGTTCTTTTTGATTTAAAGAAGGTGATGTTTTGGGTTTTGATTCATTTAAAACTACACCTGTATTTTTCTCTCGCTGACTCGTTTTTTTACTAGCGCCACAACTTGATAAAATCAATAAACATAAACAATAAAATAAAACCCTTAACTTCATAAAACTTTAATTATTTGCTGATTTTTCTTTTCTAATTGATGATTAATTCCTTCTATCCCTTGAATTCCTCCTGTATGAATTGCTAAAATTTTAGTTCCTTCTACAAACTCATCTTTTTTAACTAAATCTATAATTCCAAATAACATTTTGCCTGTATATATAGGATCTAACAAAACATCTGTTTCTTCTTTAAAATTATTAATAAAATCAATCAACTCTTCATTAAACTTTGCATAACCACCAAAATGGTAGGCTTTCTGTAAACTCCAATTTTTCTTTCTACCTACATATTTTTTAATTTCTTCTGATAAAAAATTACCTTTTAAAGCCGGAAATCCTATTATTTTTTGATTCTTTTTGGATGCGTTTATCAAACCAGAAATCGTTCCTCCTGTTCCTACAGCCGAACAAATATAATTAAATTCCGAATCTTCTTTATTTAAAATTTCTTCACAGCCATCAACTGCCAAACAATTTGTTCCACCTTCTGGAATCACATAAAAATCGCCCCATTTATTTTTCATCTTTTCAACAAAACCAAACGAAGATTTTTGTCTGTATTGTTCTCTAGAAACAAACTGAAATTTCATTCCATTATTATGAGCTTCTCTTAAAGTAGCATTTTCCTCTAAGGTTTCTTCAAGTTTTTTACCTAATTCATCACCTCTAATAATTCCAAAAGTTTTAAACCCTGCTATTTTACCTGCAACTGCAGTTGCCACGATATGATTAGAAAATGCGCCACCATAGGTAAAGAGGGCTTTCTTTTTAAGTTTCTTAGCTTCTTGTAAGTTGTATTTTAATTTTCTGAATTTATTACCAGAAACAAAAGGATGAATTAGATCTTCTCTTTTTATAAAGAGTTCTACCTTTTTTTCTTCCAAAATAGGGAGGAAAACTTGTTGATTTTTAGATTCTACTGTTGAGTTGAAATTCATTGTTTGTTATTCCTGTTTATACAGGAGACTATAATTTAATTATTTTAAGTTACTACTCTCGATGTTTCAGCAATTGGAATTGCAGAGAGTTATGAAAAATTAGAAGCCTCAGCTTCAACTTTTTCCCAATCTTCCATTAAAGAATCTAATTTTGTTTTTTTCGCTTTGTATTTTTCAAAGAAACTTGGTCTAGAAGAAACTTCATCATAATTTTGTGCTAATTCTAAATCTATCTTTTCAATTTGTGCTTCTAAATCTGCAATTTCTGTTTCTATTTTAGAAAGTTTGTTCTTTATCTTTTTTAACTCTTTTTCTTGCTCTCTAGACATTTGATACCCTTCTTTCTTATCCGAAGATTTATCAACTTTTACAACCGTTCTTTTTTCTGCCTCTCTAAGGTTTTCAATTTTATGTTGTTCTAAGAAATAATCAATATCTCCTAAATATTCTTTAATAACCTTATCCTTAAAACCATAAACACTTGATGTTAATCCTTGTAAGAAATCTCTATCGTGAGAAACCAAAATTAAGGTTCCATTAAAACTTTTTAAAGCTTCCTTTAAAACATTTTTTGAAGCTATATCTAAATGGTTTGTCGGCTCATCCATTATTAGCACATTAAAGGGCGCCAATAATAGTTTACACAACGCTAGCCTATTTCTTTCACCTCCAGAAAGTACTTTTGCCTTTTTATCAACTGCATCTCCACCAAATAAGAAAGAGCCCAACATATCTCTAACACGCATTCTGTTTCCATCAGTTGCAGCGTCTTCCATTATTTCTAAAACTGTTTTTTCTGGCGGTAAATGTTCAGATTGATTTTGTGCAAAATATCCAACTTCCACATTATGGCCTAGCTTTAAATGTCCTTTAAACGGAATTTCGCCAACCATCATTTTTGCTAATGTAGATTTTCCTTGTCCGTTTTGACCAACAAAAGCAATTTTGCTATTTCTTTCTATTAATAAATCTACATCTTCTAAAACATGTTTATCACCGTAACTTTTACTTAAGTTTTCTGCTTCAACAATAGTCTTTCCTGGCTCTTTTGAAATTGCAAAACGAAGATTCATTGCTTGATTATCGTCTTGATCTACTTCAATTAATTCAACTTTATCAAGTTGTTTCATTAAAGATTGCGCCATCGATGCTTTACTTGCCTTTGCTTTAAACTTATTTATTAAATGTTGTTTTTGCTTTATTTCTTTCTCTTGATTCTTTTGAGCCTGTAACTGCTTTTCTTTAATCTCTCCTCTTAATAATAAGAACTGAGAATATGGTTTTTTGTAATCATAGATTTGACCCAAAGAAATTTCTATAGTTCTATTGGTTACATTATCTAAAAACATTTTATCGTGAGAAACCAAAACAATTGCACCAGAATACCCTTTTAAAAAGTTTTCTAACCAAATAATAGATTCAATATCTAAATGGTTTGTTGGCTCATCCAATAACAAAATATCATTATTTTGTAAAAGTAGTTTTGCCAATTCTATACGCATTCTCCATCCACCTGAAAAAGTATCAGTCAACTTATCGAAATCTTCTCGTTGAAAACCTAAACCTTGTAGAATTTTTTCTGTGTCTCCCTGGTAATTATATCCTCCAAGAAGCTCATAACGCTCAGTTAAATCGGTTAAGTCATGAATTAACTGGCTATAACCTTCACTCTCGTAATCTGTTCTAATTCCTAGTTGTTCATTAATTTCATCGAGTTTTAATTCAATTTCTTTAATTTCTTCGAAGGCTTGGTAGGCTTCTTCTAAAATTGTTCTTCCTTCAACAAAATCAATATCTTGTCTTAAAAAACCAATTTGCACATCTTTGTCAAAGGCCATTGTACCACTACTTTCTATATCTTTAGAAAGCACTTTTAAAAGTGTAGATTTTCCTGCTCCATTTTTTCCAATAAGACCAATTCTATCTCCTTTATTTAATTTGAAAGTAATTCCTGAAAATAATTCAGTTCCCATAAAGGAAACTGTTAAGTTGTGTACGTTTAACATTAATTTTACCTAAATTTATATTTTGCAAAACTAACTAAAAAAATACAGTTTTTCATGTTTAAAAAAGGGACAAAATTTTATAGTATTACAAAAGGAAAATGTCCTAAATGTCATGAAGGTGAGTTCTTTAAAAATCGGTGTACTTTTCACCCAACAAAAGTTACAGAATTATATGATAATTGCCCTAACTGTAATTTAAAATACATGCTAGAACCATCTTTTTATTATGGCGCTATGTATGTAAATTACGGGATTACAGTCGCAATTTCTATCGCTGCTTTTATAATTGCTAAACTGGGTTTTAATTGTAATTTGTTGCAATCTTTTTTAATTGTTATTGCAGCACTTTTTATTTTAGCTCCCATAAACTTAAGATTGGCAAGAATTCTTTGGATAAATATGTTTGTGGGTTATGAAAAGTAACATTTGAAGTTCCAAGCATATAAATAACTTTAGAAAAGCTACTTTTATTTTTTTTCAAATCTTTTAATATCCGTTCCTGGATCTGATTTTTTACTCTATTCTAAGTGATTAAACAATTGTTTAGTTACTTTTGGGGCAATCATGACACCACGTGTTTCTGGACCGTTTAAAAGAGCTAAATTTTTAATTCTATAGATCTTCTATTCCTTAAAACAGGTCTTATTCGCGCAGTTTGATCTATTATATACTAAAGAATAGTAATTTATTTACCTTTTGACAAAATCTTTAAAATGATGATTTTTTAACATCATGTTTAATGATTAAGACAACAATCTCATCTTAATTTAGTTTAAAACTAATACCAGAAAACAAATCTAACCGAATAAAGAAAATTGGTAGATTATACCCATTAAACAAAAAAACTTTAAAAAATGCATAAAAAAATCATCTTTTTGATGGAAAAATATCCACTAAATCACAAAGGTAAAATATAAACATCTGTTTACTTTTAAACTTTCAAAAGAAAAAAAATAGGTAGATTCACAGAAGTACAACTATAATTAATATGGGTATTTTATAATTATGTGTGCGGCATTATAGCAAAAATTAAAGTAAATCTTTTAGCCATGCGCTACTATTTATAAAATAGTAATTTATTACTATTTAGAGACCATTGTACTTCTTTAAATTTCTTCAGAAACTGAACCCCTAATAATGAAGAATTTGCAGATTCGAGAGTTTCGACAGATGCTATAACATTTCGAACCTTATAGGTTCCGATCGTTAATTCCTTTATTTTAATTAATTTATTTTCGGTAGGCTCTCCCCTCACACCAACTGTAGAAATAACAATATTTAAATTTTCGTATACTAATCCATTCTTTTTTAAATTCTCGAAAAGTTTAAATCCAATGGAAAACATTTCAGCCCCAGTATCAAAAACGAACCTTACAGGTTTTATTGATTTTTTTGTCTGGAAACCTAAATAAACATACATAGTATCATCATTCATCTGTTTTTCTAAATCGATAGAAATGAATGGATCTTCTCCTGTAATATCTTCAATATTATAATAGTTATCAATATTACTGGTTTTATTTTTAGCAATACCATTCTCAAATTTACTCTTAGTAATAATATTATCTTGGATGTAAACTTGTAAACCTGAAATAAGTTTTCCATTCGAATAATGTGTTCCATCTGTAGTCTGCACAAATGTAGAAGATATATACTCAGTTTTAGTGATCATACCATCTTCCAGTCTTCTTATCGATTTATCTCCATTTTCAAAAAAAACCTCGTTCGTCCCTTCGTAAAATTCATCATTTCTAAATTCTCCTTTTAATAATTGATATTGAGTATCAAAAATTATTTTTCTTTCTCCGATGCCATCAAACATACTATTTTTCCAGCTTCCCTTATAATAACCTTGATTTGAATACAACCTAGTTCCTATACCTTCCATGCTACTTTTAAGCCATTCACCAGAATAAACATCCCCATTAGAAAAATTCATTTTACCATTACCATCTAGATAATTTCTCTTCCAATTTCCTTGATAAATATTTCCATTTAAATAGAGCATTTTACCATAGCCATCAGCATTAGATTCATAGTCCAAACAACCGGTATAAGTACCTACGGTAAACTTTTTAACATCGCTACATCTTTGTATATCTTCTTGACTATAAAGGTTGCATGAGGTAATTATAAATAAAAAAGCGATTAATCTCATGGTTATTTTTAAACAAAAATAAGAAAAATAAACCATTGTTACAGAATTTAAGAGGTCTTCTGTTTTTGATTAAATCGTTTGATATCTATTTCTGAATCTAAATGTTCACCAGCTTCTAAATGATAAAATAAATTCTTAGCAATTGTTGGAGATATCATAACGCCACGTGTCCCTAAGCCATTTAAAACCGCTAAATTATTAAACTGTGGATGTACGCCAACCATCGGTCGCCTGTCTTTTACTGCAGGACGAATTCCTGCGGCTTGATCTACAATTGTATAAGGAACAGCAAGTACTTTTTTCAGTTTTGCAACCAACTCTTCTCTTCCCTCTACAGAAGGTATTGACGTTTTATCTACGTGGTTAAAAGTAGCACCTACCTTATAATAATTATCTCCAATTGGCATTACAAATAAAGTTGATTTTAGTAAAAAATCAATTTCTAATTCTGGTGCATGAATCGTAATAGTTTCTCCTTTCACTTCCTCTAATGGCAAATGATTAAAATAGGGATTCTCTTTCAATCCGAACCCTTCGGCAAATACAATTTTTCGTACTTCTATGTCTTGATACTGAATAGTCTGATCTGTAAATTCGATACCATTATGGATGAACTTCTCAAATCGAATCCAATTATTTTCTTGTAAATAATCCCTATAAGTTTCAACCAATTTATGGGTATCTATTCTACCTCCTTCTTTAACATTTCCAAATTGATGGTTTCCTAAAACGCCATTATAAGTTTCATTGTCTAATTTGGCATCTAAAAACGGAGCGACTTTCGGTTTGTCAAATGCTGAAAACCAATTATTCTGATCTTCGATAGACTTAAAAGCTTTTTTAATAATAAATTTTTGATCAAACTTTTGATTGAACTTCTTTTCTAATCGCTCATAAAAAGGAAGTGCCACAGCTAATTGTTCTTTCACATTCCAAACTGGTGAATACCGTTTTAAAATAACAGGGTTGTATACACCTCCAGCCACTAAAGAAGAGGTTTGTGAATTGTCTTCAAAAACTAAAAAACTTTTATTTGCCTCAATTAACTCTTCAATAAATGCCAAACCTGCTAAACCTAAACCAACAACTATATAATCTAACTTCATCATTCAAAAATACTTCTTTTAAATAAAAAAGCGCCCCAAAATTTGGAACGCTTTTCAATACCTATATTTAAACTAAATTAATAGTTCCACATATCAATTTCTCTATTTCTAATATCTTCCTTAATCTTATTAGCTTCCAAAAGTTGGAATAAAGAATTTCCACGAACATAATCTTCAATAGCTCTATTCCCGTAAATATTTTCTTCTCTAACAATTACAGAGCTAAATCTTCTTGCATTTAATAAGTGATCATAAGAAATTGGACTTATACTATTATCAGGATTAAATACTTTAGATTTATGTAAAGTATTTCTTACTAACGGATAGTATACCCAGAATAGTGGGTAGGAATTGTCATCTTTTATTCCTGACACTTTACCTTGAACATCTAGAGCCATTGGAGCTATAGCTAATAATCTATATTTCAATTCACCCTGAAGCTTATCAAAAAACCAAATCCCTTTAATTTGGTAGCTTTGGACATCTTTATTACTTATGGTAAACTCATCTACGATCGCTTCACCAGTTTCATCGTCAAACCCATCTGACTGTGAAGCATATAACTTCTTAGAAAGATCTTCATCAGTCATTTTATTGAGGAAATTAGCATCTGAATAAACATCTTTTATTTCACCTTTTTTTATTCCAGCCATTAAGGTATCGAATAATGATCTCCTTGAAGAAACCACAGTAGTTGTATCTATTGGAAAGTAAAATGGTAAATTAATTTTTTGATTTAAATCTATTATTTCCCATACAACTTTAGACCACAGAATATCTCTGTCGGCTACATATCCATAGGGAAGTGGCTTATCAATATCTGCTTTTATTTGATCATTTGTTTTTAATCCAATTTGTTCAACACTAATTGCATTCAATAAGTTTGCCTGCGAATATAGTCCGTTGGTTATAAGTAAAGTAAAAAATAGTATAAATACGTTTTTAAGCATAATAATAAATTTAAAATCTAATTAACAATCTCGATACTTACGGGTAATACCTTTTTTTTATCATCATAAGAATTACCAATAATATTTTGATCCATTCCAAAGATAGTTACCACATCTCCATCTTTTGCTTTATTTACAGCTCTTATTGCTCTTGCATCCAATCTAGTACCTTGCACTAGTATAGTTGGTTGACCAGGAACCTTTATTTTAAAGCTATTTACTTTGAGCTTTAAGTCAAACTCAAAACCAGGCCTACCAGCACCAATCCTTGCTTTAGCTAAACTACTTTTAGGCAAACGTAATAATCCATATTGACCGCGAATGCTAGCCATAGCGTTAGGCATAGATTTTACTCTAAATTCAGCAGTTGAGGTAATTGTAGATCCATTATTCAGTTTCGCTTTAACTGTAAATTTTACAGTTTTAACTGTTCTAACATTTGAGGGTGTGTAGACATACGTTTTTCCTTTCTTTTTTAAAGTACCGCTAGAGACTGTTACGTTTAGATCTTTATCACCAACACCCGGCAGAGATACTGAAATAGGATTAACTAAACCTCTATATAAAACGTTCATTTTGTCTGCAGAAACTACAGCATCAGTTGGTTTTGCAATTACAGAATACTTACTTTCAAATGGAATTGGTTCTTCTTTTCCGTCTTGCATAAAAGTAATAACTCCTTTTAATGTTTTTTCTCCAACAGAACCTGCAGGCATATTTAACATTACTTGACCATTTTCAACTTTATCAGTAATATCCTTACCGTTTAAAGTCACATTTGTAGGTACTAAGTTTGAATCATATCTTCCTAAAACTACTTGTCCTTTTACTTTTTCTCCTGCGAAATAAGCAGTTTTATCTAAGGAAACAATTCCTTTATAGTTACTACCTGTTAGTTTACTACCAATTTCAAGTTGACCCCCTAATAAATCTGAAATAATATCACTTTCTATATTTCTTATATCCGCTTGAATCTGAGTAAAGTTTGTTAAAGAGGCAACCATTGGAAAACCTTCATATCTAGCTTTTAAGAATTTTTCAGTTTTTTCCTTTCCTCTTTTTACATCTTCTGTATTAAACCTACTTTTAATGGTCGTGACAAATTGAGCTTTAATACCTAATTTGATTAAGTTATCACGATATCCATTTATGTTATCTATAAACTCCTGTCCTTCTTCAGTATAACCATCTCCTTTAAAAAAGTATGAATTTAACCAATCTGACTGATCCATTGATTCAAAATCAGATTTATCTTTAATTAAATTTAACATTTTAGATTTTAAACTATCTATATAAGAAAAATAAGTGTCTGAATACTTTTTAACCTTGAGAGCTTTCTCATTTATTGCTCCAAATGTTAATGATTGATCAGAAGCTTTCTGAGATAAATTTTTATATACGTTAATGTTTTTTGTTGAAATTGTTACATTATTATCTTGTAACTTTTGGTTTGTATACCCAAAAGCAGACAAAACTTCTTTACTCATATTCATTGCTAACATTGCAATAAATACTAAATACATAAGGTTTATCATTTTCTGTCTTGCGGACAATTTTCCTCCTGCCATTCTAATTAGTTTTTTTTAATAAAATTAATGTTCTTTATAAATTGAACTAATTATTATTTGTTTGTCATAGCAGAAAGCATTCCACCATAAACACCGTTTAAAGAAGAAAGGTTATTTGCTAAAGACTCCATTTGTTCTTTTAATCTTTCTGTATTTTCTACAACCACAGTATTTAATTCTGCTTGTTTACTTGTATTCTCTACTTGCACTGCATACAAACCGTTTAACGACTCCATTTGAACTGCAGCCATAGACATTTGTTCGTTGTATCTGTTCGTTGAAGAAATAGATTCTGAGGCAGCAGATAATCCTTCTGCAGCTCCTTGAAAATTTTTCATACTAGTACCTAAACTTTCCATTAGACGAGAATCAATATTAGCTTCTGCTAATAAATCATCTAATTTCTGAGACAATAAACCATCGGCTCCGCTTTCTGGTTCTGGAACATAGTCAGGACCAAATTCTTTGTACACTTTAGACCAATCTAAATCTTGTTCAGGAGATTCAAATGCTGAAATACCAAAAACGATAGCCTCAACAATTAATCCAATTGTTAGCATTGCACCACCCGTAATTTTAAATAAACCAAGGTCTAAGTCAAAATGTTGAATTTTAAATAATGCTCCTATAATAACCACCGCAGCTCCCATTCCGTAAACGAAATTCATTGCTTTTGCTTTCTTGTACTTGTCTGACTTTGCCATCTTTTATTTTTTGTTTTATTTATTGATAACTCCAATATAATCCTGCACCGTTCTAAAGCCAATATAACTTCTTGCGGTATCTCCGTACTCAAAATCTCTCGACGCTACTTCTAAAAAGTAGGCCACATCTTTCCAAGAACCTCCTCTGATAATTTTTCTTTTGTTTTTTCTATTTTCTACGGTTGGGTTCATTGTAGACCCCAAATAATAAGATGATAAATTGTAGGCAGTATTCGTCCATTCAGAAACATTACCAGCCATATTATACAACCCATAATCATTTGCATTATAAGATTCTGCCTCAACAGTGTACAAAGCACCATCAACAGCATAATTTCCTCTTACGGGCTTAAAGTTTGCTAAGAAGCAACCTCGATCACTCGTTGTGGCTCCTGAACCCCAAGGATAGGTTGCGAATTCTAAACCACCTCTTGCCGCATATTCCCATTCTGCTTCTGTAGGCAATCTAAATACTGGGACAATTGAAGCATTTTTCTTTCCTCGCAAATAGTCGTTTTTCTTTTTGGTCCTCCAGTTACAAAAAGCATTTGCTTGGTTCCAAGTAACCCCTACAACTGGATAATCTCCATAAGCTTGATGGTGAAAATAATCTTGGTGCATTGGGTCATTATAAGAATAGTTGAAATCTCGAACCCAAACAGTTGTATCTGGATAGATTAGAAATGCCGTGTCTCTTTTAAAGTCTCTTCTTTCGCCTTTTACTTTTGCAGCTCCTTGTGAGTCAAACCAAGAATATTTATACTTTAACAATTTTGTATTAAAGGTTCTTAGGCCATCTACAGCGTCTTCTTTACCGATATATACAGAGTCCATAACCTCAACATAATCTACATCTGGAAAATCTTCTTTTTCCCAAAGAAGCTCTTCATCCCAATTTAAAGGTTGAATTGTATCAAAACTATAATAGTTATCATACATATATTTTTGATACGCTGATGCATTTGCAGTATCAGCAGTTTTAAAGGCATAATTTTGAATTCCTCCTGAAGGTCCATCTCCATTTGCATCTGGCGTTGAACCTAAAGCTGCAAATTCTGCTTGATATGCTAATTTTGTTCTTACAACAGAATCTCTAACCCACCTAACAAACTCTTTATATTCATTGTTTGTTACTTCAGTTTCATCCATGTAATAAGGCCTTACCGTTACTGTTTTTGTAGGAGTATTTAAGGTACCTATGATATCTTGATCTTGTTTACCCATTGTAAATGAGCCTCCAGGAATTAAAGCCATTCCAAAGGGTTTTTCTGAAAACCATTTTTTCTTAGATTTTACACCTACTAATTCTCCTCGATCATTCGAACCACAACTGTAAAAAATCGTCATTAAAAGTGCAAATATTGCTGCTTTCTTCATATTATATTTTCTCTTTACTAAAAGTTCGTAAACCTATTATTTTTTTTGCTAAAATACAATCTTGAAACCATATTTTAACATTTTGTTTTCTATTATATTCTAAGATTATAACATCTTCCTCATTGCTTTATACCATCTTTCAGGTATAACTTGCTTTGTAGCTTCTGTATAATCTTTGTATGTACAAGGTATTAACGCATGTCTTTTATATTTATTATCTGTTAAAATACTTATCTCAATCCACCAACGTCCCGTTTTGTTACTTTTATAAAATATTAGTGGATCATCATTTTCCATTAAGACCGTAAATTTTTGATAGTTTTCTTTACCAGAAAAAGGATAGTCTTTTACCCTACAATTCACTCCTTCAATAAAATACCAAATCATTTGCGCCATTAAATTAGCAGTTTGGTGGTTGTTATCGTAGCTAGAATTGTACTCGTAAATTCCAAAAGAAGTAACTTTATCACTAATCCCGGCATATCTAGAAATAGCACAAATTTCTTCACCGTAAAAACCATTTGGCGAAGCATTGTTATTAGCAGGAGCTTCACTTTGTCTTACCGCGCCAATATCTATAGAGACGATATCAGCATTTCTAAAAGCAGGTTCAATATTTTCTAATTCTTTTGCTTTTCCAAGTCTACAAGAATCAAAAAATAAATCATCTAATAATTCAATTTCCTCCTGAGCATTGAAATAAGTTTGATAGCCAACATTACTATAATTAAACAAGTTACTCGGTTCTTGCATAATTACTTTACTTAAATAAGATTGAGAAGTTAAATCATCCTCTAAATTACCTAAATCAAAACGACTATCTACTGCCGTAATATTCACAGTTTGCTCTAAAGAATCATAAGCCCTATAATTCACGTATGTAATGTCTTGACCTCCACCAATTATAATTGGTATGATGTTCTTTTTTAATAAGTATGATATTATTTCAGAAACAGCAAAATAAGTATCTGTAACAGAACTTCCTTTAAGAACATTTCCTAAGTCTGCAATTTCTGTTTGCCAATTTCCTGGAAATAATTGATATAATTTATTTCGTATAAAATTCAAGTTCTCTCCGCAACCAAAATTATTTTCTGAGTTTCTATCTTCTTGAACTCCAAAAATGGCTAGCTGCACATTCCCTAGATCTGGAAAACCTTCTTGCTCAGAATGAATTCTAATTTTTTTTCCCAAACACGAAAGTGAATGCAATGTTAAATTCGCTAAAACAGATTCTTTTACCGGAGATAAAAAGTCTTGATTCATCAATTTTTTTTAATAGGTGCTGCAATATATAAAATCCCTACTTCTTTTTTGTTGTTTTTTTAGTGGGCGTTTTTCTTTTGGCAGCTTTTTTCTTTGGTGTTTTAGCCTCGATCATTTTAACTGCCTCATCTTTAGAAAGTTTTTCTATTTCTGTAGTTTTTGGTAATTCTATCTTAATTTTCCCCTTTAAAACATTAAACCTCCCCCATCTTGCTTTTTCTACACGAATACCAACATCTTCCCAATTATGGATAACTTTATCTATTTCTTTCTGTTTTTTAACTTCAATTAACTCAATAATATCGTCATCTGAAAGCGTATCAAAATCGTATTTTTTACTGACGTTGATAAATATAGAATTCCATTTTATAAAGGGACCAAAACGTCCAACTCCTTTCTGTACAGGCAATTCTTCATAAAAATAAATTGGAGCATCTGCTTTTTGTTTTGCAACAATTAATTCTTCCGCTCTTGGCAAATCAACCTCCATCGGATTTTCTCCTTTCTCTAAAGAAACAAACATAGTTCCAAATCGAATATATGGTCCAAAACGTCCATTAGAAACGATTACTTCTTCACCTTCATAAGTTCCTAAAGTCTTTGGAAGCAAGAACAATTCTAATGCTTCTTCCATAGAAATTGTACCTAAATTCTGATCTTTATTTAAACTTGCAAATAGTTTTTCTTCGTCTTCTGGCGCACCAATTTGTGCAATTGGTCCAAATTTACCTAAACGAACTAAAACTGTTTTCCCAGATTCTGGATGTTTTCCTAAAATACGCTCACCACTTTCTCTCTCTGCATTTTCTTTAACATCTTCTACGTTATCATGAAACTTGGTATAGAAAGCTTTTATCATTGCTATCCAATCTTCATCTCCTTCCGAAATATCATCAAACGAAGATTCTACTTTGGCCGTAAATCCAAAATCTAAAATATTAGAAAAATTTGCAACTAAAAAGTCATTTACAATATTACCAATATCCGTTGGAACTAATTTATTTTTATCTGAACCTGTTTTTTCCGTCAAATTTTGACTCTTAACAGTTCCTTCAGATAAAATCATCTGCTCATAATTTCTTTCTACACCTTCATTTTCACCTTTTTCAACATAACCTCTCCTTTGAACTGTAGAAATTGTTGGCGCATACGTAGAAGGTCTACCAATACCTAATTCTTCTAATTGTTTTACTAAAGAAGCTTCTGTAAAACGATAAGGTGGGCTTGTAAATCTTTGAGTTGCGTTTATAAAAGTATATTCTAACTTTTCACCGACTTTTAACGTTGGTAACATTCCTGCTTGTTCTTCATCTTCATTATCAGTTCCTTCTAAATACACTTTTAAGAAACCTTCAAACTTTATCATTTCACCATTTGCAGTGAAGATTTTAGAGTTTTCAGAATTCTCAATTTTCATATTAGTTCTCTCCAATAAAGCATCACTCATTTGAGAAGCTAGCGTTCTTTTCCAAATTAAATCATATAATCTATTTTGGTCATACTCTTTATCAACAGTATGCATTTTCATGTTTGTAGGACGAATTGCCTCATGCGCTTCTTGAGCACCTTTAGACTTTGTTTTAAAAACACGTTGTTTACTATACTCTTTCCCGTAATAATTTGTAATTTCTTCTTCAGCAGCGTTTCTTGCATCCACAGATAAATTTAAACTATCTGTTCTCATATAGGTAATTAAACCCGCTTCGTATAGCCGTTGTGCAACTTGCATTGTTTTTGCGACAGGAAAACCTAATTTTCTAGATGCTTCTTGCTGTAAAGTAGAAGTTGTAAATGGCGCTGCTGGTGATTTCTTTGCTGGTTTCTTTGTTAAATCAGCTATTAAAAAGTTAGCATTTGAACATGATTTTAAGAAGTTTTCTGCTTCATTTTTAGATTCAAAATTCTTTGGAATCGTTGCTTTAAAAGTTTTTCCTTCAATATTAGAGAACTCTGCAACTACCTTATAATGTGTTTCAGAAGAAAATTCTTGAATACTTCTTTCCTTTTCAACAATTAAACGAACAGCAACAGATTGTACTCTTCCTGCAGATAAACCTCCCTTAACTTTTCGCCATAAAACTGGCGATAGTTCGTACCCAACAAGTCTATCTAAAACTCTACGCGCTTGTTGTGCGTTTACCATATTGTAGTCAATATCCCTAGGGTTTTCAACTGCTTTTAAAATAGCGTTTTTTGTTATTTCATGAAAAACAATACGTTTTGTATTTTCATCTTTTAAACCTAACTGTTCTTTTAAATGCCATGCAATTGCCTCTCCTTCTCGATCCTCATCACTTGCTAACCAAACGGTGTCTGCTTTTTTAGCTAAGGCCTTAAGCTTTTTTACAACAGGTTTTTTATCGTCAGAAATTATATATTTTGGACTAAAATCTCCCTCTACATCTATTCCTAATTCTTTGGATGGTAAATCTGCAATATGCCCATAACTCGATTCTACTTGAAAGTCTTTTCCAAGAAATTTTTCGATGGTTTTTGCTTTTGCTGGTGACTCTACAATTACTAAATTCTTTGCCATTTATGTATTTTTTATCGCCAAAACGCTCTAAAAACGTATTAATTTCGATTGCAAAAGTAGTTAGTTTTTTGTAAAAAAAAATTATTTCTGCAATTTTCAATAAATATTTAACAAAATTACTAGATTATTTATTCTGCCAAAATGTCATAAAAATTCAAATTTGGTTGTATCTTTGTTCTCCTTTTAATGATAAATTGATAGATGGAATACGTAGAAAAAATCATAGACGAGAAAATACAAGGAAAAGCACTTGTAACCGAAAATAAAAAACAAAATACCAAAAAATTATTCATTGAAAGCTATGGCTGCCAGATGAATATGAATGACAGCGAGATTGTCGCTGCTATTTTAGATAAAGAAGGTTACAACACTACTCAAGTTCTTGAAGAAGCAGATTTAGTTCTAGTCAATACTTGCTCTATCAGAGAAAAGGCTGAAACAACTGTAAGAAAACGTTTGCAAAAATACAATGCCGTAAAAAAAGTAAATCCTAAAATGAAAGTTGGAGTTCTAGGATGTATGGCAGAACGTCTGAAAGAAAAATTTTTAGAAGAAGAAAAGATTGTTGATTTAGTTGTTGGGCCAGATGCTTATAGAGATTTACCAAATTTATTAAGTGAAGTTAGCGAAGGTAGAGATGCTGTAAACGTTATTTTATCTAAAGATGAAACGTATGGAGATGTTTCTCCTGTTCGTTTAAACACTAACGGTGTTACTGCGTTCGTCTCTATTACAAGAGGTTGCGACAATATGTGTACATTTTGTGTCGTTCCGTTTACTCGCGGAAGAGAAAGAAGTAGAGATCCAGAAAGTATTTTAGAGGAAATTCAATCGATGGTTGATGCAAACTATAAAGAAATTACACTTTTAGGTCAGAATGTAGATAGCTTTTTATGGTTTGGTGGTGGTTTAAAAAAAGATTTCAAGAAAGCAACTGAAATGGCACAAGCAACTGCTGTAGATTTTGCCCAATTGCTAGATATGTGTGCAACACAGTTTCCTAAAACACGTTTTCGCTTTTCTACCTCTAATCCTCAAGACATGAGTTTAGATGTAATTCATGTTATGGCAAAACATAAAAACATTTGTAAATACTTGCACTTACCTGTTCAAAGCGGAAGCAATGCTATGTTAAAAGCGATGAACAGGCAACATACGCGCGAAGAATATAAGACTTTGGTTGATAATATTTTTAAGATTGTTCCAGAAATGTCTTTATCACAAGATATGATTGTTGGTTTCTGTGGAGAAACCGAAGAAGACCATAAAGATACCTTGGAGTTAATGGAATATGTAAAATATGATTTCGGTTTTATGTTCACGTATTCTGAAAGACCTGGAACTTTAGCGGGTAATAAAATGGAAGATGATATTCCTCATACTGTAAAAAAACGAAGATTACAAGAAGTGATTGATTTACAACAAATACACGCTTTATATAGAACACAACAACATTTAGGCAAAACAGAAGAATTCTTAATTGAAGGTACTTCTAAGAAGAATCCGAATGAATGGAAAGGAAGAAATACACAAAACACAGTGGCTGTTTTTAAGAAAGGAGACTATAAATTAGGTGATTTTGTGATGATAAAGGTTGAAGATTGCACATCAGCAACCCTAAAAGGAACCGCTGTTGGGTATTCTGATAATAATTAATCAAAAAACAAAGAACTAAGAGACAAGACATCCTGAGTCTTGAGTTCAAAAAATCCTGATTCAAAAAAGAGAATATGGAAAACTTACAAGCATTAAAACAACGTTTTGGAATTATCGGAAACGATATTCATTTGAACCGTGCTTTAGAAAAAGCAGTAAGAGTCGCTCCTACTGATATTTCTGTTTTAGTTACGGGAGAAAGTGGCGTTGGTAAAGAAAATATCCCTAAAATAATACACTCTTTATCCCACAGAAAACATGCAAAATATATTGCTGTAAACTGTGGCGCAATTCCTGAAGGAACCATTGATAGTGAACTATTTGGTCACGAAAAAGGTGCTTTTACAGGCGCAATACAAGACCGAAAAGGTTATTTTGAAGTTGCTGATGGAGGAACTATTTTTTTAGATGAAGTTGGTGAATTGCCTTTAACAACTCAAGTGCGCTTGTTGCGTGTTTTAGAAAACGGTGAATTCATAAAAGTAGGTTCATCGAAAGTTTTAAAAACAGATGTTAGAATTGTGGCGGCAACCAACATACATATGCAGTCTGCAATTCAAAAAGAAAAGTTTAGAGAAGATTTATATTACCGATTAAGTACTGTAGAAATTCATTTACCTCCTTTAAGAGAGCGTAATGACGATATTCATTTACTTTTTAGAAAATTTGCTGCAGATTTTGCTCAAAAATACAGAATGCCTTCTATTCGATTAGATGAAAATGCTGTGAGTATTTTACTGAATTATCGTTTCCCTGGAAATATTCGTCAATTAAAAAATTTAGCAGAACAAATCTCAGTAATTGAAGAAGAAAGAATTGTTACGGCTTCTAAACTTCAACAATACTTGCCCAATAACCATGGTAACTTACCCGCTGTTATTAATGGCAAAAAAGAAAATGATTTTTCTACTGAACGTGATATTATGTATAAAATCTTATTTGATATGCGCAATGACATCAACGATTTAAAGAAATTGACATTAGACTTAATAAAGAATGGAAATGTAGAAGAAGTGCAAGAAGAACATCATCAATTAATAGAGAAGATGTATGAAAACAAAGAGGCACTAGATAACAATGTTGAAGTATTGAATATTCCTCAAAATTCAGCCGGAAAAAAAGATTATGATTTTATTGAGACTATTGAAGAAGACGAATCTTTATCTTTACAAGATAAAGAAATTGAAATGATTAAAAAATCTTTAGAAAAAAATAGCAATAAACGTAAATTAGCCGCTAAAGAATTGGGTATTTCAGAAAGAACTTTATACCGAAAAATTAAACAATACGATTTGTAAAAGGAATATGAAAGCTTTAGTAATATTTGAAATTAGAAAATATTTTACGATAAACGGTTCTAAAAGATTCAGAATTAAAGCTGATAATTTAATTACTAAAAAAAGCAGAAAGGTTTCAGATTAATAACGGTTTTATATGTAGTGGAAGGTATTCATTTTCACCCATCTACTTCAATGAAAAACACATATCAATAATGAATTTGAAGAAAATTATTTTATCCTTAATATTCACCGTAACTCTAATTAGTTGTGGTGCTTACTCATTTACAGGAGGAAATACAGGAGATGCAGAAACAATTCAAATCGATTTTTTTCCTAATCAAGCACCTTTAGTAGAACCTGTTTTAACGCAACGATTTACAAACGACCTACAAGATTTATTTACACGTCAAACCAATCTAACTCTTACATCTGCTAACGGCGACTTACATTTTAGTGGAGAAATCACAGGCTATAGAGTAACACCAATGAGTGGAACATCAGCTCAAACAGCAGCTCAAAATAGAATAACGGTTACTATAAATGTACGTTTTGCAAATAAATTAGAAGAAAGAGATGATTTTGAAAAATCATTTTCTTTTTATTCAGATTTTGATGCAAATTCTCAACTTACAGGTAGTGTTTTAGAAAATGCATTAGATGAAATTGTAGAACGCATTACACAAGATGTATTTAACGCTTCAGTAGCAAAATGGTAGATTCTAAAACTAAAAACTTATTAGATAAGAAAAGACCTATTGAGCAATTGGAAACTGATGAATTAAAATCTGTTATTGATAAGTTTCCTTATTTTCAATCTGCAAGAGGATTGTATTTAAAAGAATTAAAAAATCAAGATAGTTTTAAATACAATAACGAATTAAAAGTAACGGCGGCCTACACGACAGACAGAACAGTATTATTCGATTTTATTACTTCAAAAAACTTTAATACTAAAAAAGAAAATATTCATCAAGAAATAATAGAACTTACTTCTGAAGAGAAACCTGTTGAAACAGTAATAAAACAAGTTGAAAAAAGAACTAAAAGCATTTTAAAACCGATAGCAAAAACTGAAGATCAATTAAAAGTTGGCAAACCTATTCCTTTCACTAATTCAGAAAACTATTCTTTTAATCAATGGCTACAACTATCTACTAAAAAACCTATTATTAGAAAAGGAATCCTAAAAAAAGATGATATCATTGAAAAATTCATTCAAAATAATCCTAAAATAGAACCTATTTCAAAAGATAAAAGTGTTTCTATTTCTGTTACTAAAAACAAACAAGATTCGTCATTAATGACAGAAACTTTAGCTACCGTTTATTTAGAACAAAAAAAATATGAAAACGCCATACAAGCTTACAGAATTTTAAGTTTGAAATATCCAGAAAAAAGTGGTTTCTTTGCAGACCAAATTAAAAGAATACAAATTTTACAAAAAAATAAATCATGAGTTATACAGCATTTTTAATTCTAATTTTAATTG
>Ga0115005_10000189_pt1 | contig 46406 bp, 42 predicted proteins | sample ArcOceMetagenome_FD_87163 | JGI IMG/M metagenome (GOLD analysis project Ga0115005, IMG submission 87163) | Marine eukaryotic phytoplankton communities from Arctic Ocean - Arctic Ocean - Greenland ARC118M Metagenome | ecosystem: Environmental > Aquatic > Marine > Oceanic | place: Arctic Ocean... | reverse complement strand
TTAGAAAACTTTGCGGGTTGTGCAGTTGTTATTTCTCACGATAGATGGTTTTTAGATAGAGTTTGTACACATATTTTAGCTTTTGAAGGAAATAGTGAAGTATATTTCTTTGAAGGTGGTTTTTCTGAATATGAAGAAAACAAAAAGAAACGTTTAGGTGGAGATTTAATGCCAAAACGAATTAAATATAGAAAGTTAATTAGATAATATTCTTACATTTTTATTGAATTAGTGCTCTCTTTATGATAATTGTCATAGTTGAAATTAAAGGTTATAGATACTTTTAACGAATTGTTTCATTTACAATATAGAGAGTACTCATTTAATCGAAATATTATGAATAAAAATTTTTTAAAACTTGCGTTTCTAATGCTATCAGCATTAGTTTACGGACAGGCCGGGCACGTTATGCAAGGTGTCGGTGCCATTAACATGTCTATGGGTGGAGCAGCAACTGCGCAACCATTAGATATTTCTGGAGCTTTACAATGGAATCCTGCAGCAATATCAACATTTAATGATAGAATATTAAAGCTTGATATTGGTCTCTTTTATTCTTCACCAAAATTATATTCGACAGTACCAGAATTCGATAATCTTGGGCAACCAACAGGTGTGATTTTTACTGGTAGTACAAATGATGATCGAGGTGTTTCTCCAATGCCGGCATTCGCAATGGTTTGGGGGAATGAAGATAGCAATCATACCTTTGGAGTTTCTGTATTCGGTATTAGCGGATTTGGAGTTACTTTTCCAGAAAGCATAACAAACCCAATTAACATGCCTCAGAGCACTGGGGGCTTTGGACACATAGAGTCTGATTATATGCTTTTACAAATAGGGTTTACTTGGGCTTATGAATTGTCTGATAATTTTTCTATTGGTGTGCAGCCAACTTTTAATTACGCAGCATTGGAGTTAGCGCCAAACCCAACAGCAAATCCAAGCACTGCAGGGTATCCGACAACTAATAAAGCAAGTGCTACAGGTTTTGGAGCTCAGTTTGGAGTGTTTTATGATACGGAAAAAGGAATAAAACTTGGTGTTTCGTACAAGACTCCTCAATATTTCAGTGACTTTGAATTTGACAATACGTATTTGGATGAAAGCCAAGACACAAATAAGTTTAATATGGACTATCCTTCTATATTTTCAGTTGGGTTAGGGTATTCTAAAAATGATTTTGATTTTGCATTAGATTATAGAAGTGTAGATTATGAAAATACCGACGGATTTGCTGAAACTGGATGGACAGATACGGCGTCTGTTTCTGGTTTTGGATGGAAAAATATCTCCATTATTTCTGCAGGTCTGCAATATAAAGGTTTTGAAAAACTTCCTTTACGTTTAGGATATACATATAGTTCTAATCCGATTGATAGCGAGTTTGCTTTTTATAATATTCCGGCAACAGCTATTATTAAAAATGCGTACCAATTTGGGTTGAGTTATATTATTACTGATCAGTTTACTTTTGATGGTGTTTATCATTACGGAACCAGTGATGGTAAAACATCTGGTAAATTATTAAATCCAATGTTTGCTGGACCAAAGAATCCTTATGGAGCGATCCCAGGAAGTGAGGTTGCTTATAAAATGGATACTTCAATGATTATGTTTGGCTTTAGTTATACATTTAAAGAATAGAAGATTCTTTTTTTACTAACCTATATAAAAATCAAAAGCCCTATTTTAAAATAGGGCTTTTGATTTTTATATTCTTAACTTCTTTTCTTTTTGCTGATTATTCTCTTTCTAGAGTTTTTATCGGTCTTTATATAGCTATTATTTTTATCTGCTCTTTGTGTTCTATTGTCTCTTTTGATTTTAGAAGATGTTCTTCTTTTAGTATCTTTTACAACCTCAACTTTTTTGTTTTTATTAGGTTTCCGATAAGAATTATTAAGGTTTCTTTTTATCTTTTTTCTTGGATTAATCTCGGTTGTAGGTTTTCTCCTTTTTAAAATTGTACTTCTTTTTCCTATTTTGGCATTAGGCCTAGCTTTATAGTAATAAAAATTTTGGTCTTCTCTAAATTGGTTGTAATTTCTTTTAAAGTCATTTCTGTAAAAATAACTGTCATTATAGTTACAAACATCACCAAAATTTATGTTGAACCTTATGCCATTATCATAATAAAAATCTCTTATATTTCCATAAAAATTAGGATTTCCCCATCGATCGTAATGCACTCTTAAATCTCCAACCTTTGTTAGTTTTCCAAAGCTGTATCTCATTGAAATACTACCTATTCTAGTAACATTTCCTCTATAATCATAATTGATAAAAGTATTTCCAATTCTTGTAATCCTGCCTCTATAATCTCTATTTACACGAACACCTCTTGTATTTATTCTTCTATTATAATCATTATAAGAATTTTCAAGATGCGTGTTAAAATCAAAATCACCATTTGTAAAAATGTAGAACTCGATTCCACGTTCTATGAAATTTACAGCATTGTCATAAATATAATTTACCCTAATTCTGTTTGGTTTTTCGTTTTCCGTTTTGGCTTCAATGGTAGAAACCAAGATCAACATTCCAAATAATATAAGTGCCGTTTTTTTCATAATATATGATTTTAATGATTTTGCCTACTCTAAATGCTTTTCAGCTTCCGCATTTGTTAAGTTAATTTTCAAAGAGCGTGCCAAAATTTTAAATTCTGTTTATTCAGGAATAATTTTGTTGTTTAGTTCTTTGATATATATGGTTTTAAAGTTTTTTAAAAAAAAAGATGATATGAGCATTTTAAAATTGCTTTTGTTTGAAGTTTATGCGGCTTAAAAAGAAATAATCACTCATTAATAGAAGCCAATTGTGAAAATTCACTAAATAATATTTGATAATTTAAGCTAAGGTAGGTGTTGGTTTATTTTGTATCAATTAGTAATTGAGAGTCAAATGTAGATTTTGGATTCAACACCACTACACCAAATAAGAATGATGAAGTATTCTGAAATTTAAAATTATAGTTTTATTTTTTTAAAAATAAATTCTTGATGATTCTGTTTTATATACATGTCCTTGCAGTTGGTTGGGTGTTCAAATTTATGATTTTGGCTTAAGTTGAAAGAAGGGTTATTAGCTAAAAAAACACCTTCAAAGTCTTTTTCTCCAAGTATTGTATATCTAGAAATTCTATATTTTAATATGTCTATTTTTTCTTCAACCTTAAACCAAGCTCCGCTACCAATACCAGGCAACCAGGTTCCGTTTGTTAAATTAAATGTTTTTATATCGGGTAATTCAGTGCCAATTAAATTAAGTTCATAATGAAGCTTTTTAAAAAAAGTAGCACTGTGTTCTTTTAAAATAGACCTATTTTTATATTCTTTAATCTTTTGGTTTTTTACATTATAAACTGCGTTAATTGTTTTTCCTTTTATAATATTTCCGATAGGGCTAGGTGTTAAGAAATGAGAACTTTTTAACTTCAATTGAACGCTTCTTTTTGTACAAGAATTTATGATAGTATCTGCTACAAACCTGGCACAATTGCTACCGTTTTTAATAAAGGCACCATAAGGAAATTCCTTTTTATCAATTAAATTATGAATAAACGTGAGGGCATTATTATAATTAATTTTATGATTAACACTTGCAACTAACCTTCCTTCTCCATGTGTTTTTTTAGGATGTTTTTCTAACCACAACAAGATATCATCTAGATTTATGAGGGTATTATCTTTGAAGGTTGCTTTTAAAGGAATATAAATTTCTGGATCTGTTTCATAAGACCTTACTCTACCATTTCCATAAGAAGTTATATATCGGCCAAAATCAAAATATTTAATTTCAGGTTCATTATTTTTTATCAATAATAGAGCAGAATGGCCTGCTTTAATGGCATGCTTGTTACCTATGCCAATTTTAGGTAAAATTCTACTAGAAGATTCCCAATAAGCGTGCCTAACAATAGTATCAGGAAAAGATAGTATAACTATAATCGCATTTTCGATTTTATTTATGTTCATCCTTAGTAGCTCTTTTCCTAGTTTTGAAATATATATGATTCTCTCTATTTTACGGTTCTATTTATTGTTGAAAAGAGAATTACTAATGATTTTAAAAGTTTTAAATGCAAAGTAAATGGTGAAAATTATAGCTGCAAATCCTGCTGAAATTAATAGGTAAGCAATATAAATTTTTGGTGATTCTGAGAATTTATCAAAAGCCTTAAATCCCATTGTTAAGATTATAGGGGAAGCAATAAAAAGAAAGATTAAAATTCCTAATCTTATTAATCCTTTACCTAATAAATTTGTGTCTGTACTCATGGCTTATAATTTTGAATAGCATTTCTCACACTTCCAAATTTTTTTAATAAGGTACCCGCAGTCGTTTGATTGATGTTTAATGCTGCAACTAACATTTTTTCACCTCTATCTACCAATTTATTATTAGATAGTTGCATGTCTACCATTTTGTTTCCTTTTATTTTCCCAAGTAGAATCATGGTTGCGGTAGAAAGCATATTTAAAACTAGTTTTTGTGCAGTTCCTGCTTTCATTCTAGAGCTTCCTGTTATAAATTCTGGACCTACAATTACTTCAACAGGAAATTGAGCAGTGCTCGATAAAGGGCTATTTTCATTACAAGAAATGCTACCTGTAATAATGTTATTTTCGTTGCATTTTTCTAAAGCTGAAATCACATAAGGTGTTGTTCCCGAGGCGGCAATACCAATAACAATATCTTTATGAGAAATAGAGTGCTCTTGTAAATCTAACCAGCCTTGATTTGTAGAATCTTCAGCAAATTCAACAGCTTTTCTAATGGCATAATCGCCACCTGCAATTAAACCAACAACCAGTTCATGAGGAACACCAAAAGTTGGTGGGCATTCAGAAGCATCTAAAATACCTAATCTCCCAGAAGTTCCGGCACCAATATAAAAAAGTCTTCCTCCAGTTTCTAATTTTTTAACAATTTGCTGTGTTAATTTTTCTATTTGTGGTAGTGCTTTTTCTACGGCGAAAGGAACAGTTTTGTCTTCGTTATTAATATTGGTTAATAATTGAGATACAGTCATTCTTTCTAGATGATTGTATTTAGAATCTTGTTCTGTGGTTTTTGTAAAAGTCATCAATCAAAAATACATTTTTTATGTTATTGTTGATTACTTTTTAGAAAAGTTATTTAATCTTTTTCGATCAAATTAAGCGTAAAAGTGTCTGTTTCTGAAATATGAAAATATCCTAATGGAAAATTATCCTCATTAGTTGTATTGATTATATTACCTAATAAAGAAGAAGGAATAGTTTGAAAAGGACCTCCTGAATTTTGCCCACTTTGATTGACCAAAACTCTAAAAAAAGTAAAATATTCTTTAGATACTCCAGACATTTTTATATTTACAGTAGCTGGTAATTCAATATCTTCTTCATTGTAAAAGAAAGAAAAATTATAATCAACACCATTAAAAAAACGATCTTCTATGGAAACAAATAAATTACTCGTAAAGTCGAATAAGTAATAGTTGTCTTCTAAATCTGAGTCTGTAAAATCGATTCTTACCTCGGTTTCTTTTCCGGAAAATAAAGTTTGATCACCTTGAACCGCGCTTGCTAATGGGGTAGATTTTATTTTACTAGCCCTTCCTTTATAAGTTTCATTGTTATGAATTACTGTTAATTCATACTCAACACCATCAACCGGAATAAAAGCAGCTATAGGTTCATAACTTCCATCTGCATCTTGATCAGCAAAATTAATAATATTATTGTTTGATACCTCTGTAAGAAAAACGGTTGCATTAGTAACAACAGGAATTACCTCTTCAAAATAATCAGCTGATAATTTTAATTTTACAATTGTATTTGCTCGAATAGGACTTTCATCAAAATAGACCTCGAATGAAGCATCTATAATTAATTTTGGTTCTATCGAAGGGACATCAATGTCTACAACTTTTTCACAATTCACAAAAATTAATAGGAATAAAACAGGAATTATATATAACTTTTTCATCATCAGATTAAAATTTAAAATTATAAGTAACAGAAGGTACTAAGCCAAATATTGAAGTTTGAACCGCTTCGTTTCTAAAGGTTTCTCTATTTTGTCTAAAATTGATAGAAGCTGCATTTTGTCTTCCATACAAATTATAGATACCAAAAACCCATTCTCCTTGCCATTTTCTATTTTTGTTCTTTTCTGGAGTTAAAGTTGCAGAAACATCTAACCTATGATAGGCTGGCAACCTATCTGCATTTCTTCTGTTATCATCAAAAATAGGAACATTTAAACCTTGAACTTCATATTGGCCAACAGGATAATTTGTAGGTTGCCCAGTTTGAAGTAAAAAGTTGGCGTTGAATGTCCATTTTTTAGATAATTCGTAACTCGCATTTACAGAAATGTCATGAGTTTTATCAAAAGGAGAACTATACCATTCACCTTGATTAATACCAGGTTCGTTCGCAGTTCTACCTAAAGTTTTTTGCTCTGATCTAGACAATGTATAAGCAAACCAACCTTTAAACTTTCCTTCATTTTTTTTAAATAAAATTTCTAAACCATAAGCTCTTGCCTGACCATTTAAAATAACAGTTTCAATTTCGTTATTAGCAACTAGGTTCGCTCCATTTATATAATCGATTCTATTTTGAATATCTTTATAGAAAACTTCTGTTTCTAAAGAATAGTCTCCATTTTTTATGGATTTAAAATATCCAAGAGCAAATTGATCTAACAATTGAGGCTTTATAAAACGTCCACTAGGCGCCCAAACATCCAATGGAGTAGGAGAGGCTGTATTAGAAAGTAAATGTAAATATTGTGCCATTCTGTTATAACTCATTTTAAATGATACATTATCATTAACTACATACGATAAGGAAACTCTTGGTTCAAAATTACTAAAAGTAGCTAATTGATCACTTCTCTTATAAGACTCTGTGCCGATAGCCTCTGCAGATTCATATTTTTTAAATTGCTCATTATATAGAACAGGTTCGTTGTTAGTGTAGACATTTATTTCATCTTGTCCTAAACGTTTAAAGTTGCTGAAACGAGCTCCGTATTGTAAGGTTAGCTTATCATTTATTTTATGTTCAGCTTCTAAATAAGCCGCGAATTCATTGGCGTATTTATCTATTAATTTTCCTGGCTGAATTCCAGAATCTTCTCTATTTGGTATAATTTCTCCTGGATTAAATTTGTTATAAATATTGTTAACACCATAACTCAGCTTAAATTTATTATTGACATAGTGCCTAAAATCGTACTTTAAGTTGAAGTTTGTAATCCCAGAATCCCATTCAAATCCTATAAAATCAAGTATTATACCATAAAAATAATCTGAATAGATTAAAGATAAGTTCGAGAATAACTTATCAGAAAAAAGATGATTCCAACGTAAATTAACTACTGAATTTCCATACTTCGTTACAAAGTTATCATTAATCCCAAAGACATCTTTCCCGAAATAAGTTGATAAGAATACGTTGTTTCTATCATTTATTCGATAATTAAATTTACCATTTAAATCATAGAAATAAGCTTTGTTGTCATTGTCAAAAAGGGGTAAAAACAAATGTGCATAAGAAGCTCTACCTGCGACTACAAATGAACTTTTTTCTTTCTTTAAAGGTCCTTCAACTAATAACCTAGAGGAAACCAGACCAATTCCTCCAGTTAAGTTAAAGTTTTTACTGTTTCCTTCTTTTTGATAAATATCTAAAACCGAAGACAACCTACCTCCAAAACGTGCAGGGATTCCGCCTTTATATAATTTTACATCTTTAATTACATCAGGATTAAAAACTGAGAAAAAACCAAATAGATGTGAAGAATTGAAAACAATAGCTTCATCTAACAAAATTAAATTTTGATCTGCAGCGCCACCTCTTACATTAAAACCCGAAGCACCTTCACCTGCGCTTGTTACGCCAGGCAAAAGAAGTAAAGACTTAATGATATCTGCTTCGCCCAAAACAACAGGAATTTGTTTTATGGTTGCAGATGTTAATTTATTGATACTCATTTGAGGCGATCTAATATTTATTTTTTCAATATCAGCTTCAATAATTATTTCATCTAAACTTTCAGTTTCTTCGTTTAAATTGAAGTTTTTAGTTAATTTTTTTACTACGTCAATACTTGTATTAATTGCCGTAAAACCCAAATAGCTTATCTGGATTTTGTGGGTTCCTTTTGGAATTGTTATTGAATAAAAGCCATACTCATTGGTGGTTGCTCCTAAGTTTAATTCTGGAAAATATATGGAAACTCCTATTAAAGTTTCGTTATTAGAATTATCGTAAACGGTACCACTTATGGTGAACTTTTCTTGGCTAAAAGAGGATAGTGTTATGATGGAGATTAAAAATATAAGCGTTTTCAGATTAAGCATTTTTTTGTTTAATATATTATTTCAATTGTTGAACAAAACTACAACTATCTAATGATAAAATAATGTTAAATTTAAAGTTGTGGTACAAAAAAACTGATGAATTTATCATCAGTTTTTTTAATATTAAATCTTGTTATTTTTAAGCTAAAATGCTATTTAAAAGATTATTTGGTCTCATCGCTTTTGTCGCTAACTCTTCATTTGGTTTGTAATAACCACCAATATTTAGAGATGTTCTTTGAATATTATTTAGCTCTGAAATAATTTTCTCTTCATTTTTACTCAAAGTTTCTGCAATCGTTTTAAACTCTGTTTTTAACGATTCATTTTTATCTTGACTAGCCAAAGCTTCTGCCCAATATAAGGCCAAATAGAAATGTGACCCTCTATTATCCAATTCACCTACTTTTCTTGAAGGAGATTTATCATTATCTAAAAATTTGTCTGTAGCTTCATCTAAAGTTTCAGCTAAAACCAGGGCTTTAGGGTTGTTGTTGGTTGTACCTAAATGTTCTAAAGAAACAGCTAATGCTAAAAATTCTCCTAAAGAATCCCATCGTAAATGATTTTCTTCTAAAAATTGTTGAACGTGTTTTGGAGCAGAACCACCTGCACCAGTTTCAAATAGTCCTCCACCATTCATTAACGGCACAATAGATAGCATTTTTGCTGATGTACCAACTTCTAAAATTGGAAATAAATCTGTTAAGTAATCACGTAAAACATTACCAGAAACAGAAATTGTATCTTCTCCTTTTACGATTCTTTCTAAAGTAAATTCTGTTGCTTTTATTGGTGATAAAATTCTAATATCTAAACCAGACGTATTATGATCCTTTAGATAGATAGTTACTTTTTGTATGATTTCTGCATCATGTGCTCTGTTATGATCTAACCAGAAAACAGCAGGTGTATCTGAAGCTCTTGCTCTTGTTACGGCAAGTTTGACCCAATCTTGAATTGGTAGATCTTTCGTTTGGCACATTCTCCAAATATCTCCTTCTTCAACGGTATGCTCTATTAAAATAGTTCCGTTTGCATCTAAAACTTGTACTTTACCTGCAGAAGTAATTTCAAAAGTTTTATCGTGAGAACCATATTCTTCAGCCTTTTGAGCCATTAAACCAACATTTGGCACAGTACCCATTGTTGTAGGATCAAAAGCTCCATTTTTTTTACAAAAATCAATGGTAGCAGAATAGATTCCGGCATAAGAACTATCTGGAATAATTGCTTTAGTATCTTGCAATTCTCCCTTTGTGTTCCACATTTTTCCAGAAGTTCTAATCATTGCTGGCATAGAGGCATCAATAATTATATCTGAAGGAATATGCAAGTTAGTTATACCTTTATCTGAATTAACCATCGCTAATTCTGGACCATGGTCAAAAGCAAATCTTATATCACTTCTAATTTCATCGCGTTGATCTTTTGGTAATTCACTTAGTTTTCCTAAAAGATTCCCTAAACCATTATTTACATCAACACCAACTTTCTTAAAAGTTTTTCCATGTTTTTTAAATAAATCATCAAAATATACACGAACTGCATGTCCAAAAATAATAGGATCACTAACTTTCATCATGGTTGCTTTCATATGCAATGAAAACAATATATTTTTATCTAAAGCATCTTCATATTGTTCTTTTAAAAAGGAAATTAATGCTTTTTTACTCATCACAGTTGCATCAATAATTTCTCCTTGTAGCAAGTTTAATGTATCTTTTAAAACTGTTTTAGTTCCATCTTCTGCAATATGTTGAATACTTATTGAAGTTGCATTTTTGGTTGTTATAGATTTTTCATTATGAGCAAAATCTCCTTCGGTCATTGTTGCAACATGCGTTTTAGAATCTGCAGACCAAGCCCCCATAGAGTGTGGATTTTTTCGAGCATAATTCTTTATTGCTTTTGGTGCTCTTCTATCTGAATTTCCTTCACGTAAAACTGGATTTACTGCAGAACCTTTTACTTTATTATATAATGCTGAAACGACTTTATCTTCATCTGTTTTTATTTCTTCAGGATAATTTGGTATAGCATAACCCAAAGCTTGTAATTCAACTATAGCAGCTTTCAGTTGTGGCACAGAAGCACTAATATTTGGTAATTTTATAATGTTTGCTTCTGGTTTATTCGCCAATTCCCCTAAAACAGTTAAAGCATCTTCTACTTTTTGATGTTCAGGTAAATAGTTTGAAAAATTAGCTAAAATTCTTGAAGCCAACGAAATATCTTTTGTTTCAATTTCTATATTAGATGATTTTGTAAAAGCTTTTACAATGGGTAAAAAAGAACGGGTAGCTAATGCTGGAGCTTCGTCTGTTTTTGTATATATAATTTTAGCTATTTTGCTCATAAAAGTATTTTATTTTATTGTAGAAATATCAATGCTTTGCTAAGTACGAAATCCTTTTCGTTGGAAGCGGAGCAAATTTATGAATTATAGGTGAGATTTTTACTGTTAAATTGCTATTAATTAACAGTTTTTGATTCGTTTTTAATAATAAAATTAACTTTATTTTATAGAATTGATATCGAAGTAAAAGTCACAACTTACAATTGCTTATAAAGATGTGGTTTTTTGAAAAAGTATTTTAAACGGCTATTTATTAATGCTATATAAATAAGATTTACTTCCTAATATCTCTTTCGTAGTTAAAGAGAAGCTGTAATTTAATTTTTCAAGAATGTTTTTATGGTTCTCCTCTTTAGTAAGATTCCTTATTTTAAAATGAAAACTTGCTTAAGCGGACACTGTCAATTTTTAAAATAAACATTCCTAAAAGAGGGTATTTGCTTCTTAATAGTGGTTTTATAATAATCTTACTTTATGTACTTATAATTAATTTTCAGCTATATGAATCAACACATTATAATATATGGTTGTTGACTTTTGGTCATAAAAAAAAGCTTTGTGAATATTCACAAAGCTTTTTTTTTATTCTAATGAAAAAGAAATTATCTTCTTTTTTCAGTAATTCTAGCTTTTTTACCAGTAAGACCTCTAAAGTAGAAAATACGAGCTCTACGAACTCTACCTTTCTTGTTAATTTCAACTTTTTGAATAGAAGGTAAATTTACTGGGAAAATTCTTTCTACACCTACAGTACCAGACATTTTTCTGATTGTAAAAGTTTCTGAAAGACCTGCGCCTCTTCTTTGGATAACAACTCCTCTAAAAAACTGAGTTCTTACTTTTTCTCCCTCTTTAATTTCGTAATACACAGTAATTGTATCACCAGCTGCAAAATCAGCAAATTCTTTTTTTGTTACAAATTCGTCTTGAACAAATTTTATTAAAGCTTCCATATCTAATATTTATATTTTAGTAAACAAACGTTCACGATTTTTTCGTCAGAGGTTAATTTAGCGTTTGCAAAAGTAGTAATTATTTTTTATTGATAAAACTAAATTTAATTATTTTTTGTACTGATAATTAGTACAATAGAAAATCCAGAATTTGCGAACTTCTTTATCGCTGATTTTAATAATAATAGGTGCTAATTCTGTCACCTTATCAAAATATGTATTTAAAATAGGATTTTGACTTCCTTTTAATCGATTATCTTTAAAACGTTTATCTGAATCAATGAAAATCGCATTCTGCTTATTTAAGGATGATAAGTCATCACCTAAATAATCAAAATGTAACGCTGGTAAACCTATAATATTTTGTGCATATACCTTGCCATCCATAAAAAAGTTTAAACAAGCAGATGTCTTATAATTATCATTGGAAAAAATAAATGTATTTGGATGTTTTTCCTGCAACTTTAAGGTCTCTGCCGCTAATTCTTTCCATCCAACCCAAGTGTCATCACTTTTAATGGGCACTAGGTAAAATATAATTTGTGCGCTAACGAGTATATGGAATACGACTGAAAAGATAATTTGAGTTTTTAATAATTTCTTACTGATAAACATTCCTGCTAAAATGATTCCTGTGATATAAGAAGGCATCATCCAATTTAGTTTTACCCAATAAATAGGGGTAAGACTAAAGAAACCTACAAAAGTCGGAATAAAAAAGGCTAATAAAAACAAGGTTTTAGCTTGCGGAACTTTAAATTTTACCAAGGCTCTTTTTACATATTTATATGTAAATGTGATAAAAATTAAAAATAATGCGGGTAATAATAGGAACATTTGATGACCAATTGCCCCAAAGAAATATTTTGAAGAGAATTTAAATTCAGAAATTGAACTTGTTCTTTCTGATGATTGAAATGCAAAAGATGCAAACTCATTTTGGTAATTCCAGAACCAAACAGGATATGTTACTGCAACGGATACTATTATAGAAGCCCAAAACCAAGGAGATAAAAATAATTTCCTGTATTTGTTTGAGAAAACAAGAAATGCAATGAGTCCTATTTGTAATAATAATGCAGTGTATTTACTGTTAAAAGCAAAACCCATTGCAATCCCACCTAAAATCCAGAACCACTTTTTTTCTTCGAAAATGGCTTTAAACAAGCAGATTAAACTCAATGTCCAGAACAATAACAATGGCACATCTGGAGTTGAATTAAATGATAAAATGGATACAAAAATGGTCGAAGCTAATAAAACTATAGCTCTTTGTAGTTTTTGTTTTGATAGAAAATAAGACGCTAATTTATAGAAACTCAATATGGTTAAAGTTGTAATAATAAAATCGGCAAACTTGATTGTGAAAATGGATTGACCAAATATTTCTGTAAAAATTCTTAAAATGTAACCAATCATTCCTGGGTGGTCAAAATAAGATAAAGATAGATTCTGACCATATAGGTAATAATATGCATCCTGGGGCATTAATCCCATAAATGGAAGTAAAATCAATCGAAATAACTGAAAACCTAATACCCAAGAAAGGGGTTTGTTTTTTTTTATAAATGATAAAAATTTATTCATCTTCAAGTAAATCTGGTCTTATTTCTTCAGTTCTTTTATAGGCCTGTTCACTTCTCCAGTCATCAATTTTTGGAAAATTACCAGACAATAATACTTTAGGAACGTTCATTCCTTCAAACTCTGAAGGTCTCGTATATACTGGAGGTGATAGCAAATTATCTTGAAAAGAATCTGTTAAAGCAGATTGTTCATCACCAATAACACCAGGAATTAAACGTACAATAGCATCAACCAAAACAGCAGCGGCTAATTCGCCACCAGTTAAAACATAATCTCCAATAGAGATTTCTTTAGTAATATATTTATCGCGAATTCTCTGATCTACACCTTTATAGTGACCTGTTAAAATAAGTATGTTTTCTTTTAAAGAAAGGGTGTTTGCAGTTTTCTGATTTAAGGTTGGTGCATCTGGAGTCATATAAATTATTTCATCATAATTTCTCTCAGATTGTAACTTTTTAATGCAATTTGCAATTGGCTCAATCATCATTACCATACCTGCTCCTCCACCAAATTGCGTATCATCAATTTGCTTATAGTTACCTAAACCATATTCTCGTAAATCATGAATTACAATTTCTGCCAAACTTTTGTCTTGAGCACGTTTAATAATAGAATGATTAAAAGGGCTTTCTAATAATTTGGGAGCTACTGAAATAATATCTAATCGCATGTTGCAAATGTAGGTTTTTTAGCGAATTTTTAAATAAGGTTTTTGTAGTTTTTAGCTAAAAGTGCAATACGACAGAACTAGAGGCTAAAGTTGAATTATTTTAGGTTTTGCTTTTTTAAAGGTTTTTTGTTATATCAACCAAACTTTTAATTTATCCAATATTTTAAGGTTATTTAGTAGGTCTAAGTGATTGCTGTCAAAAGAAATCCAAATATTTTCCTTTTTAAAACTTAAATTTCTAGCAGGATTTTTATGCTGTCCTAATGCACTTTTTACATCAACTAAAGTGTCTCCTAAGATTTGAGTGGATAAAGAGGCTGTTTCATTTCCAATAACTGCCGCTATACTATAAAACTCTATTTGCTCTGATAGCTGAATATTTTGTCTTTTGTCTTTTTTCATGTCAAATCGATCATCATTTTTCCAGTCTTCATCAATTAAGTTTCCATATCTCAAATCGGTTACTCCAGCACTTCTGATTTTCCCTAACCTAGCAAAAGGTTTTGCATAAGGTATAGATTCGAGAATAAGATCTAAATAGCTGCCTGTTCTCTCCACATATGAACCATGATGAGGAGTGCCTAAAAAAACAATTTTTTTAAGGTGTTTTGTCCAGTTTTTTTGGTTTTGTTCGCCATAATATAGTGCACTTCTAGATACTAAGCCACCCATACTGTGCGCAATAATTACTAGTTCTTCAATAGGTACTGGCCAATTCTTTACAAGCTCTTCTAATAAATCATTTAAATTTTTACCATTACTAGAAATATGTATACCGCTATTATAGTTTAAGTAAATAAGAGTTTTCTGTAATTCTTCTGCTACTATTTTTCCGTGGTTATGCTTTTTGCGAGTCCATTGAAGATCGCTCATACATGAACCATGTACCATTAAAAGAATTTTACCGTTAATATTTGGATAAGCAGCCCTTATGCTTTCATTATCAGGTGGTATCGCCTTTGACTGATGGCGAAATTGCATTGTAATTTTTAAGGGATTTTCTTTTTCTTCCAAATAATCACCAATTACACCATTTAAAACGGAAAGGATTACTTCTTTTTTATCAGAAGCTTTTATTTTGCCAATAACAGGGGTTAATTGCTTTAGTATTTTATGTAAACTGCTACCTATAATTACAGTGCTCCATTTGATATTTTGATAAGTGATACTAGCGATACTCGTAATCATCTTTTGAATAATTGTCGAAGGTAAAAAAGGAGGGTGAACAATTTGTTTATGCATATCTTCAACCAAGTCTGTTGCCCCGATAGTAGCATCCATAATTAAATGTGTAAGACCTTGTAGTTCTGTATCTGTTTTTGTTTTTTTTGACATTATTCGGTGTCTTTTAAAAAATGACTATTGTCGCTCAATCTTTCAAATTGAGCTAAATTTAAAGTGGAGGAGTAACTTTTTAATCTTACATCAAAGTTAATCAAGTTATTAGAAAATAAAAAGAGCAATTAATAAAATTCTTCTTCTAAACTCAAATGAAATAAAGCATCACCTTTGTTTACAATTGGGGTTTTGTTGATGCAAAAAATATGACCGTCAAAAGGAGCATAAATTTTCTTATTAAACTCACCAAATGGATCTTGAATTACGCCTAAAAGTTCTTTCTTTTTTACAAAAGTTCCGTTTTGTATTATTACTTTAAACATTCCAGAATAAGATGCTCTTAACCATTTTGCCCTGTTTACAAAAACAGGGCTTTCTCGAACGCTAATTTCACCGTCAATTAAACCTAAGTGAATTAAAATATTTTTAGTTCCGTTAACACCTTCATTAATAATAGTAGGGTTTAGTTCCTTTGATTTTCCTCCTTCAAACAATAAAATAGTTTTACCCATTTTGTGTAAAGTATCTCTTAAAGATTTTGTAATATTATTAGAGAAAATAATCATTGGTGGATTAAAAATTTTTGCTAATTCGAATCCTTTTTCATCATTTTTACTACATCTGATTTGCGCAATATTATCACGCTCACCACCTCCTGTATGAAAATCAATGACATAATCTACAAAGGGAGCAATTTCTTGGGTAAATTGATAAGCAAATTGGCTAGCCAAAGAACCATTTAAAGTTCCTGGAAACATTCTGTTTAAATCACGACCATCTGGAAACTCTCTAGTCTGAATTAAATACCCAAAAATATTAAACACAGGAATACAAATAATGGTTCCACTTTTTGGTTTATTAATTTTTTGAGACATAATTTCACGAATAATGCCTACACCATTTGTTTCATCACCATGTAAACCTGCTAATAATAGAATTACAGGACCACTTTTTTTTGCTCGCTCTACAATAACAGGCACTTTAACACTAGTTCCTGTATGTAATTTTGCGATTTCTAGATCTAAAATGGTGCGTTTTCCTTTTGGAATTTCTTTGCCTAAAAGAATAAAAGGTTTACTCGACATGAATTTCTAAATAGCGAATAATTTCTTTTGCAATATTTTTTCCTGTAGCTACTTCAATTCCCTCTAAACCTGGAGAAGAATTTACTTCTAAAACTAGTGGTCCTTTAGATGATTGTAACATATCTACACCAGCAATTCCTAAACCTAAAGCTTTCGTAGCTTTTAATGCTGTTTTTTCTTCCTCGTCGGTTAATTCGATAATAGTTGCATTTCCACCCCTGTGTAAATTAGAGCGGAATTCTCCCTCTTTTCCTTGGCGTTTCATAGCGCCAATTACTTTTCCATCAACCACAAAAGCTCTAATATCTGCACCTCCAGCTTCTTTAATAAACTCTTGCGCAATTACTCTAGCTCCCAATCCATTAAAAGCTTCCAAAACAGACGTTGCTGCGTTCTTAGTTTCCGCCAATACAACCCCTAAACCTTGTGTCCCTTCTAATAATTTTAAAATTAATGGTGCCCCTCCAACAGATTCTACAACATGTTCTACATCTTTCGTATAATTCGTGAAAACTGTTTTTGGTAGACCAACTCCAGCTCTTGCTAAAATTTGTAAACTACTTAATTTATCTCTAGATTTTACTAATGCTTGAGAGGAAACTGCCGAAAACACTTTCATCATCTCAAATTGACGGATTACAGCAGTTCCATAAAAAGTTACAGAAGCACCAATTCTAGGGATAATAGCATCTATATTCTCTAAATATTCACCTTTGTAAAATATTTTTGGAGATTTCTTTTCAATTTCAATATTACATTTTAAATGATCTACGACCATCACTTCATGACCTCTTTTTTCAGCAGCTTCTAATAACCTTTTGGTAGAATATAATCTTGGGTTTCTAGATAGAATTACAATTCTCATTTTTTTTATTTTAATTTAAAAGATAGATTTTTTTTTGCAGTATCTATCACAAATTTTTTGTTTAAAAATTTTCTTCCCAATAATACAGGAAATTTCATGTCTTTACGCTCACTTAACGTTAAATAAATAGGGAATTTTTTATCAAAGAGAATAATTTCTGTAAGAACCATAAAACGTTTCTCAGAAATACCATTTGAACTTTTTACTATTTTAGAAGCATAATCTTTAAAAGTGAACTCTTTATTGTTGTAAAAAGAATGTTCTGGATCTAATAGTGTAAACTTTAAGAAAGGTTCCCCGTTTAAGGTTATTTCTTTAATGTTAGAACAATGCATTGAAGAGGTGTATGCGCCAGAATCAATTTTTACATCAATTTCCATTAAAGATAATTCTGTGAAATCAGCTTTATCAACTCGACCAATTGTAATTTTCATGGGTGTATCTTAAACTAGAGTAAAAATAGTCACACTTATTGATTTAATTTTATAAAATAATTTATGATGATCCAATTGCTGCTTCCGCACAACGTTCTCCATCCATAGCAGCAGAAACAATTCCTCCTGCATAGCCACCACCTTCGCCACAAGGAAATAAGCCTTCAATTTCTGGATGTTCTAAATTTTCTTTTCTAGGTATGTTTATAGGTGATGAAGTTCTAGATTCTACGCCAATTATGTTAGCTTGATTTGTGTAATATCCATGCATTTTTTCGCCAAAAGCAGTAAAGCCTTTGCGCAACCTTCCTCCAATAATCTTTGGTAATAAAGAATGTAAAGGAGCAGATTTTAATCCTGGTTGATAAGAACAATCATTTAATTCTGGAGATAGTTTTCCATCAACAAAATCTACCAGTCGCTGAGCTGGTGCAGTCTGTGTTCTTCCTCCAGCATGAAACGCAATTTTCTCTAAATCTTTCTGAAATTCTAATCCTTTTAAAGCACCAAATTTTTCGTATTTGGCAAAATCTCGATCAATATCGAGTTCTACAACAATTCCAGAATTGGCAAATTTATTATTTCTTTTTGAGGGAGACATTCCGTTTACAACAACCTCACCACTTGCGGTTGCTGCAGGTACAATAAATCCACCAGGACACATGCAGAAGGAGTATACACCTCTGTTATTTACCTGATGCACCATACTATATGCTGCTGCAGGTAAAAGTTCATCTCTTTGGCCAGAACAATGGTATTGAATTTGATCTATAATTTCTTGTGGATGCTCTACACGAACGCCCATTGCAAATGATTTTGCTTTTAAGGTAATTTCTTTTTTGTGCAACAGTTCATACATGTCTCTTGCAGAATGGCCAGTAGCTAAAATGACAGAATTTACTGGCATTTCTTGACCGCTTTGTAATTTTATTGCCTTTAGTTTATTATTAGTGATTGTGAAATCTGTAACACGGGTTTCAAAATGTATTTCACCACCAAATTTCAAAATATTCTCACGGATATTTTGAATTATTTTCGGCAGCTTATTCGTTCCAATATGCGGATGTGCATCAATTAAAATTTGCTCAGTGGCTCCATGAAAAACAAGGTTTTCAAAAATTCGCCTAACATCTCCACGTTTTAAACTTCTGGTATACAATTTACCATCAGAGTAAGTTCCAGCACCACCTTCACCAAAACAATAATTAGAATCTTCATTTACGATATGATCTTGATTTATTGCTTTTATGTCGCGTCTTCTATCTTGTACGTTTTTGCCACGTTCTAAAACAATTGGTTTATAGCCTAATTCTATACAACGCAGAGCAGCATACATTCCTGCAGGACCAAAACCAATAATATGAATTTCTTTTGCTTTAGAAACATCTTTATATTCAAAGGTATAATTAGGTTTTTCTGGAATTTGTTCATTTATATAAACAGCAACTTTATAATTAAAGATTATATCCTTTTTACGAGCGTCTATAGATTTTCTTAAAACTTTTATTGCTGAAATTTCGCTTTTATCAATAGTTAATTGTTTTGAGGCTTTATAAAGAAGGATATTTTCTTTGTGCTCCTCTATTAAATTTACTCTAAGTTGAATCTCTTTAATCATGACGCAAAAGTACTTAAATACAGCGTTTAAATTTCCATTTATAAAAAAAAAAGACAGGCTAAGAATTTTCTTCGCCTGCCATCTTATTTAGTGAATCCCCCAATTCATCTAAACGTAATTTCTCTCTTTCAATATTAGGTAATGTCTATGATATATTCTTTTTATAAAAATCTGAATAATTCTATTTCAATATTACGTTAAAAACTATAAATAAGTTAAATATTATGGGATGATTTTTCTAATCCTTTTTTTTATTGTACTGTAAATCAATTATTTAGTATTTTATTTATGAAGTTTATTGGTTAACCTTGATATTTTTTCTTTTAACTCTTTTCTGTTTTTAGCATTAGTTTTGGCATAAATATTTCTTATATGAGATTTTAATGTGTGAGGAGAGATGAATAATTTTTTACTAATTGTAATATTTGAATATTCTTCATTTAGATGTTTTAAAACCTCTAATTCTCTTACAGTTAGCGGATTATTTAGGTTTTTATTACTCTGTAAAAATATTAAATAAGGATCAATAAGTATTTTATTAGCTTTTACTCGATTCGATGATTTTTCTGTTTCCACCGACAATCTTAATTCTTCAATATTCAATTCTCTAGTTTCAATTTTATTTTTCATTCTGTAACTAATTGCATAAGAAAAAACGATAAGATCTAGCCAGCTAGCAGTTTTTATAATATCCATATTTCCATGCACTTCCCAGAAACCAAAAGGATAGCAAATTATAAAAAAGAACGCAAAAGGAACAATCAATAAGTATCCTAAAGTATAAAATTTTGCGTGAGGTATTTTTGTTATATAATAAATACTAAACACCCACAATATAGGAAAGAGTGTGATTCCGATCGAGTCTCCAATAGCTATGAAAATAAAATTATTAGAAATTGAATAACAGGTATATGACGTTATAAGTATGGCCGGAAAAATGTAAAATAATTTAGTAAGTAATGGATGTCTTTCGTTTAGGTTTAAGAATTTTATTGAAAAAAGTAAAAACCAAATATTACTAGAAAAATGAATAAATAATTCTAAATCGTAATAATTAGAATTATTTCTAAATAAATTTATTAATGAACCATCAAATAATAGAAATTTAGTTACCAACGATAAAAGAAAGAGAAGATAGTATAAATAGACTTTATCTTTAAATTTAAAAAAGAAAAAAAGATTTAGTAAAATTATTATTATTGCTGTTCCATAATACAAACTGTTGATAGCTTGTTTACTCATTATAAATGAAATAAAATTTTTCTCAAGTATAAATTTAATAGGAAAATTTACCTCTTTTGGAAAATCTACTTTTAAATATAATACTGTGTTGTTTGCGGTATTAATTTTAAATGCAGGGAATTTATAATCAACAGGAAGTTGATCTTGAAGGGTACTATTTCCCGTAGATGAAATTCGCTCTAGCTTATGGTTAATCAGTTTGTAAACGTCAATTTTATTAATGTTATGGGTGGGTAGATAGGCTATTATTTTATTATTTTGTGACCTGTTATTTACGGTCAATTGAAACCAATAGATACCATTTAAAAAGCCTAAATTATTACTATTAGGCATTTTTTTAAATTCTTTAGAAACGATATTTAAATCTAGTTTATTTGTGTCAGCTTTATAATATAAGAGACTATATTCTATGGGTAAATCTTTGCTTTTTGAAATCTCAAAAACATCTTTGGCATTATTTTTTTGAATAAAAATAAAACTAAGAAATGTAAAAACAAGGGTTAATTTCATCAAGAAGGACATCAGCAAATAATAAATATAGGATATGTTTTTTATATAATTTATAGGAGTAACTGATGCGTTATCCTTTAATAAAAAATAAAAAAAATATATTAAATACTTGTGAAGTACATTCTAGGAGTTGGATGTGTTCTTGGCGTTTTTTTAGCAGGTAGTCTCATAGCTTTCATTCTTTTTCGTTGCGAAAATACATAAAAAATATTGTGTTTTGGTAATTATAAATAAGTATTTATACCCGAGAGTTTATACGGGAGTACTTATACCTAATTATTTATTTTTTTTGAATGTATTTTTATAGGTTTATTTTCTAAATAGCGATTGATTCTAAAAAATAACATTCAATCTTCAATAATATGATTTTAAGCTTCATCGGCCTTTTTGTCATAAAGAATTACAATATGATGAACATCTAGAAGTAAGTCTAAATTCGGTTCATTTTGTAAAACATTATTGTTTATTTCTCCATCTTATAATTCTCTAGTATAAGTTGAGGTGCATCGAATAAGGTTCAGTTTTATAACAAAAAAAAGTTTTTTAATAAGCTAGGCTTATCAATATCTGCAGATTCTTTCGAAGTGGCTATAATAGTGTTTAAACTTTCCATTTAAGCTAGTGGTAATCTATAACAACGAATGTTCGCTATGATGGTCTCTATTGATTTAATATTTCACAGGCACATTAATTACCTTAAACCTATGGGCAGTTCGTTAGTACCGATTAAAAGTAACCTTGTAGATACGCCAAGAATTCTGTTTATCATAAAGTTAATGGCTTATCCAAATGCGTTTATGACTATTACTTCGCCAAGCTTAATGATTTCCTATGCGGAATTACGTGCTTAGTATTTTATGATTTAAGAGTCGCTATGATTCAGGTATTGTACAAGAGAAAAAAAACAGCAAACCCAAAAAAAAGAAGCACAGTTTAATAAATAAAAAGAATCTTCAGTTGTTTATTTTATTCGATTAACGGCGCCAGAGAAGAGAAAAATATTCATTTAATTCTAATCCAAAAAAGAGTACTCTGATTTATTAAAAAGTGAAACAGACCTTCCTTAATTAGATATACTCTTTAGTGCTTTAAAGTAGTAAAGCTAATTTTTCTTTTAGATCAATCCTTGTGTTCACATCTACTTTCTTGTAAATGTTTTTAACATGGTGTTTTACTGTATTAAGTGAGATAAATAATTCTTCACTTATTTCTTTATTATTATATCCTTCGTTTAAAAATTTTAGAATATCTACTTCTCTTGAAGTAAGAGGTTGTTCAGATATATTATTCTCCTTTAAAAATATTAAATATGGATTTGATTCTAGTTTTTTCTTTTCTATGAGAGCTTTTTCCGTTTCAATAGATTTTTTTAGTTCTTCAATATTTAATTCTCCATCGTCAATTTTATTTTTCATTCTATAACTTATTGCGTAAGTGAAAACGATTACATCTAACCAACTAGCTATTTTTACAATAGCCATATCACCATGAACTTCCCAATAACCAAAAGGATAACCTATAATAAAAAATACAGCAAACGGAATTATTAAGGAATACCCTAAAACAAAGAATTTTGAAGAAGGTGTTTTTTTTATTAAATATATACTATAAATCCACAGAATTGGAAAAATTGATATTCCAATAATATCTGCAATTGCAACGAACATATAATTATTGGTAATTAAAAAATAGGTATAAAAACAAATTACTGCAAAAGGAAATATAAAAAATAATTTAGTTTTGTTTGGTATTGTAATATGAAGATTTAAAAATTTGATTGAAAATAATAAAAACCATATTATACTTGATACATGAACTAATAATTCTAGTTTATAATAAAAAGTATTACCTCTAAACACATTTATAAATGAACCATCAAATAATAAAAAATTAGCCATTAAAGAGGTGAAAAAAAGTAGATAATACCAGTAGTTAATTTCTCTAAACTTTATAAAGAAAAATATATTTATTAAAATAAAAATAAAACAAGAACCATAATATAAGGCATTAATAGTTTTTTTATTTAATATATAATTTATAAATTTATTTTCTCGAATAATTTTTAATGGAAAATTCGCTTCTTTTGGAAACCTTACCTTTAGATAATATATGTTGTTTAATTCGTTGTTAGAGTTGATTTTAAAAGCAGGAAATTTAAAATTAATTTTTAATTTGTTTTCTAGAATACTGTTTCCAGTAGATGTTAGGTACTCTAATTTATTTTTCTTTATTTGATACACTTCAACCAAATCGATGTTGTGTGTAGGTATATACGCTACATAATTCTGAGAATACTTTGTTTTATTAAGAATTAATTTGATCCAATAGGAGCCATTATTTATACCTAAGCTATAAGTTTTAGGCATGGTTTTAAAATCTTTTAAAAGAATTTCTTCCTCTAAATAATTTTTATTTTCTTTAAAATATGATAAAGAAGATATAATTGAATTACTTTTTATTGTATTCTGGGATATTATCTTTTGAGAAAAAGTAAAACAAATAACAATAAAAAGTAAAAATGATTTTAACCCACTTGTTATAAGTCGTTTTATTCGTTGAGAGCAGCTATGCTGAATTGTATATAATCTAAAATTAAAAAAATGAAAAAGCCCAAGATAAAAATTGGGAGATTTTTTTTTATTTTGCATGGATAAAATTGCTAATAATTAATTAAGTGAGATTCTTCATAGCAATTACTAAAGATACAAAATTCAAGTTAATTTGTTTAAAGACCTAAGAAAAAGAATGATATTTTAAAATTCTCTAATTATGTTATTCTATTGATTACGTAATTGTTGCTTTTATCATTCTTTCATTACCAAATAAATCTTTACGTAACTCTATGTTTTTAAACCCTTTTTCTGCGAGTAGTTGTTCAGTTTCATTTCCTAAATATTGATTAATCTCAAAGAAAAGTAAACCATTTTTAGTTAAATGCTGTTGTGCTAAATCAGCAATTTTATTATAAAAAATTAAGGGGTTTTCATTAGAAACAAACAATGCTAAATGTGGCTCATTTTGTAAAACATTATTTTGTATTTCGGCTTTCTCTAACTCTCTTACATAAGGCGGATTAGAAATTATAATATCAAAATTTTCTGGTAATGATTTAGTTTCTAAAATATTTAATTCAATAAACTCAATAGCTACATCATTTAAGGTAGCATTTTGATTTGCAACTTTTAAAGCTTCTAATGAAACATCAATAGCCGAAACTTTAACATTACTCAAGTTTTTAGCCAAAGAAATTGGTATGCAGCCCGATCCTGTTCCAATATCTAAAATATTCAGAGGTATGTCACTTTTAAATTTCACAATTTCATCCAAAATCCATTCAACCAATTCTTCTGTTTCTGGTCTTGGAATTAATGTGTTTTCATTAACTAAAAAAGGAAAACCATAAAACTCTGTATTTCCGATTATATATTGAATTGGTTCTTCATTTTTTAATCTATTTAAAGCAATGTTTAAGACGGAAAACTGGTCATTGTTAATTTTAAAACCAGGATTTAAAGTGACATCAATTCTATTTAAATTAAAATATTCGTTTATTAAAATAAAGAAAAAAGAATCTATTTCTGTTTTTGGATATGTAGAAGAAAGTTCAGCAGAGAATTGGGTTCTATAGTTTTTTATAGTCATTAATAATATGTTGATTCTAAAATTTATATTTGCTTAAGCATCCAAACATTACAAGCATAATGACCAGTATTTCCAACTGGTTTGTCTAAAGAAGTAAAGCCATTTTTTTTATATAATTTCTGAGCAGCAGTCATATAAGGCATGGTTTCTAAATAGCAGCTTTCAAAACCAAATTCTTTTGCTTTTTCTAGACAAGCAGAGATTAATTTTGTGCCAACCCCTTTTCCACGAACTATGGGCAAAAAGTACATTTTTTGAAGTTCACAAACATTACCTATATAATTATTTAATTGTGCAATACCTGCGCCTCCAATAACTTTATTGTTGTGTTCTACAACAAAATAAATTGCTCTTTTTTTTTGATAGGTTTCAAACATTTTATCTGTAGCCTCATCTTCATAAGCAGTGCCAATTTTAGGGGCACCCATTTCTAAAATCACACTTCTAACAACACTTGCCAATTCGGCATTATCTGCGGGTGTAATTTCTCTAATGATAAAATTTTGACTTGTCATTTATTACTGTATTTTTGCAAGAGCAAGTTACCTATTTTTTTAAAGATTTTTGATGAAAAAAGTATTCTATTTTTTAGGTTTGGTTTTATTAATTTACAGTTGTTCTGTTAAAAAGCCACCTGTTTTTATAAAGTTGGATGATGTGAAATTAATCAGCTTTAAATCAGATACAATCCGTTTACAAGCAAACGCATATTTTCAAAATCCTAATGATGTTGGAGGTAAAATATTTACCGATGAATTAAAAGTAATTGTAAATGGTGAAGAAGTTGCACAGGTTTATTCTGATGAATTTAAAGTTCCGGCAAGAAATGACTTTTCAATTCCTTTAAAAGTAATGATTCCTACAAACCGTATTCTTGAAAATAATAAAAATGGCATTTTAGGTGGATTAATTGCGTCGATTATTAAAAATAAAGTAAACGTTCGGTTTAAAGGAAACTTGAAGTATGCTGTTTTTGGCTTCGAAAAAGAGTTTTTAGTTGATAAAACTCAAGAAATAAAAATAAAATTTTAACTGAATTTATTTTAGGTTCTCTTATAATAAAATGAATTATTAATCACGAATTTTACATAGAACGATGTTTACAAATTGCCCAAAATGGGAATGGAAACACACGTCCAAATCCTAATGTTGGAGCAGTAATCGTATTTGAAGATAAAATTATTGGAGAAGGTTTTACGTCTACTTATGGAGGAAGTCATGCTGAAGTAAATGCTGTTAACGCTGTTGAACATAAAGCGCTTTTAAAAGAAGCAACTATTTATGTAACCCTAGAGCCTTGCGCTCATTTTGGTAGAACTCCTCCTTGTGCAGATTTATTGGTAAAGCATCAATTTAAAAGAGTAGTTATTGGTTGTTTAGATTCTAATGATTTAGTTGCTGGTAGAGGTATTGAGCGGTTAAAAAAAGCAGGAATTAAAGTGATTTTAGGTGTTTTAGAGAATGAATGCAAAGCACATCATAGACGATTTTTTACGGTACAAGAGAAAAAAAGACCCTATATAATTTTAAAATGGGCAGAAACTAAAGACGGTTTTATTTACCCTCAAGTTGATTTAGAACCTCTTGAAAAGAATAGCTCAAGTCAAATTAAAAATACTTTAAAACAAATTCAAAGTAAGCCTATTTGGATTTCTAATAAGTTTTCACAGCAGTTGGTTCATAAATTTAGAACTGAAGAGCATGCAATTTTAGTCGGTACAAATACTGTTATGGCTGATAATCCTAAATTAAATGTAAGAAGTTGGTTTGGAAATAATCCTGTTAGAATTGTATTGGACCGCAATTTACGAATTCCAAAAAACAGGAATGTTTTCGATGGAAGCGTAAAAACGATTGTAATTACTGAGGCTAAAGAGAATCTTTATTTCGAAGAAAGTGAAGCCATCTTTTTTGAAGTTATTAATTTTTCAAAAAATATAGTAAACCAAATCTGTGGTGTTTTGCAAAAACATCAAATTCAATCGGTAATTATTGAAGGAGGAACAAGGACTTTACAAACTTTTATCGATGCTAATGCATGGGATGAAGCGAGAGTTTTTAGAGGAGAAACTTTTTTTGAGAAAGGTGTTAAAGCTCCTGTTTTTTTAGCAAAACTTACGTCAGAAACAAAAATTAAAAACGACATCTTAAAAATATATACTAATGATTAAAAATATCATCTTCGATTTTGGAGATATTTTCATTAATCTTGACAAGGCCGCTACATATAAAGAAATGGCAAAATTAGGGGTCACAAAAATTTCTGATGAAATGATTGCTGTGTATCATCAATATGAAAAAGGTTTGATGACTACTGATTCTTTTATTGAGTTTTTTTATAAGAAGTTTGGCATACCTAAAGTTGATTTAGCTTTGGCTTGGAATGCTATTTTGTTAGATTTTCCTAAAAGACGGTTAGATTTTTTAATAGAATTATCAGAAAGTAAAAAATATAGATTGTTCTTGTTAAGTAATACAAATGATTTGCACATAAAATGGGTTCAAAATTCTTTAGGAGAAGTTTTTTATAATGAGTTTAAGAAATCTTTTGAGCAGTTTTATTTATCACATGAAATTAATTTCAGGAAACCAGATTCGGAAATCTATGAATTTGTTTTAAACGAAAATAATTTAATTGCTGAAGAAACTTTATTTGTTGACGATTTGAGAGAAAACACTGATTCAGCGAGTAAATTGGGGGTTCATGTTTGGAATTTAATCCCTGGAGAAGAAGACGTTACAGAATTGTTCACTAAAAATATAATTAATTGATTTATCTCCTTTTAAGTATCCTTTTTTCAACGGGTATATTTGTTATTTTTAAATATTTTGGCATTTATAAAGTAGATACTTTAAAAGCAATATTTGTAAATTATATTGTTGCCCTGACGATGGGGTTTGCTTTAGCAGAAAAAAAAATTTCTATTCTAGAAATACCCAATCAACCTTGGTTTTTAGGAGCCCTATTTTTAGGCGGTTTGTTTGTTTCTATTTTCTTTGTAATGGCAATGACTGCCCAGAAAAATGGGGTTTCTGTAGCTTCAGTGGCAGGAAAAATGTCTGTTGTTATTCCTATTTTTTTTGGTGTTTTCTTATATGATGAATCCGTTACAGTTTTAAAAATAGTTGGAATTATTATTGCTTTAATAGCTGTTTATTTAGCATCTGTGAAAGACGGAAAAACAACGCATAAAAATGCCAGTTTATTATTTCCTGTTTTATTGTTTTTAGGTTCTGGTGCTATAGACACAACTTTAAAATATATTGAAGTAACTTATGTACCAAAAGAAGAAGTTTCTATTTTTTCTGGAAGTTTATTTGGTATCGCAGCTTTCTTTGGATTGGTTATTTTGATGATAAAATCTATTAAAAAAAGAGGTCCTTTTGGTGTTAAAAATATTATTGCAGGTATTGTATTAGGAGTTCCAAACTATTATTCAATTGTATTTTTAATTAAAGCCTTGCAAACTAAAGGTTTTGAAAGCTCAACCTTATTTACCATTAATAATGTAGGTATTGTGATCGTTTCGACATTGGTAGGAATTCTGTTATTTAAAGAACAGTTTAGTCTTAAAAATAAAATCGGAGTTGCTTTAGCAATTGTTGGAATTGTAATGGTAGCTTTGGCTTAACTAGTGATTTAGTATGCAATTAAGGAGGTCACTCCGGCAAAACTTACACTATTTTAATTGGCTGACAGCAATCTATAGTGGTTTTACTTTGGATTTCTGTTTTTTAGGAAAGACATGTGTCTTGATATTAAAAATAGAGTAGATTAAATTAAAACAAGTTAGAAAAATTCTATGATGAAAGATGCTTATAGGACGATTAACAGACAATCACAAGAAACACTGTTTAAGGATAGAAATAGTAAATTTTTTGGATATGCTTTTCCTGTTTTAAATGAAGAAGGCGTTAAGGCTTGTTTAGAAACTTTAAAGAAAAAACATCATTCTGCACGTCATTTTTGTTATGCGTATCAAATAGGAGTAGAGCAGAAAAAATTTAGAGCTAATGATGATGGTGAACCCAATAATTCTGCAGGAATGCCAATCTACGGTCAAATTCAATCTTTTGATGTGACCAATATTTTAATCGTTTCTGTTCGTTATTTTGGAGGAACAAAATTAGGTGTTGGTGGTTTGATAAATGCTTATAAAACTTCTGCACAAATTACTTTAGAAGCATCCGAAATTATAGAAAAGACAATAGATATTTTCTTTCAATTAAATTTTCAATATGATGCAATGAATAAAGTAATGAGAATTGTTAAGGAGAAAAATTTAACAATTGTTAGTCAGAAATTAGAGTTAAATTGTGAATATATAATTTCCACCAGAAAAAAAGAAGCACAAACAATTTTTGATATTTTTGATAACCTGTATAAGGTTGATGTTAAAAAATTGGAATGAAATCAGTTCTGGAATACTTTTTAAAAAGCCAGATTTGTTATAGTCAAATACAAAGTTTTATAAATGAAAGTTATTCGTTTGTAGATATAAGCCTTATTAAAACTAGAAATTCTGTATTAAATAATGAGAAATTCTTGATTGTTTTGAAATCTTTATATTTGTTCAGCTTCATAAATTAAAAAGAGACTTTTATTTAAACTATTTACGATAACTTGGGTCTAAATTGTAATATATAAATATAAGTTATGAACTTTCAGAAAACGAAAATTAGATCCTCTAAGTTTAAAAATTTAGTTATTATTTTTTTTGCAACCATAGGTAATTCTATTATTGCCCAAACACCGCCGAATTTTGTAATTGTGGTTTTGGATGATCAAGGTTGGACGGGTACTTCTGTTCAAATGGATGGTTCAATTGAAGAGTCTAAAAGTGATTTTCATATTACGGCTGCATTAGAGTCTTTAGCTTTAAAAGGAATGACTTTTTCACAAGGCTATGCCCCAGCACCAAAATGTTCTCCCTCACGTGCAAGTATTTTAATAGGAAAATCTCCTGCAAGAAATAATTTCACAAACACAGATAATGCCATAGCAACCAATAAAATTTTAATAGAACCAACAATTCAAACTGCGATAGATGGTGAAGAAATTACCTATGCAGAATGGCTAAAATCTTCGGGGTTAAATTATCGAACTGCTCATTATGGAAAATGGCATCAAGGCAATAGTATAGCATCCAGTCCTGTGAGCAATGGGTTTGATTTTTCTGATGGAAGTACAGGTAACAATGATGGAAATCAAGGAGGTATTGTGCAAGCAGATCCTAAGAAAATATTCGAATTAACTAATAAATCTATTCAATTTATAAGGGATGCAGTCACAGATGGTGTGCCATTTGCTTTACAAATTTCTCATTATGCAGTGCACAGTGATGTTGAGGCAAAGCAATCGACTATAAATTTATATAATGATGTTTCCCAAAGACCTTTGGGAATTAGGCATACTAATGTTGAATATGCAGCAATGACTGAAGATACGGATGATGGGATTGAATTATTATTGACAGAAATCACTAATTTAGGTTTAGACAGTACTACTTATATTATTTTTGTGTCAGATAATGGGGGGCAGCTAAATTTAACTGATAACTTACCTTTATCATTCGGAAAATCATTTATAAGGGAAGGAGGAATTCGAGTTCCGTTTATTGTAAAAGGTCCAAATGTTTTACAAAATAGCAGAAATACAGAGGCTATAGTAGGGTATGATTTATTTCCAACAATTGCAGAGTTATCTGGAAGTACGGCTTTATTACCTTTAAATATTGATGGACAAAGTATTGTACCTTTATTAACAGGAAATTCTTTTACAAGAGAAAAACCAATTTATTTTCATTCTCCACATTATGATAATAATCAAAATAAGAAACCAAGTTCAGCCTTAATCGATGGGACTAATAAGTTGATGGTAAATTATGAAACCGGTACTTTTGAATTGTTTGATTTATCTGCAGATATTGGTGAAAGTAAAGATTTATCGGATATTCAAGTAAATTATACTAGAGAATTAACGATTCAATTAAGAGATTATTTAAAAGAAGTTAATGCTTCAATGCCAACTTTAGATCCTTCACATGTCCGTTTTTATGGAACAGGATTCGATATAGATTCAGATGGACTTGATGATTTATGGGAATTGAAAGAACTATTGTCTTATGCATTTGGTCCAAATGATGACCCTGATAACGACGGTAAAAATAATTTAGAAGAATATACAAATGGCACAGATCCCTATGTGGATGAAGAAGCATTGAATGATTTAGATTTTATTAATCTAGAATCATTGATAAGCATTTATCCAAATCCAGCTAAAAAAATGATTAAATTATCTGTAAAAAATAATTTTAATACTTCTAAAATCTCTGATATTAGAATTTATTCTACAATGTTTAAGTTAGTCTATAATACTAAAGGTTTTGTAAAAGAGATTAATATTAATAGATTGAGTAAAGGCATTTATTTTATTGAATTAACGGCTAATAATTATCAAATAATAAAAAAGATAGTTGTTGAATAAAATCAATTAAAAGCCTAAACTCTCTAATAAATAATCAGGGCATCTTTTAGGTTTGCTAGTTTTCATATCTAGAAAAGCCAAAACAGAATTTCCTGTGCAAACGATTTCATCATTTTGATTTGTTATTCTATAATCGAACTCAATTTTAACCATTGGTTTTTTCTTTAAAAAAGTTTCAATAGTTAAGACATCGTCATAAAGTGCAGGTTTAATAAAATTACATTTTAACGAAATTACGGGAAGCATGATTCCTCTACTCTCCATATCTTTGTATGTGATACTTAAATCTCGTAACCATTCAGTTCTACCCAATTCAAAAAATTGCGCATAATTGCCATGATAAACTACTCCCATTTGGTCAGTTTCAGAATATCGGACTCTTGTTTTTGTTGATGATTTTCTCAATAGGTGATTTTCTTAATTTTATAGAATGATACATAAAAAATAGTTAATAATCAATAGCAAATTGATTTTTTTATACTGAATTTTATTCACACTTTTGTAGGGCTTTAGAACAAGAAAGAACATTAGTATTTTTTACCAATTAAGAACCTCGAATTTTATTATTTTCATAAATGAATTACACTGCAGAATCGGTTTGGACAGACTGTCTATCTTTTATAAAGGATAATATTAAGCCTCAAGCATATAAAACTTGGTTTGAGCCTATAAAACCTGTGAAAATTTCTGGAGAAGCATTAACGATTCAGGTGCCAAGTAAATTTTTTTATGAATGGTTAGAAGAGCACTACATTAAATTATTACGTGTTGCATTAGTAAGACAATTAGGTAATGAAGCCAAATTGATTTACGATGTTAAGATGGAAAATAATTATAGCAGCAATAGACCGCAAATTGTTAAAATACCTAGTTCAAACAGAGATCCATTAAAACCTCAAAGAGTTACTGTGCCTTTGGAATCTAGTAAAAGAGAATTAAGAAACCCTTTTATAATTCCTGGTTTACAAAAAGTGAAAATTGAATCTCAATTAAACGCGAATTACAGCTTTGCTAATTTTATTGAGGGAGATTCTAATAGATTAGCTCGTTCAGCAGGAATGGCAGTTGCCAATAAGCCTGGAGGAACGTCTTTTAATCCATTATTAATTTATGGTGGGGTAGGTTTAGGAAAAACACATTTAGCACACGCAATTGGTGTTGATATCAAAGATAAGTATCCAGACAAAACAGTTTTATACATTTCTTCAGAGAAATTTACACAACAGTTCATCGATTCTGTGAAATCGAATACAAGAAATGATTTTATTCATTTTTATCAAATGATTGATGTTTTATTAATTGACGATGTTCAGTTTTTATCTGGTAAAGTAGGAACACAAGATGTCTTCTTTCATATTTTTAACCATTTGCATCAAAACGGAAAACAGGTAATCTTAACTTCTGATAAAGCACCTGTAGATATGCAGGATATTGAACAGCGTTTATTATCTCGTTTTAAATGGGGATTATCAGCAGAGCTACAAGCTCCAGATTATGAAACAAGAATTTCAATCCTACAAAATAAATTGTACCGAGATGGTGTCGAAATGCCAGAAGAAATTGTAGAATATATTGCTAAAAATATAAAATCTAATGTTAGAGAATTAGAAGGTGTAATTATTTCTATGATCGCTCAAGCTTCTTTTAATAGAAGAGAGTTTTCGATTGAATTAGCAAAACAGATTGTAGATAAATTTGTCAAAAACACCAAAAAAGAAGTCTCTATAGATTATATCCAAAAAGAAGTTTCTAAATATTTTGATATGGATGTTGCTACTTTACAATCTAAAACACGTAAAAGACACATTGTTCAAGCGCGTCAATTAGCGATGTATTTTGCAAAAAGATTAACAAAAACATCTTTAGCTAGTATTGGTAACCAAATTGGACAAAGAGATCATGCAACAGTCTTACACGCTTGTAAAACCGTTGACAATCTAACAGAGACTGATAAACAATTTAGAAAATACGTTGACGATTTAACCAAGAAGTTAACATTCTAAAAGCTTTATTTTGTAATGATAAAAATACTAATGGTTTGCTTGGGGAATATTTGTCGTTCGCCATTGGCAGAAGGTATTTTAAAAGCTAAAATTAATTCTCAAGAAATTTTTGTAGATTCCGCCGGAACTGCTGCTTATCATATAGGAAATCTTCCAGATAAACGTTCAATTGAAGTAGCTAGAAAATATGGAATCAATATTTCAGATCAAAAGGCAAGAAAATTTAGAATTAAAGATTTTGATACTTTTCATTATATTTTTGTGATGGATGATCGTAATTATAAAAATATTTTGGCTTTAGCAAGAGGTCTAAAAGATGAAAGTAAAATACAAATGATTTTAAATGAAATACATCCTAATCAAAATATGAGTGTACCAGATCCATATTATGGAGGAAATCAAGGTTTTGAAAATGTGTATACAATGTTGGATGAAGCTTGTGAAATTATAGCTAATAAATTGTCTTAAATCTAAAAAAAAATGACAGGTAAACTTTATTTAATTCCTACGACTTTAGGCGAAACAGAGCCGCTGGAAGTAATGCCTTTATCCGTAAAAAAAGTGGTAGAGCAAATAGATTATTATATTGTTGAGAATGAGAAATCAGCAAGAAAGTTTATCAAAAAAATATCACCTAAAAAACAACAAGCTTCTTTGCAGATTATGTCGTTAGACAAATATGCAGAAGAATTAGAAACTAATAAATATTTGGATGTTTGCGAAAAAGGAATCAATGTTGGTTTATTGTCGGAGGCAGGAGTTCCTGCAGTTGCAGACCCAGGAGCAACAATAGTGAAATTAGCGCATCAAAAAAACATACAAGTCGTTCCTTTAGTTGGGCCTTCATCTATTTTAATGGCAATGATGAGTTCTGGAATGAATGGACAAAACTTTGCTTTTAACGGTTATTTACCAATTGATAAAAGTGATAGAAAACGAGCAGTAAAAGATTTAGAAAAGCTGTCTAAGGATAAAAATCAATCCCAAATTTTTATAGAAACTCCTTATAGGAATGAAAAAATGTTTGCTGATCTAAAAGCAGCTTTATCACCAACAACTTATTTATGTATTGCTGCCGATATTACGCTGCCAACTGAATACATAAAAACAATGATGGTACAAGACTGGAAACATCAACAGCCAGATTTACATAAAAAACCAGCTATTTTTATTATTCAAAAGTAATTATGCTTTTGCTTTTCGATCGGCTACAATATTAGAAACATCATAGCCTGCAAACTTTTTCAAATAGGTTTGTATAGAAGTTCCGTAAGCATCAGAAAAACTTTTTCTCCCATTACTCCGTAAGAATTTTTTTACATTTCCTGCACCGCTTAAATGCGCAGCAGCCAATATTCCTGATTCTGTAATTTCAATACCATTAATCGTTTTTCCAACAGATCTTTTAATGTCCTTTCTTAAAATCCATTTATTTACTTTACACAAAGCAGTAAATGCTTTTTCTTGTAATTCTGGATTTTGCAAAAACTCTTTAGTGTTATAAATTTCAAATCTCTCTAAAGTAGTTCTTCCAAATTGGTATTTTCCTAAATATCCTAGGGTATTTACAACTGTATATTTTCCTTGCGATTCTTTAAAGGCTAGTGCTTCTTTAAAGGCAACAAAATTATTTTTTAAATAAGGAATGTTGTAGTCTAAAAATTTTGGATAAGATTTATTGTTATTTTCTTTCAATTTTTCATTGACAGAAATTGCGTTTACGAACAATAATAAAACACTTGTAAAAAATAAAAACTTTTTGATAATTATAATTTTTCTGTTTTGCGGTTGCAAAGCTATAACATTTTTGTAATGTAATTGACAATCAGTAAGTTGATTTTATTAAAATTACAAATAATCTCGTAATTTGGTGTTTTATTAATGATTATTAAAAACTATATGCTTTCCTATTATGATATAGGTAGTTGAATTCATAATTTTTTAAGGAATTGGTTTTTATCTATTTACACCTTGTTTATTTAACCAAATATGATATTTAGCGGCATTTCTATTGTGTTGTGTAAGAGTTTTTGCAAAGGCATGGTACCCTAATTTGTCAATGTTTACACACATGTACATGTAATTGTGCTTCGTTGAATTTAAGACAGCATCAATAGAAGAAATATCCGGCATTGCAATTAATGTAGGAGGTAATCCTTTTTTCTTGTACGTATTATAAGGTGAATTTATTTGCAAATCTGCAGTTAAAACTCTTTTTACAACGTAATCTTGACCTTTAACTTCTTTAATACAATAAATAATTGTTGGATCAGCTTGCAATGGCCAACCTTTTTTTAATCTATTTAAGTACAAACCAGCAACAATTGGTCGTTCAATTGTTTTTGCGGTTTCTTTTTGTACTATAGAGGCCAAAGCAATAACCTCACTTTTAGACATTTTTAATGCTTTTGCTTTTTCTAATCTTTTAGAATTCCAAAAACGAGTGTATTCAACTAACATTTTATCTCTAAAGTTCGTTGCAGAAACATTCCAATAAAACTCATAACTATTAGGAATACAAATTTGTAAAATAGATTTTTTTGTCAATTTATTTTCCGATAAGAATTCCTTATCAGTAAAGGAGGTAATGATTGATATCGAATCAGTTTCTAATTGTTCTGCAATTCTGCTTGCTAATTTCTCTAAAGTATCTTGATTATTAAAGGATACTTTTAAGGGAGTTTGATTGCCACTTCTAAGCATATTAACAATATCGTTATTAGACATGCCCTTTTTTAAAATATACCTTCCAGTTTTAGGTTTAGACAAATTTTTCTTTGCTGCAACTAAGAGAAATGTGTTCGGGTTTTTAGAAAATTCAGCTATTTTAATTTTTACATCTATTAAATTATCTGCAGAGTATACAAAAAGAATGGTTTCTTTGATAATTGCTTTTCCGAATATTTTTTGATAATAGTTGTATCCTAAAATTCCACCAATTAAAAGAATGGTACCGATAACACTGTATATAAATTTTTTATTCAAGTTTCTTGATTTTTAAAGAACTGTAAAATTACTCTTTTATCAACTGAAATAAAACTTCATCTTTAAATTTTCCTTCGGATAAAAGCCACTCTTTTTTTACACCAACTTCATCAAAATTATGTTTTTTGAATAAAGTTAAACTTTTGGTGTTGTCGGATGCAATGTTTGCATACAATTGATGCAGTTGTAAATGAGAAAAAGAATAGTTTATTAATAGTGATAGAGATTCAGAAGCAAATCCTTTTTTTTCAAAAACAGGATGAATTAAAATTCCAATTCCTACTCTTTTATGTTGTGGGTTATAATCGAATAAATCAATCATGCCAATTTGTTTCTTTGTTGATTTTTCTTCAATTAGTAGGCGAAGTTGCTTGCTTTCATAAATATCTAAATGTGCATTTTCTAAATACTGCTTTAAAATATATTTTGAAAAAGGAGTTTGTGTATGGCTAACTTCCCAGAAAGATTCATTATTTTCTATTTGATATAGAAAGTTTAAATCTTCTGGCTCTAATGCACGTAAAATAATATGTTCCCCTTTAAGTGTTTTCATTAAATAATTATATTTCCTTTAAAGATAAATTTAGAATCCCCTTTTAAAGATATGTTTTTATAAGTTCCTTTTTCTTCTGTAAACGAAACTTCTAAAACACCGCCTTCTACTTGTAAAGAAACTAAATTTCTTTTTGTTTTATTGGTTTTATGCATGGCGATTGCAACTGCTGTAACGCCTGTTCCACAGGCTAGCGTTTCATCCTCCACACCTTTTTCATACGTTCGAACTCTAAAGGTAGCAGCATCAATTTGCTGAACAAAATTTACATTACTTCCTGGTTCTTGATAACTATTTCTTATTTCTTTACCATTTTTAAAAACCGCATACTCATTTAAATCAGTGACAAGTTCTACATGGTGTTGTGTACCGGTATACATAAAAACTGAATTTTCATTTACTTGTATTTCATCAACATCGATCATTTGTAAAGAAATAATACCATTTTCTATTTCTGCACAATGAGCACCATCAACAGCTAAAAAATTAGTTTTTTCTTTTATAATATCTAACTTTTTTGCAAATGCAACGGCACATCTAGCTCCATTTCCACAAAAAGTTTGACTACCATCAGCATTAAAGTAGATCATTTTAAAATCAAATTTATCTTCATTTTCAATCAAAATAATTCCATCTGCACCAACCCCAAAATGCCTGTCTGCTAAATGAGAGATAATATCAGTATTTTCTTTTGGAAAGGTTTTTGTCCTATTGTCTATCATTACAAAGTCATTTCCAGTCCCTTGATATTTATAAAAAGTCAAATCCATTGTACAAAGATAATGAATTCATCAATAAAAATTTTTTGTTAAAAGTGGTTAAAGTCCGTTAAAGGCAAGTTAAACAGATTTTTTGAAAATGTTAAAATTGTATATTTGAATTAACAAAAAAGTATAATTATGAAAAAATTTTTCGGTTTGTTAGGAATGGCTGTTTTAGGAGGAGCACTGACTTTAGGCGGTTATAAAATGCTATTTAATGACACAGTAATCATAGAAAGAATTGTGCCTGAAAAAATGCAAACAATGCAAACAAATTATAATCCTGCATCTAAAAGAAATTCAACCGGGATTGCAGCAGCAGCAATAGATTTTACTTTGGCTGCAGAAAAATCTCTAAACGCTGTTGTACATGTTAAAAATACAGCAATTAGAACACAGAAAAACCCTTTTGCAGAATTGTTTTATGGTAATGGAAGTGGAACCAGAAAGTTTGAACAAATAGGTACAGGAAGTGGAGTTATTATTTCTTCTGATGGCTATATTATTACTAATAATCATGTTATTGACAGTGCTAACGAAATTGAAATTACTTTAAATAATAAGAAAAAGTACAAGGCAGAATTAATAGGAACCGACAAAGAGAACGATATTGCTTTGTTAAAAATTGATACAAAAATGGATTTGCCTTATGTGCCTTTTGCTGATTCTGATGCGATCAAAGTTGGTGAGTGGGTTTTGGCTGTTGGTAATCCTTATAATTTAACATCTACGGTAACTGCAGGAATTGTAAGTGCTAAAGGAAGAGATCTAGAAGGTAATACAGCGATTGATTCTTTTATACAAACAGATGCCGCTGTAAATCCAGGAAATAGTGGTGGAGCTTTAGTAAATACAAGAGGTGAATTGGTAGGGATTAACACTGCAATTTCTTCAAAAACGGGTTCTTTTGTTGGCTATTCTTTTGCTGTTCCATCTAATATTGCAAAGAAAATTGTAGATGATTTATTAGAATATGGTGTTGTGCAAGAGGCGGTAATTGGTATTCGTTTTTCACCAGTTGATAATGACAAAATTGCAGGTGTAAAAATTGTTGGAGTGGAAGAAGGACAAGGTGCTGCTAATGCTGGATTGCAGGAAGAAGACGTTATTGTAAAAGTAAATAATGTGAAAATTACAAAATTCTCTGAATTAAGGGGGCAACTAACCGCAAAAAGACCAGGAGAATTTGTGAAAATTACAGTAGACAGAAAAGGGGAACTTCTCACTAAAAACGTTAAATTAAGTAAGAAAGTAAAAAGATTTATTTCTAAAACGTTTAATTGGGAATTGAAAGATTTATCAAAAAATGAATTAAAAAAGAAGAATATTAAGAATGGTGTAAAGATTATTAATAGTGGAGAAAGAGCATCTAAAGACAGTTTAAAGAACTTTATTATCACAAAAATTAATGATCAAGAAATTGAATCTGCCGATGAGGCTCTAAAAATATTAGAAAGTGTTGCGCAAAGTAGATATTCCATTGTGATTGAAATGATAAATACTAAAGGAGAAAAAGAAAGATTACGTTTTAGATAATTGATTAAGTTTAAAGTTAAGAAACAAGAATCCTGATATTTGATCAGGATTTTTTTGTGTATTAAAACTTTTAACGAAATCGATTTCGTATTTTCAAAAAAAGAAATACTTTTGCAAAAATAATAAATTAGTTATACAACGATGTCCTCAAACCTAGATTACGAAAAAGAAGTTGCATTACAAGCAAAAACAAGAAGAGCTACGATCGAATTTATAAATATTGTAAATGACTTATGGTATGATAAATCTATAGAATTAGTGTTATTTAGAAATACATTAGTAGATAAAAGAGCTAGTGAAGTTTTAAAATTAATAGATTATGCTAAAGAGTTTGTAAATAAAGCGATTACAATTCAAGATGCGTTAAGCATTGCAAAAGCAATTCAGAAAACAGATTTACCATCATCAAAATTAGATATTGGTAAATTAGCGTACGAATGTCATTTAAACCCGAGTGGATGCAAAGATAAGGTTGCCTTTGTGAAAAAGCAATTAAATAATGTTACTGATTTTAAGGATATTAAGCCTAAAGATGTTGTCTTATATGGTTTCGGTAGAATTGGACGTTTGTTGGCAAGAGAGTTAATGACTAAAATGGGGAAAGGGTCTCAATTAAGGTTAAGAGCAATTGTAACTCGCGGAGAAATTACGCAATCTATCTTAGAGAAAAGAGCATCATTATTAAGTATAGATTCTGTTCATGGAGATTTTTTAGGTACAGTACAAACAGACATCGAAAATAAAGCACTAATTATAAATGGTACAACTGTTTTTATGATTTCTGCGAATAAACCAGAAGAGATAGATTATACAGCATATACTATTAATGACGCTTTAATTATTGATAACACAGGTGCTTTTAGAGATGATGTTGAATTAAGTAGGCATTTAAAAGCAAATGGAGCAAGCAAGGTTTTGTTAACGGCTCCAGGAAGAGGAATTCCAAATATTGTACATGGTGTAAATCACAAACAATACAATCCAGATAACGTAGATATTTTCTCTGCAGCGTCCTGTACCACGAACGCAATAACTCCAGTTTTAAAAGTTTTAGAAGATAATTTCGGAATTAAAAAAGGACATTTAGAAACGATTCATGCCTACACAAATGATCAAAATTTGGTCGATAACATGCATGACAAATACAGAAGAGGAAGATCTGCAGCTTTAAATATGGTTATTACAGAAACCGGCGCAGGTAAAGCAGTTTCAAAAGCGATACCATCATTAGAAGGCAAGCTAACATCAAATGCAATTAGAGTTCCTGTGCCAAATGGCTCTTTAGCTATTTTAAATTTGCAATTAAGAGTTCCTGTTACCATAGATTCAATAAATGCAATTATGAAAAAATATGCTTTAGAAGGTGATTTGGTAGAGCAAATTAAATATTCTTTAGATAATGAATTAGTTTCAGCAGATATAATTGGTACAACAGCACCTTCAATATTTGATAGTAAATCAACTATAACAGATAAAGAAACTATCGTAATTTATGTTTGGTATGACAATGAATATGGTTATTCTCATCAAGTAATGCGTTTGGCAAAGCACATAGCTAAAGTTAGAAGATATACTTATTACTAAAAAACTTGCATGTTTAATTTATAAACAAAAACCCAAAACAGATTATTGTTTTGGGTTTCTTTTTTTTTAGAAGCTATTTACTGCTTTTTGCAATCATTTTTTTATTCAAGAATAAGAACTCAAACAAATACTTCAAATGCGAAGCATTAATTGATTCAAAAAAAATATTAAAGCAGAGTTAAACTTCACTAGCCATGCTTGCCAGCTTAAAGTAGAACTACAATCCAAGTTTTTTTAAATTAAAATAGTTTGCTCATTTTATATAAATAAAAGATGTGTATTTTCTTGATCCGCTCTTGCATAAAAATCACCGATGGTAATAATATCCTCTACTTTATCAATTAAATCTTCTTTTTTTAAGTGAAACATATCGACGGCCAATTTGCAAGCCCATAGTCTGCAACCAGAATCAGAAAGAATTTCTAAAAACTCACCTACAGGAGGCATGTCTAATTTTTCCATTTCTTTTTTCATCATTTTGGTTGCTAAAGCTTCCATTCCGGGCAAGCCGCCTAACATTGTAGGGATATGCATTGCAGGATTACCAACTGTTGCAACTCTTAAATGTTCTAGTTTTTTCTTTTGAATTGCTTCTAATCCAAAGAAAGTGAAAAATATTTCTGATTCTATACCTTCCATTCTAGCTCCATTTGCCATAATGAAAGCCGCATAGACATTTTCTATAGTTGCTTTCGATAAGATGAAAAGCATTTTTCTAACTTTTGTTTTTTCCATTATAATTTATTTTTAGATTAAATACAGCTTTTTGGCTTTGGCACGCCTGCAATCATTGTTGCTTTTTTAAGCGGTCCTCCAGGAAATAATTGATAAAATTCTTTTATATCCACAACACCACTTTTTTTAATACCTCGAATAGATAATGCTTCTTCCTTTTTAAATTTATCATGAATATAATCTATTACCTTCCAGTTTTTATCTGTCATTTCAATCTTTTGTTCCTTTGCAATTTCAGTACCAATTTCTTTCGTCCATTGATTAAAATCGGTTAAATATCCTTCTTCGTTAACATTTACTTTTATTTTTGCGAATGTTTTATACATAATGTTATTTTTTAGATTATTTTTTTAATTAAGTTTTTTCCCTCTCTTCGTCATTGTTGCAGATACAAAAGGAATATGCATTCCTTTGATAAGCATATTCCAATAAATCCATTTAAAAGCCATTTTCCCCATGTGATTTATCCTGCTTTCTTTCAATAAACTTAATGGTCCTACTCCAGGAAAAGGAAAACTTCCTTCAACGGGTTCTTGAGTGTAATTAAAATCTATTAAAAGAGCTTTTCCATTTCCAGTTTCAATAAAACAATTTGCATGTCCATCAAATTCTTCTTTTAATTTTTTACCCTCGATATATCTTAAAATATTTTCGGTTAAAATCTCTGCTTCAAAGTGTGCAACAGAACCTGCTTTAGATGTTGGTAAATTTGTACAATCTCCAAGCGCAAAAATGTTTTCATTTGCTGTTGTTTGAAGGGTCGCTTTGTTTGTTGGAACAAAATTTAAATCATCTCCTAAACCTGAGCGTTCGATTAAAGAATCGCCCATATTTGTTGGTACTGTTACTAATAAATCATAATCAATTTCAGTATCTTCATAATCAATTATTTTATTATTTTCATAATCTACACGTTCAATATTAAAATCGGTAACTTCTTTAATTCCTTTTTCTTCTAAAAGATAGTGAAGTGCTTCTGTAGCTTTTGGTTTTGTAAAGGCTCCGTCTAAAGGAGTAACGTAAGTAATATCAACTTTGTCTCTTATTCCCTCGTTTTTGAAGTAAGAATCTGCTAAAAAAGCAAACTCTAAAGGTGCAACAGGACATTTAATAGGCATTTCTGTTATATGTATAACCAGTTTACCACCTTCCCATTCTCTAAATTTATTTCTTAAAGCTTTTGCTCCTTCATATGTGTAAAAATCAAAAATATTTTTATGCCACATTGGTCCAGTCATTCCTTCCGTTTCTTCTGGTGCAATTTTTGTTCCTGTAGCAATTATAAGGATGTCATAATTTAATCTCTTACTATTATCAAGTATAATTTCATTTTTATCAGGAATAATTTGTTCAATTTTTTCTTGAATATAATTTACCTCTTTTGGAATGAATTCTTTTCCACTTTTTTTAACTTGTTTTGTTGTATAAATGTCAAATGGTAGAAATAAAAACCCTGGTTGATAATAATGTGTTTTATATTGATCAATAATGGTGATTTTCCAGATATCTTCTTTTAATTTAGATACTAAATGGTTTGCCATCATTGTTCCTGCTGTTCCTGCTCCTAGAATTACTAAGTTTTTCATAATTAATGATTTACAATTCAAATTTAATTTGTAAAAGTTAATTAAAGTATGATATAAGTCATTAAAATTCTTTGTGTAACCAATGTTACAGAGTTGTCGTTTCGTTCATAAAATAGAATTATTATTATGATGAATTTTGCATTTATTATATTATTTTTGAAGCTATACTTTATCATTTTTAGATTGAAAAAGAAAAATTAATTAGCTTAATGACAATTCAACAAAAAATAGAACAACTTCGAGAAGAGCTGCGTCAACATAATTATGATTACTATGTTTTAGATAATGCCACAATTTCTGATTTTGAATTTGATATAAAACTCAAGGAATTAGAAAAATTAGAATTAGAAAATCCTATTTTTTTTGATTCAAATTCACCAACACAGAGAGTTGGAGGGGAGGTTACCAAAAACTTTGAAACCATTTCTCACAAAAACAGAATGTATTCTTTAGATAACTCTTACTCTAAAGAAGATTTGTTAGATTGGGAAAAGCGTATCAAAAAAATGTTAGGAACAGATGAAGTTGAATATACCTGTGAATTAAAGTTTGACGGTGCGTCAATTAATCTTACTTATGAGAATAACCAATTCGTAAAAGCTGTAACTAGAGGCGATGGTTTTCAAGGAGACGATGTAACTGCAAATATTAAAACAATTCGGTCTATCCCTCTAGTTTTAAAAGATCAATTTTTAAGCAATTTCGAAATTAGAGGAGAGATTATTTTACCTTTCGATGGGTTTCATAAAATGAATGAAGAAAGAATTGATATTGGTGAGGATCCATATAGAAATCCTAGAAATACTGCCAGTGGAAGTTTGAAATTACAAGACAGTGCAGAAGTTGCAAAACGTCCTTTAGATTGTTTATTATATCATTTAGTAACAGATAGCAGAAAATATAAAACACATCTTGAAAGTTTAGAAAATGCAAGGAAAATTGGATTTAAAGTTCCAGAAACTTTACAAGCAACAAAAACTATTGATGATGTTTTTAAGTTTATTAATTATTGGGACACTAAACGTCATGACTTACCCTATGAAACAGACGGAGTTGTAGTGAAAGTTAATAATTTACAACAACAAGAAGAATTAGGTTATACCGCAAAATCTCCAAGATGGGCTATTGCTTACAAGTTTAAAGCAGAGCAAGTTTCAACTATTTTGCATGAAATTACATATCAAGTTGGAAGAACTGGTGCAATTACCCCAGTTGCGAATTTAGAACCTGTACAATTAGCAGGAACGATTGTAAAACGAGCTTCGTTGCATAATGCAGATCAAATTGAAAAGTTAGATATCAGGATAGGAGATATTGTTTTTGTTGAAAAAGGTGGAGAAATTATTCCAAAAATTATTGGGGTAGATTTCACAAAGCGTCCAGGAGGTTCAGAGCCAACAATTTATGCAACTCATTGTCCGGAATGTGAAACAGAATTGATAAGAAAAGAAGGAGATGCCAAGCATTATTGTCCAAATGAGTTTGGTTGTGCTCCGCAAATTACTGGTAGAATTCAGCATTTTATTAGCAGAAAAGCAATGGATATTGAAGGTTTAGGAGGAGAAACTGTTGATCTACTTCGTAAAGAAGGTTTAATAACAAACTATGCAGATTTGTACGATTTAAAAGCTGCACAAATTACTCCGTTAGAGAGAATGGCAGAAAAATCTGCACAAAATATAATTACAGGAGTTTTAAAATCAAAAGAAATTCCATTTGAAAAAGTCTTATTTGCCTTAGGAATCCGTTTTGTAGGCGAAACTATTGCTAAAAAATTAGCGAAACATTTTAAATCAATAGGTAATTTAATGACGGCAGATTTCGAAACACTAATTTCTGTAGATGAAATAGGAGATAGAATTGCACAAAGTATTATCGATTTCTCGTCTGATTTAGGAAATATTCAACTAATAAATCGTTTAAAAGTATCAGGGATTCAATTAGAAGTTTCCGCAGAAAGTTTAGAAAATTTAACAGATAAATTACAGGGACAAATATTTGTAATTTCTGGTGTTTTTTATCAAATGAGTAGAAACGAACTAAAAAAAGCCATTGAAGATAACGGAGGTAAAGTAAGTTCGTCCATTTCTAAAAAAACAAATTATATTGTTGCAGGAGATAATATGGGGCCAAGTAAATTAATGAAAGCTGAAGATTTAGGAATAGTAATAATTTCTGAACAAGATTTTATTAATAAAATCAGTTAACTTTATAATAAAACGATCTAACCTATTGTCGCTATGAAATCAGAACACTAGGTTTATGAGTTCTTATTTTTATTGAATAAAAAGGAATATTTGAAAAAACTTCTATACATATATATAATGATAAACTCTTTTGTGGCTTTTTCCCAAAAAAGAGAAAAAGACTCTTTGCCCAAAAATATAGAAGATTATGTTTTTGTAAGACCAGGAGATACTTTAACCATTAATCTAACCGAATTCTCAATTTTACCAAAACAGAAGTTTAATTCTAAAGTAGACGTTCGTTATTATTTATGGTTTCGGAGAAAAGTATTCAGAGTATATCCTTTTGCAAAGATGGCTTCTCAAAGGTTAGATACTTTAAATAATAGATTAGCAAGAATACAATCTAGAAGTAAACGTAAGAAATACACAAAACGAATACAGAAGTATATTGAGGGTGAATTTACAGATCAAATAAAAAAGATGACCAAAACAGAAGGTCGTATATTAATCAAGTTAATTCATCGTCAAACCGGAAAAACTGTTTTCAATAACATAAAAGGATTAAGAAGTGGTTGGAAAGCATTCTGGTACAATACAACTGCAAACGTTTTTAGACTCTCTTTAAAAGAACAATATAACCCAGCATCTGTAAATGAAGATTTTTTAATAGAAGATATTTTACAACGTGCATTTCAAGATGAAGCGCTAATAAAGCAAAAAACAAAACTTAATTTCGATTTTCAACAAATTATTTCAGATAGAAATGTAGCAATCAATGTCGAAAAATACAAGAAGATGTTTGCTAAAATGAAGAAAAGAAAAAAACAAAGTATCAAAAAAAAAAGTTAATTAAGACCTTAGTTTTTTAGTAGGAGGATATGTCCTTCCTAAAAGTTTTTTTTAGGAGTTAAGTTAGACATTATTTTTATAATGTATACTTGATAAGATATTTCTATTTAATTCCGAACTCAACATATTTTCTAATTTAAGGGCTGCTGCTATATAAAAAAGAGTCACTTATTAATGATAATATTTGTTTCTCTGCTTAAAATGAATATTGATGAGTTGTGTTTCTTTTGTTTTCTGAGTTAAGAAGCAAAAAAAAGAAGCATATTCAGACCCGAATTCAGTTATGTTTTCTCGAATCACATTAAATTTTTAGTTATAATTTTATAATTCTGGATACATTGATATTTAAATCGAGAAATAATCAATTTCTAAAGTATTCAGACTAATGTGTTTAAGATTTTAGAGGGTATTATTTTAAATAAAGGTTGTTTAAATAGTTGCGAGATTAAAAAGAGGGTGTATATTTGCAC
>Ga0115005_10000187_pt1 | contig 46691 bp, 41 predicted proteins | sample ArcOceMetagenome_FD_87163 | JGI IMG/M metagenome (GOLD analysis project Ga0115005, IMG submission 87163) | Marine eukaryotic phytoplankton communities from Arctic Ocean - Arctic Ocean - Greenland ARC118M Metagenome | ecosystem: Environmental > Aquatic > Marine > Oceanic | place: Arctic Ocean... | reverse complement strand
CATTTTCTTCAGATGTATCAAAAGTTGGATTATGAATATTTCCAGCAATTGCGCGGTAACGATGAGAGATGCCTTTGATATAATTTTTTAAATGAACTTGAATCTCTGGGACACTTGATAACTCTTGAAGGGAGTCGAAAGAATCAAATTCAAATGTCTGAAAACTCATAATTTTATCGATTCCTTTTTTAATAGAATTCAAACAGGTCTCATCATTAAGATGACAGCCTGAATTTGTTCTCTTGTACTTTCCAAGAATACTCATTTTTTGAGTCACGATTGCATGTCCCCTGCACTTTCCTATTCCTCGATGGCCAAAATTTGGAAATGCCAGATACGAGTAACCTGAGACATCATGATTGAGAATTGTCTTTGTGCTACAAAACTCAAAACATCTTGGAATATTTTCTTCGGGTTTAACATCTTTTATGCCCAAAGATTTTGAAACATTTTTATCAGTACAAGCTGATAAAAAGAGTAATATCATTAAAAATTTCACCATAAATGTCCTTTCACTCTGAAATTCTAGAAAAATATAATCAATATAGCAATTGAATGATAACTCACTGCATCATTCATTGAATAAAGTTTTGCCAACCTTTATTAGTTCTAATAGGCTATATGCATATTGGAGGATTAAAAATGAGTGGTTTAAATAAGGTTGTAAATTCCTACGATGAGGCGCTTTTAGGCCTATCAAATAATATGATTCTCATGGTTGGTGGATTTGGCCTATGTGGAATTCCAGAAGGGCTTATTCAAAGAGTAGCGGACGCTGGAGTTAAAGGCCTCACTTGTATTTCAAACAATGCGGGTGTTGATGGATTTGGTCTTGGTAAACTCTTAGAGAAAAGACAAATAAGTACAATGATAGGCTCTTATGTTGGAGAAAATAAATTATTTGAAGAATTATTTTTAAGCGGTGAGATGAAAGTTATTTTAACTCCCCAAGGAACACTCGCAGAAAAAATTCGTGCCACGGGTGCGGGAATTCCAGGTTTTTATACAGCAACTGGTTATGGAACTGATGTGGCGATTGGAAAAGAGACAAAAGAATTTAATGGAAAAATGTATGTGCTCGAAGAGGCCTATCCAAAAGCTGACTTTGCACTAGTTAAAGCATGGAAAGCCGATACATATGGAAATTTAGTCTTTAGAAAAACGGCCAGAAATTTTAATTCAATGATAGCAACTGCTGGAAAAATAACTGTAGCTGAAGTTGAAGAAATAGTGGCTCCAGGAGAACTTGATCCGGATCATATTCATATTCCAGGAATCTATGTTCAAAGAGTTATTAAGGGAAATTTTGAAAAAAGAATTGAGCAAAGAACAGTAAAAAAATAGGAAATATTATGGGATTATCAAAAGAACAAATTGCAGAAAGAATTGCGCAAGAACTACAAGATGGTTTTTATGTAAACCTAGGAATTGGTATTCCAACTCTTGTCGCAAATTATATTCCAAACAATATTGAAATCATGCTTCAATCAGAGAACGGTCTCCTTGGTATGGGTGAATTTCCAACTGAAGAAAATGTTGATGCAGATTTAATTAATGCCGGTAAACAAACTGTTACAACAATCAATGGATCTGCATTTTTCGATTCAGCTCAAAGCTTTGCCATGATTAGAGGAGGCCATGTTGACCTCACGGTCTTAGGCGCATTTGAAATTGATGAAATGGGAAATATAGCTTCTTGGATGATTCCAGGAAAATTAGTAAAAGGCATGGGAGGAGCAATGGATCTTGTAGCTGGTGCTGAAAATATAATCGTTGCAATGACTCATGCAAATAAAGATGGAGAATCTAAAATATTAAAAAAATGCTCTCTTCCTCTAACAGGTGTCAACTGTGTAAAAAAAGTTGTCACTGACCTTGCTGTTATGGAGCTTATTGATGGTGCTTATCATTTAATAGAAAGAGCACCAGGAGTTAGTGTAGAGGAAATTCAACAAAAAACTGAAGCAAAACTTATTATCTCTGGAGACATTCCAGAGATGAAATTTAAATCATAGGATATATATAATGGAACATAGAATCGATTTTACAGACGGAACTCATATTCACGTGCCAGATAAAGAAAATCTTGCAGATTGTGATGAAATTTTTGACTCTCCTATTCTCTTTAGCTGTAGAACTGGTGCTTGTGGAACATGCCTTGTAAAGATCCATGAAGGAATGGAGAATCTTCCAAAAATCGATGAAGATGAACAAGAGATGCTAAATCTTGGAAAACGTGGAAGTGAATATAGACTGGCCTGTCAATTAAATGCAACAGGCCCAGTTACAATTGAATATATTGGTAAATAATTCAAATAAATTCTGTCTCTCTATTTTCACCTAGTTTTTTACTTGAATGAATTTTATCATTTAATTTATCATTTTTTCTTCTGAGTTGTTTCTCTAACTTCTCAATAACAAGATCAAGGCAATGATAAAGGTCTCTATCAGATGCATGAGCATGAAAATTCAGATGATCAACTTTAATATTTACTTCACAAATATGCTGGTGAGGTTCTACTGAACAAACCCAATCTATTTTCATTTTTCCCCTAAAATACTTTTTTAGGTGCTGTACTTTATCAGCAATTTTACTTTCAATGGAAGGACTTGCTTCCATATGTCTAAAACTAATTCTTAATTCCATGACTTTTCTCCTATTAAACTAAATTTCGCCTCTTATAATTTCAATTATGGCGTTAAGACCATCAACGGATGTAAAAATACTTTCCGCCTCACCTCTGTCATTGACAACTATTGCAGAACCTATTTTTCTTGAGGACATCTCATAGGCCACTTCTTCGAGAGAAGTACCTGTTAAGACACAATATGGATCTTGCACCATAACTTCACTCACAAGGAAATCAGATTGATACTTTAAGGAATTGATTAATGAAATATCTCTGGAAGTGATAATCCCAACAGGTATATTATTTTTTAGGACGGGTACATGCCGGTAGCCATTTTTAACCATATGCTCCTTAACATCTTTTACTGACATCTCTTCTGAAGCAAAAAGCTCAATTGGACTTGCAAACTCATCAACAGGTATTAATAAAGTTTTGTCTCTCATAGGTATCTCCTTATAGGAAATATCCCATATCAAGGTGACTATGGTTATGACAGATATCTTATAAATAACTGATCCTCATCAGTTATTTATCGTCTATTAACCTTTCGTTTACTGCTTGAACTTTTAGCAGATTTATTTTTCTTAGGTGAAGACTTTGAGGCGGGCCTTGGTCTTCCACGATTAGAGCGGCCATTAGTTTTACTAGCAGCTTTTGTCTTACTAAATTCTTGCAGAGCTTCAGCTGTAAAGTTTTTGTGGTATGGATGATCAATTATTTTTGGAATTTCTTGTTTAATCACTTTTTCAATATTTTTAAGTAATGAGTACTCTCCAATAATACAAAGAGAAATCGTTTTCCCTTCTTTTCCAGCTCTAGCAGTACGACCTATTCTATGAACATAGTTAGAAGGGTCTTCAGGTAGATTAAAGTTTATTACATGTGAAATTTCTTTTACATCAATTCCTCTTGCAGCAATATCCGTTGCAACAAGAACTCGAATTTCTCGTTTTCTAAATGATTCGAGAGCTTTTTCCCGTGCATTTTGAGATTTATTAGAATGAATAGCAGCAGATGGAATTTTTAGTTTTTCTAATTGTTCTGCAACTCTATTAGCACCAAATTTTGTTTTACAAAAAATGAGAACACTCTCTAGCTTGTTTGATTCTAGAAGCATTAAAAGAAGTGTTAACTTATCGGCTTTATCTACAAAGTAAACTTCTTGTTCAATTTTCTCAATAACAGTTGATTCTGGAGTCACTTCAACTTTTTTAGGATTTTTCAGAATTGTTTCTGCAAGAGTCCCAATATCTTTAGGCATCGTGGCAGAGAACAAAAGAGTTTGTCTTGTTTTTGGAATTTTCTCAATTATTCTTTGAACATCTTTTAGAAAACCCATATCAAGCATCGTGTCTGCTTCATCTAAAATTAGAGTATCGAGCTGAGAATAATTAATATGCCCCTCACTCATAAGGTCAAGAAGTCTTCCAGGTGTAGCGATTAAAAAATCTAGTCCTTTTTTAATAGCATCAACTTGAGGTGTTTTACCTACACCACCAAAAACAACTCTAGTTTTTACACCGAGAGATTTTCCATATTCTTTTATATTCATCTCTATTTGAGAAGCGAGCTCTCTTGTCGGAGTTAAGATTAAAACTCGGACATGTTTTGGTTTAATTTTGACTGGATGTTGACCAATTTTATTTAAAATTGGAAGCGAGAAAGCAGCTGTCTTACCAGTTCCAGTCTGGGCAATACCAAGTAGGTCATGGCCTTTTAATAGATGAGGGATGGCTTCATTTTGTATAGGTGTTGGTGTTGTATAACCTTTAATTTCTAATTGTTTTAATATTTCGGGCATTAGCCCTAATGATTTGAATTTAGTCATTTTTATCCAGTTGATTGAGAATTTCTATTGCCCCTAAAAAGGCAAATGTGTATGCGTTCTTATATAACCCAAACATACCATACATGCCAGGGATAATTTCTCCCCAAAAAGGTAAGCGCTTGTAACCTTTATGTCTCATCCCAGTTTTAGCAGAAAACTTCTCTATTAGTGGTAATTTAAAAGATATATTTGCACTAACCTCTTTGAATATTTTTATAAGTTCTATTTCTGATATTGATCTATCTATAGTATTATTAATACTTGTAGATCCAATTTGAATAATATTGTCTTCTTTTCTATAGATAAAATGGTGCTTATCAAGGGCCATATTTAAGCTATGAGGATGAGAAAAATTTATTTCATTTGCATCAATTTCAAAATAGCTTCCAAGGACTGGTTTTGAGTGTGACAGATAATAATCGAGTGTTTCATTAAATCCAAAAGCAAGCTTAGTCGCCTGATAATTGGAACAAATAAAAACCTTATCAAATATTCGTTCAGAGTCATCAATATTAACACTAAAAGAGTCACTTAATTTCGTTATCTTTTTTACCTCTCCGACCTCTCTTACTGCATTTGGAGTTTGTTCAAAAAACCATTTTTTTAGTTTTTTAGGTGAGATGAAGTAAGCTTCACTTGGGTAAAAAAATTGAAAATTGTTAAGGTGTGAATTTAATAGAGAATGATTTTCAACATGCTGATAATCTGGATATCGCGTCTCCCACTTCTTTAAGTCATTAAAGATTTGGTACTCTATACCTTCAAAAACACCATCTGGTGAGTGCTCTAAATTAAATTTTTGAAATGCCTCAAAAGATTTACAGATTAAGTCTCCAAGAGTTGATATACCTTGTTCAGTCCCTCTCAAACAATTTATTGAAGTTGAATGTAATGAACAGGGACTATAAGCTGTATCAGAGCTAACAATCGTTATCTGTGATATTTTTTTTGCCAGATAATAGGATAAAACCCATGAAGAAATACCATCACCAATAATAAGAATTTGCTCATTTTCTTTCAAAATTAATAAAGAGCTGGTTTTATTTGCTCATATAAATCAGGAGTTCCCGTTATCTCAAAAAATCGATCATCACATGCAACATAATAAAAATAGAGTGGGTAACGATCTTCATCTACTTTTATAAAAACAACTGGGTCTGTTTTTGTTTTAAAAGGACATAATTTAGCGAATCGAGCTCTCATAGACCTAGAATCAAATTCCGTAATGATATTATAGATTGAATTTGCAGTTAACGTTATGAATTGATCATCAACAAAAGGAGTATATACTGTACTCTCGTCGAATTCTCTTCCTGAATATACGATTGACTCTCCGATATTTTTATAAAAATTAGTAATAAATAAATCATTACCAATACAGTTGGTACATGTCTTCTCAAGTACTTCACACCTTCTCATATTTTCACAAAGTGCCTCACAAGTCGTCTCTGATTCATCATCACAGACAAGGGATACTTTTTTCTGAAAATCCATCGTCCAACTAACTTCATAATGAAGTGGCGCAGAAAATACTGAAAAGCTACAAAGAGCTATGAAAAGGACTATTAAACTATTTTTCATATAAAACCTTATCGATATCACACTGACTAGGGATAACTAAATCGTCTCTAGTCATATTATTATTTCCAGAACAAATACGACCTCTATTTCCACTCAATAAAACTCGCACAGGCTCATCACAAGTCGTCAACTTCAAATAACCATCTCCTCGCAAACGAGTAGCATAGGTTCCATCAATTGATCCTTTTAAATATTTTGATGCAGAATCAACAATCGCCGACTCGCATGAATTCCCCATACAGCTTGTACCATTTAATAATTTTTTTAAGCAAAAATTATTAACTAGCCCATATTTTTTATATGTATTGTGAACTTGGTTTACATCTAGTGACCATGAGCGAGGTATATCATATGGATCTCGCATACCTTTAACTAAATTCCATACTCCTCGAATCAAAAAATAAGCTGAACGAGTAATGGGCTCAATAGATGCTGCAACTCCCGCAACAGTCTCTAAGTTAATGGAGCAACTAAAACATCTTGAACCTTCTTCAGAAGTTGAACTCATATCTGTAGAAGAGTTAACAGTGGTATTGTTTTCAGAACGCTCATGACAAGTTCCAACAGAAATTCCATTAAAGCGATAATATCTAAGTGGGTTAAACCTATCATTTGAAATAGAAACAGCACAAGGTACGCCTAAAAGAGGTCCCATATCTGCAATAAATGAGTTACGAACTTTTTTCTCATCATAAATCTGATCAAATTTAATTTGTCCATTTTCAAGAAGAGTTTTAAGCTTTACAACTTTTTTGTCTTTAACATCTGAGCTTATATAAACTGGACTTGGTAGTAGACCAAAAAGTGCTGCGCGAGATAGGTCTCCAAAAAAGTTAGAAATAACATCTTTTTTCTTTTTCCATGGATCATAAATCTTACAAGCAAGCTTTTCACTATAAGGATTGACCATATTTGGTGATGCTATTTCAGTTCCCGGAAGTAAAGAGTCTGCATACTTAAGGTTTGAATAAAGATCGACAATAGAATCAAGTAGATGACGAGCACAGTTACTTCCATCAACACAGACTACTTCAGATCTTTTCGAACTCATGCCCTTTGGAGCGAATGTTAAAATAGGACTTAACTCACTTAAAGTAGAACTATTAATATTCATTTTATTTGAGAACACTACATCTGTTGTGTGCTCTTTATACCATGAAGTAAATCCGTCTCGATTAACTTCAAAAGATGCTCCCCAATACTTATTTGATTGAAGTCCATCACAGATATTTAGAACAGATTTTGCAAGGGTTTTATAATATGAAAAGTAATTTTTAATTTTATCTCCACCAATTCTATGGCTTAACTGATCAAGAGGATTGTCTTCAGCAAGAAGAGACAGATCTGCATTTAAAAATGAGAATTTTTCATCCGCTGCAATTTTGAACTCTGAACACATATAATATAGTTCCGATCTTGTTATGTTTGTAACCGGAAGGTTGCTTGTTTTTTGAATCTCGTATTCGAGAGCTTCAATAGATAAATTGCCTTTTATTAAATTAAGTTTATTGATAGCATTGATAAATTTTAATTTATGAAAACCTCTTGTCTTAGTGAAGTTATCTCTAAAGTTTTGTGCCCATGAAACGGCATCCCCTGTTTTTCCCATATTTAAAAGATCATCATTTACATTTATGATCGATTGAGAAACGACAGATGCTTCTACACCTTCCACAACTTGATTCATCATATCTGTTTTAAAAACTTCTTTTTCATCACTCATTTGAGAGAATGCTCTTAAGGAGTTTAGATTAAGAGTTTTACTATCACATGAAGGGTTATCAATACTTTTACAACCATTTGAAAAAAACAACATTATCTCTTCAAGGTTTATACTTTTAACAATACTTGAATAAGGACTTGAGATTTTTTGGATCTCTTTGGAGTTTCTAAACGCCCAAGATAAATAGATCTTTAAAGAATTCCAAACGTCAAAACCGACTTTATCCCATGTTTTATTGTCGATATTAACAAACTCTACCTGATAGTTTGCAACTTTTAGATCAATATCCAAAGGCAGCTTGTCACAAGAGACCATATATTCACTGTTTTTATTCATAGTTTCACCAAGAGTATTCGCACCTTTTGCTGTAGGCGAAGAACTCATCAAGTGACCTTGAATAGCAGAGAATTGTTTAACGTAATAACAACTAAGTTTTGGTCCTGAACTTAGAGATAAAAAATCTGAATGGCCAAACTTTGTGTTTGATATAAGCTCAGATTTAGAGCTCTCCCAAATAAGTCTAAGCATCTTATTTTTCTTAGAACATTTTAAATTATTTTCACAATCATCAAAAGCATCTACCAATTCTTGATTTTTCAAATCGTTGAGATTTGCTTTAATAATAGGAAGCTCGCCATTCAATATTCGCTTTGCTGTTAAACTAATTAATGAAAGTATAGATTTGCGAACTGTATTAACACCCGAGCCTACGAGTTCAGCTTCATTCACTCCAAGCTGTTTCGCTAATCTATAAAAAGACTTACCAGGACTAATAGTGTCTAAAATAACAAAAGCTGATTTTGTTGGTGAATTTGAATCTATTGCACACTGGGCCCTATTAGTGTAGCGAAGAGGATTGATATTTAATGAATCCTCACTGGAATTTTGAACCTGCCAATCCCATATAACTGTAGAATTGGCGAAATTCATACTTAATAAAAATAATATAATTAGTAGAAAGCTCTTTAACATAACTCAACCTTTATAGTTTCCGTTTATTTATTGAGCTCTCTCCTTCCCAATATTTACTTTAAATTTAACTCTATTTTAAAATACTACTTTGGAGCATTACATCCAGAAGCTTGCTTTACAATAGTTGAGTAAAACATAATCATAGCTTCTTTTGATGGATCAAATCCTCTTCTTGTATTTCCTTCTTCATCAATAAAATCATAAAAATATCTGTTCATAGATAAGTATAATGATCTTGGAACTTGAATCGACTGAGTACATGTACCAGTTGTATACTCAAACTGAACTCCCCAGTATTGTTGAGAATCATATAATCCTTGCGATCCATCAGTAATGATAACTGATCCCTCAGGCTTTGATAAACCACTAACTGGTGACCCTTCACCAACATTAAAAGTTGCTGTAAATCTTCTATCCGATTGTGTTACTGCATGAAGTGTACAAAGACCTGTACCATTACAAGCAAGTTCCATATCGTCTTCAATCATTGCTAAAACATTCTCATTTGAGAATCTTTCAAATTCAAATTCATCTGAGCCTGAACCAAAGTCATCATCAACTGTTGTTCCGCCACCTTGCTGACCATTGCCACCCTGCTGTCCAGATGAAGCAAATGATACATTCACTGCAAGTAAAATAAATCCTAATAATAATAAATTTTTCATTTTCTAATTCCCCTAAAGTTACTTTTTATAACCACATTCTAATTTTGGTAGTTTTGTATTTATATAATCTGCTTCTAATTTAGACTTTCTCTCCATATTAATTGTCGTAATTGATGGAGTGTCGTTTATAATATTCAATTTAAAAGTATAAATAATCTCTAAATTCTTCATGGATGATGACATACATTTTGTCATATCAGCTGAACAAGTTTGATCATAATATGGGGGCCACATTTTATAGCCTAGATAAGATCTTAAAAGCTCCAGAGATTTTGTAAGTCCTTCAAGCCCTTCAGCAAAATTTATTCCATAAATATCTCTAATACTTGGAATTTGTGCCAGACTAATGATCTCGTTGATTTCTGGAATATCAGAAATTCCATTTCTATTCATTTGAGGTAAATGTTGTCTCATTTCACCGAATTTTCTAACGATTCTGTCTTTAAATTTTTCAAAATCAAATTTAGGATCATTAAAATTCAAAACAAGTTTATAAACTTTCCCATCCTCTAAATATGTCTTCGGAATTAAAAAACCTGTTCCATTTATAAAGCCTTGGTAGTTAGGTTGAGCGACTCCCCCGTCATACCATGAAGTCAAAAATGATTCTTTTCTTTTGCTAACAGAAAATAGCTGGGCTTCAAAAACAGCAGGTTGTGCATATTGACAGGGAGAATAGCAAAGACCCTCTAAGCATGTTTCTTTACAACGGTTATCAACAAGAATTGGAGTTTCAAACTTAAAATTAGGTCCGTATTCTTGAATTTTAGTCTCTGCCATATAGATATTTGGGTTTATATAGTCCGCTGGAAATTGAGGATTGATTTCCCCATATGAATCTGATGACTTAATAACAGATGCATCTGTATTCGTGATTAATCGCATATTAGTCGTATTTAGAGCTTGAAGTTGACCAGATGAACCAGTCTCATCTCCAGCAGAATAGAAATTAATAATACTTTTTATATCTGTAGGATTAAGCTTTAATGCTTTTAAGCCATCTCTTGTTTGACATTCTTTTTTAACTTTTACTTTCACTAAGTAGCTTGAAGTAATAGTGGGTTTTACAAAACAAAATCCGCCTTGATAGATTGCTTTGTGATTTGTGACCTTATTTACCTTACAACCAGGTTGCTCCTCAGTTATTTTAAGGGGCATACGGCCTTCATCTTCGATAATAATTTCAAGGCAATTATTAATATAATCTTTTTTTGATTTGAATATTTTGAGTTTCTCATCAAAACTCATCACTGCAAATGGAGCATTCTTTATTGAACACTTAGATGGGTAGATTTCATCACTAAAAGAAAATGATTGAACTTGATCATCAAATTCATTTAGTTCTGGCCCAATCCCAATCATGATAAATTGATTTTTAAGAGCAACTTTTTGGCAATTAAAAGCTCTAAAGATTGGCAACTCATAAAGCGTTTTCTCATGATCAAAAGCATGAGTTTGATTCGATTCAAGAGATGTAAAAAGAGCATAATCTTTAGGAGTATCAAACTCACAAGAAAATGATTTGGCGCTAATTAAAATAAATGTAAGTAATACTATATTTTTTATCATTTTTATAAAAAGTGGAGACCACTAGGGTCTCCACTACCTTGTTATTATAAATCTTCGTTAATTGAAGTATAAGTACAAACTTGTGCTTTTTGGTGCTTCCATTTTCTTATTTGAGAAACTAGATCACTACTATCTCTTCTTGCTTCTTTGAAAGTATATCTAATCTTACAAAATCTTGGAGAAAAACTATTATTAACGTTTATCCACTTGTTGATTAAGAATAAGTTAGCACCTGTGTTGAATGCAGAAAAATTAGTTGAATATTGAAACTGACCATTTGGAACAGTTACGTTTGAAGTAATGTCATGTAATAATGCATTATCAAAGTTACCTGCACCGTCACCAGCATAAACGTATGAACCCATACCTTGTTGATCACAAGCAGAGATTGCTTTAACTTCTAGATCAGCAAGTTGAGAATACCTTAAACCATTACTTGAAATAATGTCAGTAACTGTAGCTTGTGCTTTTAATTGAAAATTTGGCGTATCAGAGAATGATCCGGCAGCATAATAATCAATTTGTGGACCTCTGTAACATACGTCTAAGTAAAATTCAGCACCATATCTTTCTGAACCTAAGTTGAAAGATAATTTAGTTAATTGCTTATTCCACTCGTCTTTGTTTGAGAACATTCTGTTGAAAGATGTTTTCCCAGCAGCTACACCTTTTGATTGGATGTTAGTTGCTTGCTCACCATTATCAGTCCAGTTAGCATATGATACACTCATGAAATCATGTCTGTATTCACCAGCGTCACTGTCTGAATCTGCTGTACAAACACAGTTACATTGAACTTCATCTGTACATAGTGAAGGATTACAAGAATCCATTGATACTCTGTCATAACATACTCTTTGTGGATGTGCCTTGTGTTGTAATCCAGCATCACATGGATAAATACTTGGACCTGAAGAGTTGATGTCAAACTTAAACTCTAATGAAGCAGCGTTAGCAAAAACACTCATCATTGCGAGCGCAATAAATAAAACCATTTTTTTCATTTTTTCCCCTTTATAAAAAAAATTGCATTGAAAATTAAGTATGTTCTTTTAACATATTTAAAAAAATTAAGCTGTTTATAAGTTAACGGTAAGTACTATTTACAGTGGGAAATGGCAATGAATATTTAGTTAACTTCACCTTAATATCTACGTAAATTCAATGTAGTAGAAGTTTTTCTTGCTAATAGTGTGTAATTTTTATAAATTATTATTCCCTTAAACATTGATAAAAGGATTTTTTAATATGTCACTCGATAATCAGGCCATTGCCTACGTTGCAAAACATTCTCAATTACCTGTTAATAATATTATTTCAACGGCTAATTTATTATTTCTTGAAGATGGAACCATTCCTTTTATTGCGAGATATAGAAAAGAGGCAACTGGAAATCTAGATGAAGTTCAAATTAGACAGATCAAAGACCTTTATGAAGAATATTTAGAAATCGAAAAAAGACGAGCATATATTCTAGATACAATCAAAAAAATGGAAAAATTGACACCAGAGTTAGAGAAGAAGATTTTAGCAGCAGAAACATTAAATCTTTTAGAAGATCTCTATGCACCTTATAAATCAAAAAAGAAAACGAAAGCAACGATAGCAAAAGAGAAAGGATTAGAGCCTCTCTCAGAGTTAATTAAAACATCAAAAGTTAGTTTTGATAAAATGATCAATGAAATTAATCAGAAATTTGTGACAGACTCAAATGGTCTTGTGGCCAATTTAGAGGAAGCGATTAATGGTGCCTGCGATATCATTATAGAAGAGTACGTTCACAATAGTGATACAAAAGAGAGTCTTCGATCAGAATTTTGGAAATCAGCAAAAATTAGATCATCCTTAAGATCTGGGGCTCAAGAAGTAAAAGATTTTGATAAATTCAAAGATTTTTTTGAGTTTGAAGAAAATTTATCTCAAATTAAAGATCCGAAAAATACTCACAGATTCATGGCCATGAGAAGAGGAATGAACTTAAAAGTATTAAAAATTGATGTTGTTTTAGAGAGTGATTTTGGAATACAAATTATTGAGCAAAATCACTTTCCAAATGGAGATACACTTGGAAATTATGATCTACTTATGAAGCTTGCTAAAAAAGCTTATGATAGCTCTATCTCATCAAGCATGGATTTAGAGGTGAAATCAGAGCTTAAAAAAGTATCGGATTCAGCCGCTATAGACGTATTTGGAATTAACCTTAAAAACCTACTCCTTCAACCCTACCTTGGTTCAAAAGCAGTCCTAGGAATTGATCCAGGAATTAGAACTGGATGTAAGATTGTTGTGATCGACCACACAGGAAAATTTATTGGTGATCATGTTATCTATCCTTTTGCACCAAGATTTGATGAAAGTGGATCAAAAATTATTTTAGATAAACTCATAGAGGCTTTTAATATTGAATATATTGCTATTGGAAATGGTACCAATGGTAGAGAAACTCTAGAGTTTGTTGAAGACAACCTAGAGGCAGTTAAATCAGGAAAAGTAAAAGCAACAATTATAAGTGAAGCTGGTGCTTCAATTTATTCTGCAAGTGATATTGCAAGAACTGAATTTCCAGATAAAGATGTAACCGTAAGAGGTGCCATATCCATTGCAAGAAGATTTCAGGACCCCCTTGCAGAACTCGTTAAAATTGACCCTAAATCAATTGGTGTTGGACAATATCAACATGATATTAATCAAGTAAAACTAAAAAAATCCCTAGAGGCCGTTGTTGAAGGATGTGTTAACTATGTAGGAGTTGATTTAAATACTGCCTCTGCTCCTCTACTTTCTTATATTTCAGGAATAGGTCCTAGTGTTGCCGAGAATATTGTAAAATTTAGAGATAAAAATGGAAAATTCACTAAAAGAGAAGAGCTTTTAAAAGTTTCAAGATTCTCTGAGAAAATTTTTGAGCAATCAGCTGGTTTTCTTAGAATTTATCATGGAAAGAATCCACTGGACGCAACCTTTATTCACCCTGAGAGATATTCAATCTTAGAGACATGGACAAAAAAACATGGGCATGAAATAAATGCACTTGTCTCAGATAAAGAGCTAATTTCAACGTTATCAAAAGATTCAACTCTAAAAAGTGAAATTGGTGAAATGACATTTGATGATATCGTAAAATCCCTATCAGCTCCCAAACAAGATCCAAGATCAGAGTTCAAATCAATTGAATTTAGAAAAGATATTCGCAAAATAGATGATTTAAAAATTGGTGAATGGTATACAGGAGTTGTTAATAATATTACAAACTTTGGTGCCTTTGTAGATATGGGTGTGAAAGAAAGTGGACTTCTTCATATTTCACAAATCTCTGACGAGTTTGTTGAAAACCCACTTGATAAATTAAAAGTAGGACAAGAATTGAAAGTTCGAGTTACTGAACTTGATATTGATAGAAAAAGAATTAGTTTAAGTTGTAAGTCAGATTCAGATTTAAATTATAATAAAAACTCATCAGGACATAGCGGAAAATCACAAAGTCAACGCTCAAGTGTGCCAAAACAAGCTCCCGTAAATCTTAAAAACAATGCATTTGCAGGCCTTGCAGGATTAAAACTTAAGTAGGAACTTATATGAAAATACTGATCATTTTATTTTTATCATTTAATGCTATTGGATCCATTATTCCTCCGAATAACTTAAAAATTCCAAAAAGTGTTAAATCAAATATCAATGAAATGAAGTTTAATCAGCTTATTGATAGTGTTGTTCTCGCTTATAATGATGAAATTCCAAGTTATGGAGCGAAAGAATTTATTGTTAATCGCTTCTGGGAGGACGAAAGAGTTAATGCATCTTCAGGGAAAAAGAATGGTAATTTTATTCTTAATATCTACGGAGGACTTGCTCGCTATAGTCCCGTAAGCGAAGATGCTTTTAAATTAATTCTTTGTCATGAAATGGGTCATCTCATTGGAGGAGCACCGACTTGGAAGCCTTTTAACGATGCAAGCTCTGAGGGACAGGCCGATTACTTTGCAACACTAAAGTGCTTTAGAAGGATTCATCTCAACTCACAACTTCAAAAGCCAACAAACCGTATACATCCAACAGCACTAGTAAAATGTGAACAATTTCACCAATCAGAATTTGATAAAAATCTTTGTTATAAATCTTCACTAGCACAAGAATCACTCTCAAGAACAATTAAAGAGTTAGCAGATTTAACTGAACTACCAGATTTCGATACTAAAGATCCCTATGTTAGAATGTTTACTATTTTTAATGGGTATCCAAATCCACAATGTCGTCTCGATACAATGTTTGCAGGCTCACTATGTTCTAACGATATTTTTGAGAAAATGGATTTAAAGCTTTATAATAAAGGTAATTGTCATAGTTTTAAAAGTGACCCCATAGAAACATTGAGACCTAAATGTTGGTATGTAGAGAGAGAAGATATCTAGTTAGCTTTTTTATTTATTTTTGAAAGCTCTAATTTTAGATCATAGTTTTCTTTTTCAAGCTCTTTAACTCTTATTTGTAATTCTCTGACCTCACCATGGGTCTCCATTGAATGATATTTCCAGGCACTTGTTAATTTATTTTCAAATTCTTCTATTTTGAAAGGCTTTACTAAAACATCTGAAACACCATGCTCTTTTGATAATAGTAATAAATCGACTTCAGAGTGTTTGGTTACAAGTAAAAAAGGTATATCTTTAAACATAGGCTTGCTTCTAATTGCTTTTAACAAAGAAATTCCAGTATGAGAAGGCAAGTCATGGTCGCAGAGAATAAAATCAATTTTTATTTGTTGGAATATTTTTTTTGCGTCTTCAATATTTTGAACATAGTGGACTTCTCCCAAAAAACCAAGTCCTTTTAAGTATCGTTTAATCATAAAACAAATAGCTTCATCATCATCAATGATTAAGAAATTCTGATATGCACTAACAGAAATACCTTTTAAATGTAGAATATGTTCAGACATAACTCTCTTTTTGATTAATTATCGAGATACTTTAAATTAAGACTAAAACAGTAGATTATTATTTATTCCACATTGGGAAATTTTTAAAATTGATATATAATTAATTTATGACAAAAAAAGATTTAAAGATAATCAATTCAAGCGAATTAAAACCACAGGATATCGATCAAGATCTTTTCGAAAAATTTCAAAAAGCAAACTCAAAAAAAATTGATATTCAAGATTTTATCGAAGACTTCATTAAACAATTTATATCCAAACAAACTCAAAAGGCCTATATCACAGATCTAGTTTTATTCTTTAATTTTTTAAAAAGTGGTGGTTTAAATACAACCCATCCTAACGAGATAAAAGGTGCACATTTTCAATTTTATCGCGATTACCTTATAGATAAAAGATATTCTAGTGCGACAATCAATAGAAAACTAGTTGCTGTAAGATCGTTTATCAAATGGTCTATGGCCCAGGGCTTAATTGATTTTAACCCACTTGATATTGTCAAACTTCCAAAAGTACAAACCGAGACTCCAACCCTTGCCTTTGATGATTCAGAGGTAGTTCAAATGATTAATGCACCGGACTTGTCTCAGAAAAAGGGATGCTCAGATAGAATCGTTATGATTTTATTATTTAGTCTAGGACTTCGACGTTCTGAATTAGTTAATATTAAAATTAAAGATATCTATAAAGAGAGAAGCCATTATGTCATCAAAATTAAAGGTAAAGGTAATAAAGATAGACATCTTCCTTTAAACAGTTCATTACAATTAGAAATAAAACAATATCTAGATGCCTTAAAATCATTTGGAATTGAATTTAATGATGAAGATTATTTAATTCAAAGTTCAAAATCTGGAAAAAACTCAAATCCAATGAATGGGTCTACGGTCTATAGAATCATAGAAAAATATGCAAAGATTTGTCATATAAATAAAAAAGTCAGTCCACACAGTTGTCGGGCCACTGCTATTTCTCATCTGTTAGATACTCAAAAAACGCCAATCAGAGATGTCGCAATATTTGCAGGCCATTCTAAAATTACGACAACTGAACGTTATGATAAAAGAAGAGAGAGTTTAGATAACTCAGCCGCATATGATATTAATTATCATTCAATTCTTAAAAAAGCTGATTAAAATAGAGTTTCATTTTTTCTAAAAAGATCTTAAATGAACTGGCCACATCAGATTCTACAATATCGTGAAATCTGCAAAATAAAAAAATCTCATTTGTTTCACCGCTTTTATAAGATAAGCTTTTTATAACACTAGACTCTTTAATAAAAAAATATCTAAGTTCATCTTTTGTATAAAAGAAATTATTTTGAGCATCTTTATTTTTGTCAAACTCCGGATTCATAATTTGATTTAAATTTCGTGTATCCATAAAGATTTTCAAATACTCTCCATGAGTAATCATATCCAGTAAAAAATCATTTTTAGATGAAAAAAGAAGTCCTGTATTTGTGATCTGACGAAGATTTATATCGCACTTATCTTCAAAATTCTTACCACATTCCATATAAACACTTGCCTGAGTATGGATACGCATATTTCTTGCTGGTAATTTGTTTTTTACAAGTTGTTCAAAAATTAACTTATCAATAATATCTTCGTTTAGACATTGAACAAGAGGCATCTCCTTATAGGGACCCATAGGTCCTATAAATGATACCTCATTACAGTTAAATAATTGATCTTCAAAAGATTGATCCCTTAGGTGCCTAACAAGTGCATGATAAACATCAAGAAGCGTCATCGGAATAATGAGATCTTCATTTCTTGTCCATATTTTTGTTTTTGAAAGACTCTCAGAAAAATGAAGTTGATAATTATAAAGAGTTTCAAATTCTTTATTCGTTTTTAATTCATTTTGAATATTTTTAATAATCTGACTTTGATCTTGAATTTTAAAATAGAATGGAGCATTTTCAATAATCTTATAAAATTTATTCCATTTTCCAGTTGCAATATCATTTAATGGCCATCTAAGTTTTTCGTTAATTTTAAAATTTTCCATTCATTACCTATTGATAGAGTGAGTACAACTCTATACGGCAATAATTTCCGGAAGTTTAGATAAAAATTTATCCATCTTTTTTGATCAGATTTAAAAAAGATCCATTTTCGTCTCTAAATAGCTTAAAAGTGATATGAGTGAATACTGTAGCAAATAGATAAGGAATAAAAAAACTTATTAACAGACTAATATATTCAATTTTAACTGGAATGTTCCTTTCTACAAATAAATCAGGCATTAAGATAAAGTTATTTGATTTTAAAAGCCATAAGAAAGCAAGACCGACACCAACCCCTAATAAGCAAAAGATGAGGGATATTAGCTGTCCAAAAATATAAATAAGTCTATACATATGCTTTGTTGAAAGACCTAATAACCAGAATGAAGCTAGATCAATTTTAACTTTATTGTAAAAGATTAAAAAGCCAGAAATAATACATATTCCTATTAAAAAACTCATTCCCGCAAATAAAAACATCATCACTCGTGTCTCTAAGTTCAGTGCCCAAACAAGCGTTGAGTTTTCATCTTCCCAAGTCCTAAATCGAAATTCATTTTCCTTAAAGCTTTTTACTATTGCAAAAAGTTTGTCTGAATTAGGTGTGAAAATTCTAATTTTATTAATTTTCTTTTGTCTGATTAAATTTTGAATAAATGAGAGTCTAACCCAGGCGCTAAAGCTATCTATTTCAGGTAACTCACTCGTGTAAAAATCACTAACAACAATACTTCCTTGCCTTGGTATTTCAGTAAAAATAAAACTAAAATGAGATGGTGAAGTTAATTTCAATTTGGAACCATAATAACTTTTAATATCTCTTGCAAGGTCCCCCCCCAGGACAAGATTAGAAGTATTTTTATTCGCTAAAAATTCAGGGGTATAAGTTTTGAAGTCCATTCCGTGAATAATCACGGGTTTTATATAGTTTGTATTTTGTAGCAAAAGCTCAATTTCCAATTCAGGAACAAAATTAATATGGTTATCAGAAAGATCTTTTTTAAGGTCATTTATTTTAGACTGATCAGTTGTTTTAATATCAATAACCGAATGACCTAATACATTTTTTGATCGATTAACTAAACCGTTCTGAAGCCCCCCCATGATACCTTGGATAACGGTCAAGGAGAACGCAGAAATAACAAGACCTATAACAGAGAGAAATATTAGTTTTTGTCTCGTCTTACTATTAAAAATATAGCTAAAAAAATATTTTATAAATGAGAGAGACATTATTCGTAAAATTTCTTTTTCTTATCAACTAAGTCTAATAAAAATGTTGAAACCTCAAAACGTTCTGCGTCTACAGTCAATGCAAAGTGCTTTAAAGCATCTACAATTCGATCAAGTCCTTCATTATCGGCATAGCGTAGAAGTCCTCCTCTAAATGGAGGGAAGCCTATTCCAAAAATCAATCCTAAATCGACTGTCGCAGCTGAATCAACAATTTTTTCATCAAGTATATTTGCTGCCTCATTAATCATAGGAATAATACAACGCATTTGAATCTCAGTTTCATCCATCGTTTTTTGAGGTTTATTTATTAAACTTATCATGGCTGGATTTACTTCAGATTGCTTTCCTTTTTCATCATAAAGGTAAAAACCTTTAGAGTTCTTCCTACCAAGAAGCTCTTTTGCAACGGCTTTTTCTGACAAATGATTTGCTTTTGCCCGGGACCCTAGACCTTTCTCCATGATCTCACCAACATGAGCACAGACATCAATTCCGACTTCATCCATTAAGCGACAGGCACCCATAGGCATACCAAAGTTTAAGATCGCCTTATCTATAGCACTAATTGAGACACCTTCATCGAGTAAATAAGCTGCCTCGTTTAAAAATGGTGCTAGGATTCTATTCACTAAAAATCCAGGGCAATCATTAACAACAACGGGAGTTTTTTTAACATCTAATGCCCATTTATAAAGGATATTAATTGTTTCATCGCTTACATTATCATGACGTATAATTTCAACTAAAGGCATCATGTTTACAGGATTAAAAAAATGAAGACCTGCAAATCGACTTGAATTCTTTAAAGCTTGGGCCATCTCGTTAATTGATAAAGAAGATGTATTAGAAGTGAGAAGACAATTATCTGTGACATGGTTCTCTATTTCAGAAAATACTTTTTTCTTAACATTCATATTTTCAACAACAGCTTCAATGACAAGATCAACTTTTTTAAAACCATCATAAGTCATAGTAGGTTTAATTGATCTTTGTTTTCTTTCAAAGTCGTCTTTTGAAATTCTTTTTCTAACAAGAGCCTTTTTATAAATAGAAGATGATTGTTTTAAACCAAGTTCTAATCCATTTATGTTGATATCTTTTAAAAATGGTTCTTGATTTGCATTACTCATCAGCCATGCAATTCCTCCCCCCATTGTTCCACCACCAATAACAGCACCTTTACTTATACTTTTAATCGAATCTTTATTGTCAATTTTCTTTGCTTCGTCTTGTAGAAAGAAAACATGCTGGAGAGATTTTGATTGGGAACTTTGAGATAAAATTCCAAATGCTCTTGCTTCACTTGATAAATAGGAAGACCTTCTTTTTCCAAATTGCTCTTCAAGGTGATCAAGTATTTTTAAAGGAGCTGGATAAAAACCCTTTGTTTTTTCGATGACTGTTTGCCTTGCTTTTCTAAATATTAGGCCTCTCGCTAAAAAACTCTCCGAAGCAGCATCAGTAAGTGATTCTTGTAGAGACTTTTCTGCATCTTTTTTAAATAAATATTCTGGAGCCTTTTCAAGCATTCTCTCTTTTGGAATTAAGTATTCACAAAGTCCAAGTTTTTTTGCTTTATACCCTTTTAGTTGCTTACCAGATAATAATAAATCAAGAGAGCTCGTTAGACCTACTTTTCGTGGAAGCCTATAGGTTCCACCGAATCCAGGAAGAACTCCCAGCATCACTTCAGGAAGACCAAGTGCAGTTTTGGGAGAATCAGAGCACATAATTTTTTGACAACTTAGAGCTAATTCTAATCCACCACCAAGACAAATTCCATCAACAAGTGCCATAGAAGGAATTGATAAATCTTCAATTTTATTAAAGACAGACTGGCCTTTTTCACAACCTTCAGCGGCTTCTATTTCTGATGTTAAGGATTGAATAATACTCACATCCATTCCCGCCAAAAAACATCCATCTTTATGGGAATGAAAAATGAGACCTCTCGCATTTTTATCTAGGGCAATTTTATCAAGAGTTTCATCAAGTTCTGTCAGTGTCTTTTCTGAAATAACAGTTAATGATTTTTTTTCATTGAGACCGAACCCAAGATAATAAATTCCATCTTTAATCTCTAAACTAAGTTTTTCTAAACTCATAATAATATCCTATCGTTTTAAGTTCTCAATAATTACTGCGCCACCTTGGCCACCACCGATACACAAAGAGGCGATACCATACTTAGCTTTTCTTTTTTGTAATTCATGGGCAAGGGTAACAATTAATCTTGACCCAGTTGATCCAACTGGATGTCCAAGTGCCACAGCTCCCCCATTAACATTAAGCTTAAGGAGATCAAGATCTCCAAGAGCATCTATCCCCCACTTGGCCGCAAGATTTTTATCTTTCATAAGTTTTATACAGCTTAAAACCTGAGCTGAAAAAGCCTCATTTATTTCCACAAGATCCATCTCTTTAAGAGTAAGACCTGTACGCTTAAAGACTCCATCCATCGCCAGAACAGGTCCTAGCCCCATTCTCTCAGGCTCTAAACCATGAAAATGAAAATCAACCATACGGGCCATTGGTTCTAAATTATATTTTTTAACTGCAGCTTCTGAACATAATAACCACATTGAGCCACCATCAGTAATTGGACATGCATTACCAACTGTTACTGTCCCTGTGTGCTTTTCAAAAAAAGGTTTAAGCTTTGCTAGTTTTTCAACAGAGGAATCTGCTCTAGGCCCAAAATCATCGACGATAATTTTGTCTAGTTTCTCTCCGGCCACAATAGACCTAATTTCATTAGCAAATCTTTTTTCATTTATTGCAGTAATTGTTTTCCGATGTGATTCATTCGCAAAAATATCTTGTTCTTCTCTCGATATCTTAAATTCTTTTGCAAGAGTCTCTGCTGTTTGCCCCATATTCAATCCACAGAAAGGATCAGTTAGACCTTGCTCAATTGCAATGACAGGGCTTAAATGTGGAAGTCTAAAGCTTGATAATGCTTTTAATTTGGCAGCAGGATTTTTTGCTTTCATTAAATCCATAAAAAAGTTTGTCATATCCTCACTATAGAGAAGTGGCATTTGAGACATATTCTCAACTCCCCCCGCAAAAATAACGTCTGATCTTCCACTCGCTATTTTTACGAATGCTTGAGAAACTGCTTCCATACCCGATGCACAATTTCTATGAACGCTATAGCCACTGGTTTTCTTATCAAGTCCGGCCTCAAGAGCTATCACTCGTCCAATGTTTGGATATTTTGGAGGATTACCTACATTTCCAATGATCACTTCATCAACTTCATCCTTTGGAATTGAAGTCGAATCCAGCATATCTCTAATTAGATAATGTCCTAAATAAGGTGCTGCAACATCTTTTAAAACTGTTCCGGATTTTGCTTGAGGGGTTCTAGTCCCATTAACGAGATAAACTGGCTGCATATGAACTCCATTTCATAAATTAATTTATAGTCAGTAATAGTATATTAGATAATTAACAAAGGTTAAAGGCATTATCTTGAAATAAAAAAAGCCCTCATTAATGAGGGCCTAAATTTTCGAGAATGATTTTTATTTTTAGAATTGAACTAACAATCCTGCAAATAAACTTACAATATTTGCGTCACCTATTTGACTAGATAAGTCTTCTAATCTTTGCTGATCTGGAGCATTATAGACATCTAGACCATTTTTAGTTGAGATATTTCCACCAAGTGCTCTTTGGTAGTTAAATTCGATATTCATCCCAATTGTTTTCGTAAAGATTATTTCAGATCCTACCATCAACTCAGCATTAAAATTACTTGTTGTAACTTCTTCGTTACCGAAAGTCGCGTTGTTGTAAAATCCATTATAGTTATAACCATAGCCATAACTAGCACTACTTCCTGCTGAGTTATTGTTTTTATACTTTAAAGTCGTTCTATTATAACCAAGACCAGCTCCAACATATGGTCTAAATCTTTCATTTTTAAGAAGATAAAATTTAGAATATAAACCTAAATTCATATTTTTATATTCAATTTCTCTACCGCCGTAGTACGAATCATAAGCATTTCTATAGTTTGGATCCTGAATATACTGATCTCCACCAAAATCTGTTGTTGTAAGAGAAGAATAAGCAAATCCAACACCTACAGAGAGACGGCTATTTACATTTGATTCTACTTTTAATCCAGCAGATACCCCTGCTTCAAGATTTTCATATTCAGTCATAATTGTTGATAGACCAATATATGGAAGAACTTTTATTGTTGAACCAAATGAATCATCTGATGCTTCAACAACTTTTGTTTCAACCACAGGTGCTACAACCGGTGCAGGTGCCGCTTGAACAGTTGATACAACATCTTCTTTTTTTGATTTAACGTATTTTTCACAGCCTTCTTTTTCGCCTTCACTCATTAAACAATCAATTTTTTTCTTATTTTCTGCTGCTACTTTTGTATATTCTTGTCTCTCTTCAATCATTTCGACAACTTCTTCGCCAAGTTTCTCTGTTGATTTAGAAAGGTTATTATAACTTTTTTTCTTTTCTTTATTAATAACAATAGCTGCTTTTGTTTTCTTGAGCTCTTGTTTAACATTTTCTAATTCACCATCAGTAGGTGCAATTTCTTCTGCAACATAACCATTAATATTGATTGGGTCACTATCCAGATACCTTTCATCATTTGCCATAGCTCCTGTGAAAGTTGCTGTTGAAATTGCTAATAATAAAAACGCATTAATTAGCTTAGATTTCTTTGTCTTCATAATAATCTCCTCGAAATTTAAATCATTCAAAGAGATTGTATCCAACTTAAGTGACGCATAACAGCAAAACTCCAAGATGGTGTAAATATTACATAGTTTTCAAATAAATCTTAAGTTGTCTTACGTAAAATCAATAAGTTACTTTCTGATGGTGAAGTACTTATATTGGCCCTGAAACTCTTCATTGCCACCTTGGAACATTAATTTATAGGAATTTAGATAAGTTGAGATAAAACTATCTGGATTTGTAATGATATATTCATTCATTTTATTAAATATAGAGACACCCATAACAACAACAACAGCTATAATCAGAATATATTCCGTCATCGTTTGGCCGTCTTCATTTAGTAATTCTTTACTCATACCTCCTTATTATAGTTTATTTAGCTAGTGCAAAGAAGATGGAGAAAAAACGTCTAATAGGTAAGTATAAAAACCTAATGATTTCGTCCTGTTAGAGCTACAGTTTTTTATCCTATCAACTTTTAGCAAAGATGTGTTATCAAAAAAACTGTCCAGTTTATAAGGGCTTTCTGGGTGAAGGAGTTTTTTTTGTTCAGGAGAATATTCAAACCATAGATCTTCTCCGAGTATAAGTTTAGCCCTTGAAATAAAGTCGGCCTTAGCAACCCCAGGAAGAATTGTTAAAAGTGATAAGTATAAATCCTCAAGGGCCTTATGAAAGTAGAAACTCTCTTTAGTTCCTTGATAATCAGCGTAAGTAAACTTTGCATTCATCACCCCTAAATCATCAAAAGAAATTTCCCAGAATGGAAAATCTGATCCCATTCTTGAGGTTAAAGAAAAAACGATTCGTTTATTCTTAAAATACTCAATTAATTCATGATCAATTGGACAAGTAACGGCAATACTTTTAAAAGGAATCCCCTTACTCTTATTGTTAAAAGGAAAACTATTCTGAGCTTCATTAAAATAAAACAACTGATCAACTTGAATAATTCCATCGATTGAATTTAATAAAATATATTCAAGATTTTTATCTTTCACACCCCAATCACTAATTGAAGTTTCTTTAAGGTCTCCGCCAGCATCTCTGTATTCAATAAGTAAATCATCTTCTAATTCTTTAAAATCAACTTTATATCTTGGAGAGATAAGTGAAGTAAGAAGGTATTTCGTTTCTAATTGACTTTTTGCAGAAGAGAAAACACTTTGGAACATCACCTGTAGGATATAGTGAAGTTGTTTTGTATGAATATTATTTTGCTCCAAATAGATTAAAAACTTGCTATAAATTTCTTGAATTTCTAAATTTGAAGACGTGTCAAAAATAATATCCATATTTTTTTGATCAAAAAAATCAAAAGACTTTTCAGCAATTTTTTCAATAAATAAAATAAAATCCTGATCAAAGATAGAACTGTTAATATTAATTAAATTATCCGTATAAATATTTGTAAAACAGTCAGGAATCTTTCTCGCAATCTCTTTTATATTAGCATAGGGAGATGAGCAAAACTCAATAAGGGTATTATCTAGATTTAAAATTGTGTTCTGTTCGACAAGATAATTATCAATATTACTTAGTGTTTCAATATTATACTTATCTCCAAGATTCTTTAGAATTGTTCTCTCAATATGTCCGATATGTCTGCACCATGTGTTTGCAAGTGAGAGTTCATCTGTTTTTACCATTAATGTGGAGTTATCATTTTTTAAAGAAACAAGACCATAAAGCAAAGAAATATAATTATGACCTACGATACAATGATGATATGAATTATTTAACATTGGCATTCTCGTTTAAATTGAATAATTTTTCAAAAAGTAATCTTGATTCACTAGTATAAAGCTCAATTGACGAACTATCAAGATCACCTTGATTTGAGCGCATTTTACATAAAGTAGGAAAAACAAGAGAATGATCACTTACTGAGTAAATTAGTTGATCAGAAAGATTTTTGATCATTTGATATTCTGTAGAACGCTCAATCTTGGGCCCACAAACAATTAAGTTCTTTGCCAGATGAGGCTCAAGAACGCTATGAATAGAATCCCCAAACCCTCCACCAATATAGGCCGCATTAAAGAGTGTATATAGTTCGCATAAAAGACCTTTAATATTGAAAAGCCAAACTCCGCCGAACTCACGGTCTTGATCGATCATAATCTCAAAATCTTTTTTGGTCTGTGAGTTCTTTAATTCAAAAACCTTAATATTTTTTTCTAAAAAATAGGATTTTATTTTTTGTATTTCATCTACTCCTAAATTATGTGGAACGATAAAGCATTTATTTTTAACGAAATCAACATTATCAAATATTGGTAACTCATCACTCCAAAAGCTTCCAAAAACATAAGTATTAGAAATATTCTCTTTAAGATATTGAATAAGTTTAGCGCCGTAGGGTAAATATTCCGGAATTTTATACTCAGCCGCTGATTGCCTTTTAAGAATTTGAATACATCTGAAATCAAATGAAAAAATATCTCCAGAATAATTAATCGTTTTTAACATCTTATTTTTTTCATAATCGGTAGCGCAAACAATTTTATTAAAAGAGTTGTAAACAAACTTCAAGTAAGATTTCGCTGCCCATTTTTTCTTTGCAAAAGTACTAAAAATAGCAGAAATCAAAATAAAATTAACTGATTTTTTTCGCCCATAAAAAATAAGTTCTGGAAAGAAATCATACCTACACATAACAAATGTTGAGGCACTAAGCCAATTATATGCATTAGTTTTATGCCCGATGGGATTAAATCTAAGAATTGGAAGCCTCAACACTCTAACTTGCATTGGAAATTTCTTTCTTATTTGAACGATTTTCTCTTCAACGCTTTCAGAGCATAAGATGATTTCTATTGTTTTTCCTTCTTCTAGCAATTTATCCATTAAAAAACGTACTTGCTCTAACTCTCCTTCCGAGGAAACTTCGAATGCGTATTGTGCTTTTTGTATTGTGCTTTCTTCTGATAAATTTCTCAATTCGAACGTGAGTCTGTCTTTAGCTTTTTTTGAAAAGAATGGAAGAACAAATCTTAAAATGGGATATAATAGAATTCGGACAATGAGATACAAATAATACATTTTAATGATCCATCATTTGTAGAAAAGTTTGGTATACCTTTTCAGGAAGAATATTGATCATACAATAATGTTGATCTCTAAAACATTTCTTTGAACCTGTATTAGAACATGGCCTACAACTAAGTTTAACTGATAAGCTTTTTGAATCTTTTAGATGAGGTCTAAATCCAAAAGACTCTGAGGTAGGTCCAAACATTGCAATAACTTTCACACCAAGTGATTCTGCAATATGCAAAGACCCCGTATCATTTGTAATACAAATCTGAGATTTCGCAATATATTCAGAAGATTCTGTAATTGAGAGCTTACCTTGTAAATTTAGGACTCTATTATTTTGGGCCAGTTCATCATCAAAAATTTCGGTACAGTATTTATCCTCAGGACCCGCTATAATAGCAATCTTAAAGTCTTTATATATTTCATTGGCCAAAATCATTTTTAACAGACTACGAACATTCTCCATAGGCCATCTTTTTGAGGAAAATGAGGCTACTGGTGAAATCACAATTAGCTTTTCTTGAGGGATGTCCCGGAATGCAACTGGAGATGAAGTAAGGTTTAATTTTCTATTCTCAACTCTTTTTTCACAATAAGATAAATATTCATCTTCATCAAAATCTTTATGAAATAAAAAACTAAAGTCTTTTATCATTCTAAAATGATGACTTTCGAGATACTCGAGATAATTGAGCTTAAACTTAACAAGGAGAAATCTTAAAAAACTTCTTTTATCTATTTTTATTATTGGAGTTGAATAGAAAAAAATTTTTAATATATTTGCTCTCAACGTTCCATGCAAATCAATAATAAAGTCAATTTTTTTGTCAGATTTTATTTCTTTAGATAATTCTCTAAGACTAAAAAAATCATCGATTCCTTTTTTCTTTTTATATGTATAAAGTGAATCAATGTCTGGGTGCCCATCTATTAAAGATTTAAATGGCTCCAATGTCACAAAGCTTAAGTGAGAATTTGGGTAGATATATTTAATCCAGCTAATAAGAGAAGTTTGTAGAACAACATCCCCTAAGCTTGAAAATCTTATCATTAAAATATGCATAAGATATGTTAATTATTTTGAAGGTTAATGGCCATTTGTTCTGCAAAATAAGTTAAAATCAAATCAGCCCCAGCTCTTTTAAATGAAGTTAGCATCTCTATCATGATCTTTTCCTCATCTAGCCAGCCTTGGAGTGCTGCAGCTTTAACCATCGAGTACTCCCCTGAAACGTTATAGGCCGCAACAGGAAGATTTGTCTTTTCCTTAAACTTTGCAATGATATCAAGATAAGATAAGCCTGGTTTTACCATAACAATATCAGCTCCTTCACTAATGTCTAGTGTAAGCTCTCTCATTGCTTCTCGAGAATTTGCAAAATCCATTTGATATGACTTTTTATCTCCTTTCTTCGGAGCAGAATCTAGGGCATCTCTAAAAGGTCCATAAAAACTAGAAGCATACTTAGCTGAATAGGCCATAATTGAAGTGCTCGAAAGACTATTTTTATCAAGTATATCTCGAATGGCCCCCACTCTGCCATCCATCATATCTGATGGCCCTAAAATATCACTCCCAGCCTTGGCCTGTTCAAAGGCCATCATCTGTAGTACCTCTAAGGTTTTATCGTTGAGAATTTCACCCGTAACAGAATCTACTAGTCCATCATGACCATCTGATGAATAAGGGTCTAGCGCTATATCTGTCATAATGACCATTTCTGGATATGCTTTTTTAATCTCTTTTATTGCAAGTTGATTAAGACCATTAGGATTATAGGATTCCTTGGCATCTTTTGTTTTAAGTCTATCTTCAATAACTGGAAAGAGAGAAACACATTTAATACCTAGCTGACTAAGCTCTCCTACCTTAATTAATAATTGGTCAAGGCTGTAGCGGTATTGTCCTGGCATGGATTTAATTTCAATTTTCTTGTTAAAACCTTCTAAAAAGAATAAAGGCATGATTAGATCATTGGTACTCAAACTTGTTTCAGTGAGAAGATCTCTTACTCCTGCTGATTTTCTATTTCTTCTTGGTCTAGAAATTATCTGCATCATTTATTCCTTTATCTTTTAAAGATTTAAAAACCATACCATACATCTGAATTTGCTTTAACATACTTGCAAGCCCATTCGTTCTATTCATAGATAGATGCTCGTTGATACCAATTTGTTTTAGAAAGTCTCCTCGTTGAGTCATTATCTCTTCTGGAGTTGAATCCGAATACACTCTCACTAACAAGGCTATAATACCTTGGACTAGGATGGCATCACTTGCGGCCTTAAAAGAAACTAACCCATTTTTATAACTAGGTTTTAACCAAACCTGAGATTGGCATCCTTTAATTCTAAATTTCTCAACACAATCGTTTTCTTCTAAAGCATCGAGGGCTTTACCAAGAGTGATGACTTTCTTATATTTATCTTCCCAACTATCAATTTTAGAAAACTCTTCAATAATTGTGTTTGCACGATCTGATATATTCAACAAAACTAGTCCCTTTCTCTTATGTTTTTAAATACTTATATCATAAGAGGCAATATTTTCACAATCAAAAATGTTTAAAGTTCTTCTCTCGAAAAAACGAATAGTTATATGAGGAGTTTGTGTAAATATGGATGAATTAAAAAAATCTATTGATCTAATACCTATTAGTGATGAAAACATCAAAGAGAAGAACTTTACCCTTAAAGATCTTTGGATGGTTAAAGATGACAATAACAAAATTCATGGACCTTTTGATACTTACTCACTAAGAGAGTATTCACACAGGTATGATTATTTATTTGAGCATTGTAAACTCTATAATTTGAAAGATGAGAAATGGTTTGAGATGTTCTCAAATAATATTTTTCAAAGAAGAAAACCAAAACTAATTAGTGGCCAAAATACAAATCTTGAACACGATTTTTATGTTCTTATTAATGGACAAAAATCTGGACCATATACCACAGAACAAATGCAACATATGCTTGATACAGGGGAGATTCTTCCAAGTACTCAGATATCTCTGGATCTATGTGCTTCATGGATTAAATTATACGAACATCATGCATTTGATAGAAGAACTAAAAAAACAAATGAACAACTACCCTATAGACCAGAGTCAAAGATTCTGGAAGAAATAAATCATAAAAAAGAAAAGTTATTCAAAAAAAATAAAGATGAGCAAGATGCCCTGATTGATCTTGCCTTTATCGGACATCATAAAGATAAAGATAATGCCACTCGTACATTTAAAGTAGACTCTGAAAACATAATTCAAGAAATAGAAAGTAAACCAATCATAACAAAAAAATTACTTGCCTACTGCTTTAGCTCATTGGCCATTATCGGTCTTATTAGTCACTTTGCTTTTCAATTGGCCAATGATTCTGAAACGTCGATTCCAGAAGCCTATACAGAGAGTAAAAGTATTAACAATACAGATCGAAGTGTTCAAAATAGAGTCCCTGCTTCTACTGTAAAGAGTCCTATTGCAGAAAAGCCAAGACAACAAAGAAAATTTAATAATACTAGAAACGAGGAACTTCCAAAAAGATATATTCCTAAGAAGTCTAAACCAACTAGCTATAGAAGAAAAATACCAAGGCAAAACGTTGAGAAACTTGATATCAATGATCCTGAAGTTCAAGAGGAAATTACAAGACAATTATCTGGAGAATATGATCTAGATGGTGAGCCTATTGACGAAGAAATGATGGATGGCAGCAGAATGCAAGAAGATGAAGAGCCTCTCGATGCTAATTACGACGAATACCCTGAATATAATGAAGAGAAAAGAATCGAGCATCTCGAAGAAACTCCATATAACTGATATTTCCATATCTATTTCCTCATGCTAATCTCTTTGGATGAAAAATAAAAATTCATTTCTGATTTCATTTGAAGGTATTGAGGGAAGTGGCAAAACAACTCAAATTGAACTCCTAAAATCTGATCTTGTAGGCCAGGGCTACGACGTTCACTTATTAAGAGAACCAGGTGGAACGCAATTTGGAGAAGGACTTAGAAAGGTTATTCTAGAATCTAGCACACCAATTAATCCCCTATCAGAAGCTCTCTTGTTTGCCTCAAGCCGAGCACAATTATTAACTGAAAAGATTCTGCCTCTACTAGCTAGAGAGAGAACGATTGTCATCCTAGATCGGTATCTAGATAGCTCTGTTGCCTATCAAGGTTTTGCAAGGGAATTAGGTGCAAAACTCATTCTCGATCTACATAGTGCTCACCCATTAAATACAAGACCAGATCTAACAATTTATCTAAAAATTGATATAGAAACAAGCATGCAAAGACAAGACAAAAGAGGAATGGACAAAGACTATTTCGAAAAAGAGTCATCTGCATTTTACCAAAAACTTATTAATGGCTATAATTACTGTGCTGACAGCTTTCCAGATCGAATCAAAACAGTTGATGCCATGACTTCAATTGATAAAATCACAAAGGCAATTAGTCAAGAAGTAAGGAATTTAATAAAATGAATCAAAAATTGATTTCCATTTTTTTAAATAAATATCAAACAAACCATTTGGCAAATTTCTATATCCTATCTTCCCAGAAAGATGATTCACAAAATGATCTAAACAATTGGATTCAAAAATACTTAGAATCCGTTCTGATAAATCATCAAGAAAGTACTGATTTCGTAAACCACGAAGACATTTTAATATTAGCACCAGAGTCTAAATTTTATAATGCTGATGATATTGAACTCGTTCATAAGTTTACAAACCATAATGCACGTTTATTGAACAGAAAGTTCCTTATCTTTAAAGATGCAGCTTCTCTTAACATTAACCAATACAATAAATTATTAAAAATATTCGAAGAGCCACCAGTCGAATTATCTATCTTTTTACTAAATCCACACAACGCAGCGATTCTTAACACAATTGAATCGAGAGCAATAAAACTTAAAATACAATCTTCTGCTATAGGACAAAAAAATATATTTGAAGCGATAGACTTTGAACATGATACTTTCCAAAACTTTGCACAGTACGTTACAAAACAAAATATAACTGTAAAAGAGTTATTAAGAAATTTATTAGACCTATATTCTGAAAAGTGCACTCATTTTAAAACATTAGTTAAGGCACAAGATCAAATAAAAAACATAGAACAAGATATTGTCTACAATAACTCATCGCAACACCAACTATTAAAGATTTATCACCTCCTCAATCAACTAAAATAGCGCACTAGACATTGACTAGTTACACAAAAAAAATGAAAATTCATACTTTACTAAATTAATACGGATCTAAAATGACAGATATACAAAATGAAGTACAAACTAACGAGTCTGAATCAAGTGCAAGAAATATTAATAGCTCAACAGCTGAGATAACTGAAAGTAATTGTAAATTCACTGAGGGGCAAATTTTAAAATTTGTTAAAGTTAGATTTCCAGGACATGCAAAGAGTTATGCATTTTTAATAGGTAATCGTAACTTAATGTATGGCCAAAAAGTAGTTGCAATGAGCGATAGAGGGATGGCAGTTGGATATATAAATTCATTTGTTTACGAAGTCCCTTTTAAAAGAGATATGCTTCCCCTTGTAAGTATTAATAAAATTGCTACAGATGATGATATATTTAAAGAGAAAGATGTTTATAAAAAACAAAAAGAAGTCGAAACTCTGTGTCACAGCCTCATAGAAAAACACAAATTAGATATGAACCTAACCCATGTTGAGTTCACTCAATTTGGAAAAAAAGTTGTTTTTTATTTTATAGCTCCTGCCAGAGTAGACTTTAGAGGACTTGTTAAAGATTTAGTTGGTGATCTAAAGTTAAGAATAGAATTACGACAAATCTCTGTTAGAGATAGAGCCGCATCACAAGGTGCCCTAGGCCCTTGTGGAAGAGAATTATGTTGTTCTTCATTTTTATCAAAATATGGAAATGTTTCCATCAAAATGGCAAAAAATCAAAACCTCACACTTAATTATTCAAAACTTAATGGTGTATGTGGACAATTAAAATGCTGTTTACAATATGAAGACGAAGTTTATAGTCAGAAACGATCCAAAATGCCTGAGGAAGGGCAATTTATTAAGACATTGACTGGTGACTCTGGAAAAGTAACTAAGCTTAATATCTTAAGTCAGCAGTTTGATATGTTAACTGACAGAGGACAAATTAAAAGATTTACTCATGATCAGTTTATTCATGCCTATAAAGATACTGAATATAGTTTTCCAAGGCATTTCGACAATATATCTGATGAAACAGCAACCATTATAGGTCTGTCTGAAGAAGAAGCTAAAAAAACCAAAAAGTTTGAAATTGAGCTTATCGAAATTCAAAATGAAGCTAAAAAATATGCTCATAATGAAATTGAAAGCATCTCTGAATTACTTCCAGAAAGAGATCGATCAAATGAGTTAAAGCTTGAGACTGTACCTGAGTTTGTTGAAGAGAAAACGGTAGCTCCGGTTATTGCGGCAACAGCCCCAACAAGTGACACGTCTACAGAGGTGAAGAAAAATTATCCCCCTAGAAATAATTATAAGAAAAAAAATAGAAACCCAAGAAATAATCAGAAAAATGATTCCCGGAATAAAAAAGAGAATTAATAATGCCTATAAAGATCCTTCATACTTCTGACTGGCATCTAGGAAAAAGATTATTTAAAGAAGAAAGAATTGATGAACATCAACGTTTTCTGAATTGGATTCATGACTATATAATTCATAATCAAATTGATTTACTTATTATTGCAGGAGATATTTTTGATGTCATATCTCCTCCAAACAATATTGTAAAAATGTTCTACGAATTCATCTATAAACTAGGACTTATACCAAATTTTAAAACAATCATCATTTCAGGTAACCATGACTCGGCTTCGCTCTTAGAAGCACCTAAACAGTTCCTTGAATTACATCAATGTTATGTCTATACACGTCTAGATCAAAACTTCACAAAGATGGAATTTATATTTGAAAAAGATGGAGTCTCTATTGGGTTAAAGCTTCTTCCTTATTTTAGAAATTATGAATTAATTAATTTCCTTAAAAATAATCCAGATCTTGATTCAGATGATGCTGCGCTTGAATCACTTTTCAAAAATTATTTCTCAAATTGGTCAAAGCCTGTTGATAAAAAGATTCTAGTGGCCCATCATGTCTTTGGAGATTATAACCTAGCAGGTAGTGAGCAAGCAATTTACCTATCAGGTCTTGATCATTTTCCATTAAGCTGGATAAAGCCGTATTTTGATTATACGGCCCTAGGTCATATTCATAAAACTCAAGTTTTATCTACATGCCCACCTATCATTTATCCAGGCTCTCCTATACCTCTTAGATTTTCTGAATCAAATAATAAAAATATCATCGAGATAGAAATAGTGAATAATGAGCTCACATTTCAAAAAATTAAAATTCCTAATACGAAAGAACTTATCCAACTAGAAACTAATGAAGAATATCTTGATATTGCAATTGAAGAATTACTAGAGAATTGGAAAGAAGCTGACTCCTCTGGATTTCTTGAAGTCATTGTAAAGATGGATAAACCGAAATCTGGTCTCGCTGATAAAATCCATAAAACACTGAGTAAATCTAATCTCAAAATGATTTCTTTTATACCAAAGTTTTCAAATTCTTCGAATAAAAACAATCAATACGAAATTGTAAATAAGTTGAATTTAACCGATTTATTTAAAATATATTATAAGCATAAATTCAATAATGATGAGATGCCAGAACAAATACAAAAGAGCTTTCAAGATCTTTTAGCGGAGGTGAGAGATGAGAATTCAGAACCTTAAAATCACCAATATCGCCTCGCTTAAGGGAGAACATTGGATCAACTTTAATGAGATATCTGAAGTCTCGAATGTATTTGCAATAACAGGTAAAACAGGTTCTGGAAAATCAAGTATCTTAAATGCGATCTCTCTTGCTCTTTACGGAGAAGTTTACAAAAGAGGTTCTACTTCAGCGGATTTTATAACACTCGGTGAGAAGTTTGGTAAAGTTGAAATCAACTTTTCTAATAAATCTAATGAATACAAGGCAATTTGGAAACTTAAGCTAAAAAAGAAAAATGGTGATGAATTAAAAAAACCACAACTCAGTAGAATCCTCTACCAAATAACAAAAACGGAAGAAATTGCTCTCGAATACCTGCCTGAAAAAGTTATAGACCTCACCTTTAGTGAATTCTGCAAAACAACAATTTTAAATCAAGGGGAATTTTCTAAATTTTTAAACTCAAAATTTAATGAACGAAAGAATATTTTAGAAAAATTTTATGAAGGAGAAGAACTTCAAGTCATTGGTGAAAAGCTAAAAAATAAAATAAAAACCTTTAACTTAGAAATAAATAATATAGATCATCAAATTCTTGGTTTAACCCAAGGAAGTGAATCCATTGATATCTCTATAGAATCAATAAACAAGTTAAAACTACTTCTTGGTCAATATAGTAAAACACTTGAAAGCTCAAATCAGCTTCACTCAAGTGCAAAGGATCTAATCTCTTTACTTGATACATTTGAAAATCATTCACAAAAAGATTTGTTTTATACGAAACAATTTTCAGAAATAAATAATCATCTTAATCGTGTAAAGAAAAGCTTCAACGAATCTCAAATCAAATTTAATAAAATAGAGCATGAATTAAAATCAAAGAAACCCATTCTAACTGAAGCAATAAAAAAAGAAGCAGGAATAGGCCACCTCAAAAATGAATTAGATCGCCTTAATGAAAAAAACATACAATATAAAAAAAATACTGATCTAGCTCATGGAACAATTACAAAACTAAACGAAAGTCTCATCAACTTAACTAATGCTCAGACTAAACTCGCTTACAGCGCTCCCTATTTAGAAATATATTCTCATGCAGAGATTTTATCAAAAATTGATGAAATAAGATCTCTGAATGAAAAACTTGAACAAATAGCCACTCAGCTTAATCACTCAAACAAAATGCTCAGTGAAATATCCTCTCAAGAAGAGAAAGATCTTCTTCTGTTAAACAATGTTCGTCTTGATAAAGAAAAGAATCAATTAGGTCTCAAAGATAAGAACACCTATAATGATCATTTAAAAGAAGTAGAAAGAATTAAAATTGAAATTGAACATTTTTTTAAAGAGAAAAAAAATATAGATTCAAAAACAAAGTCGCTTTCAGTAGCAATAGAGGATTCAAAAGAAAAAATTAAATATCTCAACGATCAGCTGAACCATCAAAATTTAATGAGAGAGAACTTATCTCTAAGAAAAGAGAAAATTCAGCTCATCACCTCTCATAATGTATGTCTTACTAAATCTCTCGAAGATAAAGAATGTTATATCTGTGGATCGGAAAAGATTGAGCACCTCTACAAAAAAGCTGACGATAAAGTTGAAAGTACTATCGACCTTGATGACAAAATCAAAGAAAATCAAAATCACGTAAACCATTTGAATTCACAGCTTACAGAAAAGAATCTTCAATTAAATCTAGGCCAAAATGAAAAGAGAGAACTCGAGTTAACATTGAGTAAAAATGAAGCTCATACTCTATCGCTATGGAATAAAATTTCGATTTTGCCAATAGTTGAAAATCATATTTCACCGGATCTTATCTCTATTATCAAGAGAAAAAACGAAGAAATGATAGAAATGATAAATCTTTTAAACAACAAAGAGCAGAACTTAAGAGATCTAGATCAAAATGAAAAACATCTTCTTGCTCAATCTTCGATTAGAAAACAAAAGCAGAATAACCTAGCAAACGAAGTTGAGTTAATTAATAAGCAAAAAACTGAAATTATTTTTGAGATACAACATTATGCAGACTCATTTAAAATAAAAAGCCTTAATAAGGAATCAGTTCTAAGTATCTCTACAAACAATAATGTCTTTCACTCTAATAAAAATGAAATATTACTTCATGAAAATAAAATTCAAGGATTAAATGAACAAATTTTAATAAATAACGATGAACAAGAGTCAAATTTATTAAGAATTGAACATTTAAAAGCAGAATATGCCAAAACAATAGAGTTTATAAAAATAAATACGCAGTCTTCTCATCCTAGTAATGAGTTAAAAGAGCTTGAAAATATCTTTTATACTGCAGACTCTGAAGTTAAACAAAGTTTAGCAATCGTAAAAAAAATTGAAATTGAAATCGCAGAACTTAATTCTAAAAAAGATCAGTCGAGAGAGCAAATGAAACAGTCAATAGAGCTCATTCATTCAATTTTAAAAAACATTAAAGATCAATCTAATAACTTTAAAGAAATTGTGATCTTTGAGGAATACCCATTCTTTGCAACTATAAAAAAAATCTACTTTAAGTTTTTTGATTATCATTTTCTTGAAGAAAATATTAACTCTAAGATTTTGAAAGAATCTCTGAACACATTCACGACGTCGATTCGAGAGCTTAAAGATTACGTTTCAACACTTCAGGAAGAATATACGAGGAACGAAACCCTTTATAATCAAAAGGTGTCCACTCAAAATGAAATAACTTCTCTGAATAAAAAGAAAAAGATTATCAATAACGAGTTACAAAACTTCTTAGATCTAAATATATTAATAGGCAAAGATGAATTTAGAAATTATATCCTTGCTATGATAGAGACCTTATTACTAGACCAGACAAATAAAGAACTCGAAACGCTTTGCAATAATCGTTATCAAATTATTTCTCCTTCTGGTAAAAGTAAGATTAATACTGAATTTGAAATTATAGATTTTTATCATGACGGTTCAGTAAGAAAGGTATCTACGTTATCTGGAGGAGAAACTTTTCTTGTCTCCCTAGCAATGGCGATAGCTTTAGCTGAATTAACAAGAGGCAACACTCAGATTGATACACTTTTTATAGATGAAGGCTTTGGTACACTTGACTCTGAAGCAATAGAGGAAGTCTATGAGTTGTTACTTAATATTCAAAGCACAGGTAAACAAGTCGGAATTATTTCACACGTAAAGAACCTGACAGAAAAACTTCCAGTTAATCTCTACCTTGAGAAGAACTTTAATGGTCTATCTACAATCCAAAAAATATTTAATTAATTTTTAATGCTTAAAAAAAAATATTAAGTATAATTGTATTTAATTCGATACGTATAAAAATAATTAAAAAAGGCTAAATAACTATGAGTGATTCACATTTTGTAAATTTTTCTAAACCTTTCCTAGACGCTTTAACTGATACATTCGAAATGATGGTACAAACAGAAATTAAAGCCCACTCCCCTAAAATTAAAGATAAGCCTACAGCAAAAGGTGATATCACTGCTTTAATTGGTATGAATGGGAAAGTCATCAGAGATGGAGTAGAAAAAGACTTTAAAGGACTCATGGCAATTTCATGGCCTGAAGCTTTATACATAAAACTTGCAGGAAGAATGCTATTTGAGGAATATACAGAGTACTGTGATGATATAGCTGATTCTGGTGCTGAGATCTGTAATATAGTTATGGGTAATGCAAAAAATGGCCTGACTCCTCTTGGATATAAAATTGAAATGGCAACACCAAGTACTGTAAGAGGAAAACAACACGAAATAAAGTATCCTACAAAAACAACAGTCATAGATATCACAATATCTTGTGACCTAGGAGATTTTACACTTGAGCTTTGTTACCAAGAAAGTTAGAGATCTTAAAGACCTGCTTTTTTTACAAAACTTTTAAATTTATTAATCATATCAAGATCGTAGTTACCGATTTGATTAATTTTAAAATCATCAAGAACATCTGCTCGTGACATTTTCAAACAGGTAATACATCTATCATAAAAAGCTCCGATAGATAAAACTTCTTGCTCCACTGTGAGTGTCGTAAGTTTATTAGGAAAACCATTACCACCACGTTTTTCTTCATGGGCCATCATTAAATTAATAAGATCTTTATTTGCAAAATCTTTATCTTGAAGGATTTCTCCTCCCGTTTTAGGATGTTCCTTATAAAGTGTTAACTCTGGAGCACTCATATCTTTAACATTTTTAAAAAATAAATGCTTCTCCTCATCTTTATATTGTGAATATGCCACATCATGAAAAAGACCAGCTAAACCTAACAACTCGATTGAAGGCTTTGGAAGGCCTAAAAACTCTGCAAAGCTGATACAAATTGAGGATGTATTGACAGAATGTTTTTGCATTCTTGCATCATAATTATCATCTTCTTCACTTATCGTTTTATCAAATATTCCTTTTAATAAATCATCATTTTGTGACAAAACACTAATTAAGCTCGAGGCAGTACTTTGAGCAGCATCATAGGATTTTTTTGAATGCGGATCTTCGTACATCTTTTCAGCTGCAGACTCACCAGCACCAACGACTAAATTTGCCTTCTCATCAGTTGAGACATTATTATCAGTCATTAACTCTTTGAGACAACGATCTACATATTCTTGATATTTTCCTTCATCAGATTCATTGATATAGAGCTTACGAACCTTTTTGTCTTTAAGATAGAGAATCCTGTGAGATTCAATATCATCCAGACCTTGAGCATACTTAAGAACTTTATGTGGTAGTTGTACATAAACATCAAAGCCCAGCTTAATTCCACTTTTAATTGTAGAAACTCTAATTGGCAAAAAACTCATTCTCTATATCCTTTATAACTATTTTAATCAATTCTATATTACTTACAAGCCTTTTATTTCTGATCGTTTTAGTTTTTTAAATAAATCTTTTATTCAAAATATATTTAAAAAAATTAGTCTCTCATCCGATATTGTATTAAAATACAAGAAAACATTTAGGAGAATAAAAATGGCTTTTAATCCAAACCAAAAAATTCTTATTGTCGATGACATGAGTACAATGAGAAAAATCATTAAAAATATGCTTAGTAAAATGGGTTGCAAAGACTTACATGAAGCTGATGACGGTGCACCAGCATGGGAACAATTACAACAAGCTCACGAGGCAGGACAACCTTATCAGTTTATCGTTTCAGATTGGAACATGCCAGGACTCACGGGACTAGATTTATTAAAAAATATTAGATCTGATGAAAGATTTAAAACTCTACCTTTTCTCATGATTACGGCGGAAGCGGAACAAGCAAATGTTATTATCGCTGTTAAAGCCGGTGTTAGTAATTTTATTGTAAAGCCATTTTCCATTGTAACTTTAAAAGAAAAAATAGATAAAATTTTTCCATAGGATACTATATGTCAATGCTATCTGATCCGGATATGTTAGAAGTCATTGAAGACTTTTGTGCAGAGTCTGAAAAAATATATTCTGAACTTGAAGAAATGTTAGAGAATTATGAAGAAAGCTCTGACGGTAAAATTCTAGAAGAGTTCGGTCAAGTCATCGATAGAATCATGGGTGCAGCTAAATCAATTGATGCAAATCTCACTGGTGTATATTGTGAACTTGGCAAAACAATTAGCTATAAGGCCAGCCAATCGATGGATAAAGCACTACTTGATATCGTCACAGCTGTACTTTTTGATACCATTGATATTTTAAAAATAATGAATAAAAACATCATAAAGTTTAAAAAAGAAGAAGTTCCTGGCTTTAACTTAGAAGCATTTGCAACTAGGCTTAGATGGTTAGCTGATAAATTTAAGGACATTCAAAGATCTTCAGTATCAATTGCTGTCACAGATGACAAACAACTTAAAGATCAAAAATCTATCGACGATTTACTTGCAGACTTAGGTCTATAAATCTTTTTCTAGTTCGTTAAGCATAAAAGTTCCCAATGAATCGATTAAGCGCTTTGGAAATGAGACATTAATTCCCTCTGAGGGTACTTGCTTATAAAATAAATTTATAGTTTTTATTAATTCAGTCTTTCGACCATTAATTAACCCTTCGGAATAATAAATAATTTGATCGGATAAATTAATAATAAATGAAATATAATCGATATAATCTTCTTTTTTCTCTCTAGGAAAACCAGACCCGTCTGACTGCTCATGGTGTTCTAAAATTAGTCGTTTTACTTTTTTATCAAAATCATGACCTGACTTAGATAATATATAAATCGATAACATAGGATGTTTATAAAAAATATCTGTTTTATTTAATTCATTAAACTTAGAAAATAGACTTGTACGAATAAGTCCATAACCAAGATCTTTCGTCAAAGAAGAAATAAGTATAGTTGAGAGTATTTCGATATCAGTTATCTTGTTTTGCTTTGCTAACATATAGGCCAAGGATGCGATTCTTACAGGCAATATATCTCTTACAAAAAGAACATCCACAAGTTCAGTTGCAATAGATACGAGTTCACTATGATAAAGTGGAAAGCACATAACCTCTGCATGGACTCTTTTTATTAAAGGGAGAAAATCATTTGTTCTGCTTATTTCATTTAAAACTGTTCTTAAAAGAAATGTCTCAGAAGAAAGTTTTTCATAATTAGTAATTCTAAAATTTTGTAAATCAAGCATATCAAAATAAAATTTATTCGCCTCAATTAAATCGTTTTCAACTAGTCCTGTTTCAATAAAAAACTCATGTTTATCTTCATGATAGATTTGTATATAAGCTCCTATTTCTTCTAACTTCTTCCACTCCTCTATTAACTCACTCGTAACAGGTGAGTTAGCATACAAACTTACAATTCTTTTTTCTCTTTGAAGATCATACAAAAAAACATTAAAAGAATAGACTTTATCTATTGTGAAAAAATGATAAAAAACTTTATAAAAATTTAACATTTATTTAGCTCCTGTCTTATCAAATTCATCAAGGATTGAACCTTTTAAGCATAGGCAAAGAAGCTCTACTTTATTTGCATCATTATGGTTTTCAATTGTTTTAGGAAAATGACTAACACAAAAGCCTAAATATTCACCATCTTCAAAATAAGGATAAACAAAATGGTTGATTTCCACTTGATAGGTTTCATCTTTCCATGTTGGAAGACGTATTTCTCGCCATTCATCTAAGTTCTCAACTTCAAAGGAATCGTAATCATTATTTAAGACTTTATTCTCTCTAACGATATGCCCACAATAGATACGATTAAAAAGCTCAGTTCTAGAATTGTATAAATAAAAGGATATATCGGCTTTATACTCTTTAATAAGGGCAAAATGAATAAATTTAAAAAGCTTTTCAGAAATCATATCCTTTTTTAAAAGGAAATCTGAATGAATAATGAGATATTCGAGACCAAAGCTATCATTTTTAAAAAATGCATACTCAGGCTCTTTTAAAATTTTATCAATAATTATTTTTTCTTTTTGATCTGAATCAAGCTCCTCTTCTCCATTTTGTTTTTTCTTATATATCTTTTTTAGCTCACGGTAATCAAGACTATTTTCTTCATATACATTTTTCTTTTTTGTGGAGTCGTCATAATCTCCATCAACATTTTTATTAAACTTTTCAATCTCTTGTGATATGGTAAGATTCTTTTTTCTTTTTTCTTCGTCAAATTTCCCATCTTTTTTATCATATTGAAGTTCAGGAAGATTCAAATCTGAATTTTTTCTACTGCCCTCTTCGAAATCGAGGTTAGCATCTTTCTTTTCTTTCTTAATTAAAACTTCTTCAAAGCTTCCATGTTTCTTTTTCTCAGCGTCAACTTCCTCAAAAATACCTAACTTCTTTTTGCCTATCTCAATCTCTTCAAGATTGATTCCTTTCTTTTTGTCATAATCATCTAAAGAGAGTTCTACCGTTTTATTATTTTTATTTTTATCTATATCTATATCTTCAAAGAGTTTTTTTAGCTTCTCTTCTTCATCAAAAGATGAAAACTCCTTCCCTTTTTTCTTATTTAATTCTATTAATTCTTCGAGAGATTTATTCTTCTTCCTATTTAATTCTAATAGATCAAATAACATTCCTCTTTTTTTCTCAATATCTGATTGCTCAAGATCAATATCTTTTTTCTTTTTTTCAAATTCAGACTCAAGTTCTTCAAATATTTTCTTCTTTTTTTCTTGTTCTGCACCAATGAGATCTAGCCTTGCCCTACGCTTATTAAAATCAGACTCAATTTCTTCAAAGCGCTTTTTCTTCTCTTTATCGTTTTCAGCTTCTTGAAATTCAGTAAGATTTTTATGCTTAAAATCAGAGAGAACATTATTGAAATCGAGATGTTTTCTTTCTAGATCATTTTTAACTTCCTCAAAAGATTTCTTTTTCTTGTTTATTTCCTCTGAAAATTTTTCTAATTCTTTTTTACTCTGATCATACTCATTTTGAACTTCATTAAAAGTTGTTGTATTTCTTTTGTTGAGGAGTCCTTGTTCAAGAAAATTATTCTGATTAGAGGCATTCCTTATTAACTCTCCAGTAATTGGTACAAAAGTTGCCTTTTTCAATTTTGGTACATCTGTCACGGGGTTAAAAAGTTTGACATTTTTTCTTTGAATATTATCAAATAAAGAATTTAGCGATAAACTATTAGAATCATTTTTTTGAAGTGATAAGGGTGAATCAAATGCACCTCCCAAAAAGAAATCGGAATCGAGACCCGATTTTTTTCGTTTTGATTGAGTATCAGCTTCTTCAAATGTCGCCATTTTTTCTATGTGTTGTTTCTCATTTGAATTATATTTTTCTTTGTTCTTATTACCGCCAATCACCATATCCGACATACTCATCGATGAGACAACGGCCTTATTCTTATTTTCTTCTTCTTTAATCAAAGCTTGCTCAAATGGATTAAAAAACATATTCACTTTATGGGAAAGAGATTTTACATTCACATCTTCTTTTATAATTTCATCAAGTCCATTTTTTTGTAATTTAGAAAAAACAAGTGGTGAAATATTTTTTTCTTGAATTAAATAATTTTTAGATTCTTTAATTCTAACAAACTGCTTGGCTTCTTCTAAATATTGTTCTGTTTTTTTTAGATCAGAAGAGAAAGTGACAGAGTGCTCTAATACGCCTATAAGTTGAACATACTCACTGACAGAGTCTAGCTCATAAATAGTATGATCATTTGTTTCTTCATATATTTTTTTAAGCTCAGTAAGCTTAGCTGAAATGGGGTAGAGAAATACAATATTACGCTCAATTGACATAAGTAAAATTATATCATGAGTATAAAGTCATGGAGTGATTTTTTTATTAACCGCTAAATTTAATCCACTTTCATGGTAAAGAATTATTTTCCTATAATCACTAGATAATGCTAAAATGAAACTATGGAAATTATAGACACCCATTGCCATGTTTATCCAAAACTAAGCTATCTCTTAAAAGAGAATGAAATTCTAATTCCAGGCCCTTTAATTCCTATTATTGATAAAATTAAACAATTAGAAAATACGAATAAATTCTATAAAAAAATGGCCTATGAGGCTTTAAAACCACTTATAAATTCCATGCAGAATCTGCAAACGAAGTTTAACGACGATTCCGGAAAATTTTTAACATTAAAAGATCAACTATTTCGATTAGGCTCAATGACAACAATCCTTTCTTCAACAGTGGATGATCTATTGTCAGAAATGAACCACAATAATATATCCAAAACTTTTCTTATCGCTCATCCTCCATTAATTTCAAATGATTTTGTGCTGGAGCTTTCTTCAAAGAACAATCGTTTTATCCCTATTGTAAATATTCCTGAAAAAATTCAAAGCCCTGAAAAACTTTTAGATTCATATCTTAAAAGAGGGGCCGTTGCTTTGAAGATCCATGCTGCGGCAGATGGAATGAATCCCAAGGACTCACATTACCATAGGCTTCTTCATCATGCCAATTCTCTGGGGTTACCGGTTATTATCCATACAGGTGCTTTAAAGATTGAACCTCTTTACAAAAATAGTGATTTTGGACATGCTGAATATTTTGAAAATTGGTTTTCCACCTATAAAAAATCAAACTTTATTCTTGCTCATATGAATATTCATTTCCCAGAAGTAGCAATGAACTTATGCTCAAAATATAAAAATGTTTACACTGATACATCTTGGCAGAATGAAGATACCATACTTAAGGCCATCAATTTGATAGGTTCTAAAAAAATATTATTTGGAACAGATTGGCCTATTATGGGAAATAATATTGAACTCTGTATAAATAGAATTCACTCTCTTTATGAACAAAAAAAGATTAAGAAATCTGATTATGATCACATTCTCAATAAAAATGCTAAAAAAATTTTTAATCTGTAGAAATTGTCTTTAATAAATTCATTTTATCTAGTTCAATTTTATCAATATATTTCATCATATATAAAAAGTGAAAATTTGCGTATAATTGAACAAATAATTGATTTTTTTTATTCTTTTTTAATAATCTTATAAACTCTCGTACTTCATAATGCCTTATGTCTCTCATTTCAAATGCAATAGCATCAACAATAAATTTTTTAGTGTTATTATATCTGTTTTTTAATTCATTGGGATTAATGAAGATCTTCTCTCCCCTTGATTTAGACAATACAGTAAGGGTAGTTTTACCATCCCCAATGATTTGATGAAGTTTTTTTTCTGTATATTCAGATTGTATGTCTCCACCGATAAAATCATACAAGGCATTCATAATATCGTAGCGACTCTCCGCAAATTCAGGATATTTGTAATTATAATTAATGATATTATTCGAAAATTTAAATAAATCCCTTCTTAAAATAAGTTTGTTTAACATCTTGACTACAAATGGATTTTTTGTGAATTGAATAAGTTCATCTATTTCTGTTTCTTTAAAATTGAGATTAAGCTTATGTCTAAATTCTGAGTAAAAATTTTCCTCGTCGAAATAATACCAATATCTAAGATTTTTGAAAAAAGGTTTCAAATCATAGTTGAGTTCATCTATTTCATCAATTTTTTTAAATTCTTTAATTTTTTTGATATCATCTGAGAATTTTTTTAAATCAATTTGTTGCAAAAAGACTTCAACTTTTTCAGATGATTCAGACCAAGCAAAATAAGGATAGCTTATTAATAATAATAAACCTAGATTAACTAATTTATTCATGCCTACATATCGGACAAAAAACTTAAATAGTTAGAAATCTATATTTTTTGGAGTCCTGTGAAATGGAATAACATCACGAATATTAGACATACCTGTTATATACATCACGGCACGCTCAAACCCTAATCCGAAGCCTGAGTGAGGCACAGTACCAAAGCGTCTTAGATCTAAATACCACTGGTATAAACTCTCATCAAGGCCTTCATCCTGAATTCTCTTTTGAATTCTATCTAGCCTCTCCTCTCTTTGAGATCCACCGATGATCTCTCCAACTCCTGGGACTAAAATATCCATTGCTCTAACAGTTTTTCCATCTTCATTTTCACGCATGTAAAAAGCTTTAATATTTTTTGGATAATCAGTTACAATAACTGGACCTTTAAAATGCTCATCCGTAAGGTAGCGTTCATGTTCTGTTTGCAGATCTATTCCCCATTCAACCTTAAAATCAAATTTTTTAGTCGTTTTTAGCAAAATATCAATGGCTTCTGTATAAGTTATTTTCTTAAAAGGAGTTGTCGAAACTTTAGTTAGTTTATCAATTAATCCTTTTTCAATAAAACTATTGAAAAATGCCAACTCATCTGCACAATGAGTAAGGGCATGTTTAATCATATACTGAATATACTCTGCACCAAGTTCTGCAACTTCTTCTAAGTCAGCGAATGCAACCTCTGGCTCTATCATCCAGAATTCAGACAAATGTCTAGTCGTATTAGAGTTTTCAGATCTAAATGTAGGGCCAAAAGTATAAACACTTCCCATTGAACAAGCGAAAGCTTCAGCCTCTAACTGACCTGTTACACATAAATATGCCTCTTTACCAAAATAATCTTTCTCAAATATAACTTTACCTGATTT